>ERZ794946.201-NODE-201-length-27943-cov-4.888877_pt1 | contig 27943 bp, 30 predicted proteins | sample MGYA00433072_ERZ794946 | MGnify/ENA primary metagenome ERZ794946 (study PRJEB30137, sample SAMN04331413) | food metagenome | isolation source: Y3 must sample point D1 replicate A | place: Australia: South Australia | collected 2014 ...
ATCTCTAAAAGCCTGAGTTTAACGGCTCGTTCTTTTTTTTTGCCAATGGTTCATCATCGCAGTTGCCCCATATGTCTGTAAAGCAGGGCGGAATCATCGGAACGAGTCTCAACCATGTCGTCGTGTCGTTGTGATACCTCGGTCTTTCTCATACTCGACTCCTGTGGAAGGATCGCAAACGGGTAAAAAGTGATCGTTGAGTTCAGCCACGTCCCACATCCCATATAGGGCGGAGGTGGTCGCTATGCTGCAACCTGTATTGGAAATCTATTCATGTAGATTGCCTTTCCAAGCTGGTGCGGAAAGTAGGATAGTAAACAAACGATTTGATTCGTTCAAACCGCATCTCGCTCATGACTCATGAAAGATCAAACAATGACAACATTTTCGGCTCGTCATCACATGTGAGAATTGAGTGAGCTGTGTTCACATACTTTCGACATCAAATTCTCTCCAAGCTGTGCGAAAGATTCCAGGCGCATTTTACAGAGCGGAATACGTGCCCGAGTTTGTAAAGCACATCACTTACCGAATAATCACGAGCACAATTCCTGTGCCCGAGATTCAGGAGCAGAGAATGGCGACCGAACGTCCTTCGGCTGCGGTGCAAGGGGGTCACGAAACGGGTGAGCTTGATTCGGACCTTTATGTGCTGGCACTCAACCGAAGTATGCCACCACTTTCATGATCATCTGCTCACGGCTTTGCAGATGTGGGCGACACGACTTCGCTGGCTGCTGCGGGACCTCCTCAGACTGGGGTAAGTGCTACTTTGCAACCACACGCAACTCAGAAGAAGAAACAAGTCTGTCGATTTCACAATTCGAAGAAGGGTGAGTGGTCTTATTTCCTTCATCTTATCATCCTCGCAAAATTTCGATTGCCAGAATTGGGTTGGAGGGAAATTGAGAAGACCCTTTGAATCGAGAGCATGTAGCTCTAAGCAAAGAAAGCACCTTGCTACTTCTAATCTGTACACGCTTTTCATGAACACATACACAAATCGTAGCTGGCCGGCAACATTCAATTTTTCTATTGCCCAGAACGCACACGGTGTACCAGAGTGTTAATGACTCACTAAACATTGAGTAGGTTGCAAGGCTGGCACGAACTGTCCCTTTGTTCATGCAGACTCGTCGGTACCGAAAATACTGGAAACCAAACCTCGGGCTGCCAAACCGAAACCAGAACGTGGAGATGGACGTGAGATTGCTATCCCCAGTCGCCAACACGAACTATCAGTGGATAGATCCAAAGTGGTCTCTCGACCTGTCCCTAAGACAGAACGAGAAGATCCAAGAGTGTTCCAGTTGGGTCAACTTCGTCGTCGTTTTGCTCCAACCGAAGAGGCTCTACGGGATGCGACACTTCTGAAGTTGAAGCTAGCCCCAAGCGATCCTGACTTCCCTTTCGATCTCCCGTTCTTAGACTGCTCGCTTACTATACCGTTGTCATACCCAAAAGACAAGCCGAGTCTGCGCATAACAAACCAAGAGATGCCTCGCGGATTCCAACTCAATGTCGAACGCGGCTTTGACCAGATCATTTCAGAATCACCAAATGCGACGCTTCTTGGAATTTTTAACCGCCTTGACAAGCAACTGGAAACCTTGCTCTCTGGAGAGAAAGCAGATACGGTGAAGATCATACGCAACGCACCAAGTTCTGAGCCACAAGAGCAAACTCGGCTGGGAACTAAGACATCTGAACTGCAGCCGGTTGCGAACGCTCGTCGTTCAGAGCCTACCCCATCGTTTACCAGCGAGCAAAAGTCGCAAGCCGAGAAAAGGCGTCAAGCTGACATCAGGCAACTTGTTGCTAGACTCGGCCGCTTACCAGGCTTCGTCCAATCCTCCGACGATGTTTCATTCACCATTCCCTTCCAACCTACTAAGAAGACAGCATTACCGGAAGCTTTGCGGAATCAAAAGTCCATTCGCTTGGTTGTGCCGCAACTTTACAATCTACACACCCCACGCATCGAGGTCAATGGCAACAACGATCCTGCAGCAAGAGCCCTTGAACAAGCGTTCCAAGAAAGAGTGAAGAGCGAGACCGGTCTCAATCTACTCGCTCATATCAACTTTCTTACTCAGCACGCACATACTATGTCTACTCCCAAGGAGGCAGGCCCCTTGCCCGAAGGTCAATCGAAGTCTGTCGAGGCGGTCAGGGCAGAACTCGTGGTGCCCGTTCCGACTCAGGTCTCTGGTGTGCCTGTAAGCGAGAACTCTGACAAACCGCACATTCAGGTCATTCCCAGGCCACCAGAATGGAACAACGACGGACCGAAGGGAACGGACGGCCCTGATGGCTGGAGCAGTGATGACTCTTATTCTTACGATAGTGGAGATGAGACAGAAGGGGAGTCTTCTGATAAGCCAGAGCAACAGCCTGCCCCAACTTCAGGGCTTGCAGAACGTGGCATAATGCTATCATTTCCTAATCTGGAGTTGTACGGCTGTGAACTCTTGGAGCTTGTCTCTCTTAGCATCACTGTCAAGTGCGAGCGTTGCAAGGATTTGCTTGACGTTCAGCGCCTAAGAAACAACATCAAGGGTGATGTGACTGGTATGCGAGACGAAATCTGCAAGAAGTGCGCAAACAATCTCGCAGTTGGTATGGAACTTTTGAGTCGAGACGGTTTCTTTGAAAATGGCTGACAGTAACAGGCTTCCGTGCCGATCTCATCCACCAGAACTCTGTAAGGGCTGGTTATCTCGATTTGGACGGCTGCACTGTGGTCGATATGCTTCCAAGGCAAGCGTATACCTTGCAAGAGCTATGGAATAATAAACTGATAATTCTACAGTAACTTCATCCCAACATGCTCCGAATGTTCGACATCGTACCCGGCACCAGGTGTAGTTGGTGTCCGTGGAGATTCGATCCTGTCTATTTGTAGAGAATGCCATCGAAAGATGAGTTTTCGCATCCCAGAAACCAAATTCTTGCACGTTAGCGCTGCCGCGGGTATGTGATATCTTTTCAGACTCTTGAGGGTCGTAGCTAATCGGTACAAGTCCGAGCAAGTCGTGCGCCTGCCCGAAGAAAGATCAAGGAGAATTTGGGTATAGTCGCTGGGCAAGAGCTTCCAAGACGCGGTCGTTGTACCCACTACGCAAAGTCGTATCGATGGTTCAGGTGTGTCTCGCAGACATGAATGTTGTACAGAACGCTGACAGCCAACACAGATTCTCATGCTGTAGCAAAGTCTACGCTTGCGACGTAGGCTAAATGGGCCGTTTTGTCAGGGGCACTACTGACTGTTTTGCAGAGATGTCACGATGAGAAAGAGTCTCATCCGAATGAGCATGCAAATCGAATGATTTGTGGTTACTGTTCCAGAGAACAAAACTACGCCCCCGAGACCTGCCATTTCTGTAGGGCTAGCATGGTTGCCAGAAGAGGTCACGGATTCTGGGAGGTACGTGTTCTACTCTATTCCAAAGTCCATTCCAGCATATGCTAATTAATTTGCTCCAGGGAGGCAAAGGTAAGACAAATTGTTCCATCACTTTATCCGGTTTTCCCTCCGTTCCCTCGTCAATCTTCCCCTATCACTCGAGTCTCGATAGACCATATCCGGCGGTCTTTGATGGCAATGACGTTTCCTTGGTCCCGGCGGATTCCATGCACCCCCGCGAGCTCCAGCTTTCCCCGCGCACCGGCGTGAAAGCCTAATCGCGGTACCTAGGTATCCTCGACACGAGGCTTCTAGTGCCGTCCTTGGGCTCTTTCGGATTCTGGACCTGCAGCAGTTTACCGTTGCGACTGTGACAAACGCTAAAAAGACAGTTGATCATGGGGGCTGACGTATGACCAGGTACCCGGGACAAGACCCGTATGAGCAGAAAAGGCAAGTACAATCAACCCTCGTCCCTCTGCTTGGCGATATCAGAAAGCCTCTTTGCGCGTGACTTGACAGATCGCTGACGATTGTTCGATTCTTCAGACCCTCGCAAGTACAAGCGCAGACCAGGCACCAAGGTTGGCGGTAGTTAGACTCGAGGTATAAGATCAGCGCTCAGCTCGAGCGTGTGACTTCGTACTCGCGTTCTACTCCGTACTCAACCCAAGTAGAGACTGGCTGACTGCAGTAGCGAGCCTGACTGCCTCGGCTCAAGGAAGGTATGAAGCCTTGATGAGACTTCTCCCCAGGCACTCAAGATGGAAGACAAGATGGTAAGAACGTAGGCGACATCAAATACCGACCGCTCTCGCATTATGTAAACATACGTTCAGCGTATTTGTAGGAGAGTCCTTTCTCCGAAACCCCACTCGTCGCCTCAGTTTTGCTAAACTACAACCCTTGACGCCCCCCTCTCTTTGTGCCATTGGGAGATGAATGACAACAACCATGCCACCCGCATTGCAACTCACTATGGATAATATATCCAATTAGTCTCAAACACCAAAAGTGTGTGCAAACATGACATAACAGAAAAAACACATACTCAAAGTCATGGAACCTGCTCGTTTACGTTCGTGGGGTAACCCTGTCTCCGTCTTCTTCCTAGCCCAGTACAAATACTCGTAAGTCGTTGTGCTCTGTATCTTTGGTGAGCATTGAGATAACACATCGAGACTCTCTTGGCTCTCGGTAAGGTGCAGGTGTTTCTCTACCCTTGAATGCTCCTCACTTTTCCATCATTAGACCTTCAAGGGCCAGTCAGCAATCATTATAATATCGTCCATTTCTCTCGTCCATCTGTTCTGTTACAAGATGTGCACCTCTCTGTGCGACTTGTTCCTATCCGGTATGTTCTCAATGCCTCTGAACCTTACCCTGATCCTCTTCCTCCTCTTTCTCCCCTTCCAACCAAATCTCGTGTCCATCACCATCCTTGACAAACAAACCAGCCATGGCACCAATTGTCGCGAAACCAGCCATACACCACCAAGACAGTCCAACCACACCCTTTCGAAGCCCCACTCCATAGAGGTAACTCAATACCAGAGGACCGATGGTGCGAGCGGCTGAGCTCGCACTTTGACCTAGTCCGTGTACACTGCCCAACACTGAAGGATGGGGACATGCATTGTTGATCAGAATCGCTGTTGCTGGCAATGCAAAAGTCCTTGCTGTTACTTGAATGCAGAGGACAATGACGATTGATACCCAGAGTAAAGGCCCAGAAGCCGCGGCGGGTGAGGTGGACGTTGTGGGTACGAGTGAAAGAAACGGCACGAGGAAGTAAGCCAGAGGGAAAAAACAGAGTGACAGCCGGAAGGAAGTGACGGTGCCTAAGCGGAAGGATATTTTTGGGTAAAGTAGGAGTTGTAGGGATATACCAACAACGCCTAGTATGGCCAATGCTGTACCAATTTTTGCTGGTGGTAGAGCCAGACCACCCGTCCAGCTGAACAGTGGATGTGGTCTGTAGTCCGGTGGTACCCCAAGACTTGAATTTGGATTCGTTCCGTTGTTCGTCTGTTCATGAGGGACATATCTCGGGGTTGACAAGAAGACAAACCAAAGACTGTTGAAGGTGCCTACATGGCCGGCTAGCAGAAAGTGCGCAGTGAAGGTGAAAAGCACATTAGCCGTCCATATACGAGAAAAGGGTAGTTTTCTTCTGATTTTGGATAACTTGGGTGTTGGCGGTTCATCGGTTGGTGATTGCATTTCCATGGTCGAGGGATCCATCTCGTCACTTGACAGTGCCTGATAGTCTTGACTGATGTCCGACCGAAAGATCGTTCGTGTAAGCCAACGGCCAATGCGTAGACCTAGGTCTGGCTTATCTTTCAATGCCTCGTGGGACTAAACTGTGTTAATGTCAAATCACGCTGAACATGCAGAGTAAAGGCCTCACCTCTTCGAGCCCCAAGAGTAGCACCATCGCTGAAAGAAAGAGGAAACCAGCACTGACTATGTTTGGTAGTGCGTATGGCCACTGTTTTAACCATGCTACCGACCCAAACAGCGAAGGATAGCTTCCTGCAGGATCAGCCAGTAGACCACCAAGTATTGGTCCTACGACGAGCGAAGATGTCAGCAAGTCGTTGGTAAAACATAAACTATCTTTGAAGGCCTACCAATGATGACACCGACGTTGAAGGTCATTGGCAGAAGGAGAAAAGCCCTCGACTGATATTTCTTGTCGCGAATGATCTCGGAAATCATCTATCATTGCGATTAGCATCAAACGCTGACCATAACCTGTTGACGACATACCGTACGCATCACACCAATATTACCGTTGAGTGCTGTGTTATGTCAGTAAGGCGTCTTCCACATGGATTCTTGGGGAGCACCATCGAGAGGAGAGGGCAAGCAAGCCACAATGCTGCCTCACGTCGCAGTACGGTCAACAACACAGAGACTGTTGGGATTCCCAGGGCTACAGCTAAATCTCTCCAGACTTGCTTGTGTATTCGACGGCATGGAAGAATTACTCACCTCCACCAAGAGCCCTCCATAATAGTGCAACCGCGAAACTATTGCTAAAACCAAAACCCAAGGCGCCAATTCCAGTACCCAGGAGTCCTACAAGGATGACTCTTTTGCGACCCATCTGTTCCCAGTCGGCCATTCTGCCCCAGATCAATGCAGTGCAGAACTGAGCGCCCGTGAACGCAGCCTGAAGCATACCTGCCTGGTAAGATATAGTGCTGTCTGGAGCAGAAGGGGAGAACGAGCGAAGTTGATAGAACATGTAGGATTGTAGCGAAGTTTGTGTCAAGGGTTCAGAAAGACGAGCCAGTGTGAGAATGAGCAGTTGATCTTTTCTGGGCAAACTTGCCCATGAAACAGGTTTGGACTTTTCGGAGACCTGAGTCATAGATTGTGCCTGAAGCAGTCGTTCTTCTTCTTCCACAGGCAGCACTTCCAGACGAGCAGCACTTGGTGGTGCATACATAGAAGGCTCGGCGACGTCCTGGTCGGAGTCATGTCCTTTTAGCAAACCCGTTGAGGGCATTTGATCTGCCGACATGCGGGGCATTGCTGACCGTCAAATTGGCGGGTCAGTCGAGTATGCTGAAGTAGAAAGAGCCGGCCCTGGATAGGTGAATGGATGGAGTAACTATGGAAACTGGTGCCGCAAGGAAACAAAGCAGATAAGGCGGGCGGAAAAGCAAACCTAGGTTAATTCGGGTACACGTCGTCACGTGCGTTTAGCTGGACAAAATGCGAGATGCTAAGGACAGCCTCAATTGAAAGAGGCTCGATTGATTCTACTACAAAATGCCATGTAATGGATTCCAAGCTGATGGAGTCGTTATGGCGGTTGAAGAAGAAGTGGCTGAAGAAGAAAGTGGCTGGTGAAGAAAGTGGTGCGCAAAACCTGCACTACTCATCTGTGTTCTTGAAGACCCTAGGCCTTGTTAGTGGAACGTCTTCGGCGGGTCTTGGGTTTGGAGAGGTTGACGAACAATTTCGATTCATAGTAGTCGAGGAGCTAGTACGTGTCAGTAGGTGGCGCGTAATGAATGGATGAAGAGGCAAGAGGAAATACCTTGTTGGGGCACTTTGATCTGCACTGAAGAGCTGTGTGCTGAGTTCTGCTGCCGTTGTTCCATAGCAGGTAGATCATCAAGTTACCCTTGTGTTCACCTTCCTCGGACATCTCGATTGCATCGACGCTTTGGACATGGTGTTCCCAAGAGCCTTCAGGCAGAGTGGCCGTCTTCTCCTCGGCGGCTTCTTCTGTCTTGGGAGCCTTGCGGCCGCGTCTCTTTGTTGATGAGGAAGAAACTTCAGGAGTATCTTGTGAAGTGGCAGCAGTCGACTTTCTCTTGGTGCCCTTCTTTGCGGGTGTTTTGGGCTGCGGCTTGCCTCCAATGCTGTCCCAGTAGGCCTGAAGGATGTCCATAGCACCCTCACTAAGATGAGGTAGTCACTGAGCGGTGGCAGAGGTTAGTGAAGAGGGCTAGACAACGTACAGATTCTCTTCCGGCTCCCAAGTGCGATCGTCGGGGTTCTCGTAGCCCATCCATTTGACCTCATATAGAGTAGTCTTGCCTTGACCAGGAGCATGGCTCAAGATCTTCTCCACGACGTACTCGTCCGAGTTGTCCTCGTCTTCATCGTCTTGTGCTTCGGCGTCACCATTCTTGATGTCGGTCATAGGCTCGCCGTCAATGGCATCCTCTTGGGCGGGCTTGGCTTTTGACTTTGCTGCCGACTTCTTGGGTGCCGGCTTCTTTGGCGGTAGAACGTCGTCGTCAGCGGAAAAAGGGCTAGATCTCTCATCGTCCGAGATTGCGGCTGTAGCAGGTGATTAGTTGGGAGGATTGGGCGCAGAAGGATGTGGAGTGTAATACGAGGCATGATGGTCAAGTAATTGGAGATGTTCGGTGGATGCGACAGTGTTGAGACGAGTTGCGACAAATGCGACGGGAGTTGTTGACAATTAAAGACAAGGTCGACGCGAAGCTTGCGCAAGAAGAACGCGTCCGAAGATGCGGAGGAAGGAGCGAAGCCTCAGGCTTTGGAAGCTGGTAGCAGTGCTAAGCACTCACTCGACGCGCACAGACCACGTGCGGAGCGTCGGAGGTGAATGGAAAGTGAGGAAGGCACGAAAGTCTGAAAGCCAAGCGGCAGCAAGCAGAGCAAGCAAGCATCCGGTCGACAAACACACTGCTCGACTGAACAACCACGACACTTCACTTGCTCCTTCTCCATTTGTCCAGCAACCTCTCCGGCCTTCACTCTCCTCCGACAAGGCTCCCTAGGAGCAACATCCGCCCGTCATGGCCATGCGTATGTCGACTGTCCAAATAATTTAATTGCGCCCATCGCTGACATGCTTCCTAGAACTTGATATGTCCAACGGTACTACCCACTCACTCCAACCATGACCCCGTCCGAACTCGCAAGACTGACATAGTATCCTTCCCTCCAGCCCAGGTCGCCAAAGACGAGAACGGCCGCCCCTTCATCATCGTAAGAGACCAGGGAAAGAAGAAGAGACAACACGGAAACGACGCTGTCAAGTCACACATCCTCGCCGCAAAGACCGTCGCCGGTATCGTGCGTACCTCTCTTGGTCCCCGTGGTCTCGACAAAATCCTCATCTCTCCTGATGGCGACATTACCGTCACCAACGACGGCGCTACCATCCTGTCCCAGGTATCTAGCTACTCCCTATCCTACCTTCCAACCATCCCTCTAATCCGCCATACCCTAACAGATGGAAATCTCCAACCACGTCGCCAAATTGCTCGTCTCCCTTTCTCAATCACAAGACTCGGAGATCGGTGATGGTACTACTGGTGTCGTTGTCCTGGCTGGCGCTCTGCTTGAGCAGGCCGCCGACCTGATTGACAAGGGTATCCACCCCATTCGTATCGCAGACGGCTACGATGCTGCTTGCGAGGTCGCCGTCGGCCGCCTGGACGAGATTTCAGACACCATGCCCTTCGACAAGAACAACACCGAGAACCTTTTCAAGGTCGCAAAGACCAGTCTGGGAAGCAAGATTGTCAGCAAATCGCACGACCAATTCGCTCAAATTGCCGTTGATGCAGTCATGAGCGTCGCTGATCTCGAGCGTCGCGATGTCGACTTCGAGCTGATCAAGGTTGATGGAAAGGTTGGAGGTAGTCTCGAGGATACCCTGCTTGTCAAGGGCGTTATTGTCGACAAGGACTTCTCACACCCTCAGATGCCCTCGGAGGTCAAGGACGCCAAATTGGCCATTCTCACATGCGCCTTCGAGCCCCCAAAGCCCAAGACCAAGCACAAGCTTGACATCACATCCGTTGAAGAGTTCAAGCGTCTGCAAAACTACGAGAGCGAGAAGTTCGCCGAGATGATTCAACAGATCAAGGACACCGGTGCCAACGTTGTCATCTGCCAGTGGGGCTTCGACGATGAGGCCAACCATCTCCTGCTCACCAACAAGCTCCCCGCTGTACGATGGGTTGGCGGTCCCGAGATCGAGTTGATTGCCATTGCCACAAACGGAAGAATAGTACCGAGATTCGAGGATCTCAGTGCCGACAAGCTGGGAACCGCCGGCATCGTGAGAGAAATGAGCTTTGGTACCACCAGAGAGAAGATGCTCGTCATCGAGGAGTGCGCAAACAGCAGAGCCGTCACCGTCTTTGTGCGTGGTAGCAACAAGATGATCATCGACGAGGCCAAGCGCTCGTTGCACGATGCCCTTTGCGTCGTCCGCAACCTGGTTCGCGACAACAGAATCGTCTACGGTGGCGGTGCCGCAGAGATCGCCTGTTCGTTAGCAGTCGAGGACGCCGCCGTCAAGTCTCCTGGTCTTGAGCAATACGCCATGCGCGCATTCGCAGACGCCCTTGACAGTGTCCCCATGGCTCTTGCCGAGAACTCTGGTCTCAGCCCCATCGAGACTCTGGCTTCGATCAAGAGTAGACAGGCCAAGGAGGGCAACTCAAGATTGGGCGTCGACTGCATGCAAACCGGAAGCAATGGTGAGTCGCTATCAAATTGTTATGATATGCACGCAATGACTAACTTGTTCACAGACATGAGAGAAAACTTCGTTATCGACCCCCTGATCTCCAAGAGACAACAACTTCTGTTGGCCACACAGCTCTGCCGTATGGTCCTCAAGGTCAACAACGTCATCATCGCCGGAAGCGACGAGAACGACTTCTAGAGTGCCTGATTCTGTTTTGCATGAAACATCACAGATGGCGTTGGCAATGAACCCCAAAAGGAAGATCTGACGCAGCGTGGGAAAAAATGTCACGTTGGAATGTAGAATACCACTGTTTAAACGTTGCCTCTACCAAAGGCTTGCCGTAACCTCACTACCCTTAGATTCGAGCGCGTCAGTGGATCGTGTACGTTGATTTGAAGTTGGGCCGGGTTGGAATTGACGAGATGATGTGTTCATTGCAGAGTCATTTTCTATAAACGAAAAGGGGGTATCGAATCGAGATAAGATATATGAAAGAAGCCTTTAGATCACGATGGTCGCGGGGGTATCAACGAAGGAAAGAGAAAACAAAGACACCAAAATGAACCCAGCCCCAATATTTCCCTTCATCACCATTCATTATGTCTTGTATCATATTGTTGTTGCTGTTGAGTTGTTGCACTTCTGCCGGGCACACGGTGTTGTTGACTGGGAGCTGCTGTTGCACTTCTACCCGGCATTTCGGGATGGTGAGGTGCGGCGGATGCACTCCTACCTAGCATACCGTATTGCTGACTAGGGGTAGCTGTGGCGCTTCTGCCTGGCATGCCAGGGCGGTAAGGAGCAGCGGACATACTCTTGTCTGGTATTTGATGGCGAGGGTATTGAGGCTGGACACGGTATTCCTCGATCAAGCCATCATATGCCTCGGGAGGAGCTGTAGCGCTACGTTGAGGTGCGGCTGCTACAGAGGGCCTCGCGATCTCCGGAGGACTTGTGAAGCTTCGGTCTGGAGGCATAAACGAGGGTGCGGCGGCGGCAAGTGTGAATGAAGGGTTGAATGCAACATAGCCTCCCGATGCTGCGGATGCCGAACGCTGTTGGGGAGCCTGCTGTTGTGAAGAAGGTTGAGATCGCTGCTCGTAAGGCTCTGGCATGGGGACTATCCTTGATTGCGTCGTCATCTCGAAGCTTTGGGTCTCGGGCTCGGGGGTGTTGCGCGATGCGAAACTCAAGCCACTGCTCATACGGGCCAGTGGAGTGTACGGCAGCTGGAAATTTTGTTGTGGTCTCTGTCGCGGCAGGATGTTGCTTTGGGTATCGTCATAGCCGAAGGAATCCTGGTGCGACGGCATGTCCTCAGGATAAGGGGACATATATCGGGTCGTAGGATGAAGCATTGGCTCTGGTGTCAGAGCTCTTTCATATTCCAAGCTTTCATCCAGTTCATTGTGTCCCCATCTTTCGAGCTGCTGCGGGCCTACAGTAGCGCTTCTATCTGGGTAGGGCCGACCAGTGTGATCGAGTTGACCGTCGAATGATGGCGGCATATGTTTCGAAGCGTAAGATGTCGAGCGGTCGAATGTCGGTCTTGGCTGAGTGTGATAGTGGGCAGAGCTATCGCTGTAGCCCATGTCATTGGCGTTTCCGAGCAAGGAGGCGTCCGAAGCATAAGTGGCACTGGACATGGCCGAGGCTTCAGTGTCGGAGCGGTAGGGCATAATTGGGCGCTTGTCGGCATTGAGGTCAGGCAAAGTGGGTTGGCGGTACATTTCCATTGGCGGTGCTGTGTGAGTGCGAGCTGGAGGGTGTGCGATATTCAGATCGGGTAGGGTAGGCTGGCGTTGCAAGGTTGAAGCAGGAGCAGTGTAAGTGTGCAGAGGCGGCAGAGCACGGGGAGCTCCAGACAAAGATTCTTGTCGTTGCATGTTGGACAGAGGAGTCGGGCTCGATTTTGTAGTCATTCGAGTATCCTGTCGGACAAGACCGAAATCGCTCTCTCCTCCAAGGTCGGGTGTTTGGGCAGCGACTTGTGGCAGCGTTGGTTTGCGACCGACTTGAGGCCTGCTCGGCAATTGATTTGCTTTCCTGGCTGCTTTGGCCTCGTTCTGTGCGTGCTTGTTTTCCTGCTCTTCCAGTGCTTGCTTGACCTTTTGACCGACGACCTTCTCCAGTCTGCGGTCAATCTTCCTTCTACAGTAGTTGCTCAATCTGCCATCACTCTGAGGTATGTAGTGCCACAAGAAGACCAGGTAGAGCACCACAGCGATGATCAAACATAGAGCGGAGATGACCCAAATGACAAGAGTGAAGAGCATGGTGAAGAGCACAACTGCCTGTTCCCGGTTGCCTTCAGCCAGGGTTTCGACGTTGACCCAGAACTGCTCGAAAGAAGAGCGGTTTTGCGTGGCTGCGTGGTCGCCTGTCGGTATAAGGTCCGCCTGCATGAAAGAATAGAGTGTGATGGCGTTCACCACCTGGCGAGGGCCTTCTGCGAATATGATGCGCACAGCACCCTTGAAGGAGAAGTAGACAAAGAGAGCAACATAGTCGACTCCCTTCTTGCTCTTGGTCAACTCTGCGAAAACGAGAAAGCGTTTCCAGCCATTTGGACGCATCGATTGAAGTGTGACGGCGACTGAGTCCATGTAGCTCTCGGCAACGCTGCCTCTGCGGATTACGCGGATGGCGCGTACCCATTCAAACATACAGAGTACCCAAGAGAACATGATACAAGCGGCGAAGATCCACTTCGAGTACTTCAAGGGAATCGTAGGCTCGATCTGGGAGGACCACTTGTCGTACGCAAGGAGGTTGATGGCAGTGAAAGTATCGGCGCCATACACGGCAACCGCTATCAGGGCCAGAATCCAAAGCCATGCGTAAGAAAAGTAAGTGAGAGCGCCAGAAGCGTGGAAGTCAGAAAGTGTCTACGTATTATTGTCATGTTAGCGGGCACATACACTGAAGCAGTACCAGACCGATAAACTCACTACATAATCCCACTTTTGCGATTCATCCAGGTGACCCTTTTCTCGATCGCCCGAACAACCCATGACGATTTTTGCGCCAGGAACCAAATTTGGGTGTGCAGACGTAGGAGATTAGTCTCAGTCCAGCTGAGAGTGTTGTGATTAGGGGCGGTTGTTTGGCCGTTGATTGCGGCGGCTTCGTTGTGCTGTCTGTTACAGAGGAGCGCGATATCTGCCAGCAGATGTCGTGCGCGTGGTATTGTGAAGAAAAAGAGTGAATAGAAAGGAGTGTCGTTTAAGGAGCGCAAGACCGCGACTCCGTGAATGGCTGGGATGAGTGTTGTAAGGAATGCACAAGGTTCTACAACGGCCAGACCGTTTGTCTTCAGGGTTGCTGGCCTTTGTCGACAGAACAACAAGAGGCTGGTCGCGACAAAGACGTCTTGAATGAGGACTTCGTCAGAGGCGGCTCTCTCCTTTGACTGTAGCACAAAGCGACAAGCAATTGGCGCTTGCGCAAGTGAACGACCGATGTGCTGTGCCGTTGTGCAGTGAGCCAAGGAGGAGAGTTCGAACAAGCGCCCACGAAACAGGCGAGGGGGTCTACTCGTACCAGCCGCGGCACCGTTGTCCACAATCATCTTATCTCTCTGCTCAGTGTTCCAAAGGCTTCTTCTTGGTTTGGCTTTCCTCAGACTGAAACACGAGCCCCTGCACCTTCGCACTGTGATGCAAGCACCGAAATCGGTTTCTGCCCCAGACTCCTGCCCGGAGCAGCGATCTACTCTCCACCCTTCGTCTCCCTTTCGTCCCCCTCCTCCTGTGTTGCCAATGAGTTTCGACCAAGAAGGTGATACGCTGCAACAGATAGGCGAAACGACCACTATCTTGGACAGCTAATTGTGCTATATATTTTGACATGACCATATGCGATTACTCTACAGAGTATACCCATTGTGAAAATGATGCACTTTGTCAGGAGGTACGATGGCTGATGATCGTCAACGTGAATTGGAAATAAACTGAACTGAACATTGGGTGTTTCTATTGAACGCCTGCTCTTGCGGATCCCATGATAAAGTAATATATATTTTACAGCTCGTCGTGGCTGGGCTCGTCATCGTAGTCGGGCATGCCTCCGGCACCGCCAGCGCCGCCGTAAAGCTTGCTGGTGATGGGGTAGGCGACATTGCTGAGCTTCTCCTTCTGCTCATCGAAGTCTTCGGCAGTGGCATCGGCGGCGTTGTCGTCGAGCCAGTCCTGGACCTGCTTGACGGCGTCAAGGATCTGTGAACCATGTTAGTAATGTAATCAAGTAGCAAAGTGCTTGAATAAACTTACGGTGTCCTTGTCATCGTCGTCAACCTTACCACCAAGACCTTCCTCATCGTTGACCTGGTTCTTCAAAGAGAAGGCGTAGTTCTCAAGGCCGTTGCGAGACTCGATGCGCTGGCGAGTGGCCTTGTCCTCGTCGGCGTATTTCTCAGCCTCCTCAACCATGCGCTCGATTTCCTCAGCGCTAAGGCGGCCCTTATCGTTGGTGATAGTGATGCTCTCGCTCTTGCCAGTGCCCTTGTCGCCGGCGCTGACCTTGAGGATGCCGTTAGCATCAAGCTCGAAGGAGACCTCGATCTGGGGAACACCGCGAGGAGCGGCGGGGATGCCAGTAAGCTCGAACTTGCCGAGCTGGTTGTTGTCCTTGGTCATAGAACGTTCACCCTCGAAGACTTGGATGAGAACGACGGGCTGGTTGTCAGCGGCGGTCGAGAAGATTTGGGACTTCTTGGTGGGAATGGTAGTGCCACGCTTGATCAGGTGGGTCATGACACCGCCGGTGGTTTCGATACCGAGAGTAAGAGGGTTGACATCCATGAGGACAATGCCGCTAGCCTCGTCTTCGCCAGACAGAACACCACCCTGAACGGCAGCACCATAGGCGACGGCCTCATCGGGGTTGATACCCTTGCTGGCCTTCTTTCCGAAGAACTCCTCGAGCATGGCCTGGACCTTGGGGATACGGGTGGAACCACCAACAAGGACAATGTCGTCGATGTCGCTCTTCTTGAGCTTGGCGTCCTTGAGAACCTGCTCAACAGGCTTGAGGGTCTTCTTGAAAAGGTCGTTGTTCAGCTCTTCGAACTTGGCACGGGTCAAAGTCTCGGAGAAGTCGTTGCCGTCGAAGAAGGCCTCAATTTCGATACGGGTGCTCATCTGGGAAGACAGAGTACGCTTGGCCTTTTCGACCTCACGCTTCAGTTTACCCATGGTCTTGAGGTTCTTGGTGATGTCGACGTCGTTCTTCTTGTTGTAGGTCTTGACGAAGTAGTCCATGACTCTCTGATCGAAGTCCTCACCACCGAGATGGGTGTCACCGGCAGTAGCCTGAACTTCGAAAACACCGTCATCGACAGTCAGAATGGAGACATCGAAGGTACCACCACCAAGATCGTAGACGATGATCTGGCGTTCCTTGTCGGTCTTGTCGAGACCGTAGGCGAGGGCGGCGGCGGTGGGCTCGTTGACGACACGGAGAACGTTGAGACCGGCGATGGTACCGGCATCTTTGGTGGCGGCACGCTGGGCGTCGTTGAAGTAGGCGGGAACGGTGACAACAGCGTTGGTGACCTTCTCACCGAGGTACGATTCGGCAACTTCCTTCATCTTACCCAAGATCATGGAGCTGACCTCTTCGGGAGTGAAAGTCTTCTTACCACTGCGAGTGTCATGTCAGTCTCTGCTCCACAGTGGCCTGTCCTGTGGTAAACTTACTCCTGAACCTCGACCTGAACTCTGGGCTGGCCATCCTTGTTGACAACCTTGAAGGGGAAGTGCTTCATGTCACGCTGAACGTCCTTGTCGTTGAACTTGCGACCGATCAAACGCTTGATATCGAAGATGGTTCTCTCGGGGTTGGCGGCGTACTGGTTCTTGGCTATGGACGGAGTCAGCGAGTGTGTGAAGAGTCGTGCATGGGAAATGGCGTACCTGCGTCTCCGACAAGTCTCTCCTCGTCGTTCCAGGCGACGTAAGAGGGAGTGATACGGTTACCCTGGTCGTTGACGAGAATCTCGACCTTTCCGCCCTTCATGATACCGACACAAGAGTAGGTGGTTCCCAAATCGATACCGATGACGGGACCAGAGATTGCCTTGTCGCCGCTGTCCTGTGCGCTGGCATTGGAGCCAAAGAGCACCATGGGCGCAAGAAGCACCAGGAGGAGGTAGAAGATGGTTGACCACGCGAAGCGTGATTCGGAAGTGCGTCGTGCCATCTTGATGTGTTCTTGTGATGACAAGAAGGAAGCGACCAAGTTGGGGATGGGTGCTTCTTTGATGGCAAGATCAAGAAGATGTGACTGAATCCAAAGGAAAGGAGTGAAGCTCCTTTAATAGAACGCGAAGAAGTTGCAATGCTGGCCACTACGGAGCTTAATGACACCTGGCGCTTGGCGGCGGTGCTTCCGTAGAAACTTCCCGATCTCCGCAATGAACACTTGAGTTTCACACTGCGGCTGCTCTACGGTAAACGTGTCTTCACCAGACATGGATGAATTACTCTTATTGAAAATCTCTATGCGAGCCAACCTGATTTTAGGCAGAACCCGAATCTGTCACCTGCTCGCCATTCTGTGAGCCAAATGCTCGAGGACGATCTCCCAAAAGACACCTACCTTGTCAAGCTCGCTTTATCGATAACGACCAAAGCGTCAGAGGCTGAAACCAATCCATCAACCAAGTGTCATCTCGCTACAATGTCCTTTTCCGCCGCCAACATGGACACATCGCAAGAAACGATACTTGAACGTGGCATCAAACCCCGTGAAAGACCACATGTGCTGCCTCAGTATACCGTGACACAACGCATTGAACACAAATGGTCATTCTCGAAGGAGCCCTGCGCTTCCATGCGAATCTGTGGTCGCTGCCAGACACTTGTTCAGATCGATGCCTCAATCACGCGCATTTGCTAACGGCAACACCTGGACAGAAGTATTGCCACCAAGTGTCCATCGCAGCCTACCAAGCGCAGTCTGGTTACCCAACTAGCTATCAAGAGGCAAGATAGGTTTGATGTTGGGACGATCCAGGGAGAGCCTGTAAGAGTAACGACTTTCACTGGATCTTCAACAGGGACCAGGATCATCTGGCATCTTGTCCGCTACGTTAGAAGCCTTGCAAGGGAGAAGACGTTGGTCTCGTTGTAATGTCTCTACAGCTACGCTTACTTGATTCATGGCACAACACGACACTATGTCTAGCGACCAGAGCCCGTGTCGACAGATCGTATTCATCTTGCTGGTAGGATCTCTCAATCCGGAAGCTGTTATGGTTATTTGTGTCGACCACCACAACAACGAGTGCCTTTCATTTCTGTTGATTTTGACTCTTGAGCGCCACTCGTTCTGTAAGCAGTATTGGCTCATTCGTCAGTTACCCTTCTAGGGTCACAGACTAGACTACGCATCACACACCGGAAAGTTGCAGGAAAGAAGTTTCTGGTATGACCTTGATTCATTCGAGGGAAACAAAGGCCTACTCATTCGCATCCAGCTTAGCAGAATCTGGAGAAGGTCTCGTCTTTCTCTTATAACCATGCACTCACTGTCATGGATTGTTTCGATGGCGCAGATTTATTGGGACATCAAACATGCATCATGTGTTCGTAGCACAGAAGTATCTTGGCCAAGCCGTTACGGCCGAAGCTACATCGCGGTGGTCTACTTTACACCTGAATACGAAGAGTTTTGAGTGGGACTTCCGATCTCTATCCTTCAATGACTTCCTTATTTGACAAGAGGATGGAAAAGACGAAGGTTTTTGAGCTTCATTAAGAGTGAGCTGGTTGCCAAGAAGATTGTAGGCGGTCCCTCTCGTTGTCCACCTCATTCAGCTGCACACTTCACTCTTCCGGTAGCGTCTTGACGAAACAACCTTTGTCACATTTCAGTTGCATAGAAGCATCAGCGAGTTCGGACAGGGCTTCCCTCAACTCCTACATCTTCCCAGAAACGCCGGAGGTTCGAGACATGATCGGTTTGAGTGCCTTGCTGAGAAGCCGAAGAAGTTTCCGTAAATGAGAAGTTGGTGCCTTTGCTTCTTTTTGTGAACCTCCACACGAGGATGCCAACACCACCAACGTGCGATTTATGCTTCTTGATGGCCCGAGCCTTCTTTTCAAGCCACACTCGCAGACCTTCTTTGAACTTTTCGAGTTCGAGTTTGCGCTTGCGTTCGAACAGTCCAGATTGCGTAACAATGAGTCCGCTCACATGATCACGGCGACAGCAATCCCTAGGAATGATACGTGCGTTGACAAGCGAAGAAACGGACGGCCGCTGTGATAGCGACCGATTTAGAGTCGCCGACAGCAGATGGAAATGCAAACGTCGCGCAGCGACGTGCGTGCGCGTTAAATAGATCGCCGAGGCAGGAGGCTGGAGGGATCGAAGCAGAGGCCGTTGGGGCAAGAAAACAGACAAATGGACAGACGAGTTATGGAGAAGCTGCAAATGCAAAACACGATCTAGAGAGATAGCACGGAGTCGGTGTGACACCTGCCATGAAGCGGTTTAGTAAGAGCCATAGCAAAGATTAAAGGTCCTCACTCGAGAAAGAGCCAGTAAGAAAGGGTAATCTAGGTGTCCAAATATTTGGAGGAGTAGCTCGTCTGGGAGAGCATCAAGAGACGTGAAACCAGACTCTGGGAGAGGTGTGTTCATTGTGGCAGTTGACGCCATGTTGTGCATATCGAGTACTAACATGATTGACGAGAGGCTGGTCGCTTGAAGAAGCGTCGTTCGTCGATGCGGTGAAGCAGGTGGGGCTTTGGCTGGGCCGGTCCCGTGTCAATGCGCCTCGCTGAAGCGCGGGCATTGCCGCCGACATCTTTCTATTCTTCGATCAAAGGTTCTATGCATACCGACACGCTCGCGCCAAAGAGCTTTTGGTATATTCCAGTCTATATTCAGTGAGTATCAGAATGAGTGTTCGAAGTATGAGGCGGTATGTTCGTGTCCGAGCAGCGCTTCTCTCATCCCCATCAATTCCTGGGATGTCCCCAGTTCTACTCTTACTTGTACCATCCTCACCTCGCAAGACTTGCCCCCACTTCTCTCTGTTTTCATAACTTTTTCCACAGTATGCCCCTCTTTCCAATGCTCCATATCGCATTGACCGTTTTCGTTCTTATTTACGCTCTCCTTGATTCGAGAAGGCTGGGGCGGGTAGTAGCGTCTCCCTGGCCTACGTGCTGCCTGTCACGAGCTCATGGGTCAAACCTTGAGATGCCAGTCTTCCATGCAAATTCTGCAGTCATCTATGCATTGGAAAATACTGTACAAAGTCTCGTTTCCTTTGCCGCCTCAGGTTAGGGTCCCCACGTGCTGCAGCCAAGATCGGCCTCTCCTCAAGATACAATTGGCCCTACGAGCTGGCATTCAGTGCACCAATGGGGCTACGTTCGGAACATCTTGTGCATGGCCGCCCGGCAGCAGCGCGACTTTCGTTCGTTGTGAGCGACCCGCCTGTCCAGTATCCGTATCTTCGCGTCCCAGCCCCTCAGTCCGCGGTCTCCCGCTCTCCAGACGACTCATGTTGACGAAGGCGGGTCTCTGAATGGAGACTCCAAGCAGCATCTGGCGCTCACATGACCTGATTCGCTCGTTCGGCAACCAAAGCTCTTGCAGAAAGCCTGAGAAAGGTAAATTTTGACGTCGACTGAAGCGTGGAGCTTTGTCTTTTCGTCGCCAGACTGTGCTTACTCGCACTGTCTTTGTTTTTCTTTCTGCCACAGCTGCTGTACAGAACAGAGGCTTCCACTGCCACGTTTCGGGTCTCAACCGCCCCTTCTGACTCTGGTTATTCTGAAACCAATTTTTGGCGCTCAGATTGGTCAAGCGCGATAAATGTTTCGGTTTCTTCACTGATGGCTTACTCTCTGTTGTTTCGAGTGAGGAAATACCAACAGATTTTCCAATTGATGATCCTTCTACTGTGCTTCCGCCACGCATGATCGCGACCAGATTGTCAGATTCGTCCAGGAGTGGAGGTCCGGACACAAGGGCTTTGCGCTGGGCGTGCATAACTTACCCGCCATCTAGTATCCATAATCCATAGAAACCATGCACTGCTGTCGCTTATGAACGAGAAAAGAAGCAGAGATTTGTTTGTGCTGGTCCAAGGGGTCATCGTCAACTGCCTCGCCTGGCGCCGTAAGATGTTGAATCGTGTCACCCTCAATCAATCAATCAGAAGCTTTTCTGATCATCGTTTTAGCCTGCTAACCGACTCAGATAAAATGACAATGACGATAGCCTTTTTCATTAGCCCACCATACTCCTTCCGCCACGTCACAAGGGCGGAGACAAGGAGCATCCTCTCAATTCTAGCGTCCGCCAGCTCCAGCCGTGATTGCCTGAGGTGACGGGTGACAGAGGTACTCTTCAAGCCTAGGCAAGCACCATCAGCCCATCGTTGCCGTCTGTGTGGAATTGACCTGTTATGTTGCCTCCGGCTCTATGCACGGAGAGGTTGAATTGCAATTTGACGATCCTCCGAGTAGCGAGGAGACGCATGAGGCGTGGACCAAGTGCGGACGAACCTTGTTCGTGGGCAGTGCTCCACTCAAGTGGTAATATCCAGACACGATCGCAGCCCTTGACGATAAGCTGACTGGATACCAATGCTCCCTACCCGCGTATGCTCTTGCCAAGTCAATGAACGGCTGCATGCAAGCCCACTACTCCATCGGCCATTCCTCAGCGAGAGGGTCCATGGCAGACTTTCGTATCGAGTCAACCGACATTCCGACCGCTACTGTTCCTGCTAGTCAGCTCAATGGACTGCGCTCCTGGTACCCAACCAGCATGTGCATCTTGCACCCCCTCTCCGTCGAGATGAAGTAGGCCAGAACGCAAGAGAAGCCGACACACGCGGGACGGATTGCCTGAGCAAGAGTACGTTTGGCATGCTGAGGAGTTGCAGCAAAGTCCGGACTGGAAGGAAAAGAAGGTCCAATAGACGGATACTCCTGCCAAGGCAAACAAACAAACAAACTGGGAGTTGCGCTCAGGAAAATGGCAACGCACGTGATATCAAAGAAAGATTCACCTTGACCTCCTGAAGCCTCAAGACATAGGCACATCGTCTGATCCCTACCACGACAACGCATCGAGGCCACCTACGGCATGACGGCAAGCTCAAGACTGAGCAATCAAGTATCGGCAAGAAGGAATAGGCGAACAAAGCAAGAGCCACACCGCCGGTGATCGTACGGAGGCGTGATAGCTCTGCTCATGTCCTTCCAAGCGATGGAGGGTCGGAGTGGCACTCTGGACCACATTAGATGATCAACTAGCTTCCAATGGCAGCCCCAATGCATGTCTGAGGGATAAAGTGACTGGTCCAAGGCGGCATACCGGAGGTAGTCTTGCAGGATGGTGAGAATCTTGCAGGATTTGCTTGACAACAAAGCGACCAAGACCAAGTCGAGCGGTAGTCTTCTCTTGCTCTGAAAAGCATAAATAGCTCGTCCAAGGCCCGCTGAAAGACACAATCATCAGCAATTGATCCCTCCGCAAGACATTGCAGCTATACAATCACCGAGCCTTGATCTTGTCCAACCTCCTACGACCTCTTTGTCAGTCTCATCCCAATAGCTCAAGACATATTTCGATACCCACCCGGGCCCAGAACCGACTCCAACACTTCTCGACGTCTACGTGTAGACTCTATCGTCCCAAAGAATCAGTCAGTGTCCAGCCCAGTATCTTCCAGGATACTCAGACCTTCCATGCTAACAGGTGTCAGATATTCTCTCCACGACATGTGCTTCTTCGACCAAGTTATGTGGACATGCGGTGACTGGAAGTGGGATCGCTTCCGCCAGCACTGCAACCGCGAATACCGTACCGGAGAGACCTGCGGTATGAAGCTTGTCTACGCTGTCGCCAGAAGTAACGACAAGTGTAAAATTTGCCAGAAGATTGACACCAAGCTTCGTCGTCGTGCTGCAGAAGTGACCAAGATCCAACGGTGGCAGTCCGAGGGCAGTAAGCTCAAAGCATCAATCGAACGATCGTACGAAATTATCAAAGACCTCGACCAGGAGATTTACCAGCTACAGATTGAGAAGCAGCGAAAGACTCAAGCGATTGGAAAAGCCCGTTGAAGAACAGGTCCAGTGTTTTTGTCTGGTGCAAGCTGTTAGCCTTCTCTTGCAAGGGCTACAACATCATCGTCAGTTGTCAAGTACGGCTTAAGGGAAGTTGCTGAGGGTTTCAAGTGTCCTGAGGACCATCTGCTTTATTTGCACTTTCGGCTCATTTTGTTTTCCTTTCTCCTCTTGCCTTGTTCCATTAGTTCTCGTTTCGAATATCTAAGTACGAATTTTATGATTATCCAAAGTTGTGTAAAAGTGACGTGATTGTGAAAGTTGTGCAGACCTCGGGTGCATATATGCAGGTACCTGATCAGTTGACCAATAGTGTCTGCACAGTGGTTGGTCGAAGTGGCTTCCCGATATCACACTCCTTGTGTCGAATGACAGCTGTATGTTACACGAGACGGCCGCGGACAGAGAGAAAGTAAAACAAAAGCAAAGGGCGAACGCGTTGGAGTTTTAGCCATCCTAGCGTGTAGAGTCACATGACTTGGTAGAGACTTAGTAAGATGTTGTAGGTCCTGTGACGGCAAGATGGTTACTAAGAGCTGCTATATAACATGATACTAAGCTGTCTAAAGTCCTTGCTTTGGCGCTGCTAAGAAGGGACAAACACCAAAACTCACAATCGAGATCCTGTAAACTCTTCCCTTTTCGTGAAAGCCCACACAAACACAAAACCTAATCATCTCGAAATCGCAAAACATTACATCCATTAGTCGTGACAGATCAATCGTGGCGATCAAGCAACCGAGCTAGTAGCGGGTGTGGTTGGAGCAGCCTGGAACCCGCTGAAGGGTCCATAGTTTCCAAAGCCGCCTGCAGGGGGGCAGTTGGAGTAACAACCAAGCAAGGTTGTGGTTGCGTAGACAGTGCTGGCTGCTTCAGTGACTGTAGAGAACATTGTCACGGTGACAGGAGGTAGCTCAGTGCATGTACCGTTGGTGGCTGAAGGGAATGTGCTGCTGGGTCCAGATGGTGTACGAGTGCCACTGCGAAGATCTGTGGTACCTGAGGGAGTGAAAGGTGTTCCTGTAGGTCCAACCGGGATCGAAGAGTTGGCGGTGATGATAGGGAAGCCCGAGGAGGGGCCAGTACCGGTAGGACCGACAATGGTGGATGAGTTTCCAGTTGGGTAGGGGAAGCTGGCAGACGGAGCGGTACCGGTCGGCAAGAGGAGGGATGAATTTGCCGTCGGGAAGGAGAAGCTAGCAGATGGAGCAGTTCCAGTCGGGAGAGGGAGAGATGAATTGGCAGTTGTGAAGGGGAAACTAGCAGATGGAGCAGTTCCAGTCGCGGCAGGGAAAGTAAAGTTGCTGCTAGGGAAGGGGAAGCTGGCAGATGGCAAGCTCGAAGTACCGTTGACACTCGGGACTCCGGTGCTCAAAGGAATCGATACAGTGGAGTTGAAGACCGGAGTACCCGTAGGCAACGGCTGGCTTCCGGAACGATCACCACTTGGGAAGGAGCCGGAGAATGTGTTTGGAGCAGTACCAGTAGGTCCGACTGGAAGCGAAGCGTTGGAGAAGATGAAAGGTGTGGTCACAGGTGTTGCCGTGCCCGAGCGGTCTCCTTCTGTCGAGGTGCTAGAAGTTGTGACCGAGCCGTTCGTGGAAGGCAAAGGAAAGCCGCTAGTCGAGCTTGTCAAAGGCACGTATACCCCACTAGAGATGTTGAATAGCGGGATGCTGGTTGAGTATGTAACGTTGGTAGTAGAGAATACGACAGAAGGTGCGACGGTGCCGTTGGTCGGCGATGGGCTCGGGGATGCCGTGCCGGAACGGCCAGCGTTCGACGAGGAGCCCGAGAAAGGAGACGAAGCGGTCAAGTAAACAGTGGAGACTGCAGTCGAGTAGATCGTCGAAACAATGATGTTCGTGCTGACGTTACCAGCCGCACCGCCTCCGGCAGCTCCACCATTGCTGCCGCCATTTGCGCCCCCAGAAGTACCATTAGTAGAGATAGTGTTATTGGTGACGATCGTGGAGTTTGTGACAATGACCGTACCGTTCGTCACAATACCCCCACTGCCGCCCCCACTGCCGCCTCCATTGCCGCCAGCGTCGCCTCCACTGTTGGATCCGCCGGCGGAGCCACTGGAATTGCCTGCCGAGCCACTACCAGAGCCACCAGATGAGCCAGAAGAACCGCCCAGTCCGCCAGAGGAGCTGCCAGAAGTGTTGCCAGACGATGATCCAATGGTGGTGACAGTGATTGTGGTGGAGGTAGATGACTCGCTGGTACCGTTTGACCAGGTGTACGTAGTCACAATGGTGGTGTTCTGAATCTGCTGGTTTCCGTTGATTGTAGTCGTATTATAGGTAGTCGTGGTTGTGGTGTACGAGTTGGAGCTCGATCCCGAGCCTGAGCCACCAGCAGCACCACCGTTGCTGCCGCCAGAAACATCTGTGGAGTTACCAGAAGTCGAGTTTCCAGAAGAACCATTAGATCCACCGGCAGCACCACTACCAGCTCCTCCATTAGCGCCACCAGAAGATTCGCCATTGCCACCACTGCTGGATGAGGAAGAAGTTGCATAAGAAACTTCTTGTGTCGAAGATGCTGCCCATGCGACTGTGTAGGTGGTGTAATAAGAATAGTACCAGGACCCATCGGATGAGTAGTAGGTGGAGTAAACCAGTTCCGACGAATACGTACTTCCATCTGAGATGTAGGTAGAGTAACTTGTCGCAAGTCTTGCATTACTGATTGAGGGAGCGGGTGTGATGATGGGTATGGAAGTGGTGCTGTCTGAAAGGATGGAAGAAAGCTTCGAAGAAGTATCAACGTTGGAGGAAGTTGGAGAGGAGCCATATACCGGGCTTGCCGTGGTTGAGTTCGAGACCGCGACTTCGATCCTCTGGAGAATAACCGCGTTGATACCACCGGCGACCACTGTGGAGTTTACAGACTTCTTCAAGAAACAGTTTGAGCCTGAAGGAGCACCGGGATAGAAGACAGCGCCCTGACAAACGGCAGAGCTGAAGCCATAGTTTGCACTACCACAAGCAGCGGCACACTCAGTGAATGTCTGATAACGGAATTGAGCCAGGTTGTCATCGGTAATATCTGTGTCGCACTGAACGAGATACTGGAAAAGTTGCCCATCGATGAGCTGGCTATCTATGGTGTTGTCGTCGTTGGGGCAGACAATGGCAGGTGAGATTGCCGTAGGAGATGCTGAGGCGGTGGACAAGCCAGTCGAGATTGCCAGAACATTTGATGAAGATTGGACAGCAATCACAGTGGTTGCAGTCACAGTGGCAGTGCCTACAGTGCTGGTAGTGTTGACAGTTTTGATCGTATTGGCATAAGCACGTCGAGTGGAAGTCTAGCACACATTAGATAGATCAAAGCGAATAGTATCTGGGAAAAGCTTACGCTAGTTGCGTCCGTGTAAGTCACAGTGGAGGTTGCGGGACTGGGGTGCAGACAAGAGCAGGCACTGGAGATAGCGGCCACGAAAGTAGAGTCGGCAGTGGCCGTGCCACTTGCTTCAGCAACTCTGATGAAACGAGCCACTGCTCCAGCGTCGAATCTGTTTTTGCTGAGGCCGCGCTTGGCTTTAGCAAGGGCAGTGACAGTGTTCGTAGTGATAGGAGTGGTGCGAATCGTGTTAGTCGTGGTAGTGGTAATGGTGGTATAGGTATTGATGACAGTTCTGGACAAGTTAGTATGGCCACCAAAACGAGGAGGAAGAAAACATACTCGACGGGAGTAGTATAGACAGCGACGATGTTGGGAGAGAGACCCAAAAATCTGTTGCAGAACTCGTTGGAGTTGGCGTAGTCATGGACCTCCTGCCAGACATCATCCTCGTAGCAGACCATTTCTTGACGGGCTGTCAAACCGAACAAGTCACGGATAAAGTTAACTACCCCGTTAGGGCTGGTATTCTGTTCAGCACGCTTCTGCTGGTTTGGAACTCGGGCTGTGACGAGCCCGAATAGAGCGAAGCTCAAAACGAAAGTTGAGAAGAAAACGAATGAACGCATCTTGAGTACACCAAACGAAAGATGGTATTCGTACTCTTTGTGAAGAGGCAATCAACTGAGATATGGTCCTGTTCATATTGGGAGAAGATGTGAGCTATATAGATGTGTGGCGACAGCATCGATGGTACGCGTAGATTAGGAGATAGCCACCGATCTAGGTGGCGAGTCTGCCTTGCAGTAGGGAAGCTCATGCGGTAAAGGTATGGTGTGAGCGCGTCTCGTCGCGCACGCAACACTGAAGCACACATTCCCCAAAAGGTCGAGGTATGAAGCCTTCGGAGCAACACCCTTGCGGCAGGGACAGCCACATGAACACGAAATAAGCTTGAAAGATGAAACACTTGTTGAGGTCCTTGATTAATAGCCAGATGAGGGTGTTGCGAGAAGTTGAAGAAATGAAACAGATCAAGGCACAAGCTAAGATGACCAGAAACCAAGCAGCGGAAGGAGAGCAAGAGAAGCAAGAGTTGACGAGTACAAATCACCTACCAATTTCAACTGTCATCGTCTTCCCAAAGTAGACAGCGGTCTAAGAATAAATCGTGATGATAAAAAGCAAGTGTTTCAGTCGTATCGAGAGAGTGTTCACCGAGAGAGGGCGAGGTATGTGATGAGTATGGAATGGTGATGGCGAAGGAAGAGGCATGTGTCGTCGGTGGAGGTTTGTTGAGGCTTGGCATTGGGTGCATAAACCAGCACAAGGCGCATACGTGGAGTCGGTGGAGTGCATGGTGCACGACGGCGCAGCATCAACTTCCCATCGAGACATTCCTCGATGACAGCGTGCAACGACCATGGGTATCTGCGCGTCCTGTCTCGGGCTCGACCGGCAAGAAGCGCGCGAAGTAAGTGCAGTCTGGCTGTAGCTCCTGCTGCCCCTTGCCCCTTGCTGACATGGTGAAAGGCGTCTGAGAGCGAAGGCCTCCTGTACGAGGATGCCACCCAGCCGCAGTATGGCACCGTTACTCCCGGCGCAACACTGCCAGAGCCCGATCCGGAAGAGTTGAGAAGGGAACGCGAAGTCCTGGAGCGAATCTGCGCCCAGACGTCCAAGTACATATCTGTCTGGCTAGCCACCTCTTGTTCGACGCGCTGACACGACGCAGTGAACTCATCGACGTCCTACACCACGACTCCAAACTCGCCGGCGACTATCCCTACCTTCTCAACAAGCACTTTCCCCCGTCATCTAGTGGTGCTTCTTCGCCCACGACTACCATTGTCGACGAGAACGCCTGGCTTGCTGCCACCCAAGGTGCCGAGCGAGAACTCTGGGACGAAGTCAAGGGCCTCAATCCTGGTGAACTCGTGCTCGAGTTGAACCCGCCGACCAATACAACAAGGTGATGCTCAGCACGCCGCAATCTCTCCTTTGTCAAAAAGCATGATACCCCGTCTGCGATACCCGGATAATCTCCTTGTTGTTCTTTTCCTTTAATTAATTCTCTATTTGTTCCGCTCATTTTGG
>ERZ794946.202-NODE-202-length-27887-cov-4.862856_pt1 | contig 27887 bp, 31 predicted proteins | sample MGYA00433072_ERZ794946 | MGnify/ENA primary metagenome ERZ794946 (study PRJEB30137, sample SAMN04331413) | food metagenome | isolation source: Y3 must sample point D1 replicate A | place: Australia: South Australia | collected 2014 ...
TATATCGACTTTCCATGTTCGCCGGCTTTCAATGTCGTTGACCTTCAAGCTCGCCTCTCTGGTGATTCGTACAGTCGCAAAACCAATAGGAGTATGCACTCTCCCCTCCAATTCAGATGCGATGCTGACGCTAGGCAGAACCGAATCAAACAGTCGGCCAGAGAACATGACACTTTTCGAAGATACTGCGTGGGCTTCGCTCAGGGACTCCATCGTATAGATATGCGCATGCGACTGGGCATTCTACACGACGCTGCTGCACAGGAACGCATGCATGCAAGAGAAGCTGCAGAGGCTGCCGCCAAAAAGAGACTCTCCGAAACCCCCACCGTCAGGACTGAAGCCCAGCAAAAGGCGGATGATCAGGCCGCTGCAGATCTCAAAGAGAAGGAAAGCAAAGCTGCACCGAAACCCAGAATCCGTCCGCTTTCCGAATCAAGAGCTATCGAGTTAGGCGCAAACTTCCTCTCCGAATCCTTCATCTTCGGCGTCGCCGTTGGTTTGCTCGTATGGGACCAATGGAGGTCGAGGAGGAAGGAGAACACACGGAGAGAGGGCATCGACGATCGCTTGGAGGCGCTGGAAGATCACACTCGCCAGATCGTTGACCTGCAATCCGAGGTTGACCGGCTTAAATCAAAATACGAACCTCTTCCCAAGCTCGTTGAAGGTAGCAAGGACGAGAAGAACCCCGACCAGCTATCAAAGAAGAACTCAGAGGCTCAGGCTTCTGTGGATAGAAAAGACACATCAACGAATTCAGAGGCTCAGACCCCTGTGACAGAGAAAAGCACAACAAATAAAACAGACGAAAAGGACGTAAAGTCAGAAAGGGCTGCGCTAGTGGAGCAAAGTTGATAGGCGACTAGCCAGCTCTGCTCTCGCACATGTACATATTTTTCACGCCGCTCAAGATACCCTACACAGTTATGCATCTCAACTCAAAAGGACAAACCCTTTCAAACACGCACTCCGTCTTTGAGCTCACGATCAAGTTAAGGTCATGGCAAGGCAATGCCTTTGGTAAGGATGTATCCGTGTCCCGTGGATTTCGCCAACACAAAGTACGATATATAGCTGAGTCAAAAGAACCAAAGCCCCCAACGCCAAACATTAAAAAGATGGGCTCCTCGGAATCTGGGAGCAGTAGTAGCAGAACTAGAAGATGGAGTTGACAATGTTGCCACCAATGGTGGCTCCAGCACCGAAAATGGCAGCATTTCCTAGCTGGAAAGATGTCAGTAGCACTCGTAAAAAGTTGATCACTTTGGTAATTTACCTTTTTTCCAATTTTTTTACCACCCTCTTGCATCTTGGTGGGCACCTTGCCGCTGCCATCGCCCTGACCACTAACCTCAAGAGGCATGTTGCCGTAGCTGGTGGGTGCAGACTGCGGCAGAGCATTCTCGATCACGCGGACATATGAGCGGGGGAAGATTCCCTCTTGACCAGTGCGTGAGGAACGGCCCTTCCACCACTCGGCATTCATGTACTCCATGACGTTGATGTGGTCGTTGGGTTGAAGCTCGAGATCGCCAGGGTCGGTTCCGTTGTATGCGTACAGAGCGGTGGCTTGAGCAAGTGGGGGCATCGACGGGGGTGGGGCAGCATATGCAGGAGGAGGAGCAGGAGTTGCTGCTGGCGAGGGTTGGTAGAAGTTGTTTGGCTGCTTCTTCTCGTCGTCTCTGTGGATGTTCAGGTTGGCCATAGGTGCTGTGGGGGCGGCATCGTTGATGGGAACAGCGCCAGGCACAGCGCCGACGGACAAGGGGGCGTGCAGAGCAGTTTGGGCCGGGATCTGTGACAACAGCGACGACAGCTGCTGCGGTGTAATGACAGATGCGTCGCACAAGTACTCGAGTTCCTGTTCAATCGTCAGTCGGCCTTGTTGCGTCGTCGCTCGGACGTTTCGCTATTTCCGCACCGCTTTGATGGTCCGGATCGACCGGTTGAGCTGGGCAATCTGCATTTCCTCGAGTGGTGCCATGGTTGTTTGTTTCTTGGTGAGCGAAGCGATTATCACAATGATCTGACCGAGGAAAGAGGGGTTTAAGAACAGTCGCAGAAGGCACCGAGTCGAGGCTGGGCAGTGCACTCGTGTCGTCGCGTTGTTTCACATGCGATGCGGCCTGGCCAAGCCTCCTGCAACGTCACGTCGTGTTCGTATTCTTCTGACTTATATTTCCCTATCAATTCAGCTATCTGGTATCTCTACATGCTGGCTCTACTGCGAATGCTGTGCCATCATCTTTGCAATGTGTGCATTCATACCGTGGAATGCCTTCTGCCTCTCCTGTTCCCACCCGTTGAAGGAGCCCTCCGACATGCCAACCGGAATCTGGTCCTTGCCTGCCTCGAGCCCAGCCCACGTTGCTTCCGTAAAGTCTTTGAGAGGCATGCCGATCTGTCCGCCGTTCTTGATGTCCGGTTGGTGTTTTTCGTCATGCAGCTCGGTCTGTACGGCGGGAGGGAAGATCTCGATAACCTGGATGTTACCAGGTCCGTTCTTGAGCTGCTCTCGGAGCACCAGAATGAAGTGATGCAGTGCCGCCTTGGAAGCACAGTAGTTAGGGCATCTCATCATAGGAATCTATCGGATGTTTGTCAGCGAACTGTTATGAATGGAGCTCCCCTGCCTTCTCATTCGCAACCATGTTTAAGTCAAATAATTGCCACAGCGCAATGCTATGATCGATCGAATCTTCCTAAGAGGATTGACAGTGTTGGACACCAATTGATTGTCAAGGTACCTTCATCGACAGACCGAGAGCGTCTTCGTTTGTCGCAACACTAACGAAAGAAGCTACTCATGCTCGAAACATGATATTGAAGGAAAGGCGGCAATCAATCACTTACCAATGCTAATCCAGATGTGGTGAAGATGAAGGAAGTCTGCTTGCTCTGCTTTTGAAGATAAGGGGTGAAGGCGGTGACTAGATGGATGTAGGAGATGTAGTTTGTGTTCATTTCTTCCGAAACAGAGCTGAGATCAATGCTCTCGGGCTTAGAGAAGTCGAATCCTCTCTGGATGCCGGAGTTGAGGAAGATGCTGTCAATGTCCGGGTGGGACTCCATGATGTCCTTGACGAACTCAGGAATCTTGTCCAGCTGCGTGATGTCGAATTGTACTGCCTCGGCCTTCTCTTTGCCATGTTGAGACACGAACTCGTCCAGCTTCTCCTGTCGGCGGCCAGTAACAATGACCGAGGTGCCATTCTGGACCAGCTTGCTTGCGAGAGCCCAGCCGATACCAGAAGTGGCACCAAGAACGAGTACTTTGTTATAGTTGAAAGGCATTGTGATTTGGGTCTGAGATGCGAGGAATCAAGAAATGAAAGACTTGGTCGCCGGCAGTTGATTGTTTTATCCTCTTGCCTGTGCGTTACATCATGTCAAAGGGTTCCAGACCGGACGGAGATAAAAGATGTCCATGTCCGAATCATCCGAACTGCCGACGAAGAAAGTTCCCGTGTGAAGCTTTTGACAAGCAGATCTGTTTCAACAACATCCCTTACTCTCACGTTGTTAATCACAGACATTGCTCCTATTGTAGTCAACGAGATAGGTAAGGCTTTTGTCACTATAGACTTTCTACGGAGTTCACGAGAAGCATTTCGGCGACTCCGGTTTTCTCAGCGCCTCCCGTTAGAACTGCCGTCGCTTGGGTCCGCGATTTGACTTGTCGACAACCCAATCACTCCCTGCCACCTTGCCTGCGCCTGTTGTTCCACACGCGCAGAGCTTTTGCGATCGAGTGTGTTTTTTGTAATGCGTTGATCATCATTCGTTATTTCTTTCACAACATCAAATGTCCTTTGACCCTGTTCGCCATGACTGAGAAGGAGACAAGAGATGTCTGTTCTCCACTCTCGGCAGGACAGTCGAAACAAGCAGACAACCTCGAGCGAGAGATAGAAGGGCAAGCAATAGAGATGGATGAACAGCAGATTCAGTCGCATCACACAACTTCATCGCAACCTCTCGCGTCAAAGGCTCGCACAACCGCACTCGTGGTCACCCTGACTGGAGCAGCTTTCTTGAACACGCTGACCGTGCAGGCCGTGGTCATTGTGCTTCCAACCATCGGCAAAGCACTCAACATCCCGGTGGCCAGACAACAGTGGATAGTCTCGGCATACTCACTCTCCTTTGGCTGCTTCCTATTGCTATGGGGTAGACTGGCCGATGTTTATGGCAAGAGACTTATCTTCATCCTCGGCTCACTATGGGTCGCCATCCTTAGTACGTATCTTGAAAAGCGAGTTTTCAAGGCCATCATGGACACCATCAGCTATACCTACCTCATCCCAACAACGTTCTCAACGCCCACTTGCAGTCGCCGGAGGCCATCTCGATCTAGCAATGCAACGCACTCTGAATAATCGCTAGCTACGTTCGCGAACGTCGCTGCGACCCTACGTTGCTGATGGTGTTCGCCTAGGCTTAGATCCCAGACAATGGCTGCTTAATCACACAATAAGAGAGATGCGCTGACTGAATCCTCGTAGCTCTCATAAATCCTTTCGCGACCAACGAGATCGCGTTCGACCTTCTCCGTGGACTCCAGGGCATTGGCGCGGCCGCAAATGTTCCTACTGCCATCGCGCTTATCTCTGCCACTTTTCCCAGTGGCAGCGCCAGGAACTATGCTTTCTCAATATACGCCTCGGGTGCTCCCATGGGCAGCATCATGGGAAATCTTCTAGGCGGTCTCGTCGCACAATATGGTTCCTGGAGATGGATATTCTGGATCCTTTCTATCATGGCCTTCATCGTGACAGCGGCTGGCTATTTCATCGTCCCCAAACTACCTCCACAGCCAGCTTCCGACGTGAAGAGTTCTATCGACTGGATTGGTGCGTTTCTGGTCACAGTCGGTGTTTTGGTGCTGCTGTTTGCGATGGCCGAAGGCAACGTCGTGGGATGGAGCAGGCCTTACATTCCAGTTTTGATCGTGTTGTCAGTTCTCTTCATTGTCACCTTCGTGTTCTGGCAACTCTATCTCGAGCAACGAAGTGAGCGACAACCCTTGATGAAAGTTACAATGTTCAAGCGCACGAGGGTCTCTGCCGCCATGTTAGCAATGGCCGTCTTTTTCTCGGCCTTCAACAACTACTTGATTTTCTCGACGTACTTCTATCAAGAGTATCTCGGCCTCTCTGCCATTCAGACTACCGTTCGATTCGTTCCGACTGGCGTGGTCGGCATTCTCACAATTCTTGTAACCTCGCGAGCACTGGCCCGAGTGCCGATAAACATTTTGTTGATGTGGGGAATGGCCTGTGTAGGACTGGCAAACTTGTAAGATCCTAGTCGCTCACTCTCTACTGAATGCTCTCGCTGACCTCCCATAGGCTCATGGTACGTACATCTTATCACTTCAAAAGCTCGTAGCGTCACCGGGGACTCTTCTGTCCCACAGGTTCGATGCAGCACAGCTCTCAAGGGGTAGCCCGCCCCTGAGAGCTGATCTTTGGCGACTGTTCTATCTCAGGGAGTCATTCCCTGCAAGAATCATGCTAACGGAGACATCAATGAAGGCTGTTCCCATACCACCAACAGAGACCTACTGGGCATATGGCTTTCCCGCCATGTGTTTAGCCGTATTCGGAGCGGACACTTTGTTTCCCGCGCTACTCGTCCTCGTCGCGCATAGTACGTCAATCGCAGGTGTAAGCTCCATGTCTCTGGAAACCCTACGCTAACACAGCTCGTTTTCATCAGATCTGCCTCCCGAAGATCAGGCTCTCGGTGGTGGACTCATCAACGCATTGGGTCAAATCGGACGAGCCGTTGGCCTGGCCATTGGTACTGCGATTCAAGTAGCAGTACAGAGCAGTCGTGAAGGATCGAATGTGGTGGATATCGACGGCAATGTTGGAGATCATGCTTACCTGCAGGGGCTGCATGCAGCTCAATGGCTCAACGTAAGTGACCTCGATTCCCGAAATTCACGAACACGTCTCGCAACTTGTCTCCAAGATGCTTGGTCAAAAACGGGACGTTGTTGGGAGAGGCGAGGTTTGCCTTTCCCTTGTGCAGAAGTTTGTCACTATCGTTCTTCTCTCGTGGCAATGTCTAGAAACACCGTTGAAGCTGTAAACATGCAAGATACTTCTGAGTTGCCCGCAGTAATCCACAGAGATGGACATGCTGAAGTCCTCTCACTGAGGGCGACTTTGATACGAGAAGCTCTGTGCATTGCTACGCTCACGGGCGTGACAGGCTTCAGCACAAGGAATGAAGACAACTCAAAGCGCACTACTCATCACCTCCTACCAAAAACATGCTGACAGTGCTTTTATTATAGGTGGGCTTTGCAGTGATGGGATTTCTGGTCGTTGCGTTTGCATTTAGGGGTGCAGGAGTGATTGGAGCACCAAAAAGCCGAGGTGGGCCTGGTTAGGTGGAAAAGGTCGTCACATTCATGCATACGCTCCATCTCATGTTTCAGATTCTCCCTTCAGCTCACAGCTTGCGGGTTGTCGTAGTGACATGTTCAAGCAATGTTGACTGTAAAAGCTTCTGGCGCCCTTCTAACGTGCTTCTCGGGCCCTCCGGCGCCTAGCCCAAAAACCTTTAGGCTTTTGTCCACGTTTTTTCGTCCTTCGCACTTGGAAAGAAGCCGAGAGGAAAGGATGTCAGAACAGAGAAAATGCGAGGGCGGGCGGCGCAAGCCATGTCATGCACGCCAGAGGGAGTACCACCTCTTCGGAAAGAGGCTCCTGAGACTTTTCTTTTTGGGCTGACGAGTTTTTACGAAAAGTCAGCCTTCTCAGTGTGACGAGACCGCGACGTATCTTGCATGTATTGGGTAAGAAAAGTGACCTGCCAATGACATTCCAACCCGTACCTCCCACAGTAAAAGCTAAGCTCGATCGCTTGCTTCCTTGCTCAGCGTAGAAGGAAAGAAGAGTTGAGCGAGGCACACGTGGCCGGGCTCGATGCCCCTCGTCTCCGGAGTTCAAGACCCCGCATTGCTTTTCCACAGCACCTCTGTGCTTGTCACTCGTACTCCAGCGACTCGCAAGGCCAGAGCGAAGAGGAGCTGGGTTCTCGATGGTACTGTATAGACGGCGCTTGGCGCATCATGTCAAGGTCTGCACCTGAGAAGCAGTCAGCAACGAAGGTGCCGTTCCTTGCACATGGTCCCACTACTTGAGCTGAACCACCAACCTCGGAGCAACGGCCTCCAGGATGGTTCTGCATATGGACCACTCTATGCATTGCAAGACGCATATGCTGTCACTATGCCACAACCCCTGCTGCGATTATATGCAGTTGAGCAGTTTCGCTTCCTGACTGCAAGGTAGATCTCAAGGTTCAGTTGCATGCTCCTCGTGTGCTAAATTCTATCACGTCAACAACTCTCTTGCCGCAGCTATATACGTTTATACACTTGCCTGAGTGCACGACGAGTGCGAGTAGGACCACTCTGTCTTTAGAGAGCGACTCTCCAAAGTTCTCTCTTCAGATCCAGCGCCAATGTCGAACATCACTGTGCGTTCTCCCAGCTTCATGCGTGACAAAGTCTAGCACTCGGGAAGTTGGAAGCGGTAAAATTCAATTGGAGCTCCTTGCAATGCCTAGAAGCAATTCCACGTTTCATAAAGTGGCCCACCAACGCTCATGAGCCGTGGTCCCTGATCCAAAAGCATAATTCCATGGGTATCGTGCATCCCCAAGCGCCATTTCCCCTCCATCACATGCCTAGAAATTATTTTCTGGCCAAGACCTTCGTCCCCTCTTTCTCGAACCGTCTCTTGCCGTCACTGAATGCGCGACTGCTGCGCCTCATAAATACGTTGCATCGATGTTGGGATGTGAAACTGGTCGATGAGTTTGACAATGGCAATACTATTGCATTGCACAATGTCGCAGTCGGCGAGTACGGCATTGGCTAGGTGCTTTTGAGTAACACTATCCAGCATGCAGGTTTGTTTCTCTGACAAGGTTTCCTGTGTAACATTCAGGCAACATCACTTGCCAATACTCTGCTGCTTCAAACAGGAATACCCCTCTCAGTTTTCCAGAGCTCAAAGGCTAATGTCGGGGTGCGCTTGATGACTCCAAAGACATCCTGGGTGCTGGCGAGTTGAGGGTGATTCCTGAAGGCTTGAATAACAACGTCTCGGAGACCTCGGTCGTTGTCAATGGTCGAGCAGTAGACTTCCTCAATCGCATCGGCGAACTCTGGCGAATCGTAGTAGCAAGCCATGGCCATCTCGAATTTGCTTTTTGCAAGAGCTTTCAGAGCAGGTATGTCATATTTCTCTGCCAACGCGTAGACACGAGTGTGGGTGAGAAGGTTCGAGTCATCGGTTTCGTACTCGCAATCATCGTCCTCATCAGAGTCGCACTCGGAGCCAGAACCTGAAGCACTCCCGGCACTTGCACCGCGGAGTCCAATCTTGCCTTTGGGGCTCATTGCACGTGGTGAACGGTCGACACTCGAGTCATGCCTCGCTTGCGAAAGGAGATCAGCACCTTCCGTCGGTGTAATTGGTGTGGGTGGGGCACAAGCAGCCGCCTGAGCGAAGAGAGGGTCCACGATGTGCGACAGATCAAGCTTTTGTGGTCTTTGTCTGAGAGCTTCTTGAGCACGGTGACGGAAGACAGGAGAAGCCGGCTCGTCCTCATCCTCAGGTGTCAGGTAGTCCAAATGGTAGAAGTCTAAGCGGTCAGTAAGACTGTGTAAGAAAAAGGGGGATTGGCTGACGAGTAGCCTGCATATCGTGGCGCTGAGCAAAGCAGCCGCCAGCAATGCAGACCAATCCCGACGCACCCGGACAGTCAGGGACTTACAGTGAATCATGTGCTCGACAGCCTCCTCATCCTCTTCGCTCAAGTCAATCAACCCAGTCTTAGCTTCGCGAAATTGGTTGCTACAAGCTCCATCGAAGAATCCAGATCGCGAGCAAAGGATGGCCCGGTGCACGTTGTATTCTCTAGAGTTGCATTTGACAGTAAGATCGGAGTATTTTCCACCCAAGTGAAGCCTAGTCAAATTAGCGACCGATGAGAGAAGGGGGGGCAGCCTAGAGTGGAAGCTCACGTGGAAAGAGCAGACATCAATTCCTTCCTTGGGGATTCCATGACGGACAGTAGACGCTCTTCGGGGTGTGAGGTGGAGAGCCGAGGGTGCAGTGTGATTTTTAAGGTTATTTGACAATGGAGATTTTTTCAGGGGCAAGAAGATCCTTCGAGTCGAGAAGCGGTCGAAAGGAGTTTGTTGACAGCCAGAAGGTGCGCAAGAATGGTGGTAGAGGATAGACAGATAAACAGTAGAGATATTGCTGGAGGGAAAGCTGTGACATAAGTAAGCCCAGACCAAAACCACCAGTACTTGTATTCAACGCGTGACCCTGACAAAAACGATCGGACGCCCTGGGCACTGACGCGTACCGAAGGACTCCGCCGAGTCGCCGTGTATCGGTGATGATGGGAGTTCTTGTTGCCGACCTACGTCAAAGGGTTTTGCGTGTGTGATTGTTGCAGCAATCTGCGATCGCCAACACCAATAATTGCTTAGGCGGCGTTCCCCACAGTGACCAAAGTTTAGGGCACTAGTACTGTACTTGTAGCAGCGCGTGGCAGTGTGAAGATATGGCTAGATTCGATGGCGTCCGGCTTGGAAATAAAGTCTTTAGGAGAGTAATATCGGGTGGAAGACGGGCTGGGCTATCTAGATGAGTGAGGGGACACTGCTCATTTTAATCCTCGCTGCTTCGCAATCAGAACTGCGCAAATTCTAGATCACTTCCTCAGGGGCCAGTACACACGGAAGTGACTTTCGGCGAGTCCTTCATGCTTCGGCACCTCGCATACGCGTTGGCCGACTGTGTGTTTTGTCTTGCGTGCATGGGCGCGGGCTTAAACAAACTCGGCCTCTAATTGATAGGCTGAAGCAAAAGCGACTAAATTCTGGCTGGCGCTCGACAACTCCACACCTACAAAGTCTTGTGGCTTGACAAGGCTAGGCGAGGGTACATGAAAACATCGACGATTGAGTGTAGCCTTCGCAAGCACAAAAAGCTGTTTCGAGCTACCAGGTCTATTAGATCTACTGTGAGCAGCTTGGGCGCATTCCGAGTCGGCAGACGCAAACCCCCAGAATGAGCAAAGAAGTTGGCACTCGGTGCCATGTGGAGAAGATGATCTTCTGGGACCATGCGGAAGTGGTCGAGGAGGCCAAAGTTTGATGCTGCAGGGTCTTTTTTACAAGTCGCGTGCCAGCGGCAGGGCTTCTGCACGCGGACAAGTCGAGGAGAGCGCCATGGTCATGGTTCGAGCCACACAGGTTTGGCGGCGCGAGCTGTCGACCATCCATTCCCATCTGGCTGTGGGTGCTGAAACGTGCACATGATGAATGCATGGACGACGAACCTTGGAATGTAGAATCTGGGGCATCGCATCTCAGCCCAAGATGTGCTTGTAGCACGGACTCCAGATCCCGATCCACGGACCGTACACAGCCTTACGCCAGACCCATCCAGTCGACAGGTCTCTAGTGTTCAGGATACAGATAGGGTCTTTAACCATCCGTGGTCAAAGGTCATGGAAGTCTATCTGAAATGGACACTGTTTTTCAGTCATGTATTTCCCAAATATCTTGAATCCGATGGATATGAGTGCCCCCAATGCTGCGCGAGACCATTTTGCAACGATTGACAGTTTACTGTATGACTTGAGTCTCCGATACTCTCCGCCGTTTGATCCGACTGGATGTGTTGGACATTGCACAAGATGCAAGATATGCTGGTTGAGCTTGAATTGAGAGCAGCACTTGTAATTTCAACACTCTCTTAGTAGTGCTGTCCTCTGAAATGCGTGCGAAAATGGGCAACGAGCTTCAGACGTTGTTGTCTCCATTTCTCAAATGCCGATTCCGTGTAGTAAGGGCAAGGCCACCTACTGCAAATTACGTCCTCTTCGATGAATAGGGGCAGATGTTAGAGCGCAACGGACGTCTCGTACAGCCGCTAATTCGGTTGTGGTGGTTGAAGGGAAGGGATGGCTTAAATGACAGACAAAACTTGTGTAGGCAGACAGGACAAAAGTCCGTGGAATCTCTCCTCAGCAATCTCCGAAAGGGCTACCAACCGGCAATGTATGTTCCAGGGGGACGGTATAGAATAAAATTACCTGTGGCCTTAGGCAAATGACCATCTCAGCAGTAGTTTGATGAGCCAAAAACAGGGTCGGCTCATGCTGTGTGGCATTTCTGTGTTGTGTGGCACGACTGTGATGTCGGCGAACGGTATTGGATAGAGGCCGATCTACTCGTTTGTTGTTGACTATCCCTGGCAGTTACAAATTTCTCTTCACGAGCACTTGAGATTGGTTCACTCAAGTGGAATATCAGAGACCACCAAGGTAGAAATTGTTCGGCGTGGTTGTAAAGCAAGATGGCGGGTAGCAGATGTGGTCAGAATCTGGAAAATGTGGCTGGATGGAGTCCGGTCTTGGTGATGAGATCCAAGGAGTCTCACCAGCTGAGCGATGGCTAGTAATTGTGCAGTAAAAGATCAAACAGCAAGTTGGTGGCATGGGAATCGATGGTGATTGAGGTGTTGTATGTGATGACGTCGGCAAGCAAGCGCCGGTCACTGTGACGAAGCCGAAGATTGACAAACAGCAGCAGCTCCGGAGAAGTGCACCACCTTGACTACCGCCCGGCGCACTTTTGCACTCACATCACCTTGACCGCCACAAGCAATCTACAATACAACAGAGTCTGACAGTTACTGGCCAATCCCAACCCCAGTCATCATGGCCGACGTGTTCAAGCTGTCGGCGTCACTCAAAGGGCACGAAGACGACGTAAGTGAGTGGCACGGCGAGACCGCACATCTCAAGCGCTGACTGTCAACTCCTCTAGGTCCGCGCCGTCGTGTCTCCTTCGGCTCGCTGTATCTTCTCGGCCTCGCGTGACGGCACCGTCCGACAATGGCTGCTCACCTCTCCCAACCCGCCGACCTACGACGACACAATCGCCGTCCAGGCTTCCTCTTTCGTCAACTCGCTGACCTACGCTGCTCCCTCGTCTGCACACTCCGACGGCCTCTTGGTTTCTGCCGGAAAGGACACTATCATCGACGTCCGTCGCCCCTTCCAAAGTCCAGACACTGACGCCGAACGCTTGCTTATTGGCCACGCCAACAACGTCTGCTCTCTCGACGCCTCTCCCGATGGCGATACCTTGGTCAGTGGTGGATGGGACACACAGGCAAGAGTTTGGAGCATCTCCAAGGGCGAATGCACCGCCGAGCTGAAGGGACATGACGCCGCAGTCTGGGCTGTCATGGTATACGACGACAGCACTATTATCACAGGCTGTGCCGACAAGACCATCCGCATCTTCTCGCTTGGAGGCAAGCTCCTGCAGACGATACCTGGCTTGCCCGATGTTGTGCGCGCTCTCTGCAGACTGCCCTCTGGTCACCCTTCCGGCGCCGCTTTTGCCTCAGCAGGAAACGATCAGGTCATCCGACTTTGGACTTTGGATGGCGTTGAGGTCGCACAACTTCATGGTCACACCTCCTTCATTTACGCTCTTGCTGTCCTCTCAAATGGCGACTTGGTTAGTTCCGGAGAGGATAGGACTGTGAGAGTATGGAAGGGCACAGAATGCATTCAGACCATCACACATCCGGCTATCTCGGTCTGGGCCGTAGCTGTGTGCCCAGAGACTGACGATATCATCACCGGTGCTAGCGACAAGATGATCCGAATCTTTAGCAGAGACTCAAGCCGCTACGCAGATGCCGAGGTATGCAATTCCCATGGTGTAAATCCTCTCTTCTCTTCTCTGACCAGACTTGCAGGCTTTGCGTGCATTCGACGAGAGTGTTAGCTCATCCTCGATACCGCAGCAGACGGCAAGCGAAGGGCAGCAAATCAATAAGGAACAACTCCCTGGTCCCGGTATGTGTGCCAAATTCCTTTCAATTTTAGACAGAATTACTGACAGCCCGAAAGACTTCCTGCAGCAAAAGTCAGGCACCAAGGAGGGCCAAGTTCAAATGATCAGAGAAGAAGATGGCAGTGTTACAGCTCATACCTGGTCGTCGGCCGCTCAGCAATGGATCAATGTAGGCTACCTCGAGAAAGCACCAAATTCGAGAAACTGACAGTCTTCCACAGGTTGGCACTGTAGTCGACGCAGCTGCCAGCAGCGGCCGCAAGGTGACCCACGAGGGCAAGGACTACGACTTCGTCTTTGACGTTGACATCAAAGATGGGGAACCCCCTTTGAAGCTGCCGTACAACATTGGACAGAACCCCTATGATGTTGCGAGCAGGTTCATCGCCAACAACGAATTGCCCATGACCTACCTTGATCAGGTTGCCAACTTCATCACCACAAATACTCAAGGAGCGACACTAGGTTCATCTTCGCAGCAGCAAACCCAAACGCCCGGCGCCGATCCTTGGGGTAGCGAAAACCGCTATCGTCCAGGTGAGGCTGGTGCTCCTGAACCATCCGGTGGTACCCGTCCACGCTCCTTGCCTCAAACACAATATCTATCCATCACCACTGCGAATCTGTCTGCTATTCGCAAGAAGATCGGCGAGCTCAATGACACTATCTCATCAGATCTTGCTCTATCGTCGGACGAGCTGAAAGCAGTGGACAACTTGGTCAAGCAATTGCAATCCAGTCCTAAGGACCCCAAGCCTCAAGCAGACCAACTTTCTGCAGTTCTCAAGGTTGCTACCAAATGGCCATCAGCAAACCGTCTTCCCGGTATCGACCTTCTGAGACTGACCGCTGTAGCTCCCACTTTCGCAATGCACACAAGTGGCGGAACTGGCACTATTGTGGAAACTCTCACCCAGAGTGGTGTCTTTGCTGCAGATACCGACAAGCCCAACAACACAATGCTAGCTATCCGCGTTCTTGCAAATCTCTTCATGACAGAGGAGGGCAGACTGGTAGCTGACGGCTGCTTTGAAGATATCATCTCATCCACTCAGCCATTCTCCAGTACTTCTAACAAAAACCTGGCCACGGCGATTGCGACCCTGTATATCAACTACGCAGTGCTACTCACATCCAATGCTCCTGCGTCGGAGTCTAAGACACGTGAGCAGCGTGCAGCCGCAGTCATCAACGCAGTGTTGAGCATCATCAAGCCGGAAGGTGACAGCGAGGCCGTCTACAGAGCACTTGTAGCAGTTGGCACGCTGATGTCGCTAGGCGATGAATTCAGGAGGGAGGTTGCGCAAGCAAAGGACATGGGCAGCCTTCTGCAAAGCATTGAGAAGAGCGCTTTGGGCAAGGAGAACAGAATCAAGGCTGTCACTAACGAAATGAGGGATCAGTTGAGGTAACCACACAAGGACAAAAGCGATGCATAACGAAAGCTATTAACTGTAGATGAGAAAGCGTTAGAGCTAACAAGCAATAACAAAAAGGGCTGTAGAGTGCTCCTCCGAGCTCATGTGGAATACGGTATTGTTCTCACTCGATAGCCCAGTCCTCGACCCAGAATTCTATCATGCTCTCTATAACATCTTTGTCCACCTGTCCTGTCAGGACACCGAACGCACTCCTGCTACTCTGCAGGACATCATCGGATGAGAAAAGACCCTCTGACTCGGGTGTGGACAAAGCGCGGTGAGCGAGTGCAGCCTGAGCAACGTGGCCCAGAGAAGTGAAGATGTCAGAGGTCAAGTCGACGGCTAGAGAAGGTAATGGCAAGTCAGGGGTGCAGTGCGCCAACATATCCAAGGGCCGTACCGCGGACGAAGGCTTAGGTCTGGGCCGGCTGATCGACTGTGCGTGGGTCTTGACAACTCCGACGAGTCCGTCCAGTTTCGCCAGGGGGAGAATTGGTATCCACGAAAGTTCCGAGCGCGTCATGAACTCGGCTTGAAGAAGTGCGTAGCTGCGTATCCCATCCATTTCGTCCGCCTGAGTAGCATTGAGGAGGTCTCTTGCAGATGAGAATGGCTTGGATGCCGAGAGTGACATGACAATAGCGACATCGAGACCACCGGTCAGAGAGACAAAGTGCTGGATGCGTGAGAGAGTGCCTGGCAATTTGGTCTCTGACATGTTGTTTGGCGACAGCAAGAGTAGGCGTAGCGTTCGCTTTGGCTTCGAATCGTGGGTGATCTTTGGGAAATCAGGCAGTGGTAAGGCGATGTCATGGGTCTCTAGCTGTGATTCTTCGGGTCGATTAGATGGTTGACATTTCTGAGTTCTTCATCTTTGCTAACCCTTGATTGCAAGTCCAGATGGCGCAATCAGCGAGGGAATGACGGATGCGAAGGACGAGCGGCGACGAAGAGTAGTGCAGAACATTTTTGTGTTCCTGATTCTGATTTTAGCAGGAGATTCTGAGATGAACGGCAGACAAATTGATACAAGTGTGCTAGTAAGAGAAGTCACGGTCAAAACAAGGCTCCCTTCTTTTATAGCGCCTTCCTACAAGATTCGTAGAAAGGCTCGGGACTTTCTGTGGCAAGCACGATCAGCCAACGGAGTCTGATAATCATTAGACCTGTATGTAATAGTCATTTTCACCGTGCTTGTTCAATGTAAAACACTGATGGGCCTAAAGCACATCATCCCCCAGAACAGAACGGGCACTTTCAATGGACATTCTACGATGTCAAAAGCATCATGCCTTGAGACAGGTACTAGGTCCTGACTCCTCGGCTGTGAGAGAGAGAGAGCTGCATCGATATGCATCTCTGGTCCTTCAACAATTCTCCAACTTCAGAGGCACCTTCGTCATCATCTCATCATCTTCCATCATCTCTCACCACCTTCTACCATCATCATGGTCGTCTACGACCGCGCCACCTTCGAAGGCGACAATAGCTACGATGATGATGATGACGATAAGGTCTCTGCTGCAACTAGGCGCCGCCTTATCGTACAATCCTTGGCCCAGACTCTTTGTTATGGCTACGACTCAATTGTAAGGATAGACATCTATGCCTTTGTTACGGCAATAGACAACCGGACTCGAAGGTCCAGTCTTTCACTGTGTACTGTGCTTGTCTATCGGGCTAGACAAAAGGGTACCCTCGAAATTGATCAAGATATGTAAGATAAGAATCGATCAATATGTTCTCTTTCCGCTTCTAATGATTTTATTCATGGTAAGATAGTATCACTCCTATTGTTTACACTGCAGATGTGCAAAACATGTTTTAAAGATGTATTTAGGTGTCTAATACACGAGAAAGTAGACAAGAGACAATGTCTAGTAAGGTGCTAAACTCTACAAGACGTGTTTCTGTTATAAAGAAAAGGATGTGTAACTTTTTCTTGGTTGTCTTTTGTCTGGACATAAAAGAGGAAAGATTACATAACATCAACTTTTTACCTTGCTTCAATAGCATGCGAATACGTTCGTCAAGAATATCCGGCATTGAACAAAAAAAAAAAGGAATCTTTGCAAAAGAAGGGCTTGTTCTTGCATCTGTCCGCTATTAGAACCGGGACATCGTACATTCTGAAATATTCAGCAAGTTCCCGTGTAGCTGCCGTCAGCTTGGGATGCGAGATGTGTAACCATCCTTTCCTCTCTATATATCGAAATGCTTAGAGTATCGTAAGATGGAGCGGTTGTGATTGAAGAAATCAACATCCTTGGTAGCTTGACCGCGTCCGGCACAGATATCTCCAATCTCTCTTTCTGGAGGAATACAACGCCCGCTCGCTGTCTCTAGACAGCAGGTTAAGTCGTATTCAGACTCTGGTCATCCTGAAAGAAACAACCCCTCATCTGCATTCTCGAAAGACAATGTGCACTGTAGAATTGCACAATTTTAGCATTTTCAGAGGTAGCCTCCATTGAGAGCGTGATATTTAGCGCCTCTCTAAGGACGACTAGAGATATGTCGAAAACATTGTGCATTTCTACGGACCAAACAACCCCAGCATGGCCGTGGGAGATGGCTAAAAGTGACAGAGTTTAGCACACGGGGAGGTGACGTGCTTCTCTATCTAATTGGTGACATTGGCGGTGATGAAGTTGAAGGAGTTGCCAAAGTTGCCCTTCTGAGTGCTGAAGTTGCTCTTGTCACCAAGGGTCTTGGTTCTTCCAAGCAGCTTCTCGACCATGCGATACGCAGCGCTAGGCGCATACTGAGGAATCATGTGGCCGGAAAGCTGGACAGTGGCAAAAGTCAGACCACGCTCAGTGTGCCAGGCACCCTGAACACCCGAGCCGGCAAGATCTCCCAGGTTAAGCTCGGAGTGGTAAGGGACGAAGAATTCCTCATAGGCTGAAGGGCCCTTGCTGAATCCTTGAGCACCGTTCCAGGTCATGTTGTTAATGGCCATCAGAGTTCCGTTGTAGGAGATGATGTAGTCGAGCATTCCCTGACCGATGATGACGTTGTTGGTGTGTTCGATGACCTTGGGCAAGACACTGAGACTGGTGTACTCGCTTGTGTCACGGCGTAGGATTCCGCCGGTACACTCTTCCCACTCTTGAATTGGCGCGTTGATTGCCTTTTGCACATCGGTACGGTTGAAGTAAATCTGGACGCCTTCGGGCAGGTAGTCGAAACTACCGGGGAAGCCGAGAACATCATAGAGTAGAGGGCAGGTGGTAGCAACCTGGTAGATATCAAAGCAGGGGTTGACGAGACTGACAGCGTTGTAGATATCGTTCCAGAGCTCACAGCCAGGCATACTGTAGTCGGCGTTGGGAGGAGAGGGCAACAGACCCTTGGGAGGGAAGGTAAGAGCCTCCTCCATGAACGCAGTGTAGCCGCAAGCATCGGAGCGGTTGTGGATATCGTCCATGAAAGTCTGATTCAGGTTGAACAGAGGGCCCCAGTAGTCAACAAATGGAGTGGCTGGAATGTCCTGCAGAACCACATCATAGGAGATTGAGGGATCGTATATCATAATGCCATGGACATCATACAGACGCGAGTTGTTCTTCTGGATGAAGTTGTCGGCGATGTACCTAGAGCAGAGTTGATGTTAGCATGACTTTCTGCAAGCAGAGTCGACAAATACATGAAGAACATCCTTTGTGTGTCTGTTTGGTTCCACGGGTGCCGCGCAGAAAAAGCTTTGGCTCAAAATGCGGTATGGAAAGCACCCAACAGAGCGAACGACACAGCAGGGTGATGCACGATGTATCTGCCTTGGACTCGACATACGGAACGTAGAAGCCAGCGTAGGATTCGCCAGTGATGTAGACCTTCTTGTTGTGGAGACCAAAGGTGTTCATGAAGTTGGCCCAGAAGCCAGCGAATTGCTCTGCTACCTCTTCTTCGTTGGTGGCGGCTGGCGTGCTTCCCTTTGAACTGAAGCCAGTGCCGGCTGGTTGTTCTACCCAAACCTAGAGGAAGAAGTACAGTTAGTATGTGATCAGAGCTGACAACATCTCATACATACCACGTTTGTAAGATTGTTCCAGTTGTAGTTGTTTTTCACCGGCGCGTAAGTTCCGTACTGCCAAAGGAATGGGCCATTCTCCTGTAACAGACCCTCAAGACTGCTGCAACCGGGTCCACCATTGAGCCAGATGACAATCTCATCGCTGGCGTGGGTGTCCGCCGAGGGAAAGAACCAGAAGTATAGCTCACTAGCGTTCTGTTGGGAGGAGATGGGCATGAGGCCAGCATAGCTCTCGCCTAGAAGGTCATCAGGAGTGTGTAGGTAATATCTCGAGCGGTTTGACTTACCGATATCGAAATTGACATCAGGAATCTTGGTGCCATCAACAGCATACTCTACGGCCTGTTAGTGTTTTTTCTTCTTGTAGCAGGCATAGGTGCACAGAGAGCACATCAAGATCAAGCCATCTCCCTCGTGGAGGCATAGCGACTTGAACATCACCAGAGTCGTCCTCGGAGAGAATGCACCAAACAAGCTCTCATTGGACATGTCCCTGATCACCAAAAGCGGTATGCCTATGTGCAGCGCTTCAAGAGACTCGACCCTGCCGCAACATCTGTGCCGCCATATCTCTTCCAGGAATCCAAGTTTGGTTATACGTACTTGTCGTGTTGCTGTTCTGGGGGATGATGTGCTTCTTCTTCTTGGAAGCAGCTCTCTTGTCGAGACCTACAGCAGGAAAGTCGCCGGCAGGTTCACGACGCATGCGCTCAGGCAACTTCTTGTTAACATGTTGAGGACTGCGACCAGCAATCGCACCAGCGGCAAAGAGTAAAGTCGAAAGAACAGACACCTTCATCTTTGCGTCAAAAAGTGTTGCAAGGGATGAGGCCAAGATAAGGAGGGTTCACCTTGCTTTATATCTTTCAAGCGAGGGCAAGCTCACGGGATACGAGTGGCATCGCCGGATAGCCTGGGGATCCACAGAATGGGCAAACAATTGCTCGTTCAAAAAGCATGATGATTGCATTCGAGATGCCCGCGAACGGAACAGTTCCTGTTCCTTGCATGATAAACCCACAACTGCCTTCCAGAAAGAGCCTAGTCCAGCGGGCTTAAATTCCACCCCACAGAAGAGGAAGCTTGATTGTGATAAGCAAACTATGGCACTGGTAACGACACCCATTGTGTGACACATTGAAATGGCCTTTTCTTTGTTATTCCCATACAGAAAATACACTGCAATCAAGCTGCCCGTGTGCTCAACTTTGTCACGCGTACAACTATAGAACAGCACAATTTCAGCATTGGTAGGGGTAGCGTCCACTGAGAGCATGGTGGTTAGCGCCTCTCTGCGGACGACTACACCGATCTAAAAAAGAAAAAAACCATTGTGCATTTTCACAGGCCAGACGACTCCAGGCGTAGTTGGCCGCAGGAGATGGCTGGGAGTGACAGATTTTAGCACACTAGGAGGCAGTTCTTCCAAAGCACGGCATGTACTCAACAGCAGAGCTTTGAGGTTCAGAAACCGATGTAGACTATGCAGATACTGCACAATGAGAGCCCGAACATGTATCCTACCAAGCACTGTGGCCTACAAGAACCCTGATCAAGATTGCTAGTAGGTTTCTGAGCAGTGCACTGTCAACAGTGAGAAAAGAGAGGATCTGAGATAGGCAGATTTTGTCAAGGGGATGACCCTGGCACAGATACTTCAGCATCCAACCGAAAGACCGTTCATCGAGTCAATGAAAGCTAGCCAAGCGTTGAATAATAGCGGACTGTAAGTCAAATACCGGCATGAGTAATGGTATATATATAGGATGATCAGATGCAGAATGAAAAAACACCAACGCTTCACCACCCAGCAGGGCAGGCACAGAACGCCCATGCCTGAACAAAGAAATCGTAATATTTTTGGCGATCGTAACAAGTGCAAAAGGAGCACAGAGAGCTCTAATCCAGCATGACGGGTAAAGAGTCGAAGACGACCTGGTTGTCCTCGTAATGAACAATGAAGCCGCCTTGGAGTGCGCGGCGTAGTGACTGCAGACGATGGAGTTTCCACCACTTGTCAATGCTCATGGAGTTCTTACCAATGTGGACGACCATACGCGAGCCGTATGCCTTGTTGGTATATTGGTCGATGGCATTGCTGTAGCGTGGTCCCCTTGTAGGGTGCTCGACGGTGTTGAGAATGTCTGCGAAGCTCGAGTGCAGTTCCTTTTTGTCCTTGCGAGAGATGCGTTTGCCGTGTGCTTGAGCTAGAGCACTGAGAGTGTGCTTCAACTGGTGTTCCTGGCGCCAGACGGTATAGCGTTTGATCATGCCCTTTGCGGTAGGATCTGCCTCTTCCTCGTCGTCGTCATCACCACCTTGGTGTTCAGGTTCCTCATCTTCTTCTAGCTCGGACCAACTCTTCTCGAAAAGAAGAGCAATGTTCTCGCCTGCAGCGATGACGACGCTTGAGTCACTGGACTCGAGTTGCTCGACAAAGGCCTCCATAGGTTCTTCGCTCGTGTCTTCCATGGCCTCGAACTGTGTTGCTAGAAAGCCCCATTCCTGCAGAGCAGCGGCCACAACGTTTCCGTCATCGCCTGCTTCGACAGAATGGCCGTCGGACTCGATTATCTCGAGGTAAAAGTCCATGATTTCTTGTGTTTCGTCAAGACCGACGCCTCCGTAGAAGGTCGCTACACCAAGGGTGTGGATAGCAGCGACCATGACCGAGGACGACTCGGAAGAGGATATTATGCCCTTGAGCGGACGGATCATGGCATCGTAGATTGAGTCGGAGGGTTCGGTGAGGATCAACAGGCTCAGGGCCTTGAGTGCCAGGGCAGTTTCATTGTCTGACTGGCCGCCTTTTGCGCATTTGACCAAAGCTGGGACAAGTTCACTGAGCTTCGGGCGAACGTGGCGCTGGGAATAGTGGGCCATGAGAAGGTGGGAGAGGACAGACAGAGACTCCTCGCGACCTTGAACACTGCTTCTCTTGCGCTCGATGAGGTGTTCCATGCGTTCGTTAAGCTGGGCGACCCAGGCGTCTTCGGGCGCGTCGATGTCTTCAGGGCGGAGCTCGTCAAAGGAGTTGACGCTGCGCAACAGGTAAGTGGCTGGGCTAGGAGAGACGACTGAAGACATACCTGAACTGTGTCGTCGAATCGCTGAAATCGGCTTCATCATCCGAGGCCTGGCGACTGGCGACTCTTGAAGTAGCTCTCGAGGCGTTGGGCGAGTTTTGCTTTGAACTCGCGGCCGAGCCCATGGCCTGCTTGGCCTTTGCCTTTTTCGACAGCGTCTTGCCGCTCTCTAGGAGCACCTGCTTGCGCAAATCGTGCATCGTGTGTGCTTGGTAGGTGAGTGTGTAGGGAGTTTGGTGGTGGCGGTGTGGATATCAAGAAGAGGGGTCGCAAGTGTGCGGCTAGTGATGCGGGTTACTGTATGGGAGTGTCGACCTGGCAAATACGGAGAAATGGGCAAGGCAACTTCACTTCCATTAGATTCTACAGACAAGTAGATCGAGTCAGCAGCAAGCAGATGTTAGAGCAGGAATCACGTCGAGTGTGACTGTAAGAAAGACTTTTCCACAAGCGCCTGCCCGCCCTGCAGCGCAGCCCGCATCGCCAACAATGAATTCCACTTCGACTCTTGCCCTGCGTCATAGGTCAGCAGCGCTTGGACCATTCACATGCCATTCGTTCATAGTTGGTACTTGGTAGCTGCTCGACTCAAGACAATTTGCTAGACGACTTCCATATCTGTCGAACGCTATTTACAGCTATTAGTACTTGTTCGACAGACTGTCTTTTTCGTCCTCTTTGTGCCTGCTCATCGCCCCTCCTAAGAACCTGGCGGAGGGCGGGGTCCGATGATCTGGCGTCTGCCGCCGAATCCAATCCCACTGCCCGAACTGCTGCCTCGGTTCTGGCTATCTCCTCCCATGTAACCATACTGATGCACATCCCATGACTGGCCGGCACCGCTGCCTTGACTCATGTCTTTCGCTACTTCTTTGGACGCTTGTTGATTTGCTTCCCATTCCCGCTGTCTCTCCCTTTCGCGTTCCATTTCACGCTCTAACAGTGATTTGGACGCCCAGCCGCCAGCCTTGGTCGTCTGTTGTGATGCCAGACGTCGGTCTCTATCGCCCTGCTCTTCGTACGTTGAAGTGTAACCCATCTCTCGTGGCTGGTGAGCAACAGGCTTTGGTGATACTGGGGCCGGGTGGTCAGCTAGATAGCGGTCGGTACGCGTTGGCGCTGGCGAAGCAGGTCGGTATGCAGAAGGGTCCGGGAGAGGACGCGGTCCCGCTGGAGATGCTGTGCGCTCGGGTAATACTGGCGTTTGCCTTGTTGTAGGTGTTGGAAGAGGTCGCGTTGAGCCACGGGCCATCTCGGGCGCCGGCACCTTCCTGTTCAGTACCTCATCTTCTATCGGTGCCCAAGATACCTCGCTATCCTTCGGCGAGGCTGCCCTTGGTATCGGGTCTACTTCCTGCTCCGATCTTGCAGTAGATGGTCGAGAATGAATGCTGTTTTGACGTACGCGGTCCTCGCGCTCTTGTTGATATTGACGCTCGCGTTCCCTTGCTTCTTCAAGCTGTTTTTCGAGTTCACGGACTCTCTGCCTCTCAGGTGTATCTTCGTGTGCGCTAGGTCTGCGAGCGCCCTGATCAGCCTGATGCTGGCTCAAATACTGCCCTTTCAGGTTGACACCAGCCGTATCTGCGTCTTGCTCTCTTTGACGGGCTTCTTCCTCAATTTTCCATCTGCGCTCTTGCTCCTCCCATTGTCTTTTTTGCTCCAAGATACGCTGTCTCTCTTGCTCCCTCGTGCGACGAGCCTCTTCCTCCCACTTTTGTTCTTCGGCAACGCGATCGCGCTCCTCCTCCGCTTCTCTTTCAGTCTTTCTCTTGTATTCGGCTTCCTCGGCGTCTTGTCTTAGACGCTCTTCCTCTGCCTCCTTCTCACGACGTCTCTTTTCGAAGCCAGATTCGCCCTGACCGGGGACGTGGGGTGCAGCAGTTGTGATTTGTCTTCTACCGCCAAACATGACACCCTGATTGCCTTGACTGGCACCACCCATGTAACCGTATTGCGCGATGTTCCATGCGGGAGCTGTATTGCCTCGGTCACCTGCTTTGGTCCAACTACTAACTGTGCCTCGAGATGATTTCAGGCCGTTGTCGGATGCGCGAGAGCCCGAGGAGCCTCCACTGAGAGCAGGACTCATGGGCCTGGCGGAGGGAACGGCAAAGGAAGGCTTCGCAGAAAGAGGGCTCGGCGCGATTGGTCGAGCATTTCTCATTGTAGGGCCAGTAGCAGCAGGACTGAGGGTGGCACTCCTCTGAGGACCGATTGTGCTGGGGAAGTTGGCCGGGCTAACAGCATGAGCAACACGACTAAAAGCGCTGATACACTGTAGAACTTGAGCAGGATCCTTGGACTCGAACAGATCGACAGTCAAGAAGCGGTCATGGGCGGCCATGTTTAGCGGAGGAGATTCGCATGCGCGGAGGAAGTGTGAGATGTTTTCCATCTGGACAAAGGGCATGGCGGATTTCTTGAACCTGAGTCCTGGAGGCGGTAGAGCTAGGTTGGCAAGCTTGCACAGGATGACACCGTCCTTGAGTACATCCTGAAGAAGGTCGCCCGGTGGTAGGGTCTCGCCGAGCGTCTGTTCGATCCATGAGCGGATCTCGTTGGCAGCTTGCGGAGTGTATTTTGACAGGCGCAGGTTGCGCATGTCCTGATCTAGCGACGACACGGAAGCCATGGCGAGAATGAAGACGGATGTGTTTTGGTGATGGAGGGGTAAAGAAGGGACTGGTTGATAATGTTTGGGCGGCTTGGGCGGATTGCAGCACCCAATGTACGGACACGCTTCGCGTCTGTGCATGCGCCTCGGCCGCGTTTCATCAGGAACGTCATCAAAATCATGCCTTCATCGAAGTCATGCCTTCTGCTTGTGCTTGTGCTTCATCCGCGTTTGCTTTGAGCATGCTCCGTTGCCTCTCCAACTCGACTTGATTCGACTATCGACATCATGCCAGCGCAACCAGGAGCTGTTAAACAAGCTTGGTACAAGTGGAAAAGTCTGCGTCTTCCGTGGCGACGAAAGTGGCTCGTTGGTATGTCCAAGAAATTATCAAATCACCGCCTTGACCTGGCTGACCACATATAATTGCAGGCGCTGATCTTTCTGGCAACACTTTCTGGGAGTTCAAGGACGCTATTAATGCCGGCCGTCTTCGAAGAATCGTGCAATATAGCAGCCAAGGCCATTATGCTGATGTGAAGATCTCACGTACGCCACTTGATTGATCGCAATCATCTGTTTGGATTCGTTCTAATCTTATGACTTTATAGCACAATGGCACCAATGGTTGCGCCAGGTTCGCCCAGAGGCTCCCACAATTCAGGAACAGCAGTATGAAGTATCTCGGCAGGCACAGATGCGCCAATTGGCTGCTAAGGCGGATGAACGATGGGCCGCTCAAGAGTCCTTCCTGGATGCACCTTCAAAGCAACAGCCTGCACCAGCCATAGGTGTACAGGACCCTGCAGGTTACATGCACCACAACCAGACAGAGCCTACCGATAATGAAGGCGTGAGAAGTGCGGTAGGTGACGAAGGCGAGGTTGAGGCCTCAACTCAGGGCCAACCCAAGGACGATGGCAGATTCAAGGGCAGAGGCAAAGACAAGGATGCGAACCCGTGGAAGCAGGCACCAAAGGGCAACCCAGGAGATGACTGGCAGCCACAGAGCTGGACTCCTGGCGTCAGCCGTAGATAAAGGGCCTTCATTTCGCTACACTGTATTATTACTGTATTCACCTACTTGTCGAAAAGTCGTCTCGCTTGTCTAATTCTTCAAAAGTTTGGAGAAGTCAGTTTAAGCAATAGAACCAAAATAGCAACAGCCCTATTGCCAAGGAGCCGCGGAGGCAGACGGAAGGCATGCAGACAATAGGGCGACGTGGACATGAGCGGAGGCAAAGTGGATTGGGGAGAGGAGGAGAGAAGAGGATAGAAGGAGAAAGCCATGCATGGACGTCGATAGCGATAGTCAGTGAGAGACAATAGGTAGACGGGGGTGGACAGGCGACGGGTCGTGGTTGTTGGTAGTGGCAGTCAGCAGCAAAAATAATCGTACGTCTCGGTCTGGATGGCTGGTCGACTTTCCAATTTCTCCAGACACAGCACCGCCACAACAGCCTGCACTCGTTCTTGAATCTTGAATCTTGACTTTCTGGACCCTTCGCATCATATCATTTTCGCCCGCACCCGGCTCCCAACTTCTCTGCCTTGCAGCCACACGCTTCCACCGTCAACTCCAGTCTTGCCGCGTCCATCGTCTCTTGATTGCTTCCCCTCCCCGGTGCAGCAGTGCGCCCACGACCGCCACAATTCCACACCCCTCAGTAGGAGCAGGACCAGCAAACACCGCCAAGCTGTCTTCCACACTCCTGCAACCCTCCTCCGGCCTTAGCTTTGCCGGAGACACAAATCGCCCGCCGAACCAGAGGAGACATTCAGAAAGAGCAGCTTCCAGCATGGACACCAAGGCCGCACGGAGGAGACGGTCTAGCAGTCTGATGTACACCGAGCCCCCTGAGTCGCTGGAGCACATCAGTGACCAAGCCGCCCTGCCCAACCTCAACTCGGAATGGGTCAATGCCAAAGGTGTGTACCTGTTCCTGCTACATGCTGCCCCGACACATGCCAGCCGCGCATACTGACACGTTTCTCCCCCAGGCGCCTGGGCCATCCACTTTGTCCTCATTGCTCTCCTCAAGATCATCTTCGACATTGTCCCCAACATCTCTCAAGAAACATCATGGACCCTCACAAACATCTCGTACATGGCCGGCTCCTTTCTCATGTTCCACTGGGTGCGAGGCGTGCCCTTCGAGTTCAACGCCGGTGCTTACGACAACCTCAACATGTGGGAGCAAATCGATAGCGGCGATCAATATACCCCCGCCAAAAAGTTCCTGCTCAGTGTCCCCATCATCCTCTTCCTCGTCAGCACCCACTACACGCATTACGACATTACCTACTTTATGATCAACTTCATGGCAACTCTTGCTGTCGTTGTACCGAAGCTCCCTGCTGTAAGCCAACACACGACCAAACAACCTTCAATTCCACTTCTGACCACTTCTACAGCTCCACCGTATGCGTATCGCTCTTTTCAATCCCGATGTGGATGATCGATGATCCATTTAGTTTCGACTATTTTTTCCCTTTCTCAAGTCGTCGCCAACTCGGCCCCGCATTCCTTGACCAAAGATACCAAATAATACTGCTTTATCTGCCAGAAGATTCAAACGAACAAGTCATTGGCTTACCCAGATACATGTCAATCGTAACAACTCGATTGCCCTCAAATTTGCTGCCACGCTTTCGAGCCAGAGCTCTCTGCGACCTGCAACTTCCCATGTCAAACTTTATGCCGATCTCATCTTGAAGCCTGCCGTCCTCCCCTGTTGATCATTTCTCATCGTCCCGCACATTCAACGTCCTCAACACGCGTCCGGTGTTGATGTTGTCGTTGTCCCTTGCGCCTACACTATCACCAAAACGCAAGCGCGCCCTCCGATGAGTATTTTATGTTTCAAGTCCTTCTCTGTGAACTTCGTTCTTGGTCATGCCCGAACTCGCCCGCAAGTGGAAACAAGTCATGCCGGTCACCACCTGCTGCCAAACACCAGTTTAGACCACTACTGCCACCAGCGGTTCCGAAGTGATCAATGTGAGACTGTGTAGGTCAGACTATTAAGCCGAGCTGGTCCTCTCCAGACCACTGATCCATGCACCCTTGCCGAGTACGATGCCATGTCAAAGGACGTGTTATCAAAACGTACTGAACATGTATTTCTGCAGCTATCTGATCAATAACAGCCCCGGCGTCGATCGTTCGATGTCGAGAGGTAAGCAAGACAACGCGACCCGTGCAATCCGTGCAACCACTCTCCATTGTGCACTCTTTGTAGATATCTGCTTGTGATAACAATTGCCTTGTTCCTTTCCATCCAGCCATACATCAAAGCTCAAAGTCGGACAGAACTCGAAACAGCGAGACAATGAACATCGAAATCGAGATCAAGTGTTGCACAACATTCATCTCGCAGGTGGTTATGCTTCTCGAGCTCCCGTGACTTCAGAAGTACGCTAGCTCGTTCAGGTCTACCTTCCACAAGGCCGAGAAGGCATACATCGAGATCTCGCTATTCAACTTCTTCATCTCTTACAAGCCCGAGATATAATTCTCGTTTAATGTTTTTGAGCTAAGGTCTGACGCTGTGCTTCTGACTGAGCTGCTTGCTAAAGGATGCTTGTATGCATGAGATGTCACAATGAACGGTGTCTTAGATGGGAGGTTGAAAACGTATACAGCCTCATCATCAAGTGTTCTTTCTTCTGTGGCAGCAGTGCCTCAGACAATGATTCTCACGATAGCCAACAGGCTCTGGTGTGCTCGATGAGTTGGCGAAAAAGTGGAGAGAAGAAGTCGCGGCCGAGGATATTGCATGTTGGGTTCCGCGACCTCCTA
>ERZ794946.204-NODE-204-length-27719-cov-4.764025_pt1 | contig 27719 bp, 27 predicted proteins | sample MGYA00433072_ERZ794946 | MGnify/ENA primary metagenome ERZ794946 (study PRJEB30137, sample SAMN04331413) | food metagenome | isolation source: Y3 must sample point D1 replicate A | place: Australia: South Australia | collected 2014 ...
ATTCGGTCAGCTCACAAACTCGAGGATACTTCGCAAAACAACTTACATTGTACTTCGTCCACCAGGCAAAGAAATTCTGCTTGATATAGCCGTTGAAGACCCAGTTGACCAAAGCCCACGAGGTGTAGTTAATACCTGTGAACCAATTAGTTTTTTCCTCTCTCCTCACACACACACAAAATCTACAACTCACCAGTAGCAGGCGGCACATTATAAGTTCCCACAAAGAACAGCGGCCAATTGATATCCTTGAAAATCTTCTTTCCAGTCCTCTTGTACAAATACCAAGTAATCACTGGTGTAATCGCACCGATCCAGAAAAAGTGCAGCAAAGAAGAGTAGCGCCTGCCTACGCTATACAAACGATCTGGACCGATCAATCCCCAAATCACAGACGAGCTGAACACCGTTCTGCCATTGGGACAGGTGAAGGAGGAGGCTTGGTCGGAACTGCAGATGTTGTCGATGTTGCCGAGCATCCAGAGGGTAACGCCAGTCTGAGTGAGGGCTCCGAGGATGGCGGCGAAGCCTTGGGCGAAGAAGACGGTGCGTGGTGCTAGTTTTAAATAATGTCCGAGCTTCATATCCTGAACAAAGAAGATTCCTTGATTTACAACGGCGGTTGACAGGATCTATGCATCAGGTCAGCAAATGAAGATGACTTCTAGATTGGCTTGCAGTGTTTACCTTAAAGATCATGTTAGCCAAAGGTTTACCAGCGAACATGTAACCGCCGATGAATTCGGACAAGACGTTGATCTGGTTCGCATCGACGTTCGAGATACCCTGAATCAAGGCACATGGGATGAAATAGATGGCAGGGATAACCAGAGCGAGGGCAACGCCGTATATAGGTAGATCGGTATGGTAGATCTCAACCATGACGCATGAGAGAGCTGTGAATATTACCAGGACGATGAGGTACCAGTACCAGGGTGTCGGCTTATATGCCTTCATAAGACGCCCATGGATATCGAGTTTTCTGGTTCCACGGAGAGCCGTCCAGATCTCGGTTCCGTGCCAGAGATAGGTGTGGGTCAGTACAGCAGTGATAGAAGCAAAAGACAAGCCGTAGACGAACGCGAAAGTTGCGCTCAGGAACGGAGGTGAGTACGCCCGGTAGGCCTCGGGATCTAGACTTTTGGTGAGAGGGTTGATGATCTTCGTAACATTGTAGCTGGCTCCAGTGTTGTCGTACACATCGGCGGTCATCAGTGGAAGGTAACCCGTGAACCATTTGTTGGTGTAAAAGAGACCAGGCGTAACAATCAAGAAGAAGAACACGAATCCAGCCAGGACATTGAGTGCAGCACTAAGTGGACTCAAAAGAGGGTTGGTGTTGTAGGCAATCTGAGACCAGTCAAAAGTAATCGGAAACGCCCCTGTGTTTTTCAAAATTAGTTCCATCAAACATCTTTCTCATGGTTTAAACGAGACATACCCAATCCGGTTTGCATACCGAAGATCTGGTTGACCACAGCATTGTTTGGTGCAATCCAGCAGATCCATGTGAAGTAGCTGAGAGCTGGGAAGATAAGACCAGGGAACCAATACCAGACGAATGCACAAAGAAGAGCAACAAAGAAGAACATGAGTCGAGATATTCTCCACCCGTTCGCGACTGCGTTCGATTTGGAGTGCAGAGTGGACAGCAGAGCACAGTTTCCTAGGATACCAGGCCAGATGATTGAAGCGGGTTCGACTACCCAACGAGATCCAAGACCTGCAACACCAAATCCAAGGAGTTGAGTGCACATGACCATCAATACGGCCAGTCCAGCAGAGAGATCAAAGTCGTAGAATTTCTTAGCAGCCTGAATCATGTTTGAAGCGTCAGATCCTGAAGCGAATCCAATTGTGACGTTGGACATGATAGTGATGAGTGCATGCTCCTTAATATTCTGCAGACGAGTCAGCACTGTGCAACCAAAGCGTTGCATGGTGGCCACTAACGAAATGACGATCCGGGTTGATGTTCCACTTTCCAAGAGGTCCAAGATCTAGAGTATAAATAGGCAAGATATGTGCGAGACCGACTCCCATGGGGAAGGCAAGAAGCTCTGCGACGAGCGAGACAATGTGCACTGCAGGATAGCGTAGGGAGAAGAACTGGTTGACACCGGAGCCGAGCATTGTCCAGATGATTCCAACAATCCACATGCGAAGAGTGTTCAATGGCATGCTAGGATCATCCGTCTCAGGTACGACGGCACGAACTACCAAGCGACGTAAGTGGTTTGACCTCGTACATAAAATCTACCGTCAACATACCTTCGGGGTACGGCGAAGTATCGGCATCAACATCTTTGACCTCACCGTCATGTAATACCTTGTCAACATCCACTTCAATCTCTTGGAGATGTCCATGTTCGATGTCTGTGGCATCAACCGTGACGCCAGCTTCAGCACCTTTCCTGTCGAGTTCATCTGCAGATTTTTGAGGATCCAGCGTGTTCAATTGTACTGAGTCTGTGTCTCGCCGAGAGATCGGAAAAGGTCGCCTGATTCTATTCATCTTGCCTGGTGTAGAGAAGCTGTAAAATGGAGCGAAGGCCTACCATGTCATGGCAGGCTCTTATTACTTATTCTTCAGGCAGTGTGTCCATCAAATGCCGTCTGCATCATTGGTTCCGCGGCAATGACTGCTGTTCTTATCACGATGTAGTACGTAGTTGCGTAGCATTCTTCCCTGCCACAATGTAGACATGATAGATAGGTTGATAAGACATGCAAAGGATGCGCTAAGCCTTATCAACGTGCCATTTTGGGTTAGTATATGCAGTTCGCCTAAAAACAAGCTGCGGCCAAGTGAAGGGCAAGCATATTCGGCGAATAGGTGGCCGGAAGATTATATGCTTGTATTCTGTTTATTTGGAGTAATTGACAATGGAATGGATAAGAACGGCCCTCGGGTTGGTGTTGAGTGGACATGCGGGGTATTGCGTGGTCAGGGTTGCCTACAGACTTGTTCGTCGGAAGGGGACCGCTGGATTTGTTTTTGAGACAATCACCATGGCTTTCGGGACAAGACATCGGAGGAGCATGCTTTGAGAAACAAACAATATCAACGCTCGCTACAGAACTCTGAGTGTAGCAATTGTGACATTGTGATGAATTAGACTTTATAGCGATAGAATCAGAAAAAGCCTGGCTTCGGCAGCTTTAGCGTGACGAGAGGATCAATGCCGGGATGTAGAAGGCTGTCAGACGTCTGGGGATGTGACTGACGGGTGAATTGGGTAGTCGCCCAATCCATGATGCTGCGATCCAAGACAATCGGATCCGCATCTTCGTCATCGTCTGGATAGCCATAGGTTGATAATGAGTCGTCACCAATACTTGGTAGAGGTAGAGTGTAAGCAGGACCGTTGCGTGAGCTCGTTCTTTCCAATCTATCGTTCGCTGGTCTACCTTGGCCATCCTTCGATGTGGCACTTTTGGGTGTGATTTCTTGTGTCGGCTCTGCGGGCTTTTCTGATTCTTGCCTCGTAGCTCGGGTCCGCTTCGCGGGTTTTGCTACAGCTGGTCGAGATGCCAAACCAGCTTGTGCATACTTTTCTGGAAACCTCGTCCTTAGCCGGTCGCGAAGATCTGTTGGGGTTCTGCCATGTTCTTTGAACGCCTCATCTTTGGAGATGTTCACCCATGATGGACCTTGTTCACGGAAGCCCTTGAGCAGTGCTTCATCCTCTTCGTCAGTAAAGGTGCGTCTTGGTCGACGCTGTGCCTTCCAGAGAGTTTGGTCAGCGGTGCTGGTTTGTTGGCGCTGAGCATCGGCCTCCTGTGCGGGCTCTGATCTCTTCACCTTCTTGGGCTTTTCGGTAGTCGTGACTTCTTCTGTAGAGTTTCTCTTCTTCCTGGTCTTCCTCGCGCCTCCATAGGCATCCGGACGGCATACTCTAAATCTGGGATAACATGAGCCCAGCATCAATATAGAAGGCTAAGGTACTTGGATACCTGTCTTTGAGATCCACAGCCGTCCTCTTATGAAACTTGTAGTCCGAGCAAAGCAATATTTTCTTCCAATTACCGATGCCGAACCTAGATACTCCTGATAAAAGATCGTCGGTCTCCTGACCTGTCCACACATTGCGCCGTGAGCGTTTGTCCGGAGTCCCTTGGGCTATCTCGGTAGACGCCATTGGTTCCTTCTGAGCCACAGTCGAAGTTGTGTCCCCACCGGGATTCAGGGTCGGGACAGCTTTACTGCTCCGTGAAGTAGAGAGAAAGACTTGTGACTCCTCTGTACTGATAGAGGGTAGAATTCCAGCATCTGGCGGGGGCTGATGAAGACCTTGCAAGACTGGAGGCACACGATGTCGCTTTGCATGTCGCTTGGTTGGCAGCTTTGGCAATGTGAAGAGAGCTTGGTCGCCATCTCGTCTATGGGACGCATGCTCTCTTGATCGGAGAGATGCTTCGTCATCATTGAGTACAGCAGCAATCGAAGAGCCAGAAGATTGGTGGTGTGAATGTCTTGCAAGTCTTGTAGCATCCGGTGCGAGGTCATTGCGCTGGCGTAACCGATTGCCCAGCAAGAAAGGATTCAGCTGCTCGTTAGTTGTCCTGTCAAGTTCGCGAGCACTTCCATCGAATATGCCATGGCTCAAATCACTGGGTTCAACTGGGTTAGGTCTGTTTATATATTCCAAAGATCCAGGCTGAGGTAAGAGCCTGGACGCGTTTCCTGGAAATGATGATTCGAACGACATTGCTGCTAATAGAGCAACATGATAAGTGTTCAGGACACCCTCATGGCATTGGATATGAAAGTTTTACGCGAGTATCGCGCGTTGAGGTTCGGAATCGAGAAACGAGTGCGACGAAGGTGACAAGGAAGGTTGTTGCGAAGGCCGAGCCAAGAATTTGCCTTTTCGAAGCCGGTCGTGACTGGGATGACCCTGTGGATAATTTGCAACAAGAGTTTCAGTGTTCTTACTGTCTGTATAGAGTCTATCTTTCCATCTCTGAACCATACACGAATTCTAGTCCTCCTATGAATACATTTGCCATTGGAACGGTCACATCGACTAAGCTGCCACATTGGCGTGGTTTGATGAAGGTTCCCGGCGAAGCGGCCTCAGACTTCATCACGGATCACGTTCACTCAGGCAAGGTTCGATGATCACGTAACACATGGAGTGCATTTTGCATGTGGTTCTGTCGCATTGGACGCAACAAAGTAGGCAAGGTGCTATTATCTACATATCTACATATTTACCATTGACCTGACTGGCGCACTCTACGAGCAGCGCGAGATGAGGGTTTCTTGATGACCATCCAGAGCATAACAGATGTAGCAGCTGCCAAAGAGTACCTGATACTTGTTAGGGATTACGGGAGATGGTAGGTGAGAGAAAAGATGAACTGACCATGTGAAAATGTACTGTGTGTGGTTGTTTCGAAGGTTGACTTCGGCCGGTCTCCCGATAGGCACACCCTTTGCTTCTCTATCGTAATGCTCAACAAGGTCAGGCTTCATAGTCTCCTCGATCCACACAGGCTGGCTGCCGGTCAAGTCGGCCATCTGCTGGACATCAGGGAAATAAAAGGCACCCTCTTGGGGCTTGTTCTCTGGAGTGAACATGTTCTTCTTCCATGGTTCTCTCAGCAAACCCTGTACGGTAACTTCGCCTTGTGGCAAGCCTTCGGGCCTAGCACGCTTGTTTGCCTTGTCTTTAGGAATCCAACCTCGGCAGACCAGGACTTTTGTGTTGCCAGGATAACCTTCAAAGTCTCGCTCAAGCGGAGTTACGACCATATAACCATCGTTGCCATCGAGTAGTCGCGGACCAATGAGCATCTCCTGGTCATGGCGGAACTTGCCGGTGGCGTAGACTCTTCTGTAATCAAAGTCCTTGATAGCAGCGGGGTCTATACTGGGTGGTAGCGGCAAAGGATCGCGGACGAGGCGATCTTCGAAACGGGCAATAAGTTCAGTCTTCCAGCCAAGTCGAGCGACCTGCCATGAGCCCAGGGCAAAGGCGGTGATGGGAATGATAGCCAGAACTAGCAGGCCCCAGCCATGTTTTCTACCGCCAACGCGAACAAGCTGAGGCTGGACATCGACAATCGAGGTGAAGGAAGGGTCATCGGCGGGCTGGTTGGCATGTGATCTTCTTTGTAGAACAGGACGAGACTGTTGACATTGGCGGCAGATCCAAGGCCTTGTTTGTGATTGTATGCGAGGGCGGGAGGCAAGTGAGGCCAATTGGCGCAAGATGGGTGACGGTCGAGGCGGCATTGTGTGAGTGACAGCTCTTGAATCCTTGAATGCGCCTGCCTCGACAAGCCGAACATGGAGAGCTCGACGCTAGTGACACGCGCCAAGCCGACTGCTCGTCCATGTACAATCTTGTTATACAACTTTCATCGTCTCTCTTCACATGATATTGTGCTGCTGTTGCTATTCTCGAGACTTCAGACGAGGAGAGGACCCCAAGTGAATTCGTCTATTTCGAGAGTGCCGGTAGTTTCCATCTCAAGCTCTTTCCGTCCCAAGTCTTCTGCGCAACACGACATCGCGAACAACGCGTAAAGCACCCCATCGCAACTTCGACTTCCACTTCGCCGCCGCTGTTTACCACCGACTTCGATCATCGCCTTGTCCCATCCTCGCAACCACATTACATCTCCGCCTACTCAGCCTACCTGCCGTGACAGCGCGCTGCAAAAATGGCCGACGAGGTGTCGATCGACAAGGCCACCTTCCACAACCGCCTCTCGGCCTTCATCTCACAATGGAAACAGGACAAGCGCAATGGCGACACTCTCTTCGCCGGCGCCTCATCCATCGCCATTGTCATGGGCAAGTCGGATGAGTCTCAGGGCTTCACAAAGACCAGCGCCATGCAGTTCTGGCTGCTAGGCTACGAGTTCCCCTCGACCGTCTTTGTCATTACCCAGGACTCCATGCACATTGTCACCACGAAGAAGAAGGGTATGTACATCCGGCCCACATTGCCAGCGATTGTGCGATTTGCTAACCCCTCACAGCTGCCTACCTTGAGCCCCTCAAGGACGGCAAGACCCCCGTTGAAATCCTCGTTAGAGGCAAGGATGCTGCAGAGAACGCAAAGCAATTCGAACGCTGCCTCGAAGTCATCAAGAACGCTGGCGTACGTCTCCCACACGAGCTTCTACGCGATAGCCGCTAACCAAGCCAACAGAAGAAGGTCGGTGTTGTTTCCAAGGACCCCTCGAACGGCCCCTTCATCAAGGAGTGGAAAGACCAGTTCGAGGCCATCGCCAAGGATGTAGAAGAGGTCGACATTACACCTGCTATCTCGGGCGCTCTTAGCATCAAGGACGAGAAGGAATTGCGCGCCATTCGTGATGCCTCGCGCGCATCTAGTGGTATCATGGCCAACTACTTCGTCGACCAAATGTCTGGTATTCTGGATGAGGAGAAAAAGATGAGCCACAAGGCTCTATCACAGAAGGTTTCCGACAAGATCGAGGATGACAAGTTCTTCCAGAAGTTGAAGGTCTCAAGCGGTTTCGACCCTGCTCAGCTTGACTGGTCTATCTCACCCGTCGTACAGAGTGGCGGCAAGTACGATCTCAAGCTCTCAGCCGAGGCCGACGACAGCAACTTGCACGCCGGCGTCATTCTGTCTACCCTTGGACTGCGCTACCTCAGCTACTGTTCAATCATCTCGAGAACCTACTTGGTCGACCCCAACAAGTCTCAGGAGAGTGCCTACAAGCTGCTGCTTGCTGTCCATGACAGCATCCTCAAGAACATGAAGGAGGGCATGGTTGCAAAGGATGTCTACGCTAAGGCAATCGCCCTTATCAAATCAAAGAAGCCTGAGCTCGAGAAGAACTTTGTCAAGTCGGTTGGCTACGGAATCGGTATTGAGACACGCGATAGTTCGTTCCCCATGAACGGCAAGAATAACCAGACTCTGCGCGATGGAATGACCTTCAGCATCACCACTGGCTTCCACGACATCGAGAATCCCAACCCCCAGGATAACAAGAGCAAGACATACTCACTATTGCTCACCGACACCGTTCGCGTAGGTAGCACAGAAGGTTTGGTCTTCACCAAGGATGCCCCTTCGGATCTTGAGTCGACTTCGTTCTTCTTCAAGGACGACGAAGATGAGCCAGAAAAGGCAAAGCCCAAGCCGAAGAAGGATTCCCGTGTGGGCGCCGTCGCCAAAGGAAACATTACAAGCACCAGACTACGCAGCGAACGCAGCACGCAGCCTAATGAGGAGAAGGAAGCTCAGCGAAAGGATCACCAGAGAGAACTCCACTCCAAAAAGCAGCAACAAGGTCTGGACAAGTACGGCGAAGGTACTGGCAATTTGAACGGCACCGAGGTGAAGAAGTTCAAGCGTTTCGAGTCGTACAAGCGTGACAACCAATTCCCTTCTAGGGTCAAGGATCTCATTGTCTTGGTCGACGTCAAGAATGCTAGCATCATTCTGCCTATAATGGGACGTGCCGTCCCATTCCACATCAACACCATCAAGAACGTCAGTCAGACTGAGGAGAACGCATTTTCTTTCTTGCGTATCAACTTCCTCTCACCTGGTCAGGGTGTTGGAAGAAAGGATGATCAGCCTTTCGAAGACCCCCTCGCCCACTTCCTTCGCAGCTTGACATTCAGATCAAAGGACACCGACAGAATGAACACCATCGTTGCGCAGATCACCGACATGAAGAAGGACGCAGTCCGTAAGGAGCAGGAGAAGAAGGATCTTGAGGACGTTGTTGAGCAGGACAAGCTCGTCGAAATAAGAAACCGCCGACCTCAACGTCTCGACAACATCTTCATGCGTCCTTCATTGGAGAGTAAGCGTATTGGCGGTTCCGTCGAGATTCACCAGAACGGTCTGCGTTATGCTCATATGGGTGGTGTCAAGGTCGATGTTCTGTTCAGCAACATCAAGCACCTCTTCTTCCAGCCCTCTCAGCACGAACTCATTGTCATCATTCACTGTCACTTGCACAATCCTATCATGATTGGCAAGAGAAAGACGAAGGATATTCAGTTCTACCGCGAAGCCACAGAGATGCAATTCGACGAGACGGGTAACCGTAAGCGCAAGCATCGCTATGGAGACGAGGAAGAGTTCGAGGCGGAACAGGAGGAGCGCAGACGTCGTGTTCAGCTCGACAAGGAGTTCAGATCTTTCGCGGAGAAGATTGCAGACGCTGGCAAGGGCGACAACCTGCAAGTCGACATGCCTTACCGCGATCTTGGTTTCAACGGTGTACCTGCTCGCTCAAGCGTCTACATTCAGCCCACCACCGAGTGTCTGATCCAGATCACCGAGCCTCCGTTCACAGTCATCACACTTAACGACATCGAAATTGTGCATTTGGAGCGTGTCCAGTTCGGCCTGAAGAACTTTGACATGGTTATTGTCTTCCAGGACTTCCAACGCCCTCCTGTGCACATCAACACTATTCCTGTTGAATCCCTCGACAGTGTCAAGGACTGGTTGGACTCGATCGACACACCCTACTCGGAAGGTCCCCTCAACTTGAACTGGGGCACCATCATGAAGACTGTCACTGCCGACCCTCACGAGTTCTTTGCTGGTGGTGGTTGGTCCTTCCTCGCTGCCGAGTCAGATGACGAGGGCGAGAGCGAGGAAGAGGAGAGTGCATTCGAAGTCAGCGAAGAAGATCTCGCTAGCGACGAGAGCAGCGAGGACGAGTCTGACTTCGACGACGACGCTAGTGCCGACGCCAGTGAAGAGGAGATGAGTGAGGACGAGAGCGGTGAAGATTGGGACGAGATGGAAGAAAAGGCCAAGAAGCGTGACCGCGAAAGTGGCCTCGACGAAGAAGAAAGACGTCCCGCTCCCAAGGGTGGCAAGCCCAAGAAGCGATAGACGTTTTAATGCTTTGAAGGGGTAAAAATCTTTACGGGCCCAAGACGGGGAGGATATCTTTTCTTGTTGCTTTCGAAGGAGTTTCGGGCGTGCAAAGGATGAGAGGGAGGAGCTTCACGATTGACACCGACGAACCTTTGGGGATTAAATATATTCAGCCAGTCGAAAGAAAACTTTGTTCATTTTAACAACTCCTGTGCTGTACCTCCTTGATTCAATGTTGGTGAACATGCTCGTGAGAAATGTTGTAGTAAATGGCAGAAGCTACAAAAAAGAGAATCCATATTATGAGAAACCAACCTCCAACCGGGTATAGTATATCCAGACATGCCCATCCCATCCCAACCGAAAACGCCTCATCCATCATGACAACATATATATATAAACTCCCAAAGATCATAAGCACATATGCTTTCACCGCTTCATCCCATCCCAAATGCATCTACATCTAGATTGCTCCCCCTGCATCTAAAACTTTTCCATCAAGTTTTTTCTGACAGTCCACATGCGAGCACGCTTGCCATAAATATACATGGGTATCGTGAAGAGCAAACAACCCAATTGAATGCCTCCGAGCGCGAGGAAGACAGGCTTAGCACCATCGCTTTCCAACCAGCGGTTGAAGAAGAGGGAAAACACCAGACCGTGGAAAACGTCTATTTTGGTCTGCGTTAGCACGATTGCGCCGATGGAGAAAATCAAACCAGATTGAGGGGAAAAAGGCAGAACTTACTCTTTGAGAAATTCAACGTTACCAGTGCTTCTCCGGCGTATTGGCGATAACTGTCCACGGCAAAGGTGATGGCGGTGGTGCTCCCCACGCAGCAGCCAAAGCTGATGATGCCGAAGAATACGGTAGGGACAATCCAGGCATCGTGTTCGGAAACACTCCATCCATATCCCATAAGCCCGATAACGGTACTGATGGTAACAGGAATGGCCATGATGAGACGGAACTCAGGTTCATAGACACCGTCATTTTTTCTGCTCATCCAGCGGACGATTACATCGGAGAAGCGGCCGGCGACGGCGGTGCCTAGAATGCCGCCGATGAAGGGGGAAATGTAGACGAGACCGACTTGAAGGGAGGTGAAGTGGTAAGTTTCACGGTTCTCGTAGATGACCGAGACGGATTCGGAGAGGACAATCAACCATCCGACTGAAAGTGCGTAGACGAGCGAGGACCAGAGGATGGCAGGGTAGGCAAAGAGGATGAAGGGGCGGAGGGCGACTTTACCCCAGGAGTCTTGAGAAAGACGACCGGCGTAGGGTTTCAAGGTCTCGACGAAGGATTTGGGAGGTGCGGCGCGGTAGAAAGATGTATAGATTAGTCCAGGGTTGCTCGCGTCGATTGAGTGGCCAGGAGAGGGAGGGATGCTATCGAATTGAGCACTGTTAGATCTCATATGATTGATGTCGGTTGGAGATCTATAAGATACGAATGGATCGTCTCCTGGCGATAGATGTTGAGGCCCTGGCGAAAGATGCATCGATCCAGGGGACAACGCACTTGCAGTAGGAGAAAGCTGAGATCCGGGCGAGGCAAGCTGCGTACTAGGAGATGGAATTCGCAGCGAAGTAATCGGCTGAACATGTTGTGGAGTCTGAGGCTCAGGTGTCTCCGATGCTTCGGGAGACGGGAGGTTCAAGGCTGGTACATTTAGCTTGCCGCTGTCTTCGGGTGCAACCTCATCGTCATCAGGTTCGCTGAAGTGGGCGTGTCTTGACAATCGCTTCTCTCCTTTTGCCTTGGTAGGGCTCTCGATGTCGGGGAACGTTGACTTTTGTCCCTTCTCCAACTCAGGAGCAGCCTCATGTGCATGAGTATCGGCATGACCACGATGGAAGATGGAGGCCAGTGAGATGTTGCTCATCAGTCTCGGCTTGTGGTGTTTGTGCGAATGTCTTGATGGCCTTGGTGTACGATCCCAGAAGGTCTCGGGAACAAAGAGGAACAGCAATACCGCACCAAATGAGACAACCATAGCCACAATCCAGAAGACCCATCGCCAGCCAAGCGACTCGATGATGGCAGCACTCACCAGTGGAATAAGATTCTTACCACCAAGGAGGAGCAGGGTGTATATACCCAGTCTGTAGGCACGTTCGTGCAAGAAGAAGATTTCGGCGATTGTGGCCGATGGCAGACATTCCACAGGACTGACAGCCATGCCCATGAAGATACGGGCGAGTACAAGAGAGGTATAGTTGGGCGACAAAGCGCACCACACAGCAGAGAGGACGAATATGACCGAGGCAACCAGGTATACAGGTCTCTTGCCGTACAAAATGGCGGTGGGCGAAGCAACGACACTACCGAGGCCAAGTCCTAACATATAAAGACCAGTTGTCAAGGCTACCTGAGGCACCGAGACACCATAGGTTTCCGAAACGTTGACGAAGCCTGCAGCGAGGACGGGGGTCATACCTCCACCAAGCATGCAGAAGAAGCCTAGCGAGAGTAGAGCGCAATCTCTACGCCATTTGGGCCAGTTCAACGGATCGTTCAAGGATTCGTCTGGTTGTGGTTCGAGCACAATGCCATCTCCAGTCTGTTTCTTATCCGGGGTTGGAGGCACGATGGAGCCGGCACGAGAGTGGGGAGCGAGAGAGCCATTTCGAGATTGTGAGTTGTAAGGGAAGGGCGAGGGTAAAGACGAGGTCGACGTCCTGGCGGGTGTGTTGCGGAGACCAAGAGGCTCATTGCGATTCGACACTTTTGAGAGCAGTAGAACAGAGCCTAGAGAAGGAGGAGAGTCAGTATTGATGAGAGATTAAAGGTTGACTGCCTGTCTGTCAACTGACCAGGAACCTCGTCTGTCTCCCTGTCGTTCAAGATGCCCAAACTCCACTTCGCCGGTCGTTTGAGCGAGTCCTCCGAGTCGGTCTGAGAGTTGCGATTCTGCTTCTTCTTTCTTGACCAGAATCGGCTTTCCTGGCCATCGTCGTTCTTCTCTGCGACCATTGCAGAGCGTAGTAGAGTGGTACGTGTGCGATGGGGATATGACGAGCGCTCGTGTAGTGCAAGACAAGGATATATACGGGATTAAGAAGCGGTGTAGCGTGGAGCCCCGTGGGCGGTGATCAGGAGGTCGACAGATAGTAGGTACACGTTGGTACGATGGGCTAAGGATGCGGCGGTCTGTCTCGGGACTCGACTGTTATCAAACTAGGAGCTGTCAGGTGGACGATTCTGACACCCTGATAACAACCCTGGGCTAATGCGAGCCATGAAGCGTGACTCTTCTGCAGGAGTCAGAGCCGGTACGGAGAGGGCGATGGATTGTCTTTGAAACGCCTACGCCGTAGGCTGGGCGCAACCTTTCCCACGACCGCCATCGTCAGCGACCCTGAAGGGAGATTCATGTCCTTGGCCTTCGATCCTACATTCTAGCGCCCTTGGCAACTGAAGCCTCACCAATCATGGCCATATCTCGACCCTTCCCCTAACTCTAATCCTACAAACGTGCTCGGCCTCTATCTCCGCACCTGAACTGGCGACCGAGTCAAAACAAGCCACGACATGTGTACCTAGATACGAACATGTTCCCCTTTCGCGTCGACACGAGCTGATCAACTCTCTTCGTACTGACCGCGAGCGGACATGGACATATTGAAGCAGAAGTGTTCGGGTGCTCAGAATACTTGGACTGAGCAATCCCTGATATACTTTCCCTTCAAGACTTGGTATTGAAACTAAAATCCGCGGCCCTGCCTTTTCTTCCGGCCTTCTCGGAGTCGCTATTCAACGCATGCACTTTCATTATACAACGTAATCAGCCGCCTAAAAAGGTGCCAAAGATCAGTCTGGACTCTAGAAAGTATTCTGAAGAGGCTGCAATAAGACCTTTACTTAGCACATGCCACTGCGAGTACTCTGAGCCCTACCAACTTCATGCACTTCCATGACTCAATTGCATGTCGATTCCTGAGGATAGCAAAAATCTGCGACCACGTAGAAGCGGCGAGGTCCTCAACACCCTTTGTGCATTGTCTAATCTCGATTTTCTCTATCAATCATCCTTGGCATCTTGTCCGTCCTTTTTCTTGCGAGGCTCAAAGTTCAGCTGGTTTCCGTCAGTCACCGACATCCGTAGTCTTGGCTTCGTCCAAGTACTCACCTGGTTACCATTGTACAGCTCGGTACTTTGTTCAGTCTCCCTTCTTTGGTCACCCAATGTTCGGATGTTGATTCCACCCGTTCGGTTCGCCAGTCTCTCACCCTCTGCATTAGAGGTCTCGCTCTCGTCTGCTGTTCCCGCAACATAAGGTCCTTGTCGCTCATTTGAGCCCGATGCATAGCCCATAACACCACCCACAGCGGTTCCAAGCATACTTGCCGCGCCAGACAAGAGGCCAAACCCAGCATTGAATCCCTTGGAGACGAGACCACCACCACCGCTGGCATAAGCATCTGTGTATCCTTTGATTGGTACCAGGACCAAGGTTGCATTCGGTGTCAGTCCAAGTGACTTTAGTGATTCGCCCTCCTCTCCGACAGAGATATTGCGGCTAGGATTGGGCAGCAAGATCTGACGGAACTCGTACGGAATGTCCGTTTGCGAGTTTTGGGAAATGTAAGTCCTGACCGCAGTTGCAAGAGTGGCCGACGGGTCGAACTTGGTTCGTAGCGAACTGCCATCGAACAGTCTAATCTGGAGGGCGCAAACAGTCGAGTTGCGTCCGGGCGCAGTGTCAGTATGTACTGGTCGTTGTGCGGCCGCAGAAGAGGGTTCGCCTTGGGCTGCAAGTCGTCTTTGTCGTTCCTTCTCTTTTCTCGCAGCTTTGTCAGACTCGATAGACTTGAGAATTCTCTCCCTCTCTACACGAGCCTCTTTGTTGCGACTTCGTTGCTGATCGGCCCAGTCTTGTTTGCTCGGAGGCAAGGACGACGATTCGGCAGCCTGTTTGTCTGACGACTCTTTACGTGCCTTTGCTGTAGCCTTGCGAGCCTCTTTGTCCGCCTCTTCCTTCCTCTTGCGTTCGGCTTCGAGACGGGCACCTCGCTCGGTCAGGAACTGTTGCATGGTTGCATTGTTGCCCTGTGTTGGTGCCGGGATGGGAACGTTCGTCTCTGCAGTCTCTTGAGAAATTGTGCCAGAGTCTTGGAGTGCTGTTCCTCTTTCTCCGATGTAAGGGACGCTTGAAAGGACCTGACTGACGTCTGCGGTTGCCGAATCTTCATTTTGAGGGATGGATGTTGTTGACTGCGTTGTCTGTGGCTGTGTGGGAGGTTGCAGTAGAGCAGCGATACGCTTCTTGAACTCGTCTTCGGTAACATTTGCGTCGATGTCTTCGACAACGGAGCCTGCTCGGATGACCAACAGCTTTGGCATAGAAGCCAACGAGCAGAAGGCGCCTAGGAAGCCAGCTTCCGTCGAGCCTGCATTGATTCGTAGTAGGACCGCTTTCTCGCCCAGTCGCTCTCCTACTGACTTCTGTTCACCTGTCAGTTCTGCTTGGAATATAGCCAACTTTGGCTGTGTGTACCTGATCAGGTGCATCGGAAGAGGTGTCGAGGGGAGCGGTCAGCCACTCGCTTTCCCACTTGTGACTTGTTTCATCGTCGTCTAGAAGGGCGTCAGACTGGATTGTGTAGGCGGGCTACGTCAGCTGGCACTTACCTTGCCTAACGAAGCAAGCAACCAACTTGTGTTCTTGGATCGCCAACGAGATTCCGCTCTGCAGGTCGCCTGGAAAGAACATTATGGGCAGATTGTAGTGTGACTAGAGGGAGAATGAACAAGACGGTCACCCGTACAAGTGTCGCCAACTTACCCCATGCGAAGCGAGGATCAATCACATGCAAGAGCGTCACCGCCAACGGGAAGCACGGCCCTGCTCAGCCTCTCCGAATATCAAACTCCAAACATCAACTTGAACATAATTGTCAAGGCCATCTTGAGCCATGCAGTATTGCACCTAGCATCTTTATATTCGGCAATGAGTACAGCGCCTCTTGGGTACAGGCCTTCTTCTGATGCCTTCAACCGGCCGAATACAGAAGATAGCCCGGGAGAAAAACGCCAGAACAATGCGACAACAGGTAGGGAATACTAAATATGTGGTTCGGTACAAACGTAAGGAGGCTCAGTGTGAATAGGTGCATCGGCTGCCGGTATGCGGGCTCTCACGGCGCGTATGTTCGCCTTCTATTTCAGAGTGCCTGTAAAAGCATTCTTTCGAACAAGAATTGAGTAAGTGTGTATCTTGACTCGATGCATGATATCTGGGCTAATTAGTACATAGCTATCTTGTGTGTACAGTCTCTGTAACTTATAACTTCCTGAAAATTGACCAATCTCAACAAGGCATTTCCCAGGGCTATCAACCCTTTACTACAATCCACCGGCAAATGGTCCTGGGCTGGAACTACTCCTGGAATACTAGCCTATGCGATCCGGACTCATGGATGGTCCTTCATTCCTAACCAAGTTCTACCCCCATTACTGGCGAACGTAACTGTTGGTGCTGTTCTATACACCTCATATCTTGGAGCGCTAGGCCTCTACTACGAGCCGGCGTCTCATTCTTCTAAACGCATTTATCCGCCGGCACCGTTCTCTTTGACATTTGCTGCCGGCTTCTCGGCGGGCGCTTTTCAAAGTGTAATTGCTGCCCCGCTAGATGCTCTAACCATTCGATTCAAGACTACCGATCTTACCCAAGGGACGTACAAGAACATGTGGGATTATGCTTCGAGGAAGCTTCAGGCCATTGGTGCCCGTGGCGCCTTTGCAGGATGGGGGTTGTCGTTCGTTAAGGACGCGTTTGGATACGGATTGTTCTTTGGGACTTTCGAATACGTCAAGTCTCAATTGTTTTACGAATACGTGAGCCATTGGTATTCACGTTATGGTCTTCTATCCATGTTCCACAAGCATCAGATCGACTTGCAGAGAATCACTGATCAAGAAGATCGGCCGGTGATCAAGCCGCACTATCTGATGGAACCTTCATTCATACTCCTTGCGGGTGCCACAGCAAGCGTGTTGCAACAAGTCGTTGCCCACCCCCTTACACGGATACAAGAATTGCACTTCCAGCGACTAGCAACATTGGATGAATTGCTACAAACTAGACCGGGACGACTAGATACCATGCAGCTATATGCACGGGCATACCAGAAAACATGGATCCAGGCCGGCAAGCGTGCGACAAAATCCGGAGGCTGGCTGAGATGGCTGTACCAAGACTTTTGGATGACAACTCTACGCCAGGTACCGTCGACCAGCGCTGGTCTCATCATGTTTGAGATCTTCCGCCGCAAGTACGGCATGGGAGAAGACGCCGTCAAAATTCCCAAGGACGAGTACGACATCTTATTGCCTTGAGCTGCGGCGCTCAACTTGGTCGTACGGTGAGCATGTCATCCCAGGAAATCTTCTAGTGCCAACTGGATTTGTTCCCATCTGGCCCGCAAGAGTTGGAGTTTGTTTGCAAGATCACCCGTCTTCTCTTCCGAGAGAGATTTCAAGGCATCGACAGCTTCTTTCGCTTCTTCGACATATGATTGGAGGCAAGGCTTCAGCCAATCTTGCACATCGTTTTCCTTGTCATCTGCGAGATCTTCGCCAGAGCCCATGAAATGCTCCCACTCGTTGGCCGTCAAGAGCACGGAACGCACGGCGACTTGCGTCTTGAAGCACAATTCACCAGTGCTTGGGAGCAGAGCATAGCCGCCGAAAAACCCAACGTCCTGAAGAGCATTCTGCTGGCTCTCACTCAAGCGGGGTAGTATTACATGGTCCAGACGAATCTCATCGTCATCTAGACTGGTCTGAGGAAGGATAAAACCATCTATGTTGTATGTCAATCAGATGCGAGCATGGGTGGAATACAAGTTCTCCTTACAATGCACAAGGAGCTTGTCATTCGAGTGGGCTCCGTATGTAGCCAATATTTCTTCTCCAGATTCTACTCGAGGTTGTACTGGTTAGCTATGCACAGTCGCAACCCATACATGGGGCACAGAGGTACATACCATAGTCCCGGTTTGCTCTCAACTCATATCCGTCTTGCGACATTGTGACTTGACACTGTTCTTTCTCAGTATCGGAACAAGAAAATCTGGAGTAGCAAACTCACCCCTTGACCGTTCGGACAGTGATTCATGTAATCAAGTGCAGGATTCATGATCATTGCACCTTGAGTAACACCCTGAGGTTTCCAATGAAAGCTACGCGTATTCACGAGCATCCAGTGATATAGGAACTCCCGCTCAAATGCTTGATCGTCGGGAGCGTGCATGTGTTTTACAGATTCGATGTCTCTTTCCAGGTCTGACAGCATGCGGTCCAGTGGTCTTTGTACACTTGGTGGGGCCCATTTACGTAGCACGTCTTCGAGTTCATCCTTCGAAGACCAGGCAAGCATACAAGAGGCAAAATCTTCTGGTGTTGGCCAAGCAGCTCTCGAAGCAACGTATGTGGATGACTGGCTCTTCCACTCCAGGGTAAGATATGCGGCTAGCTGAGCCTGCGAAGATAGCTTTATCAACTTGTGCTTGCGGAGAACGGGCAACTCAGGCTTGATCATGGCCTTTTCGGGTACAAAGATAAGCAATGCGTCTTTGGCTATCTTTTCTTTTGCCAGCAGGCCGATGCCTCTGCCCGGCAGCACAGCCGGGGTCACTCCATTAATCTCGATACCACGAGCGATTGCCCATTCGACGTAGGCGGTGTGTGCCTCTGGCAAGTCCTGAACCGGAGTAGCCTTGGTCTTGCGCTTCTTTGGTGGTGGATCTGGAGCCATGGTGTGTATGTGTGTTGTGAGGAATTATGGTCTCAAAATCCCCGCAGTCAGATTGGGTTTCACCGACTCCAGTCAAACATGCCAACGGCTATCACATTACACGGCACTTGAGACGTTGATAGCCGCGACAGAAAAGACGCGACATTTTGAGACGGTGCTCTCAATTCTACTGGGGCCCGTTGCTCGGAAAGGGCTCACTTGTGCTAAGACCTGGCTGGGAAGGAGCGCCCATTACTTTCGTGCATCGATATGGCCAACGCTACGAGCAAGGGAACATGTCATGCACTTCGACTTCACGTGAAGATGGATAGAACACGAAGAGCGGACATATTTAGATGGACCATGAAAAAACGAGGATAGGGTTGGATCAGGTTGGATCAGGTAATGTTCAGGCAAGGAGTGTTTCCATCCCCAGCCTCGCAGTTTCTGAAACAAGAGTGATATAGCGCAGCAAAACTCGGCCGGCTGGAAGTGCAAACGAAATCGTTTCTATAATCTGAAAATTGGTGTTTAAACAGGTCATCTGTCAACGGGAAAACCTGACTCGTCACGGCAGAGACAACTCAAAGAGTGATCTGTGTGAAAATAAGAGCGACAGAGTCGTGTAGTTGGTGAAAGGGCTGGCCAGACCCAGACCTTTGAAGATCGTCAAGACGGAGTAGGTTAATCACGTGCATCCAAATATGGCTCAGCGTTGGGCGTCGCGACTTGCGGCACCCTTTGAAGACTTCGCTTTCAGTGTTCACGCCCTTCTCCAACCCCTCAGCAGCTCATCTCTCCCCAGAGCTATCCAGGCCGACCGACTTCTTCTTGGGCCGTCGTCAGTCTGCACGCCCTGTCGTCGACATCTGTCGGTTTCCAGCAAAGTCCAGGTGCGTGACCAACCCCGTCCAGTGTCCAGTCAGCTGCCTGCCACGCCCATCACAACCCGCATCTCTCCACCGACACACGGCTCCTTTCATCTCGTTGTCGTCGGACGCCGTGTCTGCCCTCTGCCTGTTGTTATTCACTCTGTTTGGGTGTTTGCTCCCTCGTCGACTCATCCCTTCGCTTCTCGCTCTCCCTTTCACTCTGATTCGTGGCTTGTGCCTGCCTCCGCACCTCCTCTTCGCCTTGCTGACGTCGCCATTGTCTCCCTACAGATTCTTCCATCTCCATCACAAACCACTTTTCCGCCTCAGCGACGGCTCACCCTCCCATCAACTAAAGCATGACAACAATGGTACGTTATGGTTCATCTCGCTACTTGTTGACCTCACCGCTAACTCAACGCAGGACCTTCGTGTCGGTAACAAGTACCGTATCGGTCGTAAGATTGGTAGCGGCAGTTTCGGTGACATCTACCTTGGTATGCATCCGTCGCTGCTCTCTCTTCACATGGCTCTTCTGACCCCTTTCGACAGGTACTAACATCATCTCCGGTGAGGAGATTGCCATCAAACTTGAAAGCGTCAAGGCCAAGCACCCTCAGCTCGAGTATGAGGCTCGCGTCTATAAGTCTCTCGCCGGTGGTGTCGGTATCCCCTTCGTCCGCTGGTTCGGCACTGAGTGTGACTACAACGCCATGGTCCTCGATCTCCTCGGCCCCTCCCTCGAGGATCTCTTCAACTTCTGCAACCGCAAGTTCTCTCTGAAGACCGTCCTTCTCCTGGCCGACCAGCTCATCTCCCGCATCGAGTACATCCACGCCAAGTCTTTCATCCACCGCGACATCAAGCCCGACAACTTCCTCATGGGCATTGGCAAGCGTGGAAATCAGGTCAACGTTATTGACTTCGGTCTGGCCAAGAAGTACCGTGACCCCAAGACTCACTTCCACATCCCTTACCGTGAGAACAAGAACTTGACTGGTACCGCTCGTTACGCCAGTATCAACACCCACTTGGGTGTCGAGCAATCCCGTCGTGACGACATGGAGTCTCTTGGTTACGTGATGCTCTACTTCTGCCGTGGTTCTCTGCCCTGGCAGGGTCTGAAGGCTGCCACCAAGAAGCAGAAGTACGACCGTATTATGGAGAAGAAGATGACCACTCCCACCGAGGTTCTCTGCCGTGGCTTCCCTAACGAGTTCGCCATCTACCTCAACTACACCCGCTCTCTTCGCTTTGACGACAAGCCCGACTACTCGTACCTCCGCAAGATCTTCCGCGACCTCTTCGTCCGCGAGGGCTTCCAGTACGACTACGTCTTTGACTGGACTGTCTACAAGTACCAGAAGAACGCGCAGGCCGTTGCTCAGGCCGCTGCCAACCAGCCCCAGGCTGAGGAGGCCGAAGAGAAGGCCGGCCGCACCCGTACTGCTGCTGCCACCGCTGGCCAGACCGCTGGAGCCGTCACCGACAAGCGCCGCGGCCCAGTGGCACCCCGTGCAGAGGGATCGGGAATGTGAGTTCAATCTCGTCATCCTGTAAGACTCCCCAGCGTTTGAGTGCTCTTGCGTGAGGCTTGCCGCGGGGGATATTTGGTACGTGTGCTGACGTGCTGGCTCTCCTCAGGCAACTCCGCTCCTCAAAGCGTGGCGTCGAACAGCAGGGATACTCCAACTACTGATCGCTTGTCTTTTGTTGTGGATTTGAGTCGAAAATGTCCTTGGACAAATCGACTTTGATCAACGACATGGTTTCTTAACTCAACTCGTGTGGAAAAATGCAGTTTTGCCGTCCTGAACGTCTTATGGGCGGCGAAAGATGCATCCATACATTCTTATGTTGTCTGCATTTCCGCTATTGGGGGTTTATGCCGGCTGTTGCTCGGCGGCATCATCCTACTCAGACAATCTTGCTCAACTCGGAGTGGCTAAAAGCACTCAATCCTCATCTTGGGTTGCATATGCTTCGAGCAGAGCAAAGCGGATTCGGATTTCATACCTGGCAGTGTCACTCGGCAGGCTTCTCGCTTCATCGCTGGTCGACCTGCACTTCCATCTGGCCACCCACGGTACATCAGATTGCACCCATCCTTTGGCACCCCTAATCATCCATCATCCATCTTCTGCTGTCCTTTTTTCCTTCTTTGATTTTGTTGCTTGGGATTTGGAGGGCGGCTTGTGGGGAGGTTTTAAGCATCAGGGGACGAAACACAGGGGAGGAAGAGCCCGAACAAACCAGATTGAAACCACAACCGACACCTTCGATAGAGGATCAAGCAAAGGACAGGACATGTACCACATGTCTATCACAGAATGCGTCTTTTCAAGAGAGAAGGCTTGACGTCGGTTGTCTTCTGTTCGAAGAAGACGGATGCTCCTGGGGAACTGCTTTATTTCATTTTAGGTAGTATTGTATTCGGTCTTGCTTTTGCTCCCAAAATCCTTGCATCAATGTTTATCCTGCTTCACGTGGAATTACGCCATGGGACAAATGACTTTTGTGCAAGTGGTTAGATTGAGATAATCCAAAGTCAGTCGGCGAGCCCTTGAAGACGTTGGAGACGGTGAGGCTGATAGAGCTTGAGCTTCGGTCGGATATGGCTACCGACTACCGCTCGGCAGTATTTCGCTGACCATTAATTATTTGCCGCTGCATTGTCTGCGCTCTCACCAACCGAGACCTAATCTGATTTTCGCAAGCTGCTGCATGCAGTAGGGTCACCTGTACGAAATGACACTCGCTCCAATCCATCAATCAATATGCACAACCTGCCGCCTTCGTTCTCTTGTGGCCGCGAAGCAGTACGCCAGAGCTAGAACACCAACCTCGCGAGACTGGACACGACTGAGACAACCTGTTTTCGCACGATACCTACATGCCTCTAGGACCAGTCTGCAAAACCAGAAATTCGCCGGGAAGGACCAGGACTCTGCCTCGAATGGCAGCATTAAAGAGTTGGAAGAACAATTACAATCGCTGGACAAGAGGCTACAAACGGAACAAATAGCGCGGCACGCCGAGGAGGACTTTGAACTGGAAGATATAGAAACACTCGCCACCGGAGACGCAGACGCTTCGCAAGAAGCCAGAGCGGTAAATGCTTCGCCTGAAGATGTCGCACGAGCAGCACGCCAACGGTTTGGAGACGCACTCCCGGACGGTGTTTTGAATGAGGAGCAATACACAGCATACGAGCGTCTATATGGACCCCCGATCAGCAATACTGTGGACGAGATTGTCGACTTTGAGGAGAACGAGGTGGAAGGAGAACTGGACGAAACAAACAATGTTGGCACTGGCCTATTGCGAGAAAGCGAAGATGGCGTGCTCGAAGAAGTCGAGTACATCGAGGAGGAGGATGAGGAATTCGATGAAGAGGAGGGAGAAGAGCTCATGGAGGGAGAAGAGGCGGATGCAGAACTAGATGCGGATTCTGCTGCTGCAGGCCTGGATGCTCAAACACTCAACGATCTAGCTGCTCTACGGTTGACTCCCGAACAAGAGCTACTTGAAGACTCGGAGGAACTGCCTGCTGCACCTTACGATCACACACGATCACATCCCTTGACCGAGGCCAACCGCTACGGCACACCATCTTCTACTGTGCAGTTGCCGGCGTCTACATTTGTCGAGCCGGTAACTCGACTGGTCGCAGGCATCCCGAACAAGCACATTTCCGAGGTAGCTCACCGCATCCTCGGCGGTGTTGGTCTTCCATACTCGACATCAACGCCACAGCGTGCGGTAAACATGCCGCAGAAAGCCATACCCCTTAACCCTGGACAAGGCAGAATGAGCGAGATGGACGCGGATATCTTCATGACCACTCTTATGCCTGGTATCTACGCCAGTGTGTACAGTGTTCTGGTAGAGACACGCAAGCGGTTGGGCAGTTCATGGCTCGAAGGCTTGCTCACCAAGGAAGGTGGACCTCGCATCCTGGACGCTGGCGGTGCAGGTGTAGGCGTTATGGCCGCAAGAGATGTCTTACAAGCAGAATGGGAACGCATGCATGACACCAGCGAAGACGAAGACCCCTTCATGGCCATTGCAGAAGCAGGCGGCAAGACCGGTGGCGAGTCCATCCCTGCACCTGTCGGAAAAGCCACCGTCTTGACCAGCAACGAAGCTTTGAGATACCGCTCTAGCAAGCTTTTGGAGAACACGACTTTCCTCCCTCGTTTGCCTGACTACATGCACGCTAGTGATGAGTCTGCTCGTGAGCGCGGAAAGTACGATATCATCATTGCACCTCACACTCTATGGCCGCTGAAGGAAGACCATATCCGCAAACAGCATGTCAAGAATCTATGGAGTTTGCTCAGCACAGATGGTGGTGTCATGATTATACTGGAGAAGGGCATCCCACGTGGTTTCGAAATGGTCGCAGCAGCACGAGAAATGCTTCTCAACTCACGCATCTCTTCGCCCGGCAATGAAGAAAAGGCCGAGGATCTGGATGCACCAGGTGAAGGCACAGTATGGGGAAAGCAGCCAAAGGACAAGGGTATGATTGTTGCTCCCTGTACAAATCACCTGGGCTGTCCCATGTACGTCAATCGTGGTGTCAGCAAGGGTCGCAAGGACTTCTGTTACTTCAAGCAACGGTACATTCGTCCTCCTTTCTTGCAGAAGATCCTCGGAGCCAAGCACAGAAATCATGAAGATGTTGAGTTCTCATACATCAGTGTGATGAGAGGTCGCGATCTTCGTGACAAGGACGAGGAGGATATCATTCAGGGAGAGATTGCTACAGATAGAGCGTTCATCGGTTTCGAGAACCCTCAAGCTGCGGTCGAGCAGGCTGAGGACGAGTTTGATCCCACAGCACCTGCGGTACCTGATATTGAAGACGGATCAGTGGACAACAGCCCCCACTCATTGAGTTTACCACGCGTGGTGCTGCCTCCGTTGAAGCGTCAAGGTCACGTTATCATCGACATGTGTACACCAGCAGGTACGCTCGAGCGATGGACAGTACCAAGAAGCTTCTCCAAGCAAGCCTACCGCGACGCACGAAAGAGTCAATGGGGAGACATCTGGGCCCTAGGAGCCAAGACCAGAACACCTCGCAACGTGCGAGTTGGCAGAGGTAAAGAAGAGCTCGGCGGTGTCGAGACCAAGAAGAAAAAGAACAAGGGCAAGAACACTATCGAAGTGGGCTATGATTCGCAAGGTAACATCAAGGAGGAAGATATCAAGGTCAAGACTGGTGGTCGCATGAGACAGGGACCCAAGGTCAAGGGCATCAGAGACAAGCGTGACAAGAAGAGCGACGGAAGGGGAAGAAGAAAGAACCTCGACAAGGAATAATCGGCGGATGTGTAGGATATAGATATTGGCATCTCGGCTCTTTGTAACGACCAGTAATGAACACTCTCCGCAACACATTCAATTATGAGTACAAGTGCCTGGTGGTTTGAAGCTTCGCGCGTTTTGTGTATCAAGAGATTGGGGACCCGAAGAATATAGTGGTATTTTTACAAGGCTTTTTACGGGTCTATAGAGCCACGGTCGACCTTTTCGCATTCCGTCATCTCAGATATGTATCATATCTAGTGGGCGGGCTTGAGGTTCTTGTTGGGGTTGCGGGGGTCGTTGCGGTACTCGTCGGCTGTAGGTGGTATAGCTCGTTAGCGATTTGTTCTCTGTGCAGAGGATATCTCCCTGGCGATGTCGAAGGAGCGAGTAAAGTGCTGGCGCAGGTGTGGGAGTGGGTAGACTGACTGTTGGCGAGAGTAGTGGCGAGCGAGTTGATGCCGTAGAAGATGATGGCGCCTGAGAAGAACAAAATATCAATATCGGAGAATCCAGAGATGGCGCATGTGCTCATGTGCGAAACGAACCGGCAATGTAGAAGGGTGCCATAGGGCGGGCTATACCAAAGAGTTAGCAATCGGGTCCGATGTTTCGAGGCTCCGAGCGAGCGCAAAGGGCGCATCAACATACCGACAGGGGTGGGGAACTTCTTTCCAAGGAGACCGGCCATTTTGACAGATGTGATGTGGTTGAGAGGGGTGACGAGAAGGTGCAATTGACTGTCAGACGTTGCTGTCGCTGCACGCGGCTTCTTCGCAATCCTCAATGCTCGACCGCCGTCTCCGATGCTTTTCTTGGCATCACGGGACAGACTCCCGCAATTCACATGCTTTCCCACATCATCATTGTCAACAGTAAACACTGACTGGAAGTACCACTTCATATATCGACAACATGAGTGCAGCCAATACTCTAGAGAGCTGCGTATCATCGCTGCGATCGAGCATGCAACTGCTCGATTCATCTATCAACATTCTCGATTCTGGCACCAGCGACTTTCCACGTTTGGCAAAGGTCCTGCAGGCCACTCGGGTAGGAATCTGCTTTTGTCTTTTCGTACTTGCCCAAGTCTGACATATTGCTATACAGCACTTCGAACTCGTCTCCGAACCCGAACTTCAGAATGCCCAATCCTCTCTACTTTCCGAGATCCAGCCTGAGGTCGAATCCATGCTCGACCGCGTCGCCGTCTACCTTGACAAGCTTCAGCGTCGCGAAGAGTCGTTGATCGCAAAGTGTGAACTACAACAAGGACGTCTGTCCTCGCGTCATCCTGAACAGCAATACCACCCAAAGGGCTCAGCCCAATCATCATCGCATGCTGGAGTCACTCCGCTCGAAGAGCTTAAGATGCAACAACTTAGACAGAAAAAGGATCGTTTGAGCTATGCTGTTGGCCGTCTCGAGCTACAAGCAAATCAAAGAGAGAGGCAACTGAGAAAGAGTATGGCTGGCTTCTGATCACGTTCCGACAGCAAAGAATCTTTGGACTACTTATGGCCTGCTTTCGAGGCCATGTCCTTTCTTTCTCGAACATGATCGCTACTTTGCCTTCTCCGGAGTATCCTCGATCTGCAGAGTCATCCTGTGGATGCCAAATCCATGCAAACACTTTCCAAGACGTGCGAGTCGTCCATTGTGCGTCTCTGCTGGCTGGTTAGGTCTGGGCATTTCTTCGATTTCCGAACTGCTCCTCGAGATTATCTCCTCTTTTTCCATGGGCAGCATAACGATGTGGGCTGAAGCGATTGACTCCTCCTGGCTCAATTGCCAGACACAGAGATCATGGACTGACACAACTCCTGCTATCTTGCTCAACTCTCGAATTACCGTCTCTCGGTGAGCGCTAGGAGGTGTGCTTCCGAGAAGGATATGGCCACTTCGAAAAGCTGTCTATGTCAGTCTCTGGTTCTTCACATCGTGTGTCTCCTTTCTTACTGAGAGGAAGCGCGCTGCTTGCAATCATGATGGCTATGGCCATGCTGACTGCCGGATCGGCGTAAAACCGGTTTGGAGATCGCACCAACATCATGACGAGAGCTGCAGCGATGACTCCAAGATTGTTCAGGACATCTCCAAGGATATGGATGACGACAGCGTTGACTCCTAGGTCACCATTTGCATGCTTCTTCTTCGAGGGGTTTTCCTGTTGAGTCAGCCTGTCGTACATGCTGCCAGCTGGAACATCACCCACAAGGTCCGATACTTCGAAAACCGGAACACCAGCTTTCGCTTCTTTACTAGACCCGTGGCCGTGGCCGCGTCCATGGTCGTGGCCATGGTCTGGATATTGTCAGCAACTTGCTTGTTATGGACTAGAAGGAGATTCCATACCATGAACAACTAAAATGCAAATCACGTTGAGCAGAAGTCCTACACATCCCATGATAAGAACGTTCCGTGGTTGCTCGACGACTAGCCGCAATTAGTATCTCGCAATGCAACGACCGACCAGCGAATCGTTACCTTGAATGTTGATGAATCTCTCGATGGCTTGTAGGAGAATACTCAGGCCAAGAGCGATGAGGAAGGTACCGTTGAAGAAGGCACCTAGGACTTTGGCTCTTTGCCAACCGAAAGCCAGACTTGCAGGAGCATCTTTGCGGTCAGATAGCTAATAGATGCATCAGCAAGTGTTTCGAATCTCTTCGATCATTTCTGATTACCTTGGCAGCGACGAGGGCAACACAGAATGCAATCAGGTCGTTCAGCTAGCCGTGTCAGCATTGGCAGGGGACACGAAGTAGGTTCGACATACGTAGTGAAAAGCATCAGCAATCAGGGCTAGCGATTTGGAGCGGAAGCCCACTACAAAGACGGTTAAAACGACAAACAGAGAAATTCGAAAGATGGAGCAGCCTACCAACAAGCTCAGCAGCGAAGAAGGCAGAGGATAGGACGATGGCAACAATCAGTCTTG
>ERZ794946.205-NODE-205-length-27459-cov-5.041016_pt1 | contig 27459 bp, 21 predicted proteins | sample MGYA00433072_ERZ794946 | MGnify/ENA primary metagenome ERZ794946 (study PRJEB30137, sample SAMN04331413) | food metagenome | isolation source: Y3 must sample point D1 replicate A | place: Australia: South Australia | collected 2014 ...
TAGACCGCCTCATCCATTCTTGACATACTGTTCAATCCCATGTCGTTGTCAATTGCCAGCTTCTTGTAGTGTTCGTAGCAATCAACAGCGTTGCGCAAGTCTCCTGCGGTTGCAAACGCGTTGATCATAGCTGGAAAGATGTTTGCATTGGGAACGACGTCTCTACCTGACATGTGCTCAAACAAACGCGTCATGTCGGAGACGCGACCTTGCTTGGCACATGCATGGATAAGAAGACCATAAGACTTGGTTGAGAAGTCCACCTTTGCTGATGCAGCATTGAACGTAGCCAAAGCGATGCTCAGAGACTCATCCTCTGAAAAGATGGCGTATTCCAGCGCATCCGAGTGGAAGAGGAAACTATCTTCAGCATCCATGCCGCCATAACGTTTACGCCTTTCTTCGAGAACCTTCTTGGTAGATGAGGCTTCCAAAGATCTGCTAGTAAGAAGGTTGATGAGCGCAGCATAAGTCTCAGCGTCGGGGATGACTCTTCGGCGCAACATGTCCGAGTAGACTTCCAGAGCTTTGGGTACCTTCTGATGCTTGCCATTGGTGAGTTCAATGGCGGACGTCATCAGTGCACGGTAAGCTGAAGCAGGAGGCTGCCTAACGCCAGCATACAACATAGACTCGAAAATGCTAGGAATACGAGCATACTGCTTATCGCGAAGCATCAGTTCCAGCTCCTGTGTATACGCATCGACTTCCGAGATGGATGTGGCAGCGGTGTCGTGGGAAACAGGGCTGGAGTATTCCTGTGAAGGGGCCTGGCTAGCGGTGATGGTTTTCTCAGAAACAGCATCCTCTTCGACGGGCACGTCCGCGGCAGCCTCAACCTCTTGCTTGGTCTTGCTGATCTCCTCGGCGATTGCTTCATTGACCTGTGCGAATGCGATAGCGGCAGCTTCCTGGTTGTCAATGGCCTTTCCGAAGTTGTCGACAGCGCTGGTAGTGTATGCACGCTTCAAGTTTCCTCTTTGTGACGCGTCTTCCACGCTCTCGTCCACCTCTTCAATGGCGCTGCTTTCCCGCACATCATCCAGCTCCTTGCTCTCGGCAGCCTCTGCACCAGAATAGCCGATCAACTTTTGGAATTGGAACTGTTGCCATTCGCGTAGGTCGCCATTCTTGTGGTGCTTGTGCCATGCCTCGTAGTATTGAGCTAAGCCATCGTTGTGGTTGTTGTCCTGGCGGGCTGCCTGTGCGCTGGGGTGACTGGGCACATGTTGGACCTGTGATGTGCTGGTGTTTCCGCCAATGCGATGGATCCAGTTGCTTGCAAGTGGAGTAACACCGGTGTTTTGAGAAGCGTAGGAAGACTGAGAAGCAGCGACGACAGTCTGAGCGTATCCGTGGGTGAAGGATTTGAATGCTGTACCAGCAAGACGTGAGATTCCGACGGTGGGCTTAACGAACACCATCGAGACGGCGATTGAGACCTCTCAAGTTGGAAACGTGAGACTGGAAATGTGGTTAGAGAATTGCCAATGAATCATACTTGGGTAGGGCGAATCGCGTTGTAACAATGACCAAACAGAAGGAAAAAGAATAGTAAAATGTGAGTAATTGATCAGACATACCAGATGGTTCTCAAAAAGAAGTTATTGCAGGTTCATCTGACGATGGCTGGATCGGCAGAGAACGCGCGAAAATGCAGTGTGGAAAGGTATAAGATACCTTGGTGGTGTGATGTTGGTGGAATGTCACGAGAGATGCGGAAACACGAGATTGAACGATTGCACCAGAACCCAAGCGTGAAAGAAGATCTGATAAAAGCGAGAGAATGGAAGACCGAACGATGACTGGTTTTTGCCTGGCGAAAATGTTCAGGCAACAGAATTATGGATGACGATAACGAACTGAGTGTGGGAGCTTGTCGCGTCCATCCACGAACTTGGGTCGGAGACTCGGAGCAACTGTGAAGCGTGCGCCCGTTCGACTGTGCTCGAACTAACCAGCAGTGTCGACTTCTAGATCTTGCTGTATGCGGCAGTAGAACGTGGCAAAAGCTGTCTAAACCCCAGCTTCTGGCAAATATTACAGCTGACTGTGCTCGATAGCTGGCCTTACGTAGCCACGCCGTCAAATCGGCCACTAGCACATTCTCCCGCAGCTTCCGTCAAACGGTCGAAGGAAAGTCTCGGAATCGACTGTGCGCGCTGCAGACCCCGAAAGCTCGATTCCCTCCTCGACGAGAAGCTTCCAAAATCACCACCATCAACCCGGCTCTTCACCGTCAATTCCCTCTTTCCTCTGGTCTGCTGACCGGTGTCTTTCTCCGGCCTTACTCCATCGATCCGTGGACTTTCCGCAGCAAAAGTAAGATTGCAGTACTGCTTCATTGCTGTTGTGCAGCTCTCAGGAGGGACAAGGGTTTTAGCATCGTTACCCTGAGCGGGAAGAGGAGGGGCCGTCTAATTGCGCTGTCTTGGTCTTGGTCTGTTGTCTAGCTATTTCTCCTGCTGCTCAGCTTTCTTTCCCCAGAAGATCCGCATCACTTCTCCTGAAGATCCACCCTGCATCACGCGAAACAACAATGAGTCAAAGTGCTGTCGCAGTGTCTGCGCCTGGCAAGGTTCTACTGGCTGGTGGTTACCTTGTGCTCGACAGAAAATACAATGGGCTTGTGTTTGGCCTGGATGCTCGTATTCACGTTTGCGTAAAGCCCTTTGAATCGAGTTCCGGGGTCACCTTTTCTGAAATCACAGTCAAATCACCTCAATTCCAGAATGCGGTCTGGGAATATGGCTATCGCTTGGCTGGCGAAGACGGGGGTGTCAAAGTGACCCAATTGAGAGTGTAAGTCGTGAAACATATTTTCTTCCTTTCTTCCTTAGGTGCAGAATTCAAGAGATTATACGAAGTCGGAAGTGACGGATGGACGTGTTTAAAGCGACCTGCCGGGTTCCGTAAAACGACACAACACATGTGCGCCGGCAAGTGACCTCTCCGAACCGAGGTCTTGTCAGCGACTTGATGCAGAGTGCCCACACTAGGGAGAGCATCTCTCGCTGAAGGTCAATGCCAGTCGGGCTCCCGTCCTCATGACAGTGTCGGCATGTTGTATCTTGATGGCCCTGAGCAACCGCTTCAAAGGCACTCCACTGGTTGTTCTCTGACCACCAAGCACTCCAGACTCGATTGACATTTCGGAACGATGCGACACTAACAGATTTGCGCTTTTAGAGATGCCGACTTTAAGCTGAACCGCAATCCCTTCGTCGAGACAGCTTTGGCTTATGCCTTGAGCTATGTCTCCAGTGTTGGATCGTCCAACATCTCCCCTTCGTCGATCACCATCCTGGCAGATAACGACTACTATTCGACTTCATCGGCATCACTGACTGGTGCAAGATTCCACGACTTTGGTGTTCCCCTCTCAGAGGCCAACAAGACTGGTCTTGGATCTTCTGCTGCTCTCGTGACGGCATTCACAGCAGCTGTACTCAGCTACTACCTCCCTCAGAAGGTCTTTGACCTTACTAGCGAATCCGGCAAGCGCAAACTGCATAACCTGGCTCAAGCAGCTCACTGTGCAGCCCAAGGCAAGGTCGGCTCTGGATTCGATGTGGCTTCAGCAGTCTATGGTAGCTGCCTATACAGGCGGTTCTCACCGTCAATTCTGTCAGCACACGGAGAACCTGGTACACCGGAGTTCGGCAAGCAATTGATTGACATTGTTGATGAAAGCGGCACCAATGGCCAATGGGATACTGAAATCATCAAGGATCAGGTCAAGGTACCCGAAGGCATCAGACTGGTCATGTGTGATGTCAGCTGCGGCAGTCAAACGCCTGGCATGGTCAAGCAGGTACTGGCCTGGAGAAAAGACACTGGAGCAGAAGCAGAAAAGGTCTGGGAAGGATTACAAGATGTGAACGAGGGACTTTCACAGGAGATGGTCAAGCTGGCCGAGAGCGGATCAAAAGATTACTCGCCGTTGAGGCAACGCATCCAAGCCATCAGAAAAGGCATCCGCGAAATGAGCAAGCAAAGCGGAGTACCGATTGAACCTCCGGCACAGACGGAGCTGCTAGACGCATGCAGTAAAGTCGATGGAGTGATTGGTGGAGTTGTACCTGGAGCAGGCGGGTACGATGCCGTTGCTCTTCTGATTGAGGACAGGGAAGAAGTGGTACAAAAGTTGCAAGGTCTGCTTTCTTCGTGGAAGATCGAAGGCGAAGCAGATGGCAGTATGGGCAGAGTGAGCATGCTGGGAGTCAAGCAAGAGATGGAGGGAGTCAGAGTGGAGCAGTCTGGCAAATATGCGGAGTGGTGGTCGGAGTAGAAGTCCTGGAGACGAATCCAAAAAAGTGGAGAATCAACACACGACTGGCCATGTGAAAAGGATGTCTATGTACAAAGGAAGGAGGAGGACATAGCGTACACAAAAGTGTAATTGAAGTGATTTAATGCTACAGTAGGTGTCGTGCGTGTTTCACAGAAAAGAGAGACAAGAGTTGTTGATTTGAATTGAGATAAAGTTTAGAGTTTGATGATGGACCAATGGGTTTGTTGATGTCTGATCAGGGTGGAGTCTGGGGTTCGGGCGAGTCGTCGTCGTCGGACCATCATGGGCGTCTCAGTCCCAGTTGTCGTCGCAACTCTCACTCTCTCATCATCGTCGAGCCTTATTGTTCCAACCTCTGTACAGCGCACCAGGTCCACCTTACGCTCGTTTCCTGCCGTCTGACTTTGCATCGCCTCCTTCGACCAAGGTCTTCTGTCTTCTTGGAACCCTGCCTTGGCCTGATCTGCATCGCCGAACCATCGAGTCCAGAGAGCGTCATCCGCACCCAACATCTTGCACAAAAGGACACACAAGCATATCAAAGTAGAGAAAGAATGGATCCCCATCCAAACATACACGCGACAGCGACGCCGCTGGAAATGGGTAGTCTTCCGCACGAACAAGCACGACCCTCGATGGAACCACCACAACCGTCCTTCGTCACTGCCCCCACCGAGGCACACGTCGAAGCCCCTCAGATTACTGACCGTCGTGAGCAATTCACACGGCCACAATTCATCGACGAGGGTACCGATCCCCTACCGCCGACACCGCTCGAGATGCCCGCCCCCGCCCTCATTCGCCAGGAGACGGCCGAGCCGATAGGTCCCTCGACCGATCTACCCACCCCGATGCCTCAGACACCAGGCTTCGGTACTCCCAGCGGTCCCGTTATCACTATAAATCTGTTGCTCAGCAGCACTGGCACACGCCACCCTTACCGCATAGATCAGAAGTATCTAGCCAAGCGGAACGTAACAGCCAACAACGAGAATGGTGAATTTGACCCTTTCGTCATCAGCGTATATACTTTGAAAGAGTTGATCTGGCGGGATTGGAGAGAGGGTACGTTTTGTCGAGTCGTGTGTCAACAACCCATCACTGACCAATTCATTCAGAATGGGAGCCCAGACCCTCATCCCCAGCCGCAATTCGTTTGATCCACTTCGGTCGCTTCCTGGACGACAAACTGCCCTTGAAAGGTACAGACACATCACCTGATCCCAATCTTCCTCCGACTAACAAAAACACACACAGACTGTCGATTTAGCGACTCCGCCCCAAATGTCGTCCACATGAGCGTCAAACCCCAAGAAGTCCTCGACGACGAAGAGAATGCGAAATCCGCCAAAGGCAAAGGCAGCAGCAGTGGTGGCAGACCCTCTCGCGGCGGCGATGGCGAAGAACCCACCGCAGGATGCCGATGCATTATTCTCTGATTTTTCTCCCCTTGTTCTTTTTTGATACCCCCACCTCACCCTCTCTTTTCCCCTTTCCATCAGTCATCCATCTCTCTTCCTGCACCCCGCTGTCTTTTTCTCTCTTGATAATACTTTCTCTTGCACTTCTTCCATTGTACATTTGGCGTTTCGTTTCATCTATACAAAGACTGGGACAGAGTTCTATATAGTGGAGTTTTTGAAAGGCGAAAAAGGGAAAGGGAGGGTTTGGTCTGTTATTGTTTTTGTCGATACCGTCATTTCCATCTGTTTTTCTCTCCTTTCCTCGCTCGCGGTCATTGACTCTATTTCCTTTTGCATCTTGATTCGATATCAATGATCTTCTCGTCTATTTCTCCAGTTCAGATTGTACATACAAAAAAACATGCAAAGTCTCAGTGAGCCTTTGTGTTTCAGAGATCTGCTGCGTTTCGATATCGACGGAACTGTGTCAGTTACATATCCAGTATTGATGAGATATGCTTTTTACAATGCCATGCGTGATTGTTCTGTCTTTTTCTCCTGCCAACATGGACAAGAAGCCCGACCCTACGTAAGATTCTACGAAGCAGACCACCCCCTCACGAACTTGCTTTGGGTCGTCTGGAATCTTACGTTGCAAGCGAGAATCTTAGATTGCAAAAGAGGAATAGTTTGATAGGGATGAGTGCGAGTCACTTGGTTCTTTTCTCTGACGTATAGGTCTTCTGGGAAAAGGAGATTTGTATGCAGTGGTCGAACAGTATATGTGATTATGCATTTCGTTTTCATTAAGTGATGCGGTTGATAGAGGTAGAAGGTATGGTTTGCCCCTCCCTCATTCTACCTTGCGTCTGCAAGTCCTTGCTTCCAGACCGTGTGTTGCTTGAAGACCTGATAGAATCCATGTTGTAGAGTCCAACAGAGCCGACCAGAAGTGATCCTCCTAATCTTGGCTCTCGTCTGCTTCTCATCTCGATTGTTAAAGTCGTTGTGTCCGGCGTTAGCATCTCCGCCTTCTCATCTCGACTTGTCGTGGGTGGCATGCTTGAACAATCTACCAGTTCATCTTAAGCTTGTTCTCCATCTCCGAGTGGAAGTCGGGCGCATTCTGTGTCTCGTTGCCTGTGCATCACCATTAGCCTTCCATCCTCTTCATTCCTAACATCCATCCTCATCTCCATGATCCGGATCACACTCACCATTAAACACATCCTCCCAATCGACACTAGCATCTCTTCCGCTCAAGATCTGCTCGTGAACACCCTCACCCTTGTATCCGAGCACAGCAGGCCTCCACTCCCCCTCCTGACAAATCTTAACCTCCATACCGCGACGGACGGGCTCGCCGACGCCAAATTCGCGACGCAGCATGGTCATCTTGAGAGAATCTTGGGTGGAGCGCCAGTTGCTGAGGCGGGCTTCCAGAGGGTGTGAAGAGGCGACGGCGCTGAAGGCTGGTGAGGCGTTGTGGGGTGTGTTGAGGGATTGGTTTGAGCGCAGGGTGTCGTGGACACCGGGGGCGGCGGGTGCGGAGGGTGCGAGGGCGGTCTGTTGGGCGTGGCCCTTCTGGGGCACCATACGGAGAGACTGTTCATGGTGGCATGCGTTAGCTGTATGGCTGTTTCGCCAATGGAGGCGCGGTCTCAGTAACACACCATGATGGCTGTGGAGTTGTGTGTGAAGTTGCTTGTCGGATAGGGCGCAAGTGTTGGCAGAGTATTCGATATGAAGATGCGTGAGAGTCGGTTGGAAGATGGTGTTGATTGCTTGATGATGAATGATGCTCGTAGCTGCCGCCGGTGTTCCAGGCAGCTCTCCGCCGCGGCGCACGGTCCACCAACCATGATGATATCCATACAGCAACTCTCACAAGACACCGCATTTCCATCCTCTTCACTCTCATGTCACACTGCACAAGAAGCACAATCTTGTAAAGAAAGAAGTCATGCATTCGTCTGAATATATCTGAAGCAAGTATACTCTGCTTATCCTCCAACAGTCCCGGTCTATCATCTGCTTCTTCTGAATATGCTGTCAGTTGCAAAACTCAATCAAAAAACATGCCTCTAGTTAATCCTGTTTGAGCCACGTGAGCTCCGGAAGCCATCAATCTCTCGCCTGCTAACATGCTTCTGCAATCTGCCTCCTGTAGCCATCAACGTTGGTGCCAAAGTATAATGTTCCAACGACTCGACTATGTCCAACAACCTTTCACGCCTCATCAATGGCGACCGCCTTGCTTCTGTTCACCCTCACGGGCTCCGCTCTCGGTGAATCTCTTGCCCCATACGTCTCTCCAGCGACGCTTCTCCTGCGGGCTGCTGGGCTCGCTCTCCTGTTCATCCCTGCTGTCGCTGCGAACCTTGATTCCAGCTCTGCCGGCAATCTGTGCAAACTTGACCTTGGCCGGTGAGCCCTTGGTTGGAGATCTCTTGCCAGGCGACGACGATGGACTGCCAGTCTTGGTGTCGGTCGTCATGGATCCCTCGGTGAATCTGCCCGACATGCTGGTCTGCTTCTCGGGCAAGGCTCCAGCCATGGTATCGTGTGTCGTCATGCCTGTGTTGCCAGACATTTGAGTCAGTGGCTGTCTGTTTGTAATAGTGTTGGCATCTGATCTCGTACCGTCGTACTGCGCGAAGTATCCTGTGGCCAATCCTGCCACCTGGGCGATGGACGATCCTGACTTCCATTCAAGCTGCGAGCTCATGACACGATGAGCGGGATAATTTCGCTGGAAGTAAGCTGTCGGAGAGCCGCCGGCTGGCATCTGTGCAGACGTGGCGCGACGGTCCTGAGGAACATGCACCCTCTCGCGCTCCACCATGACATCGGCCATCTTGGCAAGTGGCATGCCAGTACGACTGTGATCAGTCGAAATGCCAGCATTTGGGAGTTGACGTTGCATCGCAGAAGAAGTGCGTTCTGGCAGAACTGTCTCGCCGTTGCGCACACGGGCAAGAACAGCATCAGACTCGACAGGCATAGAAGCTTGATGAGTCTTGGCCCAGCTGCCGAGATGCAAACCAGCCAAGTCGTTGATGTGAGGTCCGTTGGGGTCTGGAGTGAGAACGGCATTCTCGTTCTGAGTCGAGAAGATTACGTCCTTGAGAATGTTCACTGGCGTTACCTTCGCATCGACGGTCGAGACCGGGCGCTGTGTCCCGACGATTGCATGATCCGGCTGCAGGTAAGGCTTGACGATTGCCAGAGCTGCATGACCAGGAACTGGAGCCTTTGGTTGAGAAAGAGCAGTTGTGGCTGAGGTCTGGGCAGATTTGAGCAGACCAGCACAGTATCCGTCGAGCCAAAGACCATTCTTCTCGACACTGACAGGCAGACGGGCTTCACCAGCTTTGAACCCAGATATGTAAGCAGTCTCCTCAAGACCAAAGCCCTGCTTGGAAGACTTGGGTGAGACAACAGCCTCGGGTTGCTGAGAGAGTGCATAGTGAGAAGAGTCGAGAGCCGGAGAAGGAAGACCAGATCCGATTGTAGCAGCCTCGCTGACAGGCTTGTGGCCCATCAGATAATCAGGACGACGGTTCTTGGGGCTGACATTCATCTCAGAGCGATTCTGAACAGGATCGACGTGTCCCATCTCTGGGATGGCTGGCTGATCAACAGCTTGCTCGTACATGGTAGGTGGCGTGGTGACACTGGCGACCGGTGCGAAAGTCCAACCTGGATCCTGATTCTCCTTGTCAGGGGTGATTGGCTGCTCACTCGAAGCCGAAGGATGTTCGCCCATCTTGTTGCGGCTTGCGTTGCGATCATGCACAATCGGGTAGGCATCCTTTCTCATCGAATGGTCGCGAGGGTTGTTGGGAAAGAAATCGGCAGTGGCGTAGCTTGAAGAGGACGACTGATATCGGAGCTTGCGCTGAGAACCGGCAGAGTTCAAGTTGGTGGCCGAAGCATTGGCCGACTCGGTGATCCAGGCATTGTGTTGTCTGACAGCCTCAGCAAGGGCAGGAGATGGTGATGCGGCACGGGTCGGGACAACCTTGGATGTGGGTGTCGACTTGCCGGCAGGCTGGTAGCTGGGGCTCATGGGGTTGAGTGCCGACTTCTGGCTCTCCTCTGACTTGTTCTCTGGGACCTTGATCTGCAGAGCATGCGTTCTGCGTGGAGAATCCTGCTGCGACACGGCCGTGGTCTCTGCAGGTCTGCGGCTGATTGGTGCAGATTCCTGGACTGCTTCAGTACGTGGAGCAGGTGGGCTGCCGTTGGAGAAGGCCTGAGGATCCATGTTGGGAATGGGAGGCATGAAGTTGCCGTATGCGTCGACGGGAGGCATTCCCATCATGTTGAACATTGGCGGCATTGGACCGAACATGCCTGGGTATGGCGCCATGGCACCTGGGTAGCCTGGTGGAGGAGGGCCGTAGTATCCGAGACCGTGTGGCATGGGAGCACCATGGAACGGAGGCATGTTGTGAGAATCGGGACCATTGCCGTCGAAAGCCCAGTCCGGAATTGGTCCTGCCGGTCCCATCATGACTGTCGGACCATAGGGTGGCATACTGAACTGAGGCTGCATCGACTGAACCATGGTTTGGGGCGAGTGGTCGGTCGAAGACTTTTCTCCACGCAGCGACTTGAGGCTGACACGAATTGAGTTCATGCGGCTGACGAGCTCACGACGGTTCTGAACAAGCTGGTTGTATGCCTTGGAGCTCATTGAGCTGCGTTGCAAGACTTCAACCTTGTCGAGATCCTTCGACTCTTGTTCCAGCTTGGTGTATTGCTTCTCCAGAGCTTGGATCTGCATGGCGACACTGACGGTAGGCTGCTTCATGGTCGTCTGCTTGATCGATGGGCCGGTTGGAGGTGCAACTTCGAAGCTCTGACTGGGCTGCTGTCTGCTCGAGTTGTCGAACGGAGTGGCGCCAGGGACTTCCTCCTTCTCGCCAGCTGGGAAGCCGGTGCTGCCGGTCAAGTTGGGAGCAGCAATATAGAGCTGAGGAATGCCGTCGACATCATCAACGGGCAAGAACTTGCCATCGACCATCTGGCAAAGTCTGCCATTGGGATCCTGAGCGACGAAACCATTGGGCAAGCCGTTCCTCTGCATTGGAATGCCACCAGGAGGAGCTGGGAAGTTTGGGCCGAACTTGATGAGCATGCCGTTCTTCTTGATGGCACTGTAACCATAGCGCGGGCTGCACAGAGGGGACTGGTCACTGGGGACGATGCGACCTCCAGCGGTGACGCGAAGTCCAGGAGGAGAGCCATGATCCTTAAGAATTTGCTCGGCCTTGCGCTTCTTCAGTGATGGGGTCGGAGAGGGGCGGTAACGGTTGGCAGCTAGTCCAGGACGTAGGTTCTGGTTGTTGGGATCAATCTCGGCGAGCACTGGTGCATTGAACTGGCGTGGCTCCGTGGGAGGAGGTGGATGCAAAGTGTCGGACGTGGCAAACGAACGCGAAGAGCGAGCAGCGAAGGAGCGTGTATTGCGGACAACATGATCTGCAAGATCGTCTGTCAGCCAATCTGGTAATACAAAGCGGCTCTGCGCGTGTGGTGACGGTGTGTCGGCGACCAGATCGCTGGCATATTTCTCGTGATGGGCGAACGAAGGGCTGAGCAACGACGATTGTTCCCTCGATGGCGTGAGGAGAGGGAACATGGTAATGAAAGACTGAAGTTTGTTGAATGAGTGTATGGATGCCGGAAGGCGTAGAATGAATGTTGTGGTTGCTTCCAAGAGGATGTGTGGTCGACGGCCGTGATAGGTCGGTCAAAGTCCAGAGAGCCAGCCAGCCGGGGAACAAGGCACGCAGGGATTGAACACACCTTTGATGGCTCCATCTTGGGCCTTGGCTTCGATCTGGAGAGCAGTCTCATCCGAAGCCGAATGGCGTAGGGCCAAGAGTTGTTCGGCAGAGTATGCCTTGCGGGCGATGTTGTGTGCCATTGGCATCAAATGATACTTGATGTTGGATGAGACGATGGGTATGATGGGTACGATGAGATTGAAAGGACGGTAGAGCTCGTGAGCTTCTTGTTCCACACATGTCAGCCTGATACAGTGCAGGATGGGTACAGCGATGAGCATACCGGTAATGGATTTGGTATCTGTCTGGAAACGGAGGTGTATTACTGCCCAGCAAGCAATTGAGTCGGTTGATCCAAGCAGTGCGGTGGTGGAGGAGGACGGTGATGGCTCATCAAAGAGAGACGAATGGCAACGTCGTGAGACCAAATGAGTGTGAGTTGTGATGGAAGAAAGAGTGCTGATGGGGAGATGTATTGCGAAGCGTGAGGTGTGAGAGCATGAGAAAGCAAGAGGCAAGCGGCTAAATGAGGGGCGAACGACATGTTGAACGTTCTTGCCAGCATCGCAGCTGCCTGCGAGAGGAGAATTGTAGGCAAGAGAGAATGCATTGTCCGAATTAGGTTAATGGCACCTTCTTTGTATACCTACCCCGGATATTATGACAGCAACATTGATGGCCACCCTTTCCCAGAACCACAGAGCTGGGTCGAACAGTCTGGGGTATCGCGATCTTCCTGTAATGCTTAAAAGAGCTAAAAAGAAATGTATGTCAGAGCAAATCATCATCCCAAGCAAACTCCCACCAGACTCCATACGCTATGCATTTATCTCCCATGCCATGCACCCGTTCCGATGTTACTGTAAAAATGCAAGTAGAATTTCCAGAGTAGGTCTGCATCCATTGAGAGCGTCTCAAGCGATCGTGCAGCATCATACTCACAACAAGTGAACCCTCAGAACTTGCGACGTGCAGCAGAGCGTGCAGCGGTAGGAGGTGGTTCAAACGCATCGTCATCATCAGAAATTTCATCCTCGCTCTGATTTTCGTCAGCGTTCTAGCCTCCATTAATTCGACTTACTGTGACTTACTGGTCCTGGAGCTTTGCGACCAACACGAGCTCCGGTAGCACGTGCTTGCGATGGTGCAGGGGTTTGAGAGAAGCTCAACGTCGTCTGTCTACCGGTGGGAGCCTTTGCTGTGCTACGAGCTGGCGCCTTGCGCTTCGGTGGTGAAGCAGCACGTTTGGATGTCGACTTTGCTGCCGCCTTGGCAGGTGCTCTCTTTTTTGGAGCTTGCTTGACGAACAGGTCATCATCGTCCTCATCGTCGTCCACATCAGGAACGTCGTCCTCTTCATCATCGAGCATGATAACATCGTCGTCGTCTTCCTCCTCGTCTGACTCCTCTTCGATCGGTGCTTTCCTTGCGCGAGTCGTCGTCTTCTTTGCAGGCGCTGCTTTCTTTGTGGCAGCAGCAGTCTTTCGCGTTGTGCCAGTGGCCTTGCCACCTCTGCCTCGAGTAGCCTTGGCCTTTGGTTGAACAACCTCCTCTTCTTCCTCTGCGGCATCGTTGTCGGACTGAATCAGCGCAGCAGGCTGCTCTGCCCATTCTCCATCCAAATCAGAATCCCAGTTGGCGGGCTTGGGCTTAAGCTTGCCCTTGCTAACAGCACGCTTCAACATGCCTTTGCTGAACAGTTCTTCGCGCTGTGTCTTGTACGTCTCCATTGCCTCCTGCATATCCTCGTCTTCGATGCTGACTTCTCCGCTGAGTAGATGTTTCAATTGACTTGCAAGACTTTCGTTAACAAATGCTTCCATAGCATGCTTGTCATCCTTGTCCACGAATTGACTGACTGCGTCACCGAATGAGTTTTGCGGGAGGATGGTAAGAGACTGGGCTGTGAGGAATTCCTTCACGAGCTTTTCAACCTTGACGGTGTCTAGCGTAAGCTGCTGCAGGACTGCTTCTTCGGGCATGTCGGGCTGCTCCTTCTTTCTGCTTGTGGCTGTCTTCTTGCGATGAAACTGGACCACATCGTTGACGTTCGCCACCTTGGTCAAGAAGCGATTGGAGAAACGCTGTGGGTTCTCACAGTCGAAGCGACCTCCTTCTGGAGCCGTGTACTCGACGCGAAGACGAATCAAAGGCAGCTGTGGCGTTTGCTCCTCGGCATCTTCCTCCTGAGCATCACGCCAGGCTTGATCAGCTTCTTTGATCATATCTTCGACGATGGTCGTTAGGTAGCGGGTAACCTCTGTACGGTTGTCGTCCTTCATAGCAAGGCGCTTCATGTGCGGGTCGTCCTGAAGAATAATCTCTCTCATCACAAAAGGTCGAACAGTCTTCAAGCGAATCGGGTCGCACTTGAATTCTTTGCCAGTAATACTGAGAATCGCCACGTGCTTTGGTACTGCTTCACCAGGCATGAGAGATGTGGCGACGGAAGAACCAGGCTGCATGACATGGAATGTCTGCTCAGGATTGTAGCGAGGGTTGATGAGACACTCATGTTCGTGTCCCCAGATGACCAGATCCATAAATGATGGTAAAAAGTTCTCGGGAAGGTAGCCAGTTTCGGTGTATGCATGATGGTTTTGGTGAACACTCATGAGATTGAACCATTCTCCTGTCTGCGTGCCAGGTTGGAAGAACTTGACTTTCTGATCTCTGAAGGTGCGGAACATTCGCTCATCGCGAACGTTGCTCATGCCGTAAAGTGCGAGCTTCGTACGACCTTTTTGAAGCAATACAGGCTTGATGCTGATGTTGTCAGATTCGGGAGTGCGACCGTAGTAGTTGACCATGCCGGCCATCTGCAGCAGGTCCAAAGACGCCAAGTGACCGTCTCCAGTTGGGTCATCGTGATTTCCGTGGATCGAGAAGACCGGAATGGCGACATTGATGTCCGGATCCTCGTAGTTGACATGGTTGAAAGCGCCTTGGAAGGCTTCTGACGCATCACTGAGCATCTCAAGCTCACATGGCTTCTCACCGAAACAGTTCTTGCGAAGTGACTGCATAACATGGTACATGGCTTTGCGAGATGGCTTGTTGTCATGGAACAAATCACCAGCCAAGAGAACCATGTCGACATCTCGTTCTCTGGCCATGGTCATGATTTCGTCGAAAGTTTCCCAGGAATCGTTTCCTCGATTTGGGTCGCGCTCTCCGTATCCGACATGATTGTCTGTCGAGATCATAATCCGGATTGTATCCGCAGCTAGAGTACAACTCGTTAGTTGATTCCATGTCTCGTTCTTTGATTCGATTTACCTGAAGTAGCAGGCATCTTGACGGTTAGCCTTTTAGTTGTGTGATGGCATGAAAGTGGTAAGAAGTGGAAGAGGAGAAGATTAATCAAGACCACGTCTTGGAAGAGGTCAAAACACACAACACCTTCACTTCTCTAGATCTCCTTTTCTTCTTTGCTTCAACACTTGAAGGCAAACACAAACTGCTGCCTGCTTGAAAGATGGTGGTGGACGTGTAGCGCGTAAAGGGCAAAGTGGTCTGTGCTTCGGTGATTGGCGGACGAGAGAGAGATGCGATCAAGAGCCAAAGGCGGCAGACACGTCCGAGTGTGAATTATACCAAGCACATCATGAGGCCAACAACGATACTGCAAGGCGCTCGCTCCGTGTGGAAGGGTAATTGATGTTCTATTTGCTATACAAACAAATACTAATTGCGTTCTCAGGCCCACACATCGTCCCGTAAGCATCTTCCGAATCAACTTTTACCCACGCTTCGTCGCAAACTCCCTGGACCTATGGACTCGCGCAAAAGACACTCAGGACATGCTCTGACTGGGACAATAACAGATTGCCAATTGTGCGCCCCAAGCACGGCGAGCGCGCCCCTCCGATCAAGACACAGGCCCGTGGTGCCACCATCCTGCCCAACTTCGTCGGCTTGATCTTCCAGGTCCACAACGGCAAGATTTACAACGATGTCAGAATCACTGAGGACATGGTCGGCCACAAGCTTGGAGAGTTCTCGGCGTGAGTAGTTATGGAAGCAAGAGATATGGACAAGAATATGCTGACGTGCTGCAGGACGAGAAAGCGCTTCACCTACAAGCAGACCAAGAACAAGTAAATGTACATCATCTGCAGGAGCATCATCTTCCAACATCCGGCGTTCATTGGGTTCTCATGTACAAAATACCAAAGTCAGGGGGGCACGTTTTGGCTGCCTCATTTTGTTACTCCCTCTCCATGGATACCAGTGCTCTGAATTGTTATCAGTTTTGGACAGTCTGTGGTCAGAGTCCTTTGTCACTATGGTACAGTTTCATCTATTGACAGATGCGTGATGCACGTCCTGTTATGCCCCTGAACGCCTTAACTCATGGATGAATGACCTTGTCGTAGAGAATGCGTGCCAGTTTGCCGCCAGTGTCCCAGCCCAGTTGATCCTAAAAACGCCTGCCCATGTACTTGCTATGCAAGAAGATTACCTGTAGAACTCGCCTCTCTTGACGTTGACGCCATACTCTCCGACGGCCATGCCCAGATCCTCCATGGTCAGGACTGTTCGGCCACCCGATGATCCCACACCGCCGCCACCATAGCCAGGGCGAGGACCGCCGATTTGAGCACCCTTTGCGGCGTCCTTGCCCTTGCCTTTGGCGCCGCCCTCTTCTGTCGGCATCATACCAAAGCCAGCTGCGCCGCCAAGTCCAGTCAAAGGGTTGTTGGATGTGGTGTTGGTGGACCTAATGCGCGAATATTGGTATGCGTCTGCTGCAATGTCTGCGATGAACTTTTGAGCGGCCAGGGCAAGGAGTCGCGCAAGGTGGGGTGGGGTGGCTGGTGGTGGGGGTAGCCCAGCAAGAGTAAGGTAGTAGTTTGTGACTGCGTCAGGGATCTGTGAAGGATGTTAGTGAGTGCTACTCTCAAGTCTGAGCACAACGTCTTGCGACGCGAAGTGATGGAGAACTCACGATTGGCGCATACTCGTCCATCTTGCCCAAGAAGTCGCGCAATGCGACGTCCTTCTTTGCCGGCATCCTGGTCTCGATCTGGGGCACGGTCGGAGGTTCGTCGCTTGTGCCATCGAGGCCCAAAGTAGTTCCGCTCTTAGAGTTACTGCTGTTGTCCATGGTGTGGCTGCTGTCGTCGTGGTCGGCGGATTGCATTTCTTGATCGATGGATGCTTCGATGTCGTCGGCCGCGGGAGCTGCAGTCGGTTGTTCGGTCGGGGCTTGAGGTGCCTCTGCCTTGGTATCGCCCTGGGCGCGATCTTCCGTGTCGGCCATGGTGATTGGGTTGATGAAGTGATTGGCTGCAGAGGCGCGTACGACAGATTGATTGCTCCGTGTTTGGTGACGCTCGAGAAAGCCCGTTCTCCGCAAACCCCATCGACGTCTCGATGCCGAGGCCCTCTCTCATGAGTAAGACAACACAAACAACAATTCCATTCAGAGGTTAGACATTTCACAAATTCAATCAACTTCCATTCAGAGGTTAGACATTTCACAAGCACAATCAACTTCCAATCCGAGTGAACCTGTGGCCAAACAGCAAACGTCACAAAGTGAACAAAGAGAATGACCCGATGAACATTAAACCGCAGATGCCATTTTCTCCTTTTGTTCTATCGCTGAACAGATCATCCTCATGCCTGAACTCTACATGAATATCCCCCAACGCCAGGCAGATGCAACAAGTAATCCAGACATGTTGCTGGTATCAAGAATATGTAAAAATCACATCGTTCTGCTCCCCCGTCATCACAAGAGACTGACGAAGCGTTCAGCGCAGCTTCCAGTCCTTGTAGCTCCACTTCTCCGTAACCTCTCTCTTGGGCTTCTTGTGTTGCATGGTACGGCGAGTCTCGAGCTTGCCGTTCAACAGCATGTTTCTGTAACGGTCCTTGAGGAGGTTACCCTCAGGCCTCAGCGCACGGAGCGAGTCTTGGAGCTCGTCTGCGAGAACAACTTCAAGGGGTGCATCGGGAACGCTGCGACAATAATTAGCATGTGTAAAGACAAGGAGGCACATGGAACTTACGCATGCTTGCCAAGGTTGCGACGGCGCAGCACTTCGTTCTCATCCTCGTCGTTGATCTCAGCGTCAACATCGGCCTCTGCACCAGCACCAGCGGGTTGCAGGGCCTTTTGCTCTGCAAGTAGACGTTCCTTCTCAGCCAGCTGGAGGGCAATCTCCTTGACACGCTCCAGTTGCTCTTCCTTCTTCTTCATCTGCTTGTCCCACTTTGCCTTGTGCTCCAACTCCTTTCTTCTCTTGATCTTGTTTCTCTGAGATGGTGTCTTTCTCTCCGGTCGCTTCTTGGTAACGGCTCCAGAATCCTCGGCTTCGCTCTGGATACCTTCCCACTCACTCTCGTATGCTGATTGGTATTCGTCATCGGTCGAGGGCTCGGGTCTTGTTGCCTCGGCGAGGGCCTTCTCCAGACGGTCGTGCTCTTCCTGAGCCTCCTGCAGACGCTTACGCTCGGCTGCAACCTCACGCTCACCAACCTTGGTAACGTGTGCGTCCCAGTCCTCAAAGGTGGGATTGTAACTTTTTCCAGCAGATGGCTTGGGCACAGCGGCGAAGGGCTTGCCGTTGGCAGCCAGCGAGATAGGAGCGTATTTCAGGGTCTTAGGAGCAACCTTGGCCTTCTTTTCCGGAATGAAAGAGAATCTGGGGTCCTGAGGCAAAGGCTCCATGCCCCAGGGATCGTGATCAGCGCTCTCGGTAGCCTTGATGATATCGGTCTGGGCACCGCCAGAGTTTGCGACGCTGCGAAGATGCTGGAGGTCCTTGTGGGAGACAAAAGTGCCGTTCTTGTTGCGCTTGCTGCTTCCGGTTGCGATTCCATCGGCCTTGCGTTTCCTGCTGTCCACTGCGGGGACTTTGGAGCGTTGTGCAATAATCTCGTCGGCCTTGAGAGGCTTGTGGCGCTTGTTGAAGTCTGCTTGTACAGAGTCGGAGCCCTTGATGTCGGTAACGAAAAGCTCGTCGGCAGGTCTCTCGGTCAAAACACCACTATAGACAGATTAGTATGCTGAGATTGTAGCGAGTCGTGTGTACGGTGCATACCCTTGAATGATCTGGTCGCGGACATCTTCAACACCTTCCTGCAGCTCTGTAATGTCGACGTTCTTGCGCCATGCTTTCTTGCCCTTGCGGGAAGGCTGCTTGTGAGTTGCAGGCGCTGCCTGGGTCTTTTCTGCCACGGGAGCCATGGCTTTGTCGAGAAAAAAGCAGTCGAATGGAAAACAGGACCGGAAGCCAGTAATTTTTCTGACACCCCAAATCTCTCTCGCTCTTTCTCCGCAGGGCTTCTCGCGCCAAGTGACTGCGGCGCCGGCGAAGCCCTTTCCGGCCTGCGGGATGGTCAAGGCGCAGGCCCTTTGTGGAGACCTTCGAGTGTCGCAGCTCGCGCGAGTCCGCAATCAATCTCCTGAATAACCTGTCCATAATAATCTTGCAAGACTTCTCTGCGCAACATTCTGAACATACCTCTACGTCTCTCGGCTATCTCCCAGACCAATACTCGTCACCATGGCTCAACCGGCATCTTACACCAACCCGCTGAAGAAGTTCAAGTAGGTCATAACCGTTCTAATCGATACATGCACATGCTAACATGCACATCACAGGCTGGTCTTTCTCGGCGAGCAGAGCGGTATGCTACGAAACCACTCAACATCCATCCACACTACTGATACAGTACCCCTCTAGTCGGCAAGACATCCCTGATCACCCGCTTCATGTACGACTCATTCGACAACACATACCAAGCTACTATCGGAATCGACTTCTTGTCAAAGGTTGCTATTTTCCACTCGCGATCCGCAAGACTGAACAGTGTATTGACGCATTGGTTTCTCAGACCATGTACCTCGAGGACCGCACCGTTCGTCTGCAGCTCTGGGATACCGCTGGCCAAGAGCGCTTCCGCAGTTTGATCCCCTCCTACATCCGCGACAGCAGCGTTGCCGTGGTCGTCTACGATATCACCTCGGCCAAGTCCTTCCAGCAGACTCGCAAATGGGTCGACGATGTTCGTGGTGAGCGCGGCTCCGACGTTATCATCGTACTCGTAGGCAACAAGACCGATTTGAACGACAAGCGCGAGGTCACTACCCAGCAGGGAGAGGAAGAGGCCAAGAAGCACAACTTGATGTTCATCGAGACTAGCGCAAAGGTCGGACACAATGTGAAGCCTTTGTTCAAGAGGATAGCACAGGCATTGCCTGGCATGGAGAGCGAGCAGAACCAGACGCCCAACCAGAGTAAGTCTTTTTGCTCAGTCTTTCTTTTGTGTATAGTCGTAAACTAACTCTCCTCTAGTGATCGACGTCAACATTAACCCTGGTCCTACGACGGACAACTCGAGCTGTGCCTGCTAAGCTACCCACGACATCTTGTCCTTGTTCTTGTTCGATACTGTTTTCTCCCTTCTTCTCAAGATACCTTTAGTTTTTTTTCGACCAATCTGTTCTTTCTTGTACAGTATTTTGCATGCAGCACGGCGTTTTTTGAGCGGTTGATCGGCTTTTGGAATAAAAGATAACCCCCTTGTACATAAATACATCTGCATGTCACCTTTCTCTGCGTGCCTCTAGCTGATTGTGTCTTGGTGCTCCATCAATGCAGCAGTCACTACATGATCTTGACCATACCACCATCGGCACTGACGACTGATCCGGTAACCCAACGACTATCAGGTCCACACAAGAAACCCACCACGTCGGCGATGTCCTCAGGGAGAGCTGCTCTCGGTCCCAAACTCTGTTTGGCAAGGACATTTTGGTTGACTGCCTCTCTCATAAGGGGAGGCATTTTGCTAACCATGTCTGTCTCCGTGAAGCCTACGGCAACTGTGTTGGCCGTGGTGCCTTTCATAAACTCAAGCTCTGGATTTGCACCAAGTTCGTCTGCCCAGGCTCGTGCGAGACCCTCAAGTGCTGATTTGAAGGTCGTATACAGAGACCTTGAGTATTGGTCAGCTGCCCATCTACGAGTTTACTACTCCTGGTCTACAACTTACCTTCCTGGCAATCCAGGAATGGATGCTCGAGCGGAATCCGAACCAATATTGACGATTCTTGAGCTAGTACGGAACATCTTCTTCTTGACAAACTCATTGACAATCATCGCAGGCGTCTGGACGTTGGCCATCATGACATCCGTAACCATCTGCGGCTCAATCTCGCCGATTTTGGCACGAATAGGGTGAGCAGCATTGTTGACCAGAATGTCAACGTGGCCATCGAAATTCTTCTCGAGTGCTTGGACAATCTTCTGTGCACAGTCTGTCTGGGTTATGTTCGCAGCTACTCCAACAACTTTGGGTGGTGAGGTGTGACCTGAGTATAGGTTGGATACGGTATGAGCGAGCGAGTCGATCAGTATCAAGGAGTCTGGTCCAGAGCAAGTTCCTAGTACTGAACATCCGCGAGTTGCTAACTGCAGAGCGATAGCTCTACCGATGCCTCTTGTGGCACCCCTTGCAATGTGTTAGTCCTCACTTGGTGTGGGGTCATTGGAGTGTAGGGAAATCGTCGTTGTGGTCGTGACAGTGGCATCCGGAAATTCATTTAGACAGCCAACGACACTGAAACAAACAATGAATAGACCTACGATACAACAGCGACCTTCCCAGCGAGATCTTGCTCACGAAGCCTTGGTGCTTGTACTTCCCACATGCTGATTGGAAAGGATAGTCGTTCACGATGCAGGACAGTGTGTTCCAAGCAACGATGCCTGACTGAAATCAAAAGTTGGAAGTCGTATGGACGAGGAGATGGCGATAATTATGGTAAATCTTAAGGAGATAGTCACGGACGGACGACTTTATAGCAGGACGAATGTAAGAAGAGTGTCGTTGATGGGTTGGGGACCCGAGTGGTGAATCTGATTGGACCTTGGGCATGATCGTCACGATGGTCTGTTTACAGAGCGGACGGATTGAGGCTACTCGACGGCGGTAACAACGCAAATCGTCCTTTGAAGAAAGGCAGCAAGCTTTATCATGTCTTGAGATTCAGCCTCGAGATACAAGAACCATAGTATGATTCAGCACTCTCGAGAATTGAGATACGGCATTTGTTAGCGCCCGAGATCCGTTTTCTCTGTAATTTCTTTGGCCGACGCTCCCGGCTTCCAAGCCTCATTACCGATTCTCGAAGTTGATCTTTTGCGAAACCAAACACTCTGACCCAACAACACCGTCCTATTGAACACGCCCTGGCCTGAGCAACACCTCGAAAGACGATCGCGTCACCTATTTAGCCAGCACACCTCCCTGAGACGGCGACCATGGCGCTTCCCGCCATCTTCCGCATGTTGCGGCCTAAAGTGCGTCTCGACGACCATGTTGCGACAGCGCGTATACTAACACTATGTAGACGTTCCTGTACCTGATCTCGCTGCGCACCGGCACTGAGATGATCGCCCTGACACTGCTCATCAACAAAGTGTCAGGCATCTACGGCCTCCTTGCCATCCTTACCGGCTACCACCTCTCCTGGCTGCAACTCACCATGTACATCTACTCGATCGGCGTACTCGGTGCTCTTGTCTATCTCTCACCACACATCAAGCGCCAAAGCCCGCTGCAATGTCTTGCTCTCGCTTGGCTATACGTGCTCGACTCCCTCATCAATGCAACCTACACTGCTCTGTTCGGCACCACCTGGTTCCTCATGCTCGCCCGTCACATCAACGACCCTGCACCCGGCGACGACGACAAGCTCCCGGGTGGCAAGATGATGAACGATACCGCAGGCTTCACTAGCCCCGAGGTCAACGCCACACGTGTCGAGGTTATCGCAACCCCCGCCATGCCTGGCCAGAAGGCTGTCGCCGCGGGCGTCAATGATGGTTCAGCTCTCGGTCATGCAGTCTTCCAGTCCGGTAGCATCGCTAGTATTAGTGTCATCTGCGCACTCTGGACCATCCGCATCTACTTCTGCCTCGTCGTCATGGCCTACGCCCGTGGTGTCCTGCGCCAGCACATCCTCATGACTTCATCGAACAACTTTGGCTTGCACGGCGGCTCTGAGCGCACCGATCTGGCCGAGAACCCATTCCGTGAGGGACGTGAGGAGGGCGAGGGCTGGAAGGGTCGTCTTGGTCGCATCATGACTTCAGTTGGAAAAGGATACTGGCTCGGCAAGGACGACGAAGACGAGTGGGTCCGCGGTACTGGCGAGCGCTTCACAAACAAGAAGCGTCTCAATATCAAGGTCCCTGAACCTGGCGTCGGCGAGCGTGAAAGAAGAGCTAGAAGCGGAACCGGACCGCCGCCGATGGTCAAGAAGCAGGAGGCATCATCCTGATCTCAATACAGGGATCAGCGAGAGGATTTTCACGAGGCACTCGATTTGTATCTTATTGTGCATGTATAGTCAAGGGCACATACGGGAGTTTTGGACAGGGACGGATTCAGGCATACGATACGTAGTAAAGACTCATTTTTGTATAATCAGTGGATGTATGGAGACATACAGCCTTCTTTTCCTCGATTCTCCATTTCAGACTCTGCTTGCCATTTCGCCGAGAAACCGAGCTGTCATTTTGTTAAAGTTTTGCTGTCGAGTCGGATGAACGTCCGCTCTCTCCACTTGGTTCAAAGACCCTTGGGATTCGACGGTGAACCTTGATTGTACGGAGAGACTCGATAGCCGGTTTGGCGATACCGATTGCAACATCTTGAATCGAGACATGCGGTTGCTGCATACTTGAACAGCTCTGACTGACATGGATGGCGCAGCCAACACGCAGAGACCTCCTGACTGTACGCGCGCTGGCCAGACTTGATGCCACCGCGCCTTGGCCGTTGCCATATGAAACAAAGCAGGGATTTTGACTTTGCGGTCCGCAATGGGTGGCTGTAATTGCACTCTAATTCTGCGTGGCTAGTGAAGCTCACATGCCTGTCGGCAGCGCAACCAATTTCGTGGCCTTCTCAAAATCAAGCGAGGCGGTGTCGATACGCGCCCGGGCGGCCATATGAGTTGCACAGTCGCATGTGCTGTAGGACAAGGTGAGCCGTAAACTTCAGGCAAATTGGAGCTCGACGAGTATAACAAGACTCGCAGCATCCAGACTGCTCTAGTCAAAGAGCATTTCAAGACCTGTCTGATCCCTGATTGCAGTGTCGAGCGTCATCCCGCAGCGATCGCCTTTAATGCAAGGCTGTTTCCAAGGTGAAGCGCGAAACTGGCTGGTGAACAGACCTTAGCGCCGTTTCTGTCTAGACACTCAAGCCCCTTCAAAAAAGGACCCTGATATCAGAAGCACTTCGCCCTAGGATTTCTTCCTGAGTTTCCCTGCTTTCTTCAGCTCCGAGCTTGCTACTGTGACCCAGTTCTTGCTTTCGAGCAACTAATTATCGCCGACATGGCAGCGACATCAGCTACGGTACTTCGACCACCACAAAACAACATGTTACTAGCGACAAATCTAACCATATCGATTCGCCAGGACGCAAACGATGACCCGAATGTGGGCAGCGCACAGAATGTGTCGTCCTCAGCCACCGGTCTCCTCTCTACCCTGGCACCAGTTGCTGTGCTTGCACTGGTTTGGTTCACACTCTTCTTGATTTTTAGGAGATGGTTCCCAAGAAATTATCGTCCAAGAACTTTCTTAGGCAGTATTCAAGAGCGCGAAAGATCACCAAAACTGCCCGATGGCATCTTTGCATGGTTTAGTAACTTCTTCAACATGCCCGATAGCTATGTCCTGAACCATCATTCTCTTGACGGGTACCTGTTTTTGCGACTCTTGAAGATGGCCGTCATCACTTGTCTTGTCGGTTGTTGCATTACGTTCCCTATCTTGTTCCCAATCAACATCACTGGTGGAGGTGGAAAATCGCAGCTGGACATACTCACCCTAGGCAATGTCACGAACAACTACTACAAGATGTTCGCCCACGTTGGTTGTGCTTATCTCTTTTTCGGTATGGGAGCGCCTGACCTGCAAATGCATTCACAACTGACATATATCCTCAGGCTTCGTCATTTATATGATCACACGTGAGAGCATCTACTACATCAACTTGCGCCAGGCTTATCTTCTTTCGCCATACTACGCTAGCCGCCTTTCCTCTCGTACAGTCCTTTTTACGTCTGTGCCAGATGAGTATTTGCACGAAACGAATCTGCGTCGCATGCTTGGAGAATCTGTCGAGCGAGTCTGGATTCCTACCGATACTGGAGATCTGGAGGATGAAGTCAAGAAGAGAGACAAGACAGCGCTGAAGCTCGAAGCCGCTGAGACTAAGCTCATCAAGGCTGCGAATGCTGCGCGTCTGATGGCGACTAAGAAGAAGGCAAAGAAGGATAACGAGGATATTGCATTGGAAGAGCTTACACCAGATGTCGAGGGTGGCTCTGCCGCCTCTCGCTACATCTCTGCAAAGGATAGACCGACGCATCGCCTGAAATTCCTGATTGGAAAGAAGGTCGATACAATCGATTGGTGTCGCGCAGAGCTGGAGAAGCGAATTCCCGAAGTTGCCGCAATGCAGGAAAAACACCGGGCTTTGGATGGCATCAAGAAGATCAACTCGGTTTTTGTCCAATTCACCACTCTGCAAGAAGCTCAGTCAGCCTATCAGAGCTTGACACACCATCAAGTGCTGCATATGGCCCCTCGCTACACTGGAATGACCCCAGGTGAAATCATCTGGAGCAACTTGCGCATCAAATGGTGGGAGCGGGTCCTCAGAGTAACAGCAACTGTCTCATTCGTCGTTGCTTTGATTGTTTTCTGGTCTTTCCCTGTTGCCGCAGTTGGTTTCATTTCAAATTTGGATAACCTGAAAGACTACAGTACCGGCAACCCTCCCACCACATTCAAAGAAGGCTTTACCTGGTTAAACTGGCTATTGGCTCTGCCTCCCCAAATCTTTGGTGTTGTGTCTGGTCTTTTGCCTACTGTCGCCCTGGCCATCCTTATGTCTGTTCTGCCTATCATTCTGCGTCTAATGGCTAGATTAGGAGGCGACCCCTCTCTATCTGCTGTGGAACTTACTGTCCAGAACACTTACTTTGGCTTCCAGATCGTGCAAGTCTTCCTGGTTGCAACCTTGGGTAGTGCTGCGTCCTCGGCTCTTGGATCCATCTTGCCGAATCACATTGATCAAATCCCTACTTTGCTGGCCTCGTCAATTCCCAAGGCATCCAACTTCTATCTCTCTTACTTCGTACTCCAGGGCTTGGGTGTCGTCTCCGGAACACTGCTCAACCTCTCGGGCCTTGTCATCTTCATTATTCTCGGAAAGTTCTTGGACAACACACCCCGCAAGATGTACAAGCGATGGACGTCTCTATCTAGTATGAGCTGGGGTACTGTTTTCCCTCCATACACTAACCTGTTCGTCATTGCTATCTGTTATGCAATCATTGCCCCACTGGTCATGCTCTTCGCCGCTATCGGTCTGTACCTCTTCTACCTCGCATACCGCTACAACCTTCTTTACGTCTCGAACGCCAACATCGATACCAAGGGTCGTGTCTACCCTCGCGCCTTGCAGCAAGTGTTCGTAGGTCTCTATGTCGCTGAAGGCTGTCTTGTCGGACTTTTCGCCATAGCAACCGGATCGTCTGTTGGTGCTCTCGGTCCTCTCATTCTGATGATCGTCTTCCTGGTGTTCACAGCTCTCTACCATTTGTCCTTGAACGCTGCGCTTGAGCCACTGATCAACTACCTTCCCAAGAGTCTGGAAGCCGAGGAGCGTCGCTTGTTGGACGAGGACGTCGAAGAAGAAAGAGGTGAGAAGGGTATGGTTGCCGACAGAAGGACAGAGCTTGGCCCTTCTCCTCATGGCAAGCCTTCTTTCTGGAAGAAGTTCCTTCGTCCTGACATCTACACCGACTATGCTACCATGCGTCGCCTGGTCCCCAAGATGATTAACATCAGGTACGAAGAGGAAGAAGAAAACCATGCCTACTACAATCCCGCAGTCACTGCTGCACCTCATCTGCTTTGGATTCCGCGGGACCCCATGGGCGTGAGCAGGCAGGAAGTCAGGGATACTAGCAAAGTCATTCCCATTACGGACGAAGGCGCCACCCTCGACGAGAAGAACAAGATTGTATGGGACGCTGAAGATGGCCGTCCGCCAATCTGGGAACGCCCGGTCTACTACTAAAAGCCTGAAGACCGAACTCTCGAGAATGCACGAAGAGCTGGTTCACGATCATGTTGATTTCCACTATACCCACCTTTCCTTTTTGTCTCTTGAGCAGCTGCGAGCCATGCTCTCCGTTGGATGTACATGAGCATCATGAGTAGTCACCTACGAATTACTAGGTGTATTAATATAGCATATTCAATGACAATGCAACTTTACTCGGCGATAGTTCACGCAGTGGTGATCATGTACAGTAACCCGTATGTCCTCAGGAGGGGCTGCTTCCATCTCTGGGCGTGCGGCTTGCATCAAAGAGCTCCTTGCTCGGTCGATAACCTACACGTATGAAGCCCAGGCCCACTTCTCCGTAAGAGTCTGCAAAGTGGCTTGTCAGAGTTCGAGGGCTACTCCGCACGTCCACATGACTCGTATCTACGGAGGCTGGGGGAGTTCGAGTTTATAGTGGGGGCATGATTGAGCAGGTCCCACAGTTGGATCGACAGCTGAACACGCAAGCCAACAAAAGTAACCGCTTTGATCAAAGATAATTGAGCTGCTAGACAGCTCCAGGAAGATTGCTGCAACAGCTGCGTTCGTCCGGACCACTGGACCTGTACGCCATGATATCTTTTCTGCTCAAGAATGGCCAACTCGAGGCCAGCCACACAAGGTGTGTGCTGCTTACAGGTCGAGGAAGCAAGCCATGATCTGTCGAAGGATTGAGACCTGATGACTTGGCAAGATGGAGCAAGGATTATTCCTTTCGAACGAGCCTATGAGAGCTGTTGGACCTAACACCGATAACTCGCTAGGAGCTGCTCCTGCGAGCTGGATGAATGAGAAGGTTTGATAC
>ERZ794946.206-NODE-206-length-27192-cov-92.509636_pt1 | contig 27192 bp, 16 predicted proteins | sample MGYA00433072_ERZ794946 | MGnify/ENA primary metagenome ERZ794946 (study PRJEB30137, sample SAMN04331413) | food metagenome | isolation source: Y3 must sample point D1 replicate A | place: Australia: South Australia | collected 2014 ...
CTGGGTTACCATCGACGTCGATAACCTTGAAAGGCCAGGTCTTCATGTCCTTTTGAACAGATTCGTCGTCGAATCTTCTACCAATCAAACGCTTAGCATCGAAGACAGTGTTTCTTGGGTTCAAAGCAGCTTGGTTCTTGGCAGCATCACCAATCAATCTTTCTTCTGGAGTGAAAGCAACGAAAGATGGGGTGACTCTGTTACCTTGTTCGTTGGCAATAATTTCAACGGAGGATTCGTAAGTAGCAACACAAGAGTAGGTTGTACCTAAATCGATACCGATAGCACCTTGGAAAACACCTTCAGCCATTTTGTTCAATTAAAATACTGTAATGATCTTGGGACATCTGAAAATCCAAAAGCAAGAAACATTTTTTAAAGAAGGAAAAGCAAAGCGACAATAACTAATTAATCTTTATATAAAAAGAGATGAGTACTACAAAAGAAACGTCGAGCGAAGATGAAAAATTTTTCTTTTTTTTTTTTTCAGTTGCGTGCTATAAAAAAAAAAAAAAAAAGATTCATCCATACTTCCCGTTCGAAATGATCATAAATAACTGCGGTGTATGGGCTATGTTCCCATGACAACGAAGCTAGAATATAATTATAAGGATGAATAAGTATTGTTATTGAAAAAATGCACAATTAGGAACTTTTATATAGCTGTCTATTGGTTCACGGAAAGACTGTTAAGATACTTGGCAGCATGGTAGATAAATAGGAACTGATCCTTTGTCTGAACCATTTTCATTCTTTGCGAGCGTAACTGTAACACGATCTGTTCGATCAAGTCCCGTGTGTACTCCTCTGTAGCCCTGTCTGAATGCCTTGACCGTTCTGTAATATTTTTAAAATCCAAGGTATCATGCATGAGATGATCTAGGGCAATGAACGTCCCCGTTCTGCCCACGCCTGCGGAACAGTGTACGATAATGGGGTTCCCGCGGGAATTCAAGCTGTGGGAGTGAGCGCATAATTCCATTATGGGTACTACTTCCTCTGGCTTGTTCATATCTTTCCAAAGGTCGAAGTAAAAGTGGTGAACAGTTTTGACAGGTCCTACAAGAGGGTCCGTGGGTGTGAGTTTGATATCGGTGACCGTATAATAGTCCTTCACCTTATGTACGTTAACAAACTCTATTTTCAAATCAGAGGGAAATTGAGTCATATCATTGGCGCCGCCCGGACTTTCCCATTTTGATGCTATTCTAACCGTATCGTCTACACCACCGCGAGGCCAGTACTGGTAGCACTTCTCCCTATTGTATTCTACCAGAGGCGTGACCATCACAATGACAATATTGTCTAAAGGACAATTGTGATAGCACATTTGCCAAAACTGATCCCAAGTTTTACGCGTGGGACCTTGAGTAGCAATATAGTAGCCCGGTTCGATGCTCTGCCTTGGCACGTTCACTTTGACATACGAGGCATTAATGTAATCATTCCCGGATAGAGTCTTCAAATGAACGCGGTTCCTCTCATACGGCATAATGTTAACGTATCTGTTTCTAGCATCGTTACGAGGTTCTATGCTGACCCCCAACGACCATCGTGAATTCACCGTTCCGTTTGTAGCTTCCCTTAATCTGCCGTCTTCTTGATTCTGTATGAACTTGAATTTACCCAATAAATCCGTGTCACGCTGTCTAATATACCATGGTGCAGCTGCCATCTCCACTGTCGCAAACTACTACTAACAAACGCTTTTCTTGATAACTCCTCGATGAACCCTTTTCCTCAATAAAATGTAAATATAGTTTGCCTTCCTCTTAATAGTGTGTACAAATGAATTTTTCTAATACTAAACGCCCTAAAAATGACCTAATTAAATATTACGTTAACCTAAAAAAGTACAAAGAAAAAAATGGAACACCTACAAATTATAAACAATAACCCTGTCGCCCAAAGTTAGGTTTCCGATAAGACTTTTCAGTGAACAAAATCTGGAAATGAAAGGCGATATAACATTATCAAAGATGATTATGTATAGATTGCGTGAAATACGCGCAGGAAAACGAGTTTAAGCGTTACTAACACTTTAATCAATTTAAAGTTCATTTTTAACTTGCTTTGTGCTCCACTAAGGAAAGCATATACAGTATAGTGCTGGAATTGTAACAGGTCCTCATGAAAAGATATGAGCGAGATCGAAGTCCCACTCCTGATCCTGATATTGTGAAAGGTTCATACTCTCAAACATCACTCAGGTCACTACATGAACTTAACTATAAGAATCCTGCCGGTATAAGCGGGCTTAGCTTTGCAGGAAGCCCACAACAATCCGTGGCATCCTTATCGCAAATGCGGCTGGAAAATTTGGTTAAGGACAAACACTGGGAGGAAGTAGAGGACTTTGGGCTGGAAGAGCTGAGAGATGGGTTTTTTGATGCTGCTTTTACCAAGCCGGACAGCAAAGCTAGGTCTCCTAACAGCGACATCGATGACGACAATGGCGCTGCAAGGAAAAAACTGCAATCTGGTTTTACCAAGCTTTCCGAATATGTTTGGACTGCTATCTACAGGCCCATTATTCATTTCCCTAGAGATATTAGAAAAAATGGGGTATCCATATTCAAGTTTTTTATTGCTTATTTCATTGTTATCGTGATTTGCGTTATCAGGCCTTCTGGTAGGTGGATTGGCCATGAGTTCAGGTATTTTCTACCCATCGCAGTACTTATACATCATCCGGTCAGAAATATTGGTGTTCAACTGGAAATGACTATAAGCTCCATTATCGGCGCAAGTTTTGGCCTGGGATGGTCGGCTTTGGCATGGTACATTTCCACAGCGACAAAGCCGACCGCAAACTACCAGGGAGGAATTTTATTTCAGAGTCTGACTATGGCCCTCTTATTTGCCATCTGGCTAAGGTCTGTTTACCGTCGGTTCTTCTATTTCACAACTTCGTTTTCGATATCGATTATATTCACTCATACAGTTCGGTTGGCCTCATCCAAGTTTGATTTGAAGTGGCAAATTTTTTGGGATTTTGGAATCTCATATCTCTTCGGCCTTTTGCTATCTCTCTTGGTTTGTGTATGTGTATCACCACATAGTGGCAATGCAGAGTTAATGGAACATTATAACAAGTGTCTACAGACCACAAAGACCTTTTTAATGGCACTAGTAGATACTGAATTAATAAAGTCCAAAGAACAAATTTACCTAGCCCAAGTAAAAATGGTGAAAACACTAAACATTGATTTATCTCAAGGTTTTAGAGATTTTGTAAATCAGTTGACAATTTCCAGGTTTGACCTTCAATCGTTGAAGAGTTTAAGAAATTCTTTAACTGCCATGGAAACTTCTCTGAGAGTATTACCCATTGCACCCAAAATTTTTAATGATGATGAATTGAAAAAGATGTATGAAGAATTGGAGAAGTATAGATCGGATTCTGCGAGCCTGAGCAAAGAAGCAAGCGCTAGCCCTCAATCTTCAGGAATTCCAACAAGAGAAAACACGCCCAGTGCCTTTAAGCCTATCGGTCCGGGGCTTTTAAAAAATGAAATCTACATTAATGCATTAAAGGCGTCCTTCTCGAAAAGCATCTTCAACTTAATACTGGAAATGATCTTCGTTTTGGAAAATCTATCAAGAGTACTAAAGAAATACGAGTCTCCAAATCAAAAAAACAACTTAGATGAGTGTGTCAAAATATTAAGTCACTCGCATTCTAAATTAAAGAGGAAAATTTACAAACTAGATGTTTGTTACAGGGATTTTGTGAATTCTAGTTTTTTTTCACAGGAACTGTTGAATGACGAAGAGTCTGTCGATATTTTCCTTTTTCTAAGATATTTGAGAAACTCCGCAAGGCAGCTAGTTACTGTTATCCACGATTGCCAAGTTTTGGGTGAGAATATTCACTGGAGAATTGCTCTGCCATCATATCCACTGTCTCGTGCGTTGACAAGATTGCCCAAACAGTGTGTTCTCGATGAAGGTGCAGGAAATGTTCTTCATTATTTTGAGGCCAAACGTGATGTCGATGAAATTTTTGAAAGAGTTTATAACACCTACACGTCAAGACACAAGTATAACAAAGGCGAAGAAGAAGCGCTGAGACTTGATTCACAAGGTGGTGACGAAAAGTCACAGAATCGCAAAAACCACACTATTTCCATCAGAGCAATTGATCACAACGACTTCAATTTTCATACAACTCAAAATCCTTGGAGATTTAAACTATGGAAATTGAGTAGAATTTTATCTGGTGATGAATGTAAGTGGACACTAAAGATTACTTTTTGTATGATATTTTTGTGTCTACCAACTTGGCTACCTGAATCCTATCACTGGTACCAAGAATTTCATTGTTGGTGGGCCCCACTCACGTTTTACTTATTAGCACATAGAAGATACTCTGGTAACTGGGCGTTGGTAATGAGGAGATTAATCTGTGGTATAGTAGGTATCTTTTGGGGGTGGGCTGCCAACCAATCGAGACATTTTGGTAGTCCATACGTGGTTTGCACGTTTGCTGGTCTGATCGTGGTCCCATTTAGCATCAACTTTCTTGTCTATAGAAACACCAAATCGAGCTTCACTGCATTAATGTGCTTTACCATAATTGCTCTTGAACCATACAGCAAACCTAATAGACATTATAACTTAACCACCGCTGGAATATGGAAATCTACGTGGGTTACAGGCTTGGCACTTATTATCGGTATTTTGGTTTCGATTCCCATCAACTGGATAGTGTGGCCCTTTAGAGCTAGGACAGAACTAAGAGATAGTATGTCATCATTACTGGCACACTTGGGCCAGTCCTACCAAACCGTGGCGGACCGGTATTTATACAGGGATGCCGACGACGCACCTACTGATTTAACTTTCGCATTTTCCCACATTCGTGAAGTTAGACTGACTCAAAGTCTTGAAGCAATCAGGGAACTTTTGAAGAAAGCCCGTCATGAGCCAATCATTATTTCCAACTTCAATCCTGAGAAGTACGCAAGTCTAATCAATTCATGCCAATTTTTGTTATCTAAGATCATTGAAGCGAGAATTTCAGGTGCATTTTTTGAAATTTGGGATCAGGATTTTGATATTGAAACCACGAGAGCCTTACTATCGCTACGAAGAGATAGTGTCTCATCAGTGATTTTCGTTTTTTACATTTTATCCAATTGTTTCAGATCAAAAAACAAGATACCGCGATACTTGCCAAATCCAATTATGTCACGTAAAAAACTTTACCACTTCATCAAGAAATTTAGTGAAATGAAGGACCAATCACATTCGAATTTAAATTCAGGAGGCAATTCTATGGAGAAGAACCTATTCAAGAAAATATACCAACAGAAGGCATCAAGTTCAGGGCAGCAACAATTACCCTTGCATTCAGTGGCGAACAGCTCTGAAATAGACAGTGAAAAAATGCATTGGACAGAGGTTCACGGCATTGCATTTGCGAGAGCTTTTACGGATATTTCTGAAGCCTTGTTCCAGGTAGAGAGTTGTGCAAAAGATATACTGGGCGAAGAAAACTTTTAACATTTGTTTTTGAATATATGTATAGGAATTCTTTTTATTAATAATGATATTAAATTATACAAAAAATAGCGGAAGGAGATGTCTTGTTTATCTCGAGTGTATTTATCTGTATATTTTTGTGCGTAAAACGAAGTAAAAAGGGAGAAAAATTAATGTAGCACTGATTGAAATCCAACGCAGTACTTTGTAGTTGTAGTTTTGTTTTGTTTTGCAGAAACACAAAGCGACGTATAATAAAAACTGAAGTTCGCTATCCAAATGTAACCACTTTAGTTCTTAGGAGACATGGTGGAGTCAACAGCATGGTAAATGACAATTAAAGTCATCATCACAATACCGAAGGTGATGGCCAAGGAGTTCAGCTGTTCATCAGAGATCATCTTTTGCTTGCTCTGTACTGGGTTTCTCTACTGACTTGCAAGTGTAATTGTCGTGTTTGTTTCGAAATACTCTTTATTTATTAAGCTTTTATGAGAATCCGAGACTTTTCCAAATTTGGTCCATTACCCGGGGGTTAATATATCTTGAATAAACCATTGTATTATATCTCACTATATAGTAATTGTACAGTTTTGTCACTACTATAATCTATGCCACACCTTGCGGTTGCTGCTACCATGTCACATTCCCATTCTGCTAGATTCATGCAATTCTCTTAATATTTCAGTGGGTGACGTTAGGTAATTACCTTCTTTAAAACTTCATCTTCTTTTTTGTCATGTCTTTGTTAATATCATTCACATCACTTGTTGGAAGCTCTTCATTGCTTGTATTGGAGTTGCCGTTTGGCCCCAACGTCGTGGTGCGAGGAGAGATACCGCTGTTGCGTCGCCTCTTTGCGTGCAAGGGCTCGCTTCCACTGTCCTTCTTGTCGGCGTCAATGTACGCACTTAGGGCGGTCACGGGACTATCAATGTTCTTTTCAATTTGAAACTTTCGAAGGTTTTTCAAAGTAGACATAACGGTACTTATTTGCATGACTCTCATCAACCCTTCTTGAGTGCCAAACACAGAGACGTTTCTGAATACGTCAAAATATGATCTCAGCTGAGTGATGGCCTCAAAATTCGGAGGAACATTCGTAGCATTATTTTCTGCAAAAGAATTCCCTTGCTCTTTGACATCTTCTTGTTTCAATTTACGGAATATTTGTTCAATTTCTGTAGACTTTGTGTCATCACTCAAAAGCCGTTCCACTGCATTCCATTCAATATCAGGGACAAAACTATGCATAGATACGTCCAGCCAATTAATTTTCAAGTCCAAATCGAAAGCACCTTTCATTTGGGAAAAATGTGTAATATATGAACCATCAGGATAATAATAGACAAATGTGACACGAGGACAGTTGAAAAAAATCGTAGAATTACTTAGAACTTGTGTTTTCAATTGTAAAACCTTAACTTCCATTCTAACGATGCCAAATCTGCCTAATGTAGAGCAAATAACTGGGAACACTGGGATGATAAATTCGAATTCTCTATAATCTGTCATAGACTTTTTACTATACCTTATAACTGCATCAGGTGTAAAAATATCTGATATTAATTCTGTCCAGAATGAAAGCAGGCCAATCTTACCCATTGCCGTATTCACCTCATTTATTATTTCGTACAATTTCAACATCGCCAAATTAGATAAGTATTTTCTTACATGATACGGCACCCGTAACATAGATAAAGATGCCTGGGATGCAGACCGTGGTAACGGAGCAGCTGCCGTTGCTGCTGTAGCCATGGGATGAGGAAAGGATGCTACCGGCGTAAACATTGGCATAGACCCGCTGCCAGGGCCCCCAGTTGCATTCGTATTCTGCGCAGAGTTGTGAAAAGTTTGAGTCACTTGTGGAAGCTGGTTAAACACCTGCTGTTCTGATGAAGGCTGTGGAAATTGACCCCCCTGTGGTTGACCTGGAAATGGCACTTGTTGTGGATAAACCGTGGGCGGTATATTCTGCTGCGCGGTGGGAGGAAAGTTAATATTACCATTTGGGTACGGTGGTGTGTTATTATTCACAATGTAAGGCATCGGCACAGCTTGAGGAGGCGGTTGCGGTGGGCCTTGGTACATATTGCAGATAATCTTTGCTTTTCCTTCTGCCCCATGAACAGTGTCAAGTGTTGTCTTTATTGCTCCATAGTTAATATTTTTAGTTCAGGCGGGAAGCCCCACAAGATGAGAAAAGAAATCCGAGAGGCTTAAACAATACTATATGGGGCAAAGTTCTGCTCTATATAAAGAGAGGCGCATTTGCAAGAAATAGTTAAGAACTTTCCATAAATTGGTCAGATATAAATCAATTTATCGTGCTCAAATATACTATTCAGTTTCTCAGATATAGGTTGCACAAATTGGCAAAGTTCTACAAGAGTCATTCATACATCCCCTGATGAGTAAGATACTATTCTGCAAATCTAAAGTGTTCTTACACCCAACAAGCGATGCTAGAGATAATATTGCTGGTTTCCTGCTACTCACATTGGAAGCGAATAAGCTATCCCACCAAGCAATTCTCCAATATATCCCAGAATCTGGCTTATCCACATTAGAGATATCAAAACTACTAAAACATGAAGCTAAAGTGGGCACATGTCCAACTTCTACACCATTTGTTATTGAAAATTCAATAAACTTTAGTAACCTGGTCAATACTTCTTTAGGTCAAGCTTTCGAAATTTCTCTCTCACAAATATACTGCATCCAATTTAGGCCTCCTAGTCCAAATGGTTGGTATGTCGGATCTCTGGTAATATATCCCTTGACAGAACAGTTTACGGGCTTTCAACCTCCTGTCTTGTTCTTTCATGACCAACTCTGCCCATCAACTACGGACAAGTTAAAAAGACTACGCAAATCCATGAACCCATTTGATGACTCGGACGAATTGTATTGGGGTGGCGTAGATTTGAGAAACAAAATCAACGAACTGATGGAACTCAAGAAATCAAACTTAGAGCCAGAGTTTTGGTTAGTAAATCCCTCTTTGAATGATTTGAGAAATTTCGTTTCCAAGGATCTATTGGAAAGTTATAACAATTCGAAGAAAGATACAACTGAACTCGCTACCGCCGGTGTGAAACTAAACGAGAAATTCCAAGAATGGAAATGGAACGTAATGAGCAAGATAGCAGACGTGACTACCAAGTCTACCAATTTTATCGATAGTTGGCTGACTAACAACTCACCCATACAAAAATCACAAATCGACAATGAATACTTGCAAAAGCTTCTGAACAATGAGAAGGTTAAACAAATTGAACAGGATTATGACTCTGCAAGAGTGTATTTGGCAAACTGGTCATTAGGAGTAAAACAGGAAGCTGAGAGGTATCAAAAGCAGAACAAACTCTTTGATTCGTATAGGAATAACATTTTCAACGACCTGAATCTAACTGATGAATTAAGTGATACTGAAATAAATAATGCTCTGCAAAGACAATTTCCTTTAACGGAAGCGAAATGGAATTCGCTATGGGATGAGAACGATGGGAGGCTGAGGGTCACGGTAAACGAAGTTAAGGATTTCATATTTCATGGTGGGTTAGAAAATGACAGTTTGCGAGGGAAAGTTTGGGGTTTTCTCTTAGAAATATATCCGTGGGATTCTTCTCAAGACGAGAGGGTACAAATCGATCAAACTTTAGCCGCGGAATACGATCAATTGAAACTAACCTGGTCAAAAGATTTTTTACAATTTGACGATGAAGATGAAGAGGAATATTGGAACGATCAATTATTCAGAATATCTAAAGATGTGAGACGCTGTGATAGAAACTTGGAGATATTTCAATACAATACCATCGATGGATTACCACCACCGCCACAACAACTCCCAGCAAATGAAAATAACAGTACCAGCCCCGAATCCGCTAATGACGAGAGCGATGATGCAGACGATGGAGTCAGGAACCCACATTTGATACATTTACAAAACATTCTTATCACTTATAATGTCTACAACACAAACTTAGGCTACGTGCAGGGGATGACCGATCTTTTATCGCCTATTTATGTCATCATGAAGGAAGAATGGAAAACGTTTTGGTGTTTTACGCACTTCATGGACATTATGGAAAGAAATTTTCTAAGAGACCAGAGTGGCATCCATGAACAAATGTTAACTCTCGTGGAATTGGTACAATTAATGCTACCCGAATTGAGCGAACATTTAAACAAGTGTGATTCAGGAAACTTGTTCTTTTGCTTTCGAATGCTTCTAGTATGGTTCAAGAGAGAATTTGAAATGGAAGATATTATGCACATTTGGGAGAATTTCTGGACTTTCTACTACAGTTCACAATTCCAATTATTCTTCATGTTGGCCATTCTACAGAAAAACTCACAAGCTATTTTACAACATCTAAATCAGTTCGACCAAATATTAAAATTTTTTAATGAACTTAACGGGAAGTTGGATTGGAATGACCTAATGGTTAGAGCAGAGCTTTTGTTCAAGAAGTTTGAGAAAATGATGCACGTCATGGAAAGAGATTTACAAAACGTATCCTCCTCTTCATCCTCATCCTCTACCGGCGTATTGCCTTGTCAGAGCGAGAGGTTGACCCTGCTTCTTTCTAAAAAACCTATCATAAGACATGAAGGGCAAAGGAGCAAAAATTCCGTTAAATAGTGGTAAATAGAAACGGAACTTTACATATTGAATACCGGAGATATAATTCGTTTATGCCACATAATCATCAATACATCCGTAACCCGCCCGAAACGGAAAAACTGAAGAAAAATTACATAAAAAGTTTAATATTTTTATCAAATTTAATTGAACCTATATTTAGGAACATTATTATTTTTAATTTCTAAACCGGTTGGGTTGGTCGATAGTTGTGCTCTGGATCATTGATAACCACTGACGTGTAATAGTTTTATTTCTTTGAAAAATTCAAAAGAAATAACAACACTCGTTCTCGGAAACAAGAAAATACACACAATAATGTCTACTATTCCGTCAGAAATCATCAATTGGACCATCTTAAATGAAATTATATCTATGGATGACGATGATTCCGATTTTTCTAAAGGTCTAATTATTCAATTTATCGACCAGGCACAAACAACTTTTGCTCAAATGCAACGACAGCTGGACGGTGAAAAAAATCTTACCGAATTAGACAATCTGGGCCATTTTTTAAAGGGTTCTTCTGCTGCATTAGGCTTACAAAGAATTGCCTGGGTTTGTGAAAGAATTCAAAACTTGGGAAGAAAAATGGAACATTTCTTCCCCAACAAGACCGAATTGGTCAACACTCTGAGCGATAAATCGATTATTAATGGAATCAATATTGATGAAGATGACGAGGAAATAAAGATACAAGTGGACGATAAAGACGAAAATTCCATATATCTCATCTTGATAGCAAAAGCTTTGAACCAGTCTAGGTTGGAGTTCAAACTGGCGAGAATTGAGTTATCTAAATATTACAACACAAACCTATAATCGTCATCATTTTATTCACACCTCCGGATAATCCATTCTTCCCCGGAAAAACACATGTACAATATATATTATATATATATATATGTATATCAAATCATACAACTTACATAAAAACAACAAACCTGAATATTTTTCCTTTTCAAAAAGTAATTCTACCCCTAGATTTTGCATTGCTCCTCTATAACTCATTATTGGTTAAGGCGTAGATGTCACCAAGTTTATCAATGTAAAATTTAGGTCTTGGATAATCGTGCGAAATCTTCAAGGCTCTCTCTTCGGTTTCAATACCACTCAAAACGAGTAGTGTGCCACCTAACCCACCTTCAACACCGAATTTCATATCGGTGTTTAATCTGTCACCAACCATACAGCACTTTGATCTATCCAGGTTGAATGCCGATATAATGCTGTTTAGCATATTTTGATTTGGCTTACCACAGTACGATGGCCTCCTATTAGATGAGAATGCCAATGATTCAATCATGGAGCCTGCACCGGGAAATGTATAACCCTTTTGCGGGAAAGTAGAATCAACATTTGTACCAACAAAGTGAACAGAATCCTTCTGCAAATACTGCAGTGTAACAGCCAAACGGTGGTAATTTACCTTCGTGTCTAACCCAGCAATAACACAACTAACATCCTTATCAAGGCCGTTCACCAAAAATGGTGATTTAGCTGCATCGAACGGCGTATCCAATCTGGAATCGGCACCTCCTAGAGATTCGTACCCCATTAGTTTCAATTCTTCACCAATACCGCTTTCTCCAAATACCCATACCTTATCTTTGCCAGGCTGCAATTTCAGAAAGTCACGAATATAAACAGCTGACGCATAACCAGAGGTGAAAATCTGTTCTTCTTTGACATCAATACCAAACGAAGCAAACTTTTTCGTGTATGCTAAACGGGACTTGGTAGAGTTATTCGTAACGAAGATCAGTTGTTTGCCCAATTGCTTCAAAAGGTTTAGAATTTCCAGGGTGTATGGTAATGCTTGAGAACCTAACCATAATACACCATCACAATCGAACAGAAACGTGTCATATTTGTCCAAGAATTCTTGAGCAATCTCCTTATTGGTTATCTTTATTGGTACACCTTGTTGAGCAGTCATTTTCCCGAGTTGTATATTCTTTGTCAGGGCAAGCTATAAGGCTTTTTTTGTGATTTGGCTCGAGCTTGATATTTATGTCTGCTTGTTATAAACCGATTGCGTCAATTACAATTGAAAAATTCACTAAAACGGAAAGAACATTCACCGAAAAAAAGAAAAACCGGAAAGTTAATAGATAAGGGACGTCATTAATATACGATTAAGTAAATACTGAAAACGTGCTGGAGAATAGTAAAGATGTCACATCACCATCTTCAACGTCTTCCTCTACAAAACTTGAGTTGATAAAGAAGCATAGTATACACAAACGTATGTATCTCTTCAGAGAACTATATCCTGTGAGGGAAGATGAGACCATTCCCCATTATACTTCTTGAACGGGTAGTTGCGTCGAACAATCTACTTCCTATTCATATCTAAATGTTTATATAAATATATGGCTTTTCTTATCCACAGCTCAAGCCACTTATATCAATGACGATGCCATGAATAAATTGTCCAGGTTAAGTAAATCGGAACCCAAGTCATGAATAATTTGGCGAGAAATAGTTTCCACCAGGTTAGCTGGCCAGGTTGGGGCTCCCCAAATTCTTGTTTTAAGTTTCAATGCGTGAGCACCATCAATTATGCTTTTAGCACAACTGATCTCATTCGAATCCATACGACCTCTTAGCGATACTTTCCAATGATCAGAACCACAATGTTTCATTAATTGGCTGAACGAAACCGTCGCAGCTACAGATAGCTTTGAGTATTTGGGCTCCAAACTTAACAACGGCGCATCTAGAAATGCAAACCTTTGACTTGACTCAAAATAGCCGTTATCATTTCCATTGTCTAAAATATCCAATGACGTCGGGTAGTTGCCCGTTAGTATCACAGTAACAGGTCTCCAAATAATTTCATCCTTCTTCATATCGTAATATGTCAAATATCCAGAATCAATCAGAGATTTGAAATATTGCTCCATCAGCAGTTTATAAGTTAGTTCGTTATCATCCGACTTGAAATCAATATAAAAGAAGAGTGAAGTTTCTGGAGAGTTGAAAAATACACCATTTTTGCGATCGGAGTCTGAATCTTGGCAATTCACCTCGTCTAAAATCTCCAAGAGGGGGCCAGTGTATAGCTTGTCTAATGTCAATTCAACTGGGTCCAAATACGCTTCATTATGACCCACAGCTAGGATCTTTTCATCTATATTCCACACGTCGGCTTCAGTACTACTAGCACCATAGGCCAGACCTTCAAAAAGCGGAAGTTTCCTCCAGTAGTCATTATGGGAGTGAACTGGCATTGGGTTAACATCTTTGTTCAACTTTGCGATAGCAGAGTCTACTGGTAAACACTTTTTTGAACTGGCACGACGTAAGATATATTCTTTGAATACATCATAATATAAAGAAACGTGTTTGTGACGATACTTTTCCTCTGAAAAACTTAGAAATGGCAAGTTTTCCTGGAAAAATGCTAAAAGATGTTGACCGGTCAACCCAAAGTTATCAATATTCGATATTTTCTGGTCCTTTAACTTTTCCCAATCAGTTAATGAAGGATTTCTTCCCCTACTGGAAAACAAAGCACAGACAGCAATAACGTATCCAATAAGAATAGTTAGACACCCTTTCAGTCCTAACATCGCTTAACTAAACCGAGGTACTTATCTTTGTTGGTCTTATCTCGAGTCATATTTTATGCCTATCCGGCGATTTATCACTCGGAAGTTTGGATAGTTTCGGATTATAAAAGGAGACAAGATAAGGATTTTAAAACAGGCCATTGGCAAAAGAACAACATTTTATTGAATGAATATATGAATTGGGCTGTCCTTTGAAGAGGATATGACAAAAAGTGATTTATTATTTGATAAATTCAACGACAAACATGGAAAATTTCTAGTTTTTTTTGGTACCTTTGTAGATACCCCTAAATTAGGAGAGCTGAGAATCAGAGAGAAAACATCTGTTGGAGTTCTCAACGGAATCATCAGGTTTGTGAACAGAAATTCACTCGATCCTGTCAAAGATTGTTTAGATCACGATAGTAGCTTATCACCAGAGGATGTCACGGTGGTTGACATAATTGGAAAAGACAAGACTCGAAATAACAGCTTTTATTTTCCAGGTTTTGTTGACACGCATAACCATGTCTCGCAATATCCAAATGTCGGCGTATTTGGGAATTCTACCCTGCTGGATTGGCTAGAGAAGTATACCTTCCCCATAGAAGCCGCACTAGCAAACGAAAATATTGCGAGAGAAGTTTACAATAAGGTAATAAGTAAGACGCTTTCTCACGGTACAACGACTGTGGCTTACTATAATACCATTGATCTCAAGTCCACTAAGCTCTTGGCTCAACTAAGCTCCTTATTGGGGCAGCGTGTTCTTGTTGGAAAAGTGTGCATGGATACCAATGGTCCCGAGTATTATATTGAAGATACTAAAACTTCCTTTGAAAGCACTGTGAAAGTTGTTAAGTACATACGGGAAACCATTTGTGATCCCCTCGTAAATCCTATAGTGACACCAAGGTTCGCGCCCTCTTGTTCTAGAGAACTAATGCAACAGTTGTCCAAGCTAGTCAAGGATGAAAACATACACGTTCAAACCCACTTGTCGGAAAATAAGGAGGAGATACAGTGGGTTCAAGATTTATTTCCCGAATGTGAGAGCTATACTGATGTATACGACAAATATGGGCTGCTCACAGAAAAAACAGTATTGGCACATTGTATTCATCTAACAGATGCCGAAGCGCGTGTGATTAAACAGCGTCGCTGTGGTATATCTCATTGTCCCATTTCCAACTCCTCTCTGACTTCTGGAGAGTGTAGGGTTCGATGGTTGCTGGACCAGGGCATAAAGGTTGGTCTAGGCACCGACGTTTCAGCCGGTCATTCTTGTAGCATACTCACCACCGGAAGGCAGGCCTTTGCAGTTTCAAGGCATTTGGCAATGAGAGAAACTGATCATGCAAAACTTTCAGTCTCCGAGTGCCTATTTCTTGCTACAATGGGCGGAGCACAAGTCTTGCGTATGGATGAGACCTTGGGGACTTTTGACGTCGGTAAGCAGTTTGACGCTCAAATGATCGATACCAATGCTCCCGGCTCAAACGTGGATATGTTTCATTGGCAGCTAAAGGAGAAGGATCAAATGCAAGAGCAAGAGCAAGAGCAAGGGCAAGACCCTTATAAGAACCCACCGCTGCTTACTAATGAAGACATAATCGCAAAATGGTTCTTTAACGGTGATGATCGCAACACCACTAAAGTTTGGGTAGCCGGCCAGCAAGTCTACCAGATTTAGTTGTATATGTTTAGAGGGCTACTATATCTTGTTCCAAGTATTAATGAGTAATTTGAGTATATGTACAAATTTCTTTTGCGTATCGCGCTTTAGCCGCCCATTGTACAATATTAAGATTAGGAACACAAAGAGATTTGCCAGTGAAAGAATTGCAAAACTCGGTTTGGGATTTTGAATGGGATAGTTGAATACAACAAACTTCTCCGAATATGAATCATTGGTTAGCATTTTTGAATAAGCCTGAATCCCTAAAGGAACAAAACTCGGATTGCGACCAGCAGGGGGAGATGAGACATGTTACTGATGGCACTTTAACTAAGTCTCCAGAAAGTAAACCTTTTCGAGAGCGGCGTTCACAAACTTGGATAGACTCTGAAGTACCTACGTCCACTGAAAAATCTAATGTGCAGGAAAGTATTCCTTCTGATATTATATCAAAACTGTCGAATAGGCGTTCCCGAAGAAACCGCTCAGAGAGTTGGGCAGGTTCAGAAGCCTCTTCACCTTCTGGTAACATTAGTACATTGGAAAATGCTACGGAAAAAAATACTTTAAAATCGCCTAATAAATTTCTACAAAGGGGTGGTTTACCAACTGTAGGAATAGGCTCGCAGGCTCTGTCACCTGCAGGAAAGCCCAGTACATTAGGAAATGTAAGCCCTGGTAAATTTACCACATACAAAGTACACAATAGTATTGAAGTGAATAGATTTTCTTCTACACCTACAAAGCTCCTCACGAATCCCCACAAAGTCGCAGCAATCTCAAATGATGAGCATTATGTTGTAAGCAATGAGAGTCTGGAGGAGAATATAGAGGTTGCGCATCTAGAGAACGTATTTCGCTCATCTAAAACTCCAGATGAAGAACAGTCCGAATATATGAAATTAGGAGAAATTAGGCTATCTTCTTCATCATATGGAGGAAGTATTTCTAAAGAAAATAGTTTACCCAAGGTATTAGATGAGCTCCAGTCCCAAAATGAAGAGATCAAAGCACTAAGACAAAAACTAGAAGAGAAGGATGACAGGATTCAAGAACTAGAAGAACTTAATAGCATGAATGATGCTAAACTTCAAAGAATAGAAGACTTGCAGAAGGAATTCCACAACGAAAGAAAAGCTGCATCAAAAAGGCTCAACATTGTTCAGGACCGGTTTCGCAAAGAAATTAAAAAAATTAGAGAAGAAAAAATTACAGACTTTCAAAACAAAAACGCTAGCAAGAAGGAGAAGAATGAAGTGACTAGTGCCAAAACTAAATGTAAAGCTTTTTCTCAAAGAAATATTTTAGTTTCGGAACTATACAGGAAGCAAAAACAAATCCTAAACTTGCAGCAAGAAAATGATAAATTTCTAAAAGATATTAACGAATCGAATAACTCTATAGTAAAATTAAGATCTGAAGTTGAAATACTGAAAAGCAATTTGCAACTTTCTCAAGATGAAAATAAAAAATTACATGATAATGGTTCGTTTTACGAGAAAAGGTTAAATGATGTTTACAGCTATATGCAAAATCTTTCTCTTTTTGAGAAAGACCTTGGTAAATTCATACTAGAAGAAATGAAATGTGGCCATTCCCCTTCGATGTTTCAAAACGGTTTTGCCAAGCTTTATCCGGATTTTCAAGATATCAAAAATCTTGAAAATATGGAGCAATACAAACAATTAAAAGGAAAGATAGAACTTTTGGAAAAGAATGACCGTATACGTCTTGAAAAAATCATTTCTGTCTTTAAATTGATTAGTGAAAGATTACATTTTATGCAACAGCAGCACAGTCACAAAATAAAATATCTTCAAAAAGAGGCGTTAACAAAAGAACAACAATTTCGTTTGGAAAAAAGGAGATGGCATGATATCCTGAACCTCAAGGAAGAAAACTTTCAAAAACTGAAGAGCGAGTTAAAAGAAAAATTAATACTAAGTGAAAAAATTCAGAAAAATGCCGAAGATAAATTGAACGATTACATGAATGAACACCAGGAAATTGTTGAGAAACTTCAGAATCAGGCTTTGATTGCTTCAAGATTGAGCACTCAAATTCAAGAGTCAGAAAACACACATAAGAAAATTACTGACGAGTTAGCTGGAAAACAAAGTGAAATATTAAAACTCGAAGAAACAATTCTATCACTAAAAGAAGATGTATTCCAAGAGAAGCTGAATTTAAAAAAACTATATGGTGATCCTTCTACCGAACTTAATTTTGAAACTGTTGGAAAATCTTTTCCACATATAACGAAGGAAAAGTACGACTCCTTGGGTCTTGATATTCTGACAGACCTTACCTATGTGCAATCGCAAAATCTAATCAAAAATTTATTAATTGTGTTGGATATCCCATTAAAAACCTTCTTAAAAATTGTACCAACAATTGTCATTCAACTTAGATGTGAGCTTACACTTCTCACAAAATTTGCTAATGATTTGAACCTTAAGGTTTTTGGTAAACAGTTAGATTTCAAAAGTAGAAGAAAGGTCGCAATGAATGAGTTTTTGAACAATCATGATATTGCTGAAGTAAAGCATCCTCTTGAGTATGATTTGCAAGCGTTGTTTAAATATTTCTTTTCTTAGCTTTTTTTTTTTTATTTAGAACTAATATATTCAATGGTGTCATTAATTATTATTTAGAGAATAAGTTACTGGTGGGGGGTGCACCTAAAATAAAGTCACATAATATAGAGCATGGCAGATATTTTACCGCTGGTATTGCTTTTCCGAAATTTTGGTGGAATATTCTTCTGAAAGATTTCAATTTGCTAACAGACTTCTTAAGCACTTACAAGAACAATGTAACTTCTGATCTGCTGTTGGAGATGTTCTGAGATATAAACAAAATTTACATCAAAAGGCGAGTAATACAATGATACAAATGATTATAAGTACATACTAATGTTACAATTTCTAATTCCATTTTAGTCAGAATATACTATGTTGTATAATAATAAAATAATGTCCATTTCCATAGCATACTGGTAAGATTTTATTGAAATAGGCAAAGAAAAAAGCAAAGAACTCTAATAAGAACGACAAACCTCGAAATCTGAGGGGAAGGAGAAGAAAAAAAGGAAAATGAGGGGAAACTTACAGTTTCTGCCTATTATTTGTTTATTTCACCTTGTATGACCGTTGTGGTCGAATCTTTGACTGTGACAGGAGTTTTTATGTCACATTCGGAATAATCGATTGTTTTACTTTGCATAACGGTGGAAATAAAATGGTTGATTGATTCGTAGTTATCTAATTTTTGTAACTGCACATCTTTTAAAAGATTCATTAAAAATTTCGGAACCATTGCCATTTCTTCATTGTGAGTAATCAGGTAATCAACTATCTCAATAGCCAAAAAGTAATTTTCTCCCTTGTTTTGAGCGAATGAATCAACTAAACCTGATTCTGGTTCGTCAGGGACGTTATCATTGGAAATTTCTTTATGTCGCAAATATAAAATATTAGGTGTTATGACTGTGGATAAATTGTGAATGTCCATTTTTGATCCCATTTCATTCTCAATGTAAGAGAATGAGGACGTCCAATGCAAAAATGACAAAAGTGCCTCCAGTAAATTGCGATTGTAAGTGGGTAATAAGGAATATATTAGCAATATAACACGCTGTTTCTCATCCTCTAAATCAATTTTCGCGGCCTTAATCCATAGTTCATATAAGTCTGTCGATAAAATCGGTTGGGGAAGCTCTCTGATAAATTTCTTCAAAAGAGCAGATAATTGGATTGCATTTTCTTTCGAGAAGTCTGGAGCTTCTGTTGGATTACTGTCGATGTTAGCAGTTAGTTCTCTCAGTCTTCTGATATTTCCATTTTTCCTGAAAATACCTTCTACTGACATATCCATTTGCCTCAAAGATGATATTAGCTCGTCAATAATTATGGGGATCCTAATCTTCACTGGCCCCACACCTAAATCGGAATCAACACCCCATTTCTCGCACAACACATCTAAAGGAGCACCAAAAACAGTCTTAGTGATGGGCTTTTTAGGCTCCATGCTCATCATGATTTTCATTCTGTTCCAAAAGCTACCTGTGACTTGCTTTTCATTCGAGAAGACCATTGAGACTAAGCTAGTATAGTTAGGATCAGTCTTCGATATCAGTTGTTTACCAGCTAGCAGTGACAAACTGATAGCCCTTATCATCGAGAGTTCCATCGTACTTAATTCAGAGTAATAAACTCCGCTTTTCTTGGGAACAACATTCGAAGTTTCGTCATCGGTTTCTTTTAGTTTTTTAAAGTGTGCAAAAGCGTTAGGTCTTAGCTCCCTTGCTTGTTCAGCGGCAACAATACGTGAAATATCATCTAGTGTCAACGTCTTAGTATTACTGAAAACATTTTCACGTGTGCTCACTTGTTGGCTCGATGATGGGTCATCTGTTTGAATCACAAGATTTTTACTATCTCCTTGTTTTGTCGGGTCATTTAAATCTGTCTCTGCAGTTTCCAGTATCACTGATTTTCTAGCTTGTTGTTTGTTATGAGTGACCCGAACACTTTCTCTTCTAGATCTCAATCTTTTAATATCATTCAGTGTCCTAATGTAAGTTTGTTCCTTTAGCATAGTACTCTGTAAAGAGTTTCTGCCTACCTTGTTAGATGCTTTCGATTTCAACATTACAGTTCTTGATTTGACTAGGGCAATTTTTAGAAGAAAAATTAGTTGTGCTAGCTTAGTAACAAATTTGAAACCCGGCACAGAGGCCGGATCATCAATTGAGCAGTGAGAACATAGTATCTTTTTTTTCTCTTTATTAAAGGTGGGATCCGTCAAACTCCTCGGATTTATATTCTTATGGCATGAAGAACAAGTAAAACAAGCAATATGCCACCGGTGCTCATAAAATTGAATGCATTCCTCCTGTATGTATTTATTGCATCCAGCGCAACTATCTGTGGCGTTAACAGGAGTCTTTATATACTGAAACGGGTTATTTTCAAAAAGCTCATTTTTCTCTACTTCTCTTAAAAACCTCAACAATGGATTAACAGAATGAGTCAACTTATTGTTTTCTAGAGCCGTATATAGCCCAAATCTTGTTAACAGTTTTAGAAAATGGGCTAATCCAGTAATAACAGACATAAAAGATGAAATTGTGATAGTTTCGTTTTTGTTTTCTGTCCCTAACTTTCTTAAGAGTTGTAAATATATCATAATTTTTGTGGACAGATTTTTGGGAAACTTGCTGTATTTACTGGCCGCCATTGCGTTGTTTTCAATGCATTCTTGATCACTGTTAACTGGCATACTTTTGTTCGTCGAGAGGTTTAAAGTATCCAGTCCCCGGAAAAGACAGTCGATTTTTAGTACCAACAGGCCCGTAGACTCTATGCCCTTTAACTGATCATTGCTTGTCAAATATTGAAACATATCAGAAATGCAAGAAGCTGCCTCTTCCTCAAAACGATATAAAACCGACCACGTTTTAGATAGAATAAAGTTAAACGCCTGCATTTGTTTATCTAACTCGTAGGCAGTTGGGTTTATATCTTTGTCTCCGGAATTTGGGTTATATTCCAGCTTGGGAAGGTACTGCAAACCAACAGTTTCTGCTGCTAAATTTACATGCCAATATTTATGAATTCCATAACATTCCGGATGCCAACAATGTATTTCTTCACCTTTAGGAAACTCGATATATTGATCCGATATTGGGAACTCGCACCCTTTGCAACGTTTCGAAAAATACTTGAGAAAGTGGTACTTGCAATACAATTGGTTTCCGTACATGAAGCATTTTTTAACCCCACAAGGAGTAGCACATATTGTACAAGAAAAATGCTCTTCGTCGTATCTGTAACCGAATGCGGTATAATATAATCCACGCAATGGGGTATCACATACATGACATAACAAATTATGTCTTCTAAAATAATCGTATTGGCATAACAATATAGATTCACTTGTCTTGTCTACTTGATATGGGAAGTACTTCGGTTTTAAAGGTTTCTGACAGTCTTGGCAGGTAAAACAACTTTCATGATAATATTTACCGAGAGCCTTTAAAGTTGTTTTAGTTCGTTGGCTATCGGGTATAACTAACTTGTTACAACGGGCGCATATTTTCTTCTGATTCTTCACCTGCACGGTCATCGGAGATGCAGTATTCAGCGATCGATAACCAGCAGAATTTTGAATCATTGCTCACCTCCGGTACTTGTTGTTTGATAATTTGTCTGCTCTTTTTTTCTTTGGATTTGAATAAATACGGTTGCGTATATCTGGGATAAAGGCCAAATAACAATGTTAAGGCAAAGACGGATACTGTTTTGAATGAGAAGCCCAATTGCTGGTTTCTAGCAAGAACAGCCTTGGTTGGCTCGAGAGGAATGATTTACATATTTTAAATTCTCAAATGACGTTTCAGATTCTGTTCTTATTTGTTTTCCATTTTGTTTACATCTTCCGTGCCCATCAATACCCGGCATACTTTGAAGACGAAAAAGATACTTACATAAAGATAAGGATATACTCGCCAAGATCGATTTCTTGAAGTAAATACTTTGTGGGGAGGTGTTGTAGCGATGGGCTAACCTGCAAGCATTAAGTTATATTTACTAGTGAGGTACGTTGTAGAAAAGTGCGTTACAACGAGAAGTAATTCAAACGTAAGTAGCACATGCGGGCTTCTTGATATATTTGCTAGCTCAAAAAGCTAACTGAGTACAACATGGGGGCCACCCATGTTGATTATGTTCTGGTCGTAAAGTGATCTTTTACGGGTTATATTGTTTGCCCATAATTTCAGTTTTGAGGTGCCTATCGCTTCTTCTCGTTTTGTTTTGGGAACGTTTGAGTATTTACTTTATAGTGCACTTTTTTGCGTTTTCATCTCTTGACTGTTCGAAAACCAATGTTGGTGAAGGAAATAGCTAAGTATGACCTCGCCTTAAACCAATCTTAGTATCCTGTCTCTTTGCCACAGCTATTTCCTACTTCCATTAAGATCAATTTCTTTGCTATTGGAATCACAGGCGACTTAGAATGCATTTTCTATACTAGTAATTCGCAATTTTCTTGTTTTCCACAACGGTTTAATACTAAGCAGATGATATGACAATATGGCAAACATGATATACAGAAGAGAGCTTAATGGGACCAACTAAAGTTAGATGACACCATGGTCCAATTTTCTGAGCATGAACAACGGCAGAACAATAGCTGAACTGGACCGATTTGATTTTTGAACAGGAAATCTGTAATTTTTTATGCTTTGTTTTATGTAGCGATTTTATGATTATTGTTAATTATACATCTCACAAAAGCCAAGAAGAAATCTGAAAAAGTGAGCCCACACGTAGACTATTTGACGCTCATGAAAGTTGTCAAGCCTTGTGTTAGCGTTAACGTACTTCATTTAAAACATGGCCGCTTCGTGAGAAGTGGAAGCATAGTATCGATATTTTCTATAATCTAAATTATTTTAGTGCCCATAATGCAGTATACTGTATCGCATAGGAGTTCTGACTTGCTAATGTAACACAGTAGACTTCACCTTCACTTATGGATACCATTGGCTTATTAAGACATCAGAGTTCATTAAATGAATAGTAACAATCCTTGCGCAAAAAAAGGCGTCGATGACGCACTTTTGCGTTCAAGTTTTATATACTTGGAAAGCTATGACTGATGAGACGGACCTGTTTCGCATAGAAATTCGGTGCTTAACATGTAATTGCACCTTTGTTTTTGAGAAATCCATGAATTTCGCGGTAAAGGCTCGATTAATGATTATTCTATATATATGTACTATAAGCCGATTATCGCAGTTTTTCCAGCCTCCTTAGTAAATTACCCACTGTTTTAAGATGAGTCCTACTGACGGGTTACATTTTTATAGTCTTTCTTCTCAGGCGACCCAAAGTTCTGTCTGACTGTCTCGTATTATATGTAGAAACGATAAAAAATTATATGGTGGCTACTGCGACCACCAATCCAAAGTGTCATACCTTGAGAATTAGACAATTGTATACAACACTAGCATGAACAGTATGGTAAATTTGGCGAGAGAATGAGAAGGCCTTGTATTATGTATTCCCGCATTGGTTTCTGTACCTTTCCCTTGCAGAAAACCACATGCATAAAAGTCGCTTGCCACATAACTCGCATTTGTGAAGCCATGCGAACCACACGTAAACGTTTCAGGACTTTCAGCAGGCTGCCCAGTGAGAAATGTATCATAAAAAATTGAATAAGTTGGGTTCTTTTCTTTAGCAGTTTTCTTTCCTTCAGCTACCCCACAATTATAAATTTCTGTCGGCGTATAGGTTTGATTAATATAGCCCTTGCTACCGCACTTAAACAATAGAGCATTTTCAGTTACGTTCATTTTTTTGTGTCTCTATTATAGATTTTTCTTGGGTGTGATGCAAAAATCGCTGATAGGAATTATAATAAAGGAATATATATATATATATATATATATATATATAGGTACTAATTGGCTTTTCTTATACGCCTCCTATTGATTCACTGCCGAAAGTGCCCTGTTATATACGACAATCATACGCCTGTTTGCAAATAGTCAACATATTCAACTCGGAAGGTAAAAGATGAAAAGGCAATTTTTTTGATTTTCTAAGAAAATGCGCAGCGGGCAGAAGGGTCTTCGCAGGCAACTGAGTAAAGAATATGAGAAAAGCCTCTAAATGTTGAACCCTGAAAAAGTTTCATCTATTTTTGATAAAGACTTTTCAATAGTGCAGGATCACGCAAGAAAAAAAAAGGTCCTTAAGAGCAATTGTGGGAAAATATAATACAATGCTTGCGTTAAAACTTCTAGTTACCTTTTACAACCGAAAGTAAACACTAGCATGGGCTTGGAGACGAGCAGCGCAAATTATATAGTTTGAGATAGAACGCTTTCTCCGGTATTGCCTGGGGAAAAGGAGTCACATGATTAGAATCGGCGAAATTTTTTTTCCAAAATTAACAGCAGGGTTGTCTGGATGTTTTATTGAAAATAGAAGCCAATGACAAACACAAGAGGCCAGTAGTATATTAATTTTAATGTGCATTCTAAAGCATCCTCACGTCTTTCAATCTGAAGTTACTGTTCGAGAAGGAGAAGAAAAGAAGGAAAAATGAAGGATATGAATAATAACATGAGTACTAGTTACGTCCAATCTGGTCACACCATATATTGATGCATCTTATGCGCCATAACTTCTTTTTTTGTAGCTATAATTTGTTGCCAGAAAAATGAAAACTTTTCAAAATCAACCAGTTTCCAATTTTTCTGCAACTCGTTATTTATGAAGATAGATGATGATTGACCCCCTTTCTCCAAAAATCGATGCAGCATTGGGTTATTTTTTGAACTTTCTAATTATAGGGCCATTTTCTAGCAAGACTGTATAGCACATGCTCGCAAAGAACATGGCGTAATGTTCATAAGAAACAAATTTTGTAAGTTTCTTGTGCCTTTTGAGTTTGAAATCATTGACCAGAACAATGAGAACTCTAAACACGACAAATGGATCTTAAATCAATTTTCTTGAAAACATCTTCCAGTTTCGATATTCGCACATTTGCCGGTAAAATAGTGCAATCTGCCTATACCTTTAAAATGGGATCTTGAACGCGTACCTGAAGGTTTTTTTAAATAAGGCCGAACCTAAATGTTGCCTTCAAAATTAACCTGTATCAAATTTTGAAGCCGAAGTTGGTATCCTCACATTGTCTAACCTCATGGTCTCCTAAAGTCCGGCGATCACTTTCCGTTGCGTGACTATTGATGATCAGACTGTCAACAATGTCGTTCCGGGCCTCCATAGCTTGAAGAATTTTCGTTGACGGAACTAGAGGAATGGCAGATGGAGATGACCTTAGTTTCATGTCGCCTTGATAGTTATCAAAGAGTACAGAAACAAGACGTCTCTTGCTCAATAATAAGGATTGGATCAGGTGCTTACAAATTTTATTCGTCATACAAACAATTACTAATATTTTTTTAATATTAAGCGTACCCCTATTTGATTGGCTCTCTTCTAAATTCATACGTTTTAAAATCCGCTTTCAACCGTCAACATAAAATTAGTAAGCAGACCTCGTTCCAAGACCCAACTAAGTTGCACTAAATATCCTCGAACAAATTGGGGGCAGATTTTTGAACCATATAAAAGTCATGACAATATTTCCAGATCAAGGACAGTTGCAGTTCTTCCTTTCATCGGCCAGCTGACGAATTGACTGAGCGGCTTTGTATTTCACTAGAATACACTTCCTATAGCTACAAAATATTATTCAATAATATTAGTGAATTATTTAAACCTGCACCTGAGCCAGCTACCGAATTGGGACGTCTTAGGGTTCTTTCTAAAACTGCCGGCATCAGAGTTTCTCCACTAATCTTAGGAGGAGCTTCACTTGGCGATGCATGGTCAGCCTTTATGGGCTCTATGAATAAGGAACAGGCCTTTGAACTACTTGATGCTTTTTACGAAGCAGGCGGAAATTTCATTGATACTGCAAATAATTATCAGTATGAGCAGTCAGAGACTTGGATCGGTGAATGGATGGCATCAAGAAAACTGCGTGACCAGGTTGTAATTGCCACTAAATTTACCACGGATTATAAGGGGTATGATGTAGGCAAAGGGAAAAGCGCCAATTACTGTGGTAACCACAAGCGTAGTTTACATGTGAGTGTGAGAGATTCTCTCCGTAAATTGCAAACCGATTGGATTGATATTCTTTACGTTCACTGGTGGGATTATATGAGTTCTATCGAAGAAGTCATGGATAGTTTGCATATTCTAGTGCAGCAGGGCAAAGTCCTCTATTTGGGTGTGTCTGATACACCTGCTTGGGTTGTTTCTGCGGCAAACTACTACGCCACATCTCATGGGAAAACTCCTTTTAGTATCTATCAAGGTAAATGGAATGTGTTGAACAGGGACTTTGAGCGCGATATCATTCCAATGGCCAGACATTTTGGTATGGCTCTAGCCCCATGGGATGTTATGGGAGGTGGAAGATTTCAGAGTAAAAAAGCAATGGAAGAACGGAAGAAGAATGGAGAGGGTCTGCGTACTTTTGTGGGTGGCCCCGAACAGACAGATAAAGAGGTTAAGATCAGTGAAGCATTGGCCAAGGTTGCTGAGGAACATGGCACTGAGTCTGTTACTGCTATTGCTATTGCCTATGTTCGCTCTAAGGCGAAAAATGTTTTTCCATTGGTTGGTGGAAGGAAAATTGAACACCTCAAACAGAACATTGAGGCTTTGAGCATTAAATTAACACCAGAACAAATAAAGTACTTAGAAAGTATTATTCCTTTTGATGTTGGTTTTCCTACTAATTTTATCGGTGATGATCCGGCTGTTACCAAGAAGGCTTCACTTCTCACGGCAATGTCTGCGCAGATTTCCTTCGATTAATCAGATTTCTTTTTTGGTGCGTTTGTGTAAGAAATATGTCCTTATATATTCCACGCTATCTACTTTTATACTTTTGAATAAGCCGCACCTAAAAACAGTCTTTATCCCTCACCTAATTCAGGCGTAAATTGTGCAGGTTACAGCATTTGAAGTGGTAAATCGAGGCAACACAAGACTTTCGATACTTGGAGGCAAGTACGATAATTACAAGGGAAAAGAAGCTGTAATAAAAGGCTCATAAATAATATCTTAATAGTAAATATCTAAATATCAGGGAGGAAAAAAAACCTAATGGGAAATCATAAACAAGTCGTAGAGGAAGGCTACGCTCGAGGAGTGACGAAGTGCGTTTAAGCTGGAAGAGCCAATCTCTTGAAAGTACCTTCCTGTCTGCATTTTTCT
>ERZ794946.207-NODE-207-length-27023-cov-4.371663_pt1 | contig 27023 bp, 23 predicted proteins | sample MGYA00433072_ERZ794946 | MGnify/ENA primary metagenome ERZ794946 (study PRJEB30137, sample SAMN04331413) | food metagenome | isolation source: Y3 must sample point D1 replicate A | place: Australia: South Australia | collected 2014 ...
TGTGCAGGAGAAGATGAGTGTTTTGTAATTGCTAGTTATACGGCAGAAGTGTGTTTTGGCTTCTTTCCTTCCGGCTGGTCCTCATCATCGTCCGTCTCAATCATTTCTTCGTTGCTGACTCCAACTCCTCAATCATGGCCTTTATGTTCTCCAGATCATCCACCTCGAAATCATCTCCTTCTAATTCCTCATCGTCTACTTCGCTCATTTCTGCAGAAAATGCTCGGTATCTTTTGGCCGGAATGTATCGTCCTTCCGGGGGCAGGCATTCATCCATGATGCACTAAGAACTTCGATCATCGCAGAAGCGTGCTACGGTTCCCAATAACGTGTAATCGGTGCTGCCTTTCCAATGTCCGCGAAGATCCTCATCCAGCTCATTTTCCTTGTAGAAAGAGAGGAGGGTCTCGATGATGGCTTTAAACTGGCACTCGTCCCGATAGAAGACTCTCTCCAACAGCGCTTCGAACAAATTCGCGGCCGCAGCTTGCAAAGGCTGGATTTGATATTCGTTCCCGATGAGATAGACGTTCAACAAAATGTCGGCGTCTTCCTCGCTGGTCGTTTCTTCGCCGAGTCCGAGTTCAAAGCCGTACACGTAGCGGATCATAGAGTGTATGACTTTTTGGGGGTATCCTTGTATAGCGTAGTCTCGAGTCACGGCGTTCGCAAACCTATCGCCCTTGAACGCAGCGCGAAACACGGGCGAAAACTCGTCCAATAGATCCAAGTGGGCGTGAATCCTTTCTTCGCCGAACGTCAAGGTAACGTCGGAAGTGGAGGGGTTGTTGTAAAACTTGCGGGCGAATGCTGCGTGTCCTGTCATCTCGTGTGATTTTTGCTAAGGTGTGAAAATCTTGGAAGGGGTGGCCGAATTCAGGGAACACATATAGTACAGGGTATTCGGATTCGTGATAAATTGAAGGCGTGACTCAGAACGCGTATTGTACTCTCGCAATCACTCTCGGACTTCCTGTAGTGTATAAGTGGTTTGAGGGCATTTGAGCCACAGAAATAAAGAGCCGGCTGACAGAATCGAATAGCGAGTGATTGGAGTAGGCGACTACCAAAGACAATGATGGAAAGCGCATCTCAAATCGTGGTAGTAATCGTCGATGTAGGCTTCATCAAAAGCGAAGGAGAGAGTTCGAGGAAATATGTTCATGTATATTTGTGATTGCGGAAGCTACGATGCTCTCGATATTGTCAACTTCAGCTGCCCGTTCAGCTGGCTGAAGATGCTCAGTATTTCGGCAGTTGTTCCTGTCTGCGACTTCCTGACGGAATGTCCTCAGAGTGACACTGATCGGCATCGGCATCAACCTATTGGTCAAGATGGCAGGCATGTTGTGTATTGTGTGCCGCCAGATTCCAAATGCATCAGTGCGCGCCGCGTTTCGCTATACCTCTTACACAGCGCCGTGTCCGTTTCGAGGGGGGCGTGAGAACCCATGAGGCTCGATGTTGTATATCGTCGTGATTGCGCCAGCATCGCGAGGTGGACGAGTGCGTAGCTTCTCCTTTTGTGATTTATTTTCTCCTACTCCCATTCCTTTCAGCCGTCAACGGTGATGGCAGTCTTGGGTCTGTTTTTGTTCAAGCCTTCGAGCAGCATGCAAGCTTTGCAGATGGCCTGCGAAGACATGTAACCACAACGCTCGCACTTTCCAAGTGTCTGCTTCGCATTTGCTGGCGGAGTTGGCCCCTTGGTCTTCTTGGGTCGTAGCGGTACTGTGTTTTGCTTCTTGCTCGGCAGCTTGATCTCAACTTCTGCTCCGTCCTCTTCAGCTCTTTCGTTCTCTTGTAGCTCTTTCTCCATATCTCCCATCTCGCCTCCTGTACCTCTTCCATTGCCGCTGCCGCAACCACCGTTTCCATCATCTTCCTCGTCTGGGCGCATGCTGACTGTTCCGGGCTGTGCCTTTGCCTTGCTGGACCCGCATGCTCCCTTACAACGGCCGTCTGCGTCTGGTACCAACATGGCCATGTCGATTCCACTTCGTACAACATCGAGGATACTCTCAGGTCGAATACGTTCGAGGTTCTTGATTAGTGTTCGTGCACTTCCGCGGAAGGCTTCTGGCGAGTAAAGACATTCGGTCGAGAAGTAGTCGAGCTTGTTGTGGTGGGCGTAGAGGACGATCTCCTTCTCGTAGGCATACATCAGAGGCTTGGATCGCTTGACGTTCGTGATTTCGACCTCCCCGTTCTCGGTCTTGGACTCTGAGCCTGAAGTGTCACCAGCCTTGTTGTCAGTGACGATGCTCGTAGATCTGCTTAGACGTGGCAGATCGCCGCGCAGCAGATTCATCAGGACAGTCTCGGCCACGTCGTCGGCGTTGTGTCCAGTGACAACGTGCTTGACACCTAGTTGTGCAGCTCCTCTGTCAAGTGCCTGTCTGCGGAAGACACCACAGTATGTGCAGTTGCCCTTCTTTCCGATTTGCGCAACCACCTGATCCATGCTCCAGCCGTAGAGTTCCTCATAGCTGACAATCTTCAGGGGCAGCTGCAAGAAGTCTGCATTGCGCCTGACAGCATCCAGACTGTGATCGCGGTATCCTTTGATGCCCTCATCCACCGACAGCAAGACCAGGTCCAGTCCCCAGTTGCGCCTCTCATTCAGTGTCTTGAGTACTGCAGCCAGCACACATGAATCTTTTCCTCCGCTAGCACCGATAGCCACGCGCTCTCCCGGGTAGAAAAGGTTTGTTGACTCGACGGCTTCGGCGACTTCTTTCTCGAATACGGCGGTGAAGCAGGTTGCACATAGTCGGTGGTGGTTCTTGGGTCGCAGGATCTGTGCTCGCTTCTCGTTGCACGAGGAACACAACCGTGAAGCCATGTTTGCTGTGGAATGTCTTGTTGTCGAAGGAAGGCAAATTCGAGGAATATTTGTTCTAGAACCGGTCGGCCTAAACAAGATGCTCGGAAAACTTGCTCAGTCGCTCTGATGTGTGATGTATTTCCTCCAGTCAGGTTGAAATCTCGGAAGCAATCAACAAGCAAAGAGAATGTTCGCAAGTCTCGGCAGTTCTATTCGCTCGGCCGCAAAATGGTCGTGGCAAAAAAACATGGCCCATCTTCGACCGAGATGCGAATCTTCGAAAAAGCAAGGTCCCACTGAAGCCTTGCCAAGCCTTGACCGACTTGTGCAGCTGTGCTTCTTCATTCTTCGCCGCCTGAGCATCTGATCCAGGCGTCTTACCGAAGGAATGGTTGCAGTGCAGCGCTCTATGGAATGTATACGGAGTATCTCTCACCTCTTCGTTGTCACGCCTCCATCACGCTCAGCTCCGGTCTTCATCTGATCGTCCTGTCACACAAAGTCTAAATCGCGCAACCGCTCGCTGGATACGCGGGCACCACGGAGACGGCGAGCCCGTCGACATCGTTGACAAGGAATCCTTCAGCTCCTTCGTGTCTCTGTGTGCAAATCTCCGTTGAACACACTCGCCTGCTCGACAAGATCAACAGGTACATACTGTTGTCAGGATACCGGCCTTGCAGAACAAGTTCGAGTCAAGCATTTCCAGAGACCCTCGGCCGACTTGTCCTCCTTTTCCAAATGCCCAAGCGATACAATAACTCCACCAATATCGTGACAACTCTGTCTCTGCTTCTCTCGCTTGCGAATCAGGCATCATTTGTGTATTATCCCTTTGTCTCGGTACATGTTGCTCATCTCAGTCACTATATGACAATTTCCGAGTCCTGGCAGTTGCGTGATACGGTTTGTCGTGAACCGGGCTATAAAACCGTTGGTCTGTTCCCCTGTCGAAGGGGCCAGCCAGCCACCTGTGAACCAACCAACCCCCTGCATGCAACAACTGGTACCTGATGATCCTCAGAAAGTCGATCACGTTCAAACGAAGGGAGATGAAGATGGACAGTCTTGTTGTTTGTGAATGCGAGCTCTATTGCGAGCTTGATTAATTAGTGTGCTACCTAAGTACTATCTATTGTATGCACCATGTCGTAAAGTCGTGCTGAACAGCGCTTTCGCTGTTACTGATGCTTGATGCTGCCTGCCCAAAATATTCCTGCTGTCTTTCCAGAGACGCCTTCGCAATGCGATGTTGAATGGTATCCTGCACAAGAAACGAATGAAATCAAAAACGAATGGATGACAATGCCTCGAACCCGCAAAGCTTGTCTTGAAACCTCCCTTCTAGCCATCCAATGCTCTAGTGAGCTGTGGAGAGAAACCTCGAGAAGATGTTGTTTGACCTGATCTTCTTGGCTGAGGGTTGTTCGTAGTGGTCAAGAGTAAGCTTGGGTTGTTGGATCTCAACCATCGAGGGGCAGTCGCTGTTGTATCTCTGGATTCTGACTGGCACATCTTCATATGTCGCGTCCATCGATGACATGATGGAGTTGGGAGAGTCGACTGAAGATGCAGAGACAACAGACTGAGTGCGGCTGGGAGGAGAGAGAGATGGCATGCGAGATGATCTGCGAGAGCTTGCGAGGCTCAAAGGTGTGTCGCAAAGGTTTTGGCGAATGTCGGTGCGAGAGCTTCTGTGCATGCGCTCGGCAGTGATGGAAAGGTGGCGTTGTTGTTGCATCATCTCCTCACGAAGCTGAGCACGCTTGGCCTTCTCGGCTTGACGAGTCTGCCAAAGTCTGATAGGAGCGAGGAAAGGCTCAAGGTGGAAGTAGAGATCATCCTCGCGAACGATAAGATCCCAGTTGAGAAGATTGAGGAGCTGCTTCTCCATAAGGTTGACCTCGACGAGGTTGAAGCCGAAGCCTTCAAAGCCCTTCACAGCAGTGTAACGAGCCCAGTGCTTGTTCTTGGGAGAAGAGTCATTGAGAGACTTGGCGGCGAGGATGAGAGCGGCAAGGAAGATGCGGTGGGTAGTGCAACGCATGCCTTTAGCGACAGGAGGAAGACGTTGTTGCAGACGACCGAGGTAGACGAGGGTGGTCATGAGAGTGGGAACCTGTACCGAGGATCTGTCGACGAGAGACTGGATGAACTGTTCGACCGAAGGAAGAGCTGGTTCTTGTGAGAGGTTGAAGCCTTGCTCGGTAGGAGTAACAGGTGGTGACGGAGGAAGGTCCTTGGCGTGGATAGGAGTGTTGTCGCAGCGGATAACCTGAGAAGCCTTGAGTGCCAAGTAAGAGACCATGTCCTTGGAAACAGGAAGGTAGATGAAGTGGTTGAGAGCTTCGGCGTTCTGCTCAGGAGTTGCCATTGTGTGAGACATTTTTAAAAAAAGATGTGAATAGAATCTGGAACGATTTGACAAAGATGGTGAAGATCAAAGGAAGAGAAAGGCAGAGTTGACGATATTCGCAAATATCAACTATGACAATAGGTTGGACCAGAATGGTTTTGACAATGCTGAGGTTGACAATGGAAGAATAGCAAAAGTGACAATTCGAGTGGTGAAGCTTATTCGGATTGCTGCCGGAGAATGGTCGAATAAGTCGGTATTGTTGGATAAATCCCAAGGATTAGAGTATTATTGTAGATTGAAGATGTGAAAAGATGGTATGAGAAAGAAGTCGAAGTCGTAGGAAGGGCGTTTTTCTTTATGTATACTCTTCCAGGAGCAGGGAATTAAGACTTTCCGCCAGCGGACAGGTCGAATTGAGGCAGGGCCGTTAGGGAAAACGGGGGTCAGTAGGAGTAAACGTTGTAGTCGAGCCGCGCTGTTGCTGGTTCGATCGAGAAGCACCAAGAAAAGTAAGACAGCGTGTAGACGTTAGGAATAAACGTGCGTGACGAAAGGGTAAAGAGAGAGAGACGTTCCAACCGTTGGTTGTATTGAGCGACAGAAATGAGAGATAGTAGGCCATCGTGACCGGCAGAGCTGATACTTATTTCCCCCCTAAAGATGTACGCGGCAACGCAAGGCAAGCATGGCCATGGACACGAGGCCGTTTTTGGCAGCAGGTTTGAGAATGCAGGCGGTTGGACGTGAGGTGGGCGTGAACCAACGCGCCTCTGGCATGTAGAAAGTCAGGAATTGCGACTTGCTGGCTGTTGGCATACAGCAAGTTTCCAGGCCCAGACGGCCACGCGCTGTCTTAGACAATCTACAAGAAGCACGAGAGATGCATTCCGTTTCAAGATGCTTGCTTGTAACGTTTATCGCCGGAAAGGCCTTGTTGGTAGAGCTTAGGGAGCAAAAAGAGAAACCAATAGGCAAAGGTAGGCGCCGTGGTGGGGTCGCACCTTCCCCCTTGGAGCCGCCCGGCCAGACTGCCGAGCCCTACTGTGTCTCCTTATGGAGCGGGTCTCCAGCACCACTCACGACATAGCAGAGGGCGAGGCCGCTCCCGTCTTGAACTATGGAAAGACATCATTGACACCTGAATTGGCTTCGATTACTGTTTTCGGGGTGGAAGGTCGCTTCTGATAACGTGGCTGGGAACCCGGCCACCTATCGACTTTATCTCAACGTGCGATATGATATCCTTGGCAGCGAAGTCGATGACTTGGTGACGCTTTTGGTCTTCTTGCTCACGCTGGCAACCTCGTGGAATGTTCAAACTTCAATCCAGCTCAGCCACTGCGGATTGCAACGGCATGCTCCACCAAGCGCCTTCTCCTGCACCTACGATATTATGCGGGGAGAAGTTACTCCTATAATAGTCTCTGAAGGGGGTCTTCAATCCGCAGGAGGAGATTTGAGAGACTCCTCGGCCGCTAGATCTCAGGAGGATGGCAAGCGCAAACAAAATCACCCTGAATAGTACCCGCTTTGCTCCATACAGATCATCTTGGCTAACCCATGCTTGCGTACTGCGTTGGTGTTTCGAGAGTACGTTCGTGTCGATATTTTGCATTGTCGTCCTGAAAGACGGCGTTCCAGCAGGCGCCGCGAAGGTGGTGTTACAACAAGAATAGTATTCAACTTAAGCGCAAGACGATCGTGGTGTGTCTCGCATGTCACAAGTGCAAGTTCGGTTTTCCTGTGCAACAGAAGAAACAGAGTTGTCTCCCGACCAAACAAAGGTTTGTTCAGGTTTGACTATCGTAAATCAAGCGTCAATCGAAGAAGTGCTTGCGCAAGCAGCCAAGGACGATAAACGACCACCACCTCTTTCCACCCTCTTTCCAAGGACAAAAGGCAGTTCTTTACCATGAAATGAGTCGACCCCTCACGACGATGACGAACCGTTTTCTTGTCCTAAGCAAATTTTCGATCAAGAGTACAGCAAACCAGGGCACAATTGATGAACTAGGCCTGAAGCGACGGAAACACACGGGTATCATCATGGATTATATTGTCTAAGGATCAGAGGCAGTACGACGGCAAGATCATTTTCGGGTCGAATCGTGAGTCATTTGTTAGCAGATCTTGCGATGTTTCCACGGTGAGGCGTGCTGTTTAGCAAATCGATCGTTTATGTTCTGGGCAAATGCGCTTTCGCTCCGGCTCTTTCCGTGTGACTTCACGATTCACCTACCCTGATGGCCGAGGTCGAGAGGTCAGAGCACCATGACTTGACTCCCTTCGCATCGCTTAGAACATAATCAGCCTTCAATCTTTTCTTATCCAACTCAGCGCAGTCATCATTGTCGCCAATCTCACTCTACAGCGTACACATAAAAGATTTCTCTCCCGGATTAAGGACACGCGACACCCAGGCATTCACAATGAATCGACCATCACACGAGGACGACGGCTGGGACCACCCGGAATGGAACCAGAATCCTCCTGCTCTTGCCGGAGACTTGACGACCAGGAACGACTTGAACGGTGTTGTCAATTCCAGACGCAATCGTGACCGGAGAATAGATGACGACGACTTGAATCGCATCCATCCGGAACCCTACGAACTCGTCGAAGTGAATGGGAAGGGCAAGAACATGCCTCGGGTCACGGAAGGCCCGTACCCTGGCCCTAGTGGCCACCATCCGGAGCGCTCTTCGTCGCCGTCGTCGACATTGCGTTCCGCTGAGATGCCTGTTTCCGGTGGCAGGCGTCTCGGCAACCGCGTCATGTACGTCCTGGCCAAATACGCAAAGTTCGTTGGCCCCGGCGTCATGATCTCAGTCGCCTATATCGATCCAGGAAACTATTCCACCGCTGTTGCGGCTGGCTCTACTTTCCGATTCAGGCTTCTCTTCATGGTCTTCTTGTCAAACATCTTTGCCGTCTATCTGCAATGCTTGTGCGTCAAGCTCGGTTCTGTCACTGGTATGAATCTGGCCGAGATGATCCGAGCCCATTGTCCAAGATGGCTCAACTGGGTTCTCTATCTTTTCGGCGAGGCGGCAATCATCTGCACTGATATTGCAGAAGTAATTGGTACCGCTATTGCTTTGAACCTTCTTTTCCATGTCCCACTGGTAGCTGGCTGTGCCATTTCCATAGTGGACGTCCTTGTAATCTTATTATTCTACAATCCAACCGGTTCTGTGCGAGGAGTCAGAATCTTCGAAGGTTTCGTCGCTGTGCTGGTCATTGGTGTTGTCGTCTGCTTCTGCTACCAGCTCTCCCTCATCACAAACACGTCAGTGGGCGATGTCTTCAAGGGATACCTGCCTTCTTCGACTCTGATAAAATCAAAGGGGTGAGTGTTCACGTGTTTATCTAGGCTTTGCATTTTGCTAATTCAGCACAGTCTCTATCAATCATGCGGTATTCTGGGTGCAACCGTCATGCCTCATTCACTTTACCTGGGCTCCGGCATCGTCCAACCACGTCTCAAGGAATACGACACCCAACACGACAATATCCCCGCCGCATCTGAAGACGACGACAGTGGCCCGGTCAAATACCGACCCAGCCTTGCTGCTGTCCGCTCATGCATGAAATACTCTATCGTCGAGCTCTCCACCTCTCTTTTCATCTTCGCCTTGTTCGTCAACAGCGCCATCTTGATCGTTGCAGGTGCCTCGCTCTACAACACCGATGCCGCCAGCGCCGACCTCTTTGGCATTCACAAGTTGCTTGCTCACCAGCTCGCACCCGTTGCAGGCACTATATTTGCTCTCGCCCTGCTGCTTTCTGGTATCTCAGCCGGCATTGTCTGTACCATTGCCGGTCAGATGATCTGCGAGGGTCAATTGAGTTGGGCTGTGAAGCCATGGGTACGTCGCCTGATGACACGTTCAATTTCGATTACACCTTCCATCATCATTGCTGGAGCTGTCGGCCAGGATGGGCTTTCTGCTGCATTGGATGGCTCTCAGGTGGCACTCAGTGTCATTCTGCCGTTCGTCAGCGCTCCGCTGATCTACTTTACCTGCCGTAATAGGTACATGACCATGTCTTCGAGCAATGGCGATCTGATCAGCATGCGCAACCATTGGTTCACTGCAGCTATTGCTGTTTTTATCTGGCTTGTCATTGTCGTCATGAACGTTGCACTCTTGGTCCTTTTGGGTCTTGGTGTCGATTGAACACAGTCGTCGCTGTCCTTGCCAGGAGATGGTTGAGTGGTGGTATTGAAGAGGGATTTTTTTGGCTTGGCTTCAGAAAAGGCTTCTCTTGGTCATTCGTCTTCCTTGTATCTAATGTTTGAGTTGAAAAGGTGTTCTTGAGGTGTAGATAACTAATAATTCGTTCGTTAATGTTGATGATTCACGTTTAACCCACTTCTTCACTCCAATTCCTTTCACCAAAGTCTTTTTGTAATGCAATGTAAACCCTACATAAGTGCTCTACAACTTAGCCTTAGCAGTCTCCCAGTCCTTGACTCTCTGCTCAGCATTCCTCTTCAACTCCTCATCCTGCTTCCTAACCTTCTCCTTGACCTCAGGCTCCTCGTCCCCATTATCAAGCAACCCCACAGTCTCCCTCCACATCTCCCTCTTCAACAGCCCATAAACCCCCTTATCCGTCTTCTCCACCAACTTCAACTCATCCACAAAAGCGACGACTTCATCCAAACCCCCCACACCGTCAATAATTCCCGCCTCCAGTGCTTCTAGAGCTTTGAACCTCTTGCCTTCGAGGACCAAGGTGCGGTAGGTTTGGGGAGATGTCTTTTGGCGGAAGATACTGGACATGGGGGCTTTGAGGGGGACGCCGAGTTCCACTTCGTTGAGGCAGATGTAGCCGCGGTGGGGGTTCATGATGCGGTAGTCGTGCATCATTGCTGTCATTAGGGCGCCGGCGAAACCGTGGCCGTTGATCAGGGCGATGGTAGGCATTGGGTAGCTGTGGGAAAAAGTTTCAGTAGGGTGATTTTGCATGGACTAGTTTTTCGAGTAGAGATGGAGTAGCTAGATGTGACAGGGTGACCCCATTTACGATGTAGAATGAGGCAAGAACGACCACAACTGCCACGACGAGGTCTCCTGCCCCATAGAGAGACTTCCAAGGTGGCAGGTAGAGTATTCCAAAGAGATCTGCAGCATACAGAGCGCCGTGGTTAGACCATGTCGTCCTTGACAACTTGTTTTCCTCAAAGCGATCGCGAATCCTAGAAGGCAAACCAAAACAACAGAAGAGATAGATAGGTACTCACGTCAACAATTTCTTCCAAAGCGCAAACAGAGAATCCTTGGTAAAGTTTGGGTTCGCATTCGCATGCTCGAGATCCAGTCCATTGCTATAGAACTTGCTGATGCCAGAGGTAGTGATGACGACTCCATGAGGGTACTTCAGCGCGAGGATATCCAGGGCAGTGTGGACGGCATTGCAGAAAGACTGTTTTTTTCAAGCATCAGCTGGAGCTCTCAATGGATGTCAAGTATGATATGGTAGATCATACAGTGGTGAGTCTGTTGTCTGGTGCAGAATTCCACATGAGCATGTAGACTCGCTCGGCCAGTCTGGTGACGACGACTTTGCCGTTGGTGCCGATGGGCACTTCGAAGAGTCTGCCTGATTTGTATCCCATGATAGATTCGTATCGATGTAGGTTTAATAATTGATAAAGATGGTTGCTGCCGAAACAACGGAGAGAGATGGAAAGGGTTCACATGCACTTGCTATCGTACCTCGGCTGCAAGATTCAGGCGTCTTGGTTCCATGTCATCAACAAAAACAGCCAAGGAACCGATGGAAGACATATTTTCAGAGACTTGGTCAACAATAAGGAATTGTGCTGAACGAGTTGGTATACCATTTGTGTAGATATCTGAAAGAAGAGAACATTCGCAATACGCAGCTAGATACGGCGCGAGACCTTGCCCGCCTACCTAGGCTTAACCATGATGATACGATGAGAAGAGCAATGCAGAAAACAAGAACTAGAAAGTAGATAACAGCAAATAGGAAAAACGACACGCCATTGCTATATCATCTCTGGCCCATGCTAACCTTCAGATATAAAAAAGAGAGAGGAAAATGAAGTCGTCCCGGTCATAAAGCCATCATAATCTCCAGTTCATCAACCCTCGTTTGCGGGACTGAGACAAGGAGGAAGAAAAACAGCAGAGGTATAGAAAGTAGATGCGAGAAAAAATAAGCCTGGGAAGTGCGCCGGACTCCTTCGTACACCGAAAGGCAATAGACACCGATGTGCCTGAGCGAATACCGTGAATGCGGCGTTGCTTGTTTGATGAAATGATGTGACAGGTTTGGTTACTGGCAGAAGAGCTCAATCTCTCCCATGCCACCAACAGTCTCGCCTCTTTGTTCGCGCCAGGTTTCAAATGCCGACTGGACATCCTCATCGCTCTGAATGCTGACATAGTCATCCTCGTCCAAATACTTCAGCTTGACCTGATTTGATGTACGATCGCTCAGGCTGATGTTGGTGCTGCGAGACAGCTTCGCATCGATGCGATCTCTGAGAGAATGGTATGAAATGTTCAGAGGCACAACCAGAGTCAAGATAGTGCTCGAAGCATGCACCTTGATCTTGAGCTGAGGCGGTAGGCCAGAGTCGGATGTGGACGATAGAGGAGGTGATATGGGAGAGTCGTAGCCACCGTATGGGCCTGGAGTAGGTGTGTTGGTACGAGAAGATCCAACATAAGCCAGACCGGGGTTTACTCGCAGAGCAGGCGGACCGTCATATGGGTAAGGGGTCTCTGAGTTCGAGCGGGTAGATGATCGTTCGCGTTGGTGGGGAGACTGTACTGGTGGATGAGCCAGACTGGGTGAGTTGCTCTGACTTCTGGGCACTGCGCTGTTCTGGGAGTATTGAGCAGGTAGGTTCGGCACAGGTACGTCAGGGACGGGCGGTCTAGACGCGTTTCCGGCTCTACGCTGGATGTGGTTGATATCTGGGCTACTCGCAGATCTGTTTCTTGATGTAGCAATCTGTTGAGAGCTGTGCAAGCCGACCAGTCCAGGTCGAGGTCCAGAGGTACGCTGGCTGGCTGCGTAACTAGAGGAGGCAACACTGTTCTCACGGGAAGCAGTACGACTCATGGCCGGAGCAGTGTAGCGTGTTTGGTTGTCTCCGTGGAACTGGTTGGGGAAGGGGTACATTCCTGATGAGCCACTTGTTCTCTGGGAGAGCGCCGGCGTCTCTACAGGTGAGAAGTAGGAGTCCTTTTCCATCGAGGGCGATTGTGCGTATGGCAGTTGCTGAGTTCTCAGGCTCAACGAAGGGTGGCCCGCATTCGCAGTGGACGGGTGGCGTGGTGGAGGCATCCGACCTCCCAAACTCAAGGGAGGGCCACTCTCGCCGGTTGTAGATCTTGAACGGAGGCTGGTTGTCGAAGCATTTCTGCTGCTCAAGGTTGAGGACTCAAAGGAAGAGTGAGGAGCGTATGCAGGGAAGGGAGATTGCGGGACGACTGTGCCCTCTTCGTCGTCATCATCAGCCTCTTTGTAAGGGTTCACCAAGTCTTCCTGATTCTGTTGAATGTAGGTGAAATCTGTAGTCGAAGTGCCGCCGGAAGGTCTGTGGGAGGCTGTGGTGCTGTCGCTGCGTCTAGCAAGGTCATTGCAAACATGCTTCTGTTCCAGTAGCTTCGAATACCATTTGCTCATGGTATCCTCAGTAGGGAAGCGAACGATGAAGTTTTCGATACCTGGATCACCCTTCCAGAAGATCTGGCAGGTGTAAGAGCCAGGCTTCGATGCCTTGACCACGTCTGTGACATTTTGCATAAAGATACGGCCTTTGAGCTGCATCTTGGGTCTGCCTTTCTTGTCGACCAAGGTGCGTGTCGTCATCTTGTTCTTCGGCTTGTTGCGGTCGATATCCTTGCAGCACAGAAGAATGGACTCGAAGAAGTAGACATGATACTCCCGTTCCTGATCCTTTCCTGGTGCACTGTCGCTCTTCACAACAGTGTAGCTACCAAAGAGTAGAAGGCTGCCAAAGCCGGTGACACGGTGGCCCTTCCAGTCTTCGACGCGGCTCTTCAAATCTTCCAAAGCTTCAAGCTTGTCCTCGTTTTCGATGGCAGTGTTTGTACGGGTCAGGACAGTTGTCGCACACTCCTTGCCCTTGAACAGATCTGCCTTGATCTCCTCGCTGTAATCTCCCTTTTGGTACAGAGAATCCAACAACAAGGGATATTTGGACAGTCTTTGGAAAGGCTTCATCAAGAAGCCGTACAAGGTTGGAGGAGACTCGACCAGCTGACGCATGTCGATAGGGCCACCAGCTTCCTTGAGCTTGGAGAACTCCCTCATGACGACCTCCTCACACAGCTTCTGGTTGGCGATGTAAGGCTCATACACCATGAAGCCGTCGTTTGCTTGGATGAAGATCTTTCCCCAGTTCTGCTCGTCTTCTGCGATGGCGTTCTGTTGCTCGACCTTGATGAGAAAGCGGCGTTGGAAGTTGAGAAGTGCGTCAAGATTATGGAAGATTTGATGGCTCACGTCGCCAGAGACCACGCCCTTACTCTCGCAGAGCTGTTTGAAAGCCTGTAGGAGTTCCAGATGCTGTACATATGTTCTCTCTGTAGTGACGAGTTCTTCAACGATGTGTTGACGCTGGCTACGCTTGCCAGAGTGGGCGGCGATCTGATCTGGGCGAAGATCCTCGATGATTCCTTGCTGTACCATGATGTCAAGCAATCTTGATACCATTCTGACGACCTGGGTCAAGTTAGAAGATGAAGAGTAGATTGTGTGAAGAGGGAATTACCTTAACAAAGCCACCGATGTCGTCTTGGTAGAGATCGTAGAGGATAAAACAGTCCTCCACGGAGAAGCTGAGGCCTTGGATGCAGCCGCGCAAGAAACTCGAAGTGAGAGCCTTACCTTGTTTAGCAACACTAATCTTGGAAACGTCAATCTCAACAGGCTGATCGGGTCGGAGGATGTTGTAGAGGGAGACAAGTGGGTGGCCGAGTTGGAAGGTCTTCCAGATCAATTGCACAACATCGAGATCGTCGTGCTGTTGTTCTGTTTCCAGGAAGTATTCGTCAAAGCCGGGCACGGCCAAGAGTCGTTGGCGTAGGGTGATGCACATCTGGAAAAGAGAGGCGTCCTTGTCGGCGACTTTGTTCATGACATTGCCAGATGGCTCGACGTTTCCTTGGATGGTAGAAGGAGCTGGGGACAGCGACGGCGTCGGCGGTACGGGGAATAGAGTGGATGTGGATGTGCCTTGGGTTGTGTCCGAGTTCCTTGAGAGGACGGATTGGATCGAGTGCGACGAGTTTGTGTGGCCCTGGGATTGAACCAGAGGGGAGGTTGCTGAAGGCATTTTGTTGTAGAGAGCCTGGGGCGCGGTATGGGTTCGGGTCAAAGAAGCATGAGAGGCAACCTGCATGATTGGGGGTGGAAGGCTATGGCGCGCGCAGGCGTGATGTATAACGGCAAGCACACGTGGGCGTAGAAGTTGGCGGTGCCTTCAGTTGCGGCCTTGTGCCAGCGCAGAGTGAAGGTCGAGGGTCGAAGTTTACAGGCGCGTGCCGGGCGCGGTCGGAGGTTGGAAGGCGCGATGTGAAGATCTACTGAAGCATGTGGGAAGAGCGCCTTTTCCTCAGGTGACAGTTCTTCCTTCCTTGAGCAGCACTGAGCAGCGGGTTGGACAAGGAGAGTGAGCGATGCGGCGGTGGGGCCCGTGTGGAAGCCACTTTCTGGCCGTGGCTTGTATATGCGTTCAAGACAAGTGAAGGAGCGAATCCGAGTACGACGGCGGCGGCTACACGACTCTTTCCCGGCGGTTTGGTCTGGGAATTCCTCACGACTACGGCGGCGGCGACGACTTGGGACGGAGAGATGAACAATGAAAGACAGGCAGACAGACAGACACGGCCTCACACAAGGAAAGTGACTACGGGTGGGCCTTCTCAAGGGTCCTCGCTCTCACAAGTGATCAAAGCCCCGGCTCTTTCCTGATCCTTTGTAGTGAAACGCCCTAGCCTGCTTGGGAAGCCCTCATCCACATTTACCTTTGGAGCATGCAGATGCACAGATGAAGACCTGTTACAAGAGCTGCCGTCTGCATCGCGACTCTTGCAGCTTTGGACTCATCATCTATCCCCCAACATCTGCTCTTGTGACTCGAAGAATACAGTGACAGTTGACTGTTGTCAGCGCTTCACCGCCTTGTTTACGGAGACTACTGAGTAGGCGCCGCAACTTGCTAGGTCAAAGAGGCTCCTGCGGCGATCACGCGAGGGCCACCATCTTCTCCTCGCTTTCCTCGCCAAACAAGACCGAATTCACGATTGCTGATCAGTGATCACTGTCCCGCACCCTCCCACCAAAACTGACTCTTGTCAGCAAAAAGTCGTCGTTGCTCGACGAAACACCAAAGTTTGTTGATTGGCCCCCGGGGACTGACTCTGTTTCGAAATCTTGATGCCAGCTTCCTGACACTTCCACGGTGGAGTTTAATCGCAACTTCCGGCCCCGATATTTACCCTAGGCTGATCTTGTTTACCAAACTTGTCTTGCCTTGTCCGCCATCAAGGCCAAAACACTCGTGCGAGCAGACGCCTGATATGGCCCAAGAAGAAATGAAGGTCGACGAGGGCTATTCAGGAGGCTCCGAGGAAACGAGAAGTCTATCCGACAGCGATTCTACCATGCTCATCGATCCCGCCGACGGCCATGTTTCAAAGTCGTCCACACCCACACAAGAGTCGCTGCTCTCGGGCGTATTGAGTCTACCCCCGGACCAGAGATCCGCATTCATCGCCTCCCTATTGCGACTGCTGCCCGAGTCTGAGCGATCCGGTATTTGCGTAACTCGCTCCCCTCTCTACTTCAACCATCTAACATGAATTAGATACCGCTTATGCAGCCCTGCGCTCGCTGCGCACCTCGTCCATCGCATCCATTGTCGAGCGCCTCAACCCCCTTCTTCATCTCGACCCCGTAGTCTTCCTACCACCCGAAATTACCTCCCAAATCTTCCTCCATCTCTCACCCTCCGATCTGCTCCGATGCTCAACCGCCTCCCGTCTCTGGCGCGAACGTGTTCTGGATAGCAACCTATGGAGGACTTTCTACGCCCGCGAAGGATGGATGCCAGATACTGCCGAAGTGAGAAGTGGTGAAGCCGCTGAAGCCAGACGTCGCTTAGTCTTCTCGCGCAACACCCCTCAAAAGCCTCCTAGAAGGAAGCCTGACGGTGAGCTCGAAAGAAGTGGAAGCATCAAAAGAGCAAAGGAAACCGTAGACGGATGGAACGAACAACACAGCATTCTTGAGGCCGACGAGGATGCCATCAAGCCAGAATCAGAAGATGGTGCTGCGTCGCTTTCTGCAATGACTCTTGTCTCGGAAGCCGACTATCTTGACATTTCTCCCAACATCGACCTCTCCTCGAACATGCTGCCTCCGCTATCTCCACCTCTCTACAACACATACAGTAATTCTCCACGCATAAACTGGCTATACCTGTACAAGCAGCGACGTCGCTTAGAAGAGAATTGGAATAAGGGACGCTTCAAGACTTTCCAGCTGCCGCATCCAGATCATCCTGAAGAAGCCCATAACGAGTGTGTGTACACGATACAGCACTCGCGTGATTGGCTTGTTAGCGGTAGTCGCGACAAGACCATCGCTATCTGGGATTTGGAGACCCAAAGACGTATAAGAACCCTTTCTGGGGCGCACATCGCATCTGTGTTGTGTTTGCAGTTCGATGAGCGTCCAGAGCAAGATATTGTGGTTTCAGGCGGAAGTGATTCTTTTGTCGTCATCTGGCGCTTCTCTACAGGTCGCATTATCCGCAAGATGGATGATGCACACACCGAATCTGTGCTCAACCTACGTTTTGACGACGATTTGCTCATAACATGCTCCAAGGACAAGACTATCAAGATCTGGAATCGCAGAGAAGTCTTCGTTGACAACGACATTGTTCCAGCAGTTGCAAAACGTCAACTTGAGATTGGTAACCCCATGAACCCCATCAAGGAGTATACACTACTCCTCACTCTCATGGGCCATGGCGCAGCAGTGAATGCAATCCAAATGCATCAAGGACAAATAGTGTCAGCGTCAGGAGACCGTACCATAAAAGCGTGGGACATTAACACTGGCACATGCACAAGGACGTTTACCGGCCATACTAAAGGCATTGCTTGTGTTCAGTACGACGGGCGCCGAATTGTAAGTGGCAGCAGTGACAACACTGTTCGCATCTTTGACGCGGCCACATCTGCAGAGGTGGCCTGCCTTCCTGGCCACAGTAACTTGGTCCGTACTGTACAAGCGCGTTTCGGTGACATGGGCGTCTCATCAGAGGAACTTGAGGCTGATGCACGCGCTGTGGATGACAAGTTCCATGATGCACGCATGAATGGTCTAAATCCTGACCAGAACAGAGCTCGTGGTCAGCGCAACGCTGGCTCGAGCAATCCCAGCGAAGTGTGTGCTGTGGGCGCGAAGATTCCACCAGGCGGCGGTGGCAATGCTTGGAGTCGCATTGTGTCAGGCTCTTACGATGAGACGGTCATCATCTGGAAGAAAGACTCTGACGGCAAGTGGGTTCCCAGCAGGAGGTTAAGACAAGACGAGATTTTGTCGAATCGCAGAAGATCTCGTGTCCAACCTGCAGCAGCCGCAGCAGCAGTTCTTCAGCCTACGGCGACACAGCGAGATCGCGACAATGCAAATCCTGCGGAAGGTGTGGATCTGTTCAGCGACACATACGCGGCGACGTATATGGCTCAACTCGCTGCTCCCACTCCACCTGCACAGAACATCGCTGGGCCGGCTACCCCTGGCCCAGCCACACATCATCACCATCACGGCCACCATGGAGCTGGACATCATGCGCGTCACGCGCATCGCAACAGAGACGAGAGCAATCGTGTCTTCAAGCTCCAATTCGACAGTCGACGTATCGTGTGTTGTTCGCAAAACAGAGTGATCGTGGGTTGGGACTTTGCTGCTGGTGACGCTGATCTTGAACAGGCGAGTCGCTTCTTTGGAGAGACTGATTAGATCATGGCAAAGGAGCTAGTCCGAGGTGTTGGAAGGACTTATTATCTCTCGACTCACTCGTCCGTCTATTAGTTCTTGGACGTGTTCCGAGCGGACAATGTAATAAATCAAAAGCTCTTGATGAGCATGAAACACGAAGACATGATTGTTTCTATGTCAACCATTCATTTGCACTACCTCGTGCTTCCATACGCTCAATTTGATAATGTTCAGACACACAAGCTCACCAGTAGTGACCCTGACCCGCTCAATACTCGTATGAAAGTCGGCAATCACCTGATTCTTGCGGATGGAAATTGGCTTCGCTTTTACGTACGCGGGAGATACGACATCAAAAGGGCATAATAATATAAAGCTAGAAGGAGTCACAACCTGCATGCCTTTCTGCTCCCCAGCTTCACGCAGCTTCTCCATTCCATCCCCGCCATGTCCCCACGCCTTCAACTGTCTGGCGGTTAGGCCACCTGCGTCTGCTGCAATGCACAGTGTGCGTTGTTACCAGAGCTTCGGTTAAGCAGCATCTTCAATGCAGATCTGCTCCGATCGGCCAGGACAAACACAGCCTCGCTCTTCCAAGACGTCGCAGTCAGCGAAAAGGTAGGACAAGCAGCGGAGAAATGGCAGAGGCGCGTGTGTTGAGCTGCAAGTCGTCAGGAGCGAGTGACTCGTCTGCAGCTCAAAGCGCTTACGGCATCTCTTGTCTGCAGAGATAAGAGCAGAAGAGCAGCAGAGCGGGCGCTATCCGAGACATTTCTTGAGCAACAAGAAGCAAGTCGTCATTTGCGAGAGTTTGCCCAGCAAAGGGCCGGCAACGGTATTCGTCGGTGCGTCGGGAAGGTCATCGCAGCTTCCCAACAGCTTAGAAGCCGGCCGAGAGGAGAGCCTGAGCTTCAGTATTTGATAAACCCGGGACACCTGCATCTGACAAACGGCCACCGCTCATCAATAGCCTCATCGATAACTAAAACCACAGACGGCTCCGTTTGCGATTTCTTCCGAGGGAAAAACACCGACATTCGACACTTTAGAACCATGTCAGAACACACCGGTCCCAAGGGTACGTGAGTCAAAGCAGCTATCGCTGCAAGTTGCTTTCCCGTCATCGGCCCAAAACTTAGTCCTTTCCTCCTCACATCCAACACCACCATGCGCCCTCTTGCCCAATTCGCTGTGCGAGCTGCTCGCTCGAGCAGACCTCTGCGTGCATTCAAGCCCACACCCAATCGTTTCTTCCACTCATCACCACGCTCGCTGTGTCAAGAAGCACAAGAAGATGACGACTACCGTACCACTACCTACGTGACACTGCAGTCGAAGAGCTACAAGGCTGACCACACATATCAACAGGCGGCTTCGCCCACACCCTCGCCGAGCGCGTTGAGGAATGGAGCTCCAGCATGGAGCAGACAGACCCCGACTTCTTCCCCAAGTCAGCCAAGGGCCAGTCACCCAAGATTCTCTGGATCGGCTGTGCCGACTCTCGTATCCCCGAGTCGACCATCCTGGGCCTGAAGCCTGGTGAGGTTTTCGTCCACCGCAACATCGCCAACATCATCACCCCCACCGACATCAACTCGCTGTCCGTCATTGAATTCGCCGTCGCACACCTCAAGGTTGAGCACATCCTCGTCTGCGGCCACACCAGCTGCGGTGGTGTTAATGCCGCTCTCGGAAACACTAGACTTGGTCTGCTGGACATTTGGCTGCAGCCCATGCGCCAGCTGAGAATGGAACACACAGACGAGTTGGAGAAGATGGACACTCAGGGTGACAAGACCCTGAGACTCAGCCAGTACAACATCTTGCGCAGTCTGGAGGTTCTCAGAATGAACCCTACCGTTATCGACGCCATGAACGAGCGCAACCTTGAGCTCCACGGTGTCATCTACCACGTCGAGAACGGCAAGCTCGAGGTCGTCGAGTCCACCGAGGACGAGCACAGACTCAAGAAGCGTCTGGCTGCTTTCACCACCCAGAAGGCATAAGTGCAATTCTACGATTTTTTGAGGCCCAATGGGTCTGTGGAGTAATATGGAGTAGAACTGAGGGGACCAGTACGGAATATCATGATAAAGTACGGTTACAGGAAGGGTGGAACTATTGGAAGACCAATTACAGATTGCTCGCTTTTTAGAGAACAGGAGCTGTGTGAAACACATAATCAACACGAATTCAATCAACTTTTGCAAACAGTCCAACATTTTCCTAAATCCACGATGAGTCAGTGGTATCCACTTCCGGAGCTACACGGAGAACTTGCGGATATCCGGACATAGCATCATAGCTCCATGGTTCTATAAAATAGCTCGATCAATTGCTTCGACACTTCTACCATCCCTTTCTTTCTCAATCAAACGATATATCAAAAAAGATGGACGAACTAAAGGCGTACGCATCGACTAAGGAGTCCAAGATGCAATACCACTAGTAAAATTTTACCTCATGCTCAAAACGATCAACCTGCTGATGCTGGGTTAATCTAGCTTGGGACAATCAGGCCTCAAGGTCTCTCAGATCATTTTGGGAGCCATGTCGTATGGATCTTCCAAGTGGCAGGATTGGGTCTTGGACGAGGAGAAAGCATTGTAAGCACCATTTCATCTCTTCATCTAATCCAAAAAAGCTATGGATGAACAAGACGACTAACACAACAAACCAAGACCTCTTCTCAAACACGCCTACGACCGCGGAATTAATACCTGGGACACCGTGAGTCCTTTCCCCTTTCCCCCCATTCCTTTCTCTTCCACCCCTAACCACTCTCTCCCCTCCCAGGCCGACGTCTACTCCAACGGCCGCAGCGAACAAATCATCGGCAAAGCAATCACCGAATACAACATCCCTCGCTCCCGTCTAGTGCTGCTCACAAAATGCTATTTCGGCGTCACCGACGACGACAACACCACTCATCAACCCAAGATCCCAGAAATGATGGACAATGACGGGGAATTGGTCAATAGGGTAGGGTTATCCAGGAAGCATATTTTCGATGCTGTGGAGGCTAGTGTGAAGAGATTGGGGACGTATATTGATGTGTAAGTTTTTACACCAAAGAGAAAAAAAGACAACACCTTTTTTTTGTGGAATGGGTAGAGGGGAGGGGTTGCTAATGCTTTTTGAGGGCGAAATAGGTTGCAAATCCATCGATTGGATAGGGGAGCACCCAAGAAGGAAATCATGAGGGCTTTGAACGATGTGGTGGAAAAAGGATGGGTCCGCTACATCGGTGCCTCTTCAATGGCCGCGTGGGAATTCCAAGAACTGCAGGTAAAGTATTCTCCTTCTTCTTCCTCTTTCAGCGCCCCCCTTTCCCCCCTCTGTTGTTATTGTTGTGAATGGTCATGCTGATACCTGGACCCCCCTTTTGCAAAACAGAATATTGCAGAAACCAACAACTATCATAAATTCATCAGCATGCAGAACTATCACAACCTGCTCTACCGTGAGGAAGAGCGCGAAATGATTCCTTACTGCAAACACACCGGTGTAGGCTTGATCCCCTGGTCCCCCATGGCCAGAGGTGTTCTAGCCCGCCCCTGGAACTCTCGCTCTTCGATCCGCGAGTCCTCGGATAACACTCTCAAAGCTTTGATCCGCAACAAAGAGACGGAAATTGATCAGAAGATTGTGGGAAGAGTGGAGGAGGTGGCAGGAAAGAAGGGGGTCAGCATGGCGGCTGTGGCTGTGGCGTGGAGTATCGGAAAGGGCGATATTCCGATTTTGGGCTTGGGGAGCGTGGGGAGGATTGATGAGGCGGTGGAGAATTGCAAGGTTAGATTGACAGAGGAGGAGATGAAGTATTTGGAAGAGGCTTATATGCCCAAGGCTGTCACCGGATTCTAGAATGGAACAGAGGAGGGCATGGATGTAGAGAATATAGAATATAGAGTATAGAAAAGTGTATCATTACTATCAAAAGCATTTGATCAGTGTCATATCCATCGACATTCCAATTCATCCAACTTTTTCTGCACACAGCGATATGAGTTCTGCTTAGTAGGTGCCAGCCTTGCCTGCACAACCCATAGCATCGATCCAGCCCTCACATTGCTTCTTGATCAATTCGGTACTTGTCTCGACCAGCTCGGTCAACGGAACTTTGCCAGTCTTCTCAGCCGTGTAGGCAAAGTAGTCAGACAAGACCATCTTGTTGACATTGACACGAGTGACACCTCTCTCGATACACTTGTTCAAAATCGAAGGGATGAACTCGTTTGTGCCGTGCAGTACGATTTGGACTCTACCATCGACCTTCTTTTGGATAGATTCGAGACTGTCGATCAACATCAGTATCAAGTAATGGTGACCGAGAGAGATGGGGAGGAAAGACATACCGCTCATAGTCCAAGTGAATATTCTCCACACCATGATAATCACCATGCACATTTCCAAACGCCGGTGCCAGGAAATCAATCCCCGTGGCAATGAAATCGTCAACTTCCTCCGCCGTAGTCATCATGCCTTCCAACTCCGCAGTATCCTTGACTCCATCTTCACCACCCTCAATTCTACCGGGCTCTGCTTCGGTAGCGATGCCCTTCTCATGACACAGCTTGACCAACTCGGTAGTCTTTGCCAAATTCTCCTCCTTTTCGTAGTGAGACATGTCTACCATGATAGAGTCGAACATGGGTGTGCCGTCATGTTTCTTGAGGTTTGCGGCTTTCTTGATGACTTCAGGGTCTTGCGCGTGATCCATATGAAGGGTTACGGGGACGGAGGCGGCGGCACAGGCTTCGGCTGCGGCAGAGACGAACGAGGGAGAATAGTGGAGTGCCCATGGGAAGAGGAGGATCTGGAGAGGTGCCTTCTTTGACTCGGCGGCGCGGATGGCACCGATGATGGTTTCGAGGTTGTAGGATACTACTCCGAGGACGCCATACTTGCCAGCGGCTGCTGCGTTGAGCATGCGGACGGCAGGATTGTTGCTAAGTTTTTGGAGGGCCATTATTGCGGGCTGTGTCGATTGGGGATTGGATGTGGTCAAGTCTTCTTCTTTGTTGGCAGGAGCTTCTTCCTTTTAGTTCGTATGGAGAGTAATTGAAAGAGAAATCAGAAGGTAGGTATGGAAGGTATGGCAAGTATTGTCCTGTCGATGTTCGAGGATGTATAAACGAGGTCATTGCCCCGCTATATACCCCACCGGTCTTCTCCCCGGTTGCCGCATCCCGCGTTGCCCACCTTGGGACTTCCGAATCATTCTGCCGAGAGGGAAATGTGGATGCTTCTTCCTTGCAATGGTCATCGAGGTATCTGGTAATTTTGCCGGAATGGCATTTCGGTATGATCATATGCCGATGTTATGCACAATCAGCGACGGTGCATTCTTGTATGTAGTCTATAGAGATACTGCGTTTCATATATACTGAGTATCAGGCGTGAACCGAGAGGCTGTTGGGGTTTGTTGATGGAAAAAAACATGTCAGAGCCAAAAGGAAGGAGACACAAGTAGGAACACCAGAAATAGAATGCTTTTGCATACGTAGCTTCGTTCAATATTGACAGTGAGGCATTAATCATTACCAATTGGATGAATGCAGATTGAGATGGGTCTGCTCAAGAATGCTTTCCAAGAAGCTCGGCTCTCGGAAACTGCCATGGTCGAGTACGCCGGCAGTCTGACGTGCTATAACCGGTCCAAAATGGGATAAAACAAGGTCTCTGACTAGGAGACTATGCGTTGTAGGCGGAATGAGGTACGCTGGCACTGTTCCATGCAAAGTCCAGGAAGAAGTCCACTCAACCGTCCCATGTGGAAACCGCAGTGATCAAGGCTTGCATGTTGAGATGCTTCGAGATCCATCTTGACGATTACCGTACTCGTGAAGATCCTGGATGCCCTTAGGCGATCAAGAGAGCCATGACTGGTTTGAACTTTCCAGGCTTGCCCAGTGCCTTGTCCTAGTGGGCATGACCATTCTCAGGGACCTTCTCTTCGACTTCGACATACTTGGCGCAGGCAAAGTAGCCCTTGTTTTCCACAACTCCTCGGTTCTTGACAACTGCGGTGTACTTGATGACCCACTGGGGAACAACCTGGCCTTGCATCTTTTTTCCGTTGTCTTGACGCTTTCGCTTCTCACCAACCTTTTGCGAGGCTTGCGAGAGAACACCGGCTCCTTCATAGTCCAATAGTGATCTGATGGTACCGCGAGGCATAATGTTGACCGAGTCATTGTTGACAAGCAGTTCGATGCTCTTGCTCTTGGCCAGGCTGGAGAGAGGCTGAGGAACGCTGCAGCAGTCACGTAGACTGATCTGGTTGACTGAAGGCTGGACACTTGCCTTCTCGAGGAAAGGTTCCAGTCGGTTCGCGCCAAACTCGGATACACCAATTCGTCGTACCAGGCCGTCCTTGTGCAGTCTCTCGACCAATCTCCAAGTCTGAAGCTGACCGTCCACAGGTTCGGGGGAAGACTCCTTGGTTCCTCTACTCTTGATCTTGTCCGGGCAGCACTCACTCTCTTCGTCGAAGTAGACACCAGGGAATGAGACAATCAGGAGGTCGACATTGGGCATGTGAAGTTCCTCTTTGACAAGGTCGACGGCTTGACGAAGGTGTTCTTCTCTTGCAGAAGTGTCTTCGTCTGAAAGGAAGAAGATCTTTGCGGTTATATCGTACTGTTCCCTCTCTTCGTGTAGAGAACTGTTGCTAAAGTCGAGGCGTGGTATGAACATGGTTTTGCCGTCATCCGAGTATGAGATCCAATCGAAGTCGTGCGAGGCATCATGTTGTTTGACCTTCTCTTGAGATTGAGCCTGGGCTTCCTGCCTTGCACCCTCGAAGTTGTCGCGTAGGCTCCATGTAAGTTCGGTGTGAGAATTGTCGGCGGCACCCACGCCTTGCTGAAGCATGGTGTTGCTATGAGAGATGAGTACAAGCTGCCATGACACAGTACAGTGAGGATTACCCAGTGGAAAGAATAATTGTCTCGGCCGTCATGGTTGAGGAGGATTTATAAGCGGGAAAAGTAGGAAATAGGAAGGACGCTCAAAAATGCAGCAAATGGACAGAAAAGCAGAAGACAATAGGTTGCAATGAGGGTGCAATGAGGAAGAATCAGGCGAGCAAAGCGATATCGCGTGAGTGGTTGTAGGTATGGCAGTGGAAAAAGGTGGAGGGTGGGATGGGATTGTATGATTCGGGGATGATGCGAGGAAGCCGCAATCGCCGAGGTCGCCCGAAAGCCAAAGGCAGGAGCGACCGTCGACTGAAAGTCTGGAGCAACAGCCAGCCTTGTGACTGACAAGCTGTTACATTCAGGAGGGGCATTCTTTTCCACAGAGCAAGCTATTCCCCACTTGCAACCACCAAAATGGCCATCAAGTATGTCGCATCTTCTGTCCGAGCATATTGAACCAGACTAATGCCCTGCCCAGATACCTCATCCTCCTGTCAAGACAGGGCAAAGTTGTGAGTGCAGCGTCTTGTGCTCTCTCCCAAGGCAGGAGCTAACAGTCACGCAGCGCCTCGCAAAGTGGTTCACCACACTGTCGCCCAAGGACAAGGCAAAGATTATCAAGGATGTCTCTCAGCTAGTCCTTGCACGTCGCACGCGCATGTGCAACTTCCTCGAATACAAGGGTTGGTCGCATCGTGTCCCCCACCCACGCACCAATCCACAAGCTGACTGATTATGTCAAGATTCAAAAGTTGTCTACCGCCGCTACGCTTCCCTCTTCTTCATCGCCGGTTGCGCATCCGACGACAACGAGCTCATCACACTGGAGATTGTCCACCGCTATGTCGAGCAGATGGACAAATATTACGGCAATGTCTGCGAGCTCGATATCATCTTCAACTTCCAAAAGGCATACTTCATCTTGGATGAGCTACTGCTAGCCGGCGAGATGCAAGAGAGCAGTAAGAAGAATGTACTCAGGTGTATTGGACAACAAGACAGTCTAGAGGACATGGAGGTACGCACAATCCGCTCTGCACCCATCCTGTCGCATCCGCCCTTCCACCGACTGGATTTTCCCATCGACACACATCCCACTCACACCTCCGCCAACACAAAGCTGGCACCTGCCAACACATACTGACATTATTCCCAGGTTGAAGACGAAGCCGTCACGCGCATCATGTAGAGGCAGCCTTTCAACAACACTGTCATGCTCATGGCCGCCTTTTCATCCTTCACAGCACTTCCAGCATTTATGGCGTTACATCGGAACAGGAGTTACTGGTGGTTTTGTGATTTGCATTCGGACAACGATACCACAACTTGTGCATTACTAGCAATTCAAATGAGTGTCCCTCGCCTTAGGCAGGGCTTCCGGGTCTTAGACCTGCTGCTCAATTATAATGACCATCCAACGATTGCCTTTTTGGTTCAGGCTCTTGGTGTGACTCTGCTGCTCTTGCTCTTGCTACTGTTCCTGTCCTCTTCTTGTTCTATTGGTCTGATGCTATCGCCTTCGACATGACACGACTGTCTCTATTGTTGACAGTTTCTCTTGGTATATTGACCTTGTCTCTTTTTAGGTTCAGTCTCGACTCAAGGTCTCCTTTTCTCCGACGTCGAAACCACCACCGAAAACAACAAAGAGAAATTCGACAAGGGACCACGTTCTCGTCGTGTTGGTCGATGCACCATGTATCAATGTTACGGTTTTCCAGGCCTGTCGCATGTTGGAGGTCCGGGCGTTATCATTGGCCAATTGGCCAACAACCGTCTCATGGCGTCACGTCACCAGCGCCGAGGAGAGGCAGCCGCAACCGACCTCGCTCGACCGCGCTCTCGCGACAACGTCCGCTCACATCACCAGCTGCTCTACCACGAC
>ERZ794946.209-NODE-209-length-26712-cov-4.118430_pt1 | contig 26712 bp, 25 predicted proteins | sample MGYA00433072_ERZ794946 | MGnify/ENA primary metagenome ERZ794946 (study PRJEB30137, sample SAMN04331413) | food metagenome | isolation source: Y3 must sample point D1 replicate A | place: Australia: South Australia | collected 2014 ...
CCCTCTGTTGGCCACCTCAAAATCCATCGAATCAGAAGCTTCGCCAGTGCTTGGACGGAAATTCTATCTATTCATTCATGTATACCATATACCACGCAGCGGCATCAGCATGTTTTTTGAACGACACTACACGGACCGTCTTTTACATTGGACCAAACCTGTGCTTCGATTTTCAGGCGATACGTGTGACCAGACAAACACTGATTGGTCAGACTTCCTGCACAAAAAACTTGCAGGTAGTGTTTTTGGCAACATGAACGACATACGCATCTATGTGTTGGCGTCGCCGTCTTTCTACATCCAGTTGCAGCGTGACAAAGTCACGGTCAGGATAATCCATTGGGATCCGACTCGAACCAACGATGTTGCAGACGAGATGACAGCAACAATCACATCTCTAATGAGGACTCATGATACGCGCGCGAGATTTCACCTGGTCTTCTTGGATGCCCTTGTCACAGAATTGATCAACTCTGGGAATCATGGAAAAATCTCTCGCGTGCTCACGCCTGCATAGCTTGTGCAGTACATGACATCGAAGAATACTCATCGTTGAGCGGGATTCCAACTCGAGATTGATGTACACGCATTTGCAGCAATCACCGCATGAAGAACTTCCAAACCAATCGTAAATTACTCAAAATCACTCCAAACAAGTCTGACCTCGGGCATCAAATATTGTTCACAAAGCTCTGCAAATACAAAAGTATCTCCCTCTTTGCTGTTCTAAATTACACACATCCAAATTTATGGCAATCACGCGGGCGAACAAGTCAGAGGCTACAAATAAAGCCGCCTCACAGTCCATGGAGTCAGATCCAACCACAGAAGCTCACCAGACGTTTTACACAATCGAAGATGACTGCACGCGAAGTCATCTTCCCCTTCATGCATCTTCCTCCAGGACTTTGACTCATGGTCTATGGCTTCTCCTTCGACACCGATGGTTCGAAAATTGACACATCCGCGGTTGCAAACCTGTCGGCTCATCGAAGCAGAAGCGACGACTATCTTCATGCGGAATTTTCGCATGAGTTTTGGAGTCGGTGGGCATGAGATGAGGACATACGTCGTCCAAGCATTCCGTTGGCCTCGAGGATCTCTGGGCTGCTCCATGCGAGCGAGTGCAAGACCTCTCAAAGTCACAGTTCATTGCCAATGCAGACACAATTGATTCGAGACCATTCAGCACAATAGCAAGATATAGATAGCCAAGCAGATCAAGAGAACATTTCATCCAGATGATAGCATACAATCTTCTAGGCTACACCAAAATCTACGCCCCCGATCACGACAATATCGCGAGAAAAAGTAAAGAGATGGAAAGAAGGTTGATTCGCAAACCATAAGCTCCATGTCATCTACACAGGCTCCCACAAAATCTTTCTGATCGTCTCCACCGTACTCTGCGGCATGGACAAGAAAGGCGAATGTCCAGCTTCCAAATACTCGATCGTGAATTTGCCGCCGGGCTGACTGGCCATAGCCACCTGCGCCTGCTTCGGAATCGCATTATCCAACTCGCAAACAATATACGTGCTGTCGATGTACTTCCACGCCGCATACGTCTGCTTAGCTTCAAAGCTAGCTTTACTCTGCAGATCCAACTCATCGGCCAGGGGATCCGCAATGCTGGGATCCACATCATTGTAGAAGATTTGAGATGTATTTGTTGCGGCCCATTGATGCGCGTTTGCGGAAGCGAACCAGGGGAGTGGTGTGCCGTTCAGACCGTCCATGAGTGAAAGTCCTACATCCATGGCGAAGGCTGTGAGGTAGATCATCCGTATGACTCCACCTCCACTTCTGACTTCCTCTTTTGCGTAGCCTTGGACGGCTGCACTGCCCACCATACCGCCATATGAATGCATCAGGACGATAATCTCATGGCCTTGGGCTACCTCTTCGGCGATAGCTTTGCGGATTACGCGCACATCGTGGGCGAAGTCGTCTTCGGAGGAGCCACCGACGGAGGGAAGAGAGGGGGCGACGACGGGAAAGCTGGTCTTTTTGAGGCCGTCGAGGAGGGGTGCGTAAAGGTGGGGTTGGTGCCAGGCGCCGGTTACGAAGATGACGGTGGGTTTGGAGGTGCTGCAGGTGCCGAACATGATCTGGTCGATATGCATGGTCTGCCCAAAGGGTGTGTGTAGTAGTGGTATAGGTTCTGTACGTATGTGTGTATGAACAGTTGATGGGGCAATTTTAGTCTTGGAAAGGCGGGTAGTCGGAAGTGGGCAATGAGGAGTTGGGAGAGCACAACAAAGTGGACGAAGGCCCATGATCAGGGAGAGCGAGAAGGGCACTCACTTTATAGTGTCCATACGCCCTGAGCGATATTCGGATGCATGCTAAGGGCAGATCCGATGCCTTCTCCTCACCACTAGCTGTCTTAAACTTTACCCTGGACGTGGCTGACATTGAGGGGTCCAAGTCAGTCGAAGCGATCGAGGAGGGCGTTCAGGTGACAATCCTTTGTTCTTCTCATCCCCCTAACTGTATTGTTATCATGCATGGCGGAGCCCAAGTCCTGCATCCTTCATGTTGCGGACCGAAATAGGCAGCATTGAAACAGTGTGTGCATGTACCTTTCGTGGCTTGCAGGTGAGAAGGAGGTGGGGAGGTCGAGCTGTTTGGAGCTTTGGCAATGATCGACATGGACCCTGCAACGTCGGCTGCGAACACCTCGGCAACCGTTACCCTGCCCCTCTTTGATTCCTCACATGCCGGAGCTGGTTCCACTCTACATGGAGCTTTCGAAACACCATGTTTTTCTGGTATCTGTGGCCTGTGACATCGTATGACCAGAATTACGTCGTTTGATAAACCCTACCCGTCGGCCCCCGACACCTTAAACTGAAAAATCGCGAACAAAGACCTTGATGAAGGAGTTTACCCCCCTGCGAGTTGAAGCTTGATTGATCCTCACTAATTCTAATGACCTAATCCCTTGGCTCTTGCCTTCTCAACATAGGTCCAGTATCTTCTCGCACTGTGTTCGCGAAGGCGGCGGCCATATGGGATGATTAAGAACATGGTGCCATTGAGCACAAATGCTATCACTGCCGCTGTGATGAACGTGTTTCGTGTTCCCATTGCTTCGATCCAAGGGTTGATGCCATAGTTGATGGCAAAGCTAGAGCCTCTTTGTTAGTCTCCTGTCCATCGACGTCCAAGGGTGACACGTACCTAAGCGTATTCCTAATCAGGATGATGGTTGTGATCAGCTCACCACTCAGGTCTCGATAAGCACTTGTCGCATACTGAATAGCTGTCGACAGACACAGTGTACTCGAGATAGCTAGTATAGCTTGAGCAAAGACCAACCCAAACCAATGCACGTGGTACGTTGAGCCAACGCCCCACAAGATGAGTGCGAACGGGACCACAATGAATGAGGCGGTGAACAGCCACAAAATATCTTCTGGCTCCGAGATGCCACCCCGACGACGTGCCAGCTTGATGACGAGCCATGGTCCTGCGAGAGTCACCCAGATGGAGCCGATAATCATGCCTACGACGGCCGCGAAGTAAGCAAAGCCCACTGCATCGCTGGAAAAGTGATAGTAGCTGTTCGTGTAGGTGACGCTGGCTGTGGCGTTAAGGATTCCAGGATACACCAAACCTTGTAGCCCATACATTGCACCCGCAAATACCACGCAGGGAAATGTGAAGAACTTAAAGGGTGCAACCATGATATCCAGCATGCGATTTGGTCGCTTTTTGTCGACCACGCTGAGCTTTTGCCAGTAAGTCTTTCGAGGGTATGCGATTTGTCCCACTTCTGCGGCTGCTGGATCGATAGGGTTGTGATCTTCGGAATTTTTCTTGTCATCTAGTGATGCAGGGTCGCTGACATGTACACCATCCTTGGCGGCATCCTTTTCGGACGTGAAGAAGGTAGAGTCGCCGACAACCTCCAATCTAGCTTGCGAACTAGACAATGACGAGTGTGTTGTACGTCGGTCGTAGTTTGTCTCTTCCATGAGAAAAAGACAAAAAATGAAAGCGATGCCGATGCCTATAGCACACCACCACTGCATGTCGTCAGGATCGTGCGGCAGAAATACTGCCCAAGCAGTTTCGTGTACGTACCAGGGTCCATTCCCAGCCCATTCCACTGTTAATGAACGCGCTAAACACTGGAGCTAGCTTGCCGGATGCGCCGAGAGATACGCCATATAAAGCTATGTAGAGAGGTCTTTCATGTGCAAACCACTATAGCTCATCAGTACTGGCCTTGTGCCACGAGGAACTAGATTTCACTCACGATATCGGTCATACTGATTTCACAAAGACTTTCGACCGGTCCACCAAAGAGCCCCTTGGCTAATCAGTACAACGTGTTCGGCGTTTGGACGTGATCGCTATTACCTGAATGATTCTGATTGCCAGATAAGTGCCGGAAGAACGACACATCGGTGCAACAGCCATGACGACAACTGAGGCAGCCGCGGAGACAAGGTATACTGGTCGCTTACCATACTGGAGAGCTACGGCCTGCCAGAAAATTGTACTCCAGCCGTACAAGAGAAACATAACGCCAGTGCCCCGATTGATTGTTGTAATACTGATTCCAGTTGACGTTGAGATGGGTCTGGTGTTGTAAGCGACTGATCAAATAAGATGCGATAAGTCAAAGTGAACTGACTTGGCGACTGAATAGACGGCAGCACTCGGAAACACCATCATAACTGTATACACGACCATACATGCAGTCTGTAAAAGCTTGCGCTTCTTTGTCCAGTTGAGAGGGTCCTCCGGATCGTCTGCAATAAAAGTTAGTTATGAGAATAATGTTTTGTATTGATCTGGTTTCCTGACCAGACGGCGTTGGCACAAGGACAATGTCTCCATGGCCCGCAGAGTGCTTGACGTTGAGTTCACCATTGGCGTCAATGAGCCTGACGGTGCCAGGTGCAATGCTATCGTCGTGAATGTTGCTGGACATGATGGAATGTCAAAGTCAAGCAATGCTCAAATCCCAAAATTGATCCAAGCGGATCGTCGTCCTTTTGAGCTTGCATATTTGCACAGAGGAAGGAGCATCTTACCTGCATGATTGCCTATCATGCCTAGATGCAACTGATAGGATTCATCGTTGCTTCCTATTTCGAGATAGGCCTACTCAAGGCTTTCTAGTGCCAAGCGGGACTGGCACAATACTGCAATTGAGTTGTTTCTGCCGCCACTGGATTTCAGTGACTCGCTATCTCCCTGCTTCAGAGTGCAATACATCAGGAAAGAGCACGAGTATCGCCGCAAGAAGCTGAGTGCCGACGCCAAGACCCGGATCCACACAATCTCCAGTCTCCGCCCCCTCCTGTTGCTCGATCTACACTCTTATCTTCTCTATCAAAGCTCAGTAGAAATACTGGGGACACGCGCAAAGTTGGCCGTGTGAAGGCCTATCAAAACGTTATCATGACATGGCTGTCTGATACGCACGCCGTCAAAGCTGAGTGGAGAACAGATGTCGGCCGCGCCGCATCAACTTGCCTATTATGGACTGTTAGCTTCGTCAGGACAGCATTGGTAGGTGTTTACTTATCTTCCCAGGCAAGTCAGTCCTCTTTCTTTCTTTTCTAGCACACGTAGAACCAAGACTTGAGTTTTCTAACATACTACAAACATCAAACACATTTACCATGCCCGCAGCAAAAGACTGGGAACGCAAGGCGCAGATCTGCCGTGATATCCTCGAGAACTCTATTCCAAAGCAATGGCTTCTACCTTCCGAGAAGCTTCCAACCAAGTCTCATAACGTCACTCAAGTACCTTATACATGTGGCATCCTTTCTGATGAGGAGCTTCACATGACTGAACAGACCGCCGCTGGACTATTGAGCAAATATCAATCTGGTGAGTGGAAGGTCGAGCAAGTCATCATTGCGTTCCTGAAGCGAGCAACGATTGGCCAACAACTCGTGAGTTTAACTTACAACATTACCTTTGTATGATGACCTGACAACGGGTAGCTCAACTTTGTCACCGAGTTCCTCACAGATGAGGCATTAGAGACGGCGAAGGCTCTTGATAAGCATTTCGAGACCACTGGCAAGCTGATTGGTCCACTTCACGGCGTTCCTATCAGTGTCAAGGAACATGTCTCATACGGTGGGAAGATCACTCACGCTGGCTTTGTGAGTCAAATCGGCAATGTGGCCAAGGAAGACGCGCTGTTGGTTCAGTTGCTCAAGAAGGCCGGTGCAGTCTTCACAGTACGGACCAATCAGCCTCAATCACTGATGCATCTCGACTGTGAGAACAACATCACCGGAAATACACTCAATCCAAATCACCTCAAACTTTCTCCTGGTGGCTCGTCTGGTGGCGAGGGAGCTTCGATGGGTTTCAAGTGTGCTGTTCTCGGTGTTGGTACGGACATCGGTGGCAGTATTCGTGCTCCTGCTGCTTTTAACAACTCTTACGGACTTCGACCAACTACTCTACGCAATCCTACACTGGGGTTGCATGGTGTACTTGGCGGTCAGGAGAGTATCAAGGGTGTCATCGGTCCCCTTGGTCAGAGTATCGATGATCTCTGGCTGTTCCAACAGGCACTTATTGATCAGAATCCTCATGATATCGATACTACCTTGGCCCCTCTACCATGGAAGGGAGAGCTAGACACTCCGAAGAACATCACAGTTGGTATCATGATGACCGATGGAGTCGTAAAGCCTCACCCCCCTATTCTCAGAGCACTCGAGACCGCCAAATCCAAGCTTCAAGCTGCCGGTGTAAATGTCGTCGACTGGGAAAACTATAAGCACGATCACGCCTGGAATATCGTGTCAGCCCTCTACTTCCCCGACGGCGGCAAGCGCATCTTGGACGCTCTTGCCGACTCTGGCGAACCTATGCTTCCTCTCACACAGCACGCTCTGAACTATTCGAAAGCAATCTCTATCTCGGAGAATTGGGACTTGAATGTCATGCGCGAGACATACAGACGCGAGTATCATGCTTTGATGAAGGAGAAAGGCGTCGATGTCATCTTGTGTCCTGCCTACGTAGGTGCAGGTGTCAAGCAGCATGGGGCCAAGTACTGGGGCTACACAAGTCTGTGGAACATCCTCGATCAACCTGCTGTGGTTTTCCCTACCGGTATGGATGTCGATAAGAGCTTGGATGTCGTAGAAGAGGGCTACTCGCCACTGAATGCAAAAGACAAGGAGGAACACGAAGCTTGTAAGTCTCATTTAGTAATAACCCTCCGAATGTACCCAGACACTAATCGGACTTTTAGATGATCCAGAGCTGTTCCATGGCGTTCCCATCACCTTGCAGCTCGTTGGCAAGCATTACCATGACGAAGATACATTGAGAGCAGCCAAACTGGTAGAGAGCGTAATCAGAAAGTAGAGCCCAGATCTGTTATGGGCTAGCGAATTGAATCGATTTCACATATGCCATGTTCAGAAGCTGTCTCTGACTAAGTCCCCTCACACTGAATCCTCACACTCGATTACCAAGTCCGACTCTATCGCAAGCTATCCCAGCACACAAATTCGCGGATCCGAAACACAAAAATAGCTGCCACCATGGTATATCGTTGAACCTCAGCGTGAGATCATATCTCCCATGACTCAGATTCAGCATCACCAGAGCTATACCGAAGAACAGTGATTGAAATACAAATATGGCAAGTATGCATTTTGGGAAGCTTAGCCCTGGAATTTGTCGGTCGGTCAGTCAAGAAGTTCAAGGTATACGCTGCATTGGTCACTTTGAAGACGTACGGCTATCATTGTTCTGGTTCCTGCCTTCCAAAGTATTGCGTTTTGCCATTGGAGTTGCTTCGTAATGAATTGGAGGTTTGTTCGTCTTGATCCGGGCTTTGTTACTTCAATTTCGGAAGCCGCAAGACTATAAATGTCAAGACAGGAAAGGGCTGGTGATGAGATTGATGAAATTGATGAAATGAGTGTCGAAAAGGTCTACATCTATGCACGATAGAGGAATGAGAGGATGACCTCATAGATTCCTGTGAATGGCTCCGCACCATCCTCTACGGACGTAATCCTGGACCATCTGCTCGTGTGGTTGTGACAGAAGGATTTATCTTTAGAAATCTTCCCGCATGATCGACATAGACCGCTGTTCCGCTTAAGACCTGGAATGAGAAGTCAAAGACAGGACGATTGAAACTCGAGCGCTACGTGTGATTTTTGCAATAGCATAATTACATATCTATAGGCGAGGGTAGCTCACGACTAACCATTCCTCAACTCCTCGCTTTTATGTGTCCGGCAACCCATGGTGTAACCGAGACAGCATCGTTAACCTCTCTGCGCTGTCTCATGCTACCAAACCACACGTCAACAGACCTGCTCACCATAACAATCGATTCCAGTATCACTTTCCTTATACCTTTACATCGAAGGTTTCCAGACTCCAGCCCCAGCGTCTGCCCAGACGACTTCCAAACGACCTCAGTCTCTCCTTGCTCATGCTGGGCTCAGGGTGAGGACGGTGGAATACCATGGAATGTTTTTCTCCCATGTCATCCACATGCGTAAATGTGAAGCATGAGCCGCCTCCAGGCATGACAGAGCAACCAGCATCAGCCATGGCCGAAACGAACTCGGTCCAGTAGATTTCGCCTGGCGCACTGGGGTCTGCTGTGAACATGCGTGTGAGCAAGGTCAAGCTCTTCGAGGAAACCATGACTGAAGCTTGTGGTGGGCTCGGCGGCGAGACGTCGGCGAGACGTCGGCGATACGCTCAGGGTTCTTTGTAGTGTTGTCCGTGGGCGATACCGATGGCCTCGTCTTCACCTTCGGCTTCGTTTCGGAGGGCACTGCGCCAACAGGGGCTGCTGGCTCGCCCCAGGTAGTCTGCTGCGGTGCAACGGGTGAAAATGCGCTCGGTGGCTTGGGAGGCTGGTAATCCTGCAGTTGCTTGCAGCTGCCTGCATATTGGTCAGTATAGCTACAGTACATCCTCATACATTCGGGAGTGTCTCACCTCGCTGATCGGCAGCCCGCTTCCACTGAGCGTACCGCAACGCTCTCCGCTCGTCCTCCACCTCCGTCCACCCAATCCTAGTCAAGTACCAGGGATCCGAGTACAGCTTCTCTTGCTGGTTGCCCTGCCCGATTGAGATCGTGAAGTTAACACATGCCATCTCCCAGAACTCGTACGATGCATCGTCGAGTGGCGGCAGGTGTTTGAGCAGCACATCAGGTCCTTCAGACATAGGGAGAGATAGCTTCATGAGAGCCTGGAGCTTCTCCCACATAGGGTCTTTCAACCTATAGATGCGTCCGAAGGCTGACTGCTGGCGCTCCGGTAGCGTGCGCGGCTGTCCTGTAGCTAATCTGGCAAGCATCTCGGCATCAACGGAAACTCCGTGTTGAGGTCGATGATAGCGTAAGCTCGACAGAATGTCGTCTACGACGACCATGTTCGATATGTGTGTAGCGAGCACTGGTGAAATACGATTCTTTTCCTTCGCATCTTCGCGCATGAGATGGTCGATGAAAGCCAGGTGGAATGTGGGTGCTTGTGATTGGTGTTTAAGGGTAAGCTGCATCATGTTCCACAGCATTGGGTTTGCTAGAAATAACTTCTCCGATGATATGTTGAGCATCGGCTTACCAGTGTCCTGGATGTTGAAATGGTCCCGGAAAGATCTCTCTTGTGGCACCAAAGCTTGAAGGTCGCAGAGCTGACCTTCAAACAGTTGCTCGAGATGTCCCTGAAACAGCACGAGCATAGCCTCGTATCCAGCGGGCAGCGATTTACCTGGTCGTATGTCACCACCGAGCTCTTCCTGAACCTTGAGAACAGACAAGGCTTGTCTGAGGGTAGTTCGAAGGTTGTCGGTCCACACACTGTAGCACAACGCAAACTCTAACATCCATTCCTCACGCCACCACCTTGTCATGCGGTCGTGCATCTCGTTGTTCTTCGCTTGCATGAGATGGGCGTGGAAGTACTGAGGATCAGTCTGTTGCAGCCATAGCTCATCGACCATCGCATTCGTTTGCGCGGTCAGGCATTCGATGGTGGAGGCCATATCGACCCGCGGTGGACTGCGAAATGCTTCGAGACGTCGACCTACGAGCGGCGCCAGGCCAATCTTTCCGAAGTCAGACTCCACGAGTTCATCCCACTTTTGATGACCTGCCGTTGCCCCCTGAAGACCTGAAACGAGTAAATCCTCAACCGTCTTACGCAGGAAAGCGAATAGAGTGGCTTGTGCCTCCAATATAAGCACTGCTCTTGGATAACCGATGATATCGTGGCGATGTGCAGACTGTTGGTTCCATGGGATCAACCGGCCAAGATGCGTGCCATACATGATCACGCAGTGTGGGTTGAAAGCGGGCGGTCCCATTGTGTAATTGAAGCCATTTCTGAGCTGTTCGGAGTCGTGCATTACCCAGTCGGCGATGTCGGAGTTGCAGCGGTAATGGAGTAGAGCCAACAAGCTCGTGGGGTCTTGGGATAGCGTATCGACGTCGATAAACGGTAGGAGATGCTGCTTGCGGTGCGAGTCGTGGTGGATCTGTACGGCTTGCATTTGGTCTGCCAGGCACTGTTCTAAGCCGCGCGATTTGAACTTTTTCTGGTCAATGGTTGAGTACTGTGCTTCGAAAGCCCTCTTGTTGTCATAAAGAAGCCATGCGTTGGAAAAGCGGCGAGCGTGAATTTCCGGCATAGTTGTACGGACAATCGAAGCACGCTTCTCCACGCTCTTGCGCTGCCATCGTGTCAGAAGGAGGTCGCCGTACATTTCCAGCTGGGCGCTAATGGCATCACGATCGTTGCGGATGACCTCAACGTAGCTTGCAGTGATCTTTGCGGCTTCGAAGTCACTGTGAGCGACCATAGCGCGTGGGTTTGCCGGGTTGGAAACGGCGGACTCCGGCAGGTAATGCTGGACGCAGGTTTGACAGGTCTCCGGACACGTTGGGAGCGCTGCTTTCGAGACGAGCGTGTAAGTAGGATACGAGAAGGGGACATCCACCACGCTTCTGGATTGCTCTATCTTGCGGTCCAGGTCGGCCTGACTGCGTTCGAAGTCACGCATCCCCAGCGTATTCGATGGCTTCTTCTTCTTCATCTTGACGACTTGCTTCAGACGAGGCATCGCGGTGTAGTACTGGCGATCGAAAACAAAGCGAGCGATGCGAGGATGTTGGAAATATCGAGAAAAAACTCGCAGTGAGAAGCAGCACAAACGCTGGCGTGTACGTGTGAGTTTACCTGCAACACTTGCAAACGCCATTCTCCCTACGCTACAACTCCGGATTCACGCTTCCAGGGTTCGTCTCGAGCTGCAGGGACCCGAGGGTCTCTGACTAGGGCTTTGCTCGCGCGTTATGGAGACTTCATACCTGGTTCCTGATACTGTTGTTCCGCACAGTAAGATCGAAGGCGATCGTTAGCTGAGTGCTATCCTTGAGCAGCGACGTGATAGCGGCCTCAAGATATCCCATGCTATAAATTCCAGAACGTTTTAAGCGCCATGTTGGGGAGGCGGAAAGCATTGTAGACCAGAGTGCCTTGGAGTTCCCAATAGGGCATGTCTTTTCGAGTGACAGGCATGGTCTTAGGCGCTTAGAAGAGGTTCATGAAGTTGTATAAAATGATATTGGTCTCTGATACTCTACGGAAGCAGTCCCATTTCGAATTCCCGAAGAATCGCCATTGGGGGGCGCTTTGACCAGCTCCATAGCGGCACGTGATGTTCTAACATCAACAAGATAACAAGTGCCACAAAAGTCTATCACATGAGAGTGATATGTGGGAAAGACAGGCTGGACGTAGAAGTCTATCTTGATTCTTGTGTATTGATGGCACAAGTTTCAGGAGTGACCCGATGACGCGGGATTGTTTGGAAAGAAACAGCATACTGCAGTGCTCCACAGTTATGACAAGTAGCTTTCGCAAGTTATGATCTCCCTCTTCGGATGACTGCAAGTAGACCGGTGTTTGAAATACACATCTTGAAGAAGGAAGGACGAGGCCATTTCTCCGGCTTGTGGGCAAGTACTACCACGATAAAGACGGAGATTGGACAAGAGCGTAATTGAGAGCCGATTGTCAGATAGTCGAATGTATACATATAACGAACGGAGTGGTATTGTTTCACAATGAGGTCTAGACTCAGATCATGAATACACAAGACTGCGTTTCTTTCGAGAGAATGGTCTTAGCAACTTCTGCAAGCTATCGTTGTAGCAGCCTGAGTGGATATACTTTTGTGGGACGCGTCGCGCGTGAGGAACGCGATCTAATTGGAAATCAATCGCTGGCATTGCTGTACTACTATCTGCTCCAATATCTGCTTGCAGAAGCTGACAAGATATCTATCAGTACTCAATGACAGCGGCAAGCTGAAAACCCTCGTAGTCGGGCAAGTGTGGTGGTTTGAAAACGGAAGGCGTGCTCAACAATGACATGAGACTGCCCACTTCACAACCCCGAAACGCCGACCAGCCACCCATTCCAGCAATCACCAACTGTTCCGATTTGGACATCTCAGCATCTTGCACTGTCCAACAACCCATCGACACGATTTTGGGCTTTGAGTGCCATTTCAGCATCATGCCTCCAGCTACACCGACCGCCAGCGGTCCATCGACGCGTCGTAACGCGAAACGGGCATCAACGTCAAACAGCGACTCCACCCTCCGATCGAAGCGTGTGAAGGTCGAGCAGCCCGCTGACTCCAATCCAGAACCTGAGGACCAGGACCAGGACCAGGATCAGTCTAATGAGGAGGATGAAGGAGAAGACGATGATGCCGAAGATGATCAGAACGGCAACGTGCTGCCGACATCGAAACAAGTTCTGCATGGATTATTCGAGAATCGAATTGGTCTTATAGCAGCGACGCTGTCTGCAAGGCTGCGAGAAAGAGCACAAGCGCACTTGGGACTCCTTGAACCTCTAGAGAAGCCCTTGCCAACGATCGATTCAAATGGCAACGCTATAGAGTACACTCTGCAGAGCTGGAAGCGAAAGCTTGAAGAAGAGACTGAGACCACCGACCTTGTCGCGTCCAAAAGAGCTTTTCGAACCGAGACGTGTAGCTCCCCTGTAGCTTCAACAGCGCCAGCTTGTCTTTCGAACTAGGTTCATATGTGGCTTGTAGTTTCTGACCATATATGCCGCAAAGAGATACACAAATGGCGCACTGGTCAAGGCTAGGAGCTGATGGGCCTTATGGTAAGTGCCTTGAAGGCTTGCTTATTGGCAGAAGTTGATAGAAGCTTGCCCCGAGGAAGAAGAGTTCTTCCAATATTACGCGATGCTACCCGAGTGAAAGCGTATATTGTTCTATGTCAACTTTTACATGGCTGATGTTTGCAGGGAGCGAGACAAATATATACAGGTAATATTAATGGCATGCGTACGACAATGCTTTATCCAACTACATCGGCGACGGGGGCAACAACAGGGATAGTGACGTTCTGGATCTTCCAGATCTTGCCGTTGTCAGCAGTAGTGGGATCTGTGTTTGTTGCATGGTTGGACTGGTAAAGAGTGCTGCCGAAGTTCTTGTCCGCGCCGGAGAGCTTGATGGTGATGTCCTTCCAGTACTGGACGTCTGTGGGAGGTGTGCATGACTGGCACTCGACAGCAGTGTTGACCATAGTCATGGTGGGCGAAGTCTTGTTGTACTCTGCGTACAGCTCACCAGTGCGTGCGTTGCGAGCAGTCTGGTACCAGAGTCCGGTCTGCTGGTTGATCAATGTGTAGTTGAAGGTGATGCCATCTGCAGGGGTGGCGGCCAATGTACGCTCCTCGCCAACATATTGGTTCCAGCCATTGAGCTTGGTGTCCCATCCATATACCTCTGCTGAAATGCACCTGGTTTTCTGATCAGCGTTGTTAACCAGTTCGCCGTTCGATGTCTCGTACCATAATGAATCTGCTTTTGCGCCCTTGCATTCACTCTCTCCGTGGGTGTACGAGCCGACGATACCTTGGACGAGATCGCCAGTTTCGGTCTCGTTGTTGATGCCAATCCAGTTGTAGAGCCCACCGGCTTGCGTCTTAGGCATGTTTCCAGGATAGATTGTTGCGACAACACCAGTAATCTCGATACCTTCGGCGGTAGGGCCTAGTCCGATCAGAGGACCCCAAGTAATCTCATCCTCGCGCTTCGAAAGGAATCCTTTGGGTGCAGCTGTCGCCAGCGACAGGAACGACGAAAGAGCGACGAGGTTCTTGTATTGCATGGTGAATGAATGAATGTGTTTGGGTTTTGGTCGGGTCGAAAAGAGTGTAAGGCGTGGTAAGAGCAACCAGGCTGGCCAGGATTTAGTTAATGGACGGACTCGAGGCTTTTAAACCAAAGGTCAACAAAAGACCCATCAAGTCATGGTAAGAGCGTGCAACACGACATTTTAGTCAAAGCATGCGTCAGCACTCCAGATTTTGCACAGCCAAGGTGTTTCTCGAATGTTTGAGGTTGAGAGGTGACAACAAGCCTAAGCGCAAAAATCTCCAGATGCGATCGACAAGCGCTGTGCCGATACTTCTTTGTATGGACGGTAACGCGTGTCGACTAATCTTACCCTTGCAAAAATCACTATGGTATAGCCGTTCATCATACGAACAACGAAGATCCTACCTATAATGTGTGACTTGTTGAATGGGGCTTTGTTATGGGAAATCAGCAATGGTGCAACATAACACCAAGACAAGGTTGACCGCCGAGCCAAACGCGCAGTTTTCGTAGAGGCCAGCGGCGCGTTCAGTAGGGCAGTGCAACCTCAGGCGCACCCTCTGGGATTCTCGCTCGCTCTGTTTAAGACAAGACTTGTTCGTGTCGGTCAGGCTCATGACTTGACGATGTTTTGTTGTCGTCGTGTCGCTGTTGAGATTGCTCGTGTTTGGAAGGCGCGAAGACCAGCCGAGCTCGGAGCTCACGCGAGCCGTCTCATCTCTTTTTCGACCTTCACCTGTCCGTCGCCAATCTCAACTTCAACATGCTTTGTGCCATTTGAAAAGACACTATGTGCGCATGGTGATTATCGCTACAGTCGGCAAGGACCAAAAGGAGAGAAAGGCTCAATTCATAAGGCGTCAGAATCGAAATTGGCGTTGGAGACCACGCGACGCGTCTGCGGAAGCGTCCTAGCCAAGTTTCCGATACAAAATTCATACTCGAGTATACTTGAAAACCGATGCTTGGATATATACCTCTAACCCATAACGCCCCCTAAATGTGTGTCTATGCCTTGGCCATCTCTCCAATCTTCTGTCCGTAGTGCATCGTCTCAGCACCTCCTACCAAAACTCTCTGCAGCTCTGGGAAAGGCAAATGCTTCAACAACCAAGGTGTCTCAACCTTCTGCATCTGCAAGCCTGCTTCCGCATCACTAATATCTCTCTTGGCTCCAATACCGATCACCGAGCGAGGGAAGTCTGGTACTGTGGCTGCTGGTCTTCCGATGCCGATCATATCGCACCCCTTGGTCTGCAGTGCAGAGTTCATGCCTGACCGTGTGCGGAAACCACCTGTGAGCATGAGGTGGAGGTCCGGATGTCTCTCACGGACGGCAAGTGCGAAGTCGAGGAAAAATGCTTCGCGTTTTTGTGTTCTCTCTGACTTGGCTGGTACTTCATCACCACGCATCATCTGTATCTGTCAGAGGTCTGTATTGACGAAATGAAGAGGGAAACTTACCCTGGGATTCTCATAAGAGCCACCGCTGATCTCGAGGAAGTCGACACCTTGGGCAACCAGAACATCGACTTGCTTCAACACTGCATCGGAACCAGCGTCGTACTGCTGGTCTGACGAGTTCATCTTGACACTGATGCTGAAGTTTGTGCTGACGACTTCGCGAATAGCTTCGATAATTTCCACGATGATTCTCGCTCTCTTCTCCGGTGTGCCTCCGTATGCATCGGTTCTGGTGTTGGTCTTTGGTGAGAGGAAGTCGCTGAGCAAATATCCATGCGCTGCGTGAATAGTCACACCGTCAAAGCCAACCTGCTGAGCAAATTTGGCAGCATCCGCGAATTGGTTGATCAGGGTCTGGATCTGTATGGTACTCATCTCGGCAGGTGTGCCGAAAAGGACCTTTACGAGAGTCTTTACGACAACTCCGGTGCCGAAGTTCAGGCTTACAGCACTGGGTGCTAGGTTCTTCTGGAGGAATCCACGGCTTCCTGCACCTGCTGGTGATTGGCGTCCAGGGTGGTTGATCTGCATCAAGGCAAGAGCGCCCTTAGCTTTGATACCGCGGGCGATCCTTTGCCATGTATCAATCTCCACGGAGTTCTTGCTTTGGACAGTAGTATCTTGTGGTGAGCCCATGTATCTCTCATCGACCATGACGTTGCCTGTAGGTGGTTGTGAGCACTAAGCCATGGGTGATGATATTGGACACACCTACCAGTCATGATTGCTCCCCATTCACCCTGACCCCATTTCTCATACACCTTCACGAGTTCTGGGCCCGCTCGACCATTCTTAGCAAGCGACTCTGCCATAGCTGCCTTTACCAATCTGTTCGGCAAGACCAGCCCCGAAGGCAGAGTCAAAGATGTTGCAACTTCGCCAATTTCACTCATGATGTTTGATGTGTTGTTGGTGCTATCAATGATAATTGTTCTGAATATGTCAGTAACACCACAGCGATACTGGTCTCCTTATACCTTTTTCGCTGTTAATTGTGATGTTGACTAAACCATCATTCTAGATGTCAAACGCCTTCGCAAGCTTTACCTTTTCGGGGCTAGCGTGCTTTGTTTGGCCTATATACTTCTACCCGGGCGAATAGTTGTCCCGGTTGTGCTTACAGTACATTGCTTTGAAATATCGTTGTCGGATGCAACAGCATCCTTTCTGTATCAGAGCCAGCGGAGCAATGTTCGCAGCAGATTGTTCTTATCGGACCCAAATGGCCAATTTGGGATGGAGATTCGAAGTGAGGGTTTGCAAATTCTACACCAAAGCTATTGGATAAGATTAGCTTGCTGGTCGATGTGATCCAGATATGTGCTCAAAGCTAGTTACTACCATCTCACATTGAGGATGTGTGTACAACAAAGAGGCCAGACAGGTCATCGTCAACCCAACAACTCTCGAACAGGGTCACCCACCAAACACGAACAAGATGGACGGACGAACATTCGAGATATCGGAACCGACAATGACAAATGTTCCATGACCATACATTTTCCGAAAGTTGCAACCAAAACCCGAGCCAAGAATCGAACAGTCGGATCTCTCGGCCGCTTCCTTCCCCATGAGACCTAATAGTCGGAAGGGGAATAGTGCTTGAATTTCCTAAGATTGATCTTCTTCTCAAACCTGTCCATCATGTCAGTATCCACTCTTGTACAGTTTCGCCAGAACACATACATCTCGTCAATCTCAGCAGGTGTTCTACAAGCCACTTCAGGCAGTATAAACCAACAAATGACCACTGCAACAGCACCAGTACCGGCGAAACTAAAGCAGTGTCAGCATCGTACACGCGCTCGATCAAGAGATGACTCACAAGAACCCAGTCCTGACGCCCCACTGAGCATCACCATTGATCATCAGCGGTGTGGTGAAACTGAACATAATGGCAACCATGTTCGAGAATGCAAGAGCAAAAGCAGTTGTTCTGGCTCGAAGACGCTGTTGTGGAATTTCTGCTGCGTAAGCATAGCCGATTGCCGAAGCGCCCGTGGTGGAGAAGGTAGCTAGACATGCGAAGAAGATCTATAGAGGTGATCAGTCAAGCCTTGTAGATAGACAAGGAGTAAGAGATACCAGAAGCGAGCTAAGAGCTGGCCTAGAGTAGTCAAAGCAGCCTACTATACCAAGAGATAGCAATGAGAGAACAGTGATAGCGTATGGTAGACTGTCAGTGGACGGCGGCCAAGCTTGTCTGTGGAGACGGCAGTCATGATCATCGAGATCAATTGTACGCATGATAAGATCAATGTGACCAGGAAAGGGTCTTTGTTACCCGCTTTCTGAACTGAAATCAGTTAGCTGGAATTCGGCAATTGTTCAACGCACTCGCTACTCACAGAAGTATGTTGCATAGGTATTGAAGACAGTCAGTCCCACGAGTTGCTGTGTGATCTTCGGCCATGCGGCAATGATGAATCTCAACAAGTTCTTGCCTTGAAACACAGCCCATGGTCCAAGTTCAGAGTTCTGTTCAGCCGCAGCTCTTTCCGAAGCGATGGTGGACATCATGAGATCCTGCTGAAATTAGTTCAAACGTTGATACCTCCAGCGATGTATGACCGACCACTTGCTCTTGCGAGTCATAGCCTTGCTTGCGTCCATGCATTTTCGTCAGGACTTTCTTAGCCTGGTCGAGCTTTCCTTTGCTGACAAGATACCAAGGCGTCTCTGGCAGGAACACAAAGATGATAGCGGAGACTCCGATCATGGCCCACTGCGTTGTGTGAGCTTCTACACATGAACGATGGCGGCACAAAGCTTACCTGAGAATAGATGGGTGTACGGAAGTCATAAGGAGCAGATATGTGTAGTCTGTTGAGGGCGACAGAGGCGAAGAGTTGACCGAGAACGAACCAGCTGCAACTATGGTCAGACTCATGGAGGGTAAGTGTAATCAGATATGCAACTCACAAAGTGTAGGCGTTGATGAACAGTCCTTTGAGTTGAGTGGGCGAGATTTCGGCCAGATACAGCGGCAGGGTAGACTGTAACATTCCTACGCCCATGCCGGCAAAGAGCTTTGCAACAAGCCAATGATACCAATGTGTAGCAAAACACTCGATGAGGACACTCTGATGGATGTCAGATACTCAAATGCAGGCGGGCACGGATCAACCACTCACCACTACAAGCACGACCCAGATGACATACAATGCGATCTTACGTCCGAAGCCGTCAGTAACATATTGGAGAAGCTGCGAATCACATGAGTATATGCTTGACGGAAGCATCGAATGCCCGACTTACGATCTGCCCAATGGTTTGACCAGCAGATTGGATACCACCCCACGCCGAAACATATTTGCCCTTGATGATCTTCGTTCCCGGAGAGGCCATTTGTCGGATGAATCCTTTGTTCGATACAAGACCACCATTTAAATTGATCTCTAGCACACAGTCAGCCGTGTTAAAGCAATAACTGATACTGAACTAGTCTTACGGTAGCCCTCTAGAGAAGCACTAAATGCTGCTGCCATCGCTATCAAAGCGAGTAATTTGTTCTGGCGTAGACTTTGCCAGATGGATAACTCGTCTGCATGTGTGCGTGTAAATGTTGGCTTTTGAGGGTCTTCTGTGTTTGCAAGCTCTAGACGTTCGACATGAATGTCGTCCTCGACTTTCGTTTGTGCCATTTTTGGGTTGATCCAGAGTTAGAGCCACGATATGGTGCGATTGAGAGTCGACGAGCGGTCAGTATCTGGCGATTGGATATAAGCCGTGATCACCTTCTCAAGGTATCGAAAAGAATCACGAAAATGACGGCTGAGGCCCTTTGATAATCCTCTTGGATACAACCCCAGAAAAGCTTCTCTCCATCAACCTCCACAAAGATTTCCCCGCTTCTTGGTATGCGTCCATCACCGGAGTGTCGCAGCCGAGACGAATGAGGGACTGCAGATCACCTGGAAGGAGCGAACGCTTCGGATTGATTTCTCCCGAGCAGTTCCCTCCAATCAGATCGATAACACTGTTATTTATCTTCTGGACCAAAGACAACCACACTCTTCGAAGCTGGACTAACATTGTATTAAGGCAATTGAATTATGATTTGTTCGAGAATACTGGAAATACAACTCCCCATGCATACCGAGATGGCGTTGTACCACATTACCAAGGGATGTCTTGACCATCGTAGCTCCACTTCATCTCGTCCGTCTTTGGAACGTTGATATTGAGGAATTTTCCGTTCTGCTCCTTTCCACTTTCGAGAATGACTCGCTTCACCTCAGCGACGCCTACCTCAACGCTCAAGTCTGCGTCTTGAGAGCCCATGTCCGTCTTGATCCACTGTAGAACGATGTCAACATCGGAATCCTTATTATAGGTTGGTGTTACTTACTCCAGGAGACAATGCAACGACAGTGAACCCGGCATCTGCATATTGATGGGCGTATCTCACGGTCAACATGTTCAATGCGGCTTTGGAGATGTTGTAGGCATCTGCAGGTATGGCAGCGGTGTACGCAACATAGGCAAATGAGCCGAAGCCGGAAGAGCTAGTGATTGTCATCAGTCTCACTCTGTATTCAGAAGTACGAATGTTTGGAGAGGTACTCACATGTTGACGATCTTCTTTTGTGTGCCCTGTTCGAGCAATGGCAAGAAGGCAGCAGTGACTCTCTGCACACCCACAACGTTGATGTCGAGGGTCCATGTCAACTGATCTGTCTCCATACTTCCGATCTTGCCAGGGCTGTGGTCCATAACTCCGGCATTGTTGACCAAGACATCGAGACCTTTACCTTGCACATTGGCCTTGACAGCCTCAACAGCCTTTTGTACACTTGCGTTATCTTGAACCGATGCGGAGATGGGGACGATACGGTCGGAATGTTTCTGGACAAGTTCTTGGAGAAGTCCCGTATCTGTGTTGCGGGCTACGGCAAAAATCTTAGAGACTTGAGAGGCTGGAAGGTCCAGCAATTGCTTGGTCAGCTCGAGGCCAATGCCTCTGGAAGCGCCTGTGATGAGGTATGTTGCCATGATGTTGTAGATAGCTATTGAACTTTGGATGGGATGTTATCGTCTGATGATACTTATGTCTGTCTTATATATCTCCACCGCGACTTCTTGTCAACAGTTAGTTGCGGAGATAGCTTTGGTCATCAAGCCGGAGGAAGGAGCGTGGGATTCATCCGCGCCCGACTTTGATTTCTCAGCATTCCATGGGCAGCTTTATCATCTTCTTTGTATCACGCGAACGCCATGAATCTCAGCGGATGGGAACGTGAGAGTATTAAGTGATCATAAGAGGATGCGGTCTGGAAATAGCATGGACTGATCATCGCGAGAACCCTCAATGATTCCGCAAACTTTAGCTACTTTTTAGCCGAGGTTCATGCGCCAAGCACAAAGTTTGGTCCAACTCGAGCGGCCCGCTCGCACTTTATCCAAGATACTACAACAACAGCGACATCAGTATCAACGTCGATATCGATATCAAGTAGTATCTCTCGACATGTGGCAATTGGCCAGATGGAAGACTCACCATCCCCTTGGGCTTTTGACCCTCAAGTCTCCCTTCGTCGACAGAGACCAGCACTCGATCCCCCTACTCTCCCGCGGAGGCGGTGGTTGATAGACAGTCAAAGCTTCTGATCGAATCCTCCTTCCTCCTAATAAAAAAAATACGAAGCTAAGACGGGCAACCGCATCTTTAGTACAGGCTTGGACTCGGCCGACTCTGCAGAAAAGCGTCATAACAACAGACGAGGTGGGCTGCCTATTTTAAGATGTAAGTTCGCGAATCATAAAGATCCTACTCCAATTCGTATAAAGAGTCTGCCGTTTTCATTCTACCTCATCTTCTCCCGCGTTACATATCAGACAACACATCACATCATGAAGACATACACTCTGGCTGGCCTATTGGCCTCTCCCCTCGCAGCCATGGCAGCACCTGCTTGGGTCATGGTCGCCTACAATGAGAGCGTACCTGAAATCCACGGCAAACCCATCAACGCCGACAGCGGTTCATTCTGGTTGAACAAGGATGCCTCAGCCACCTGCCCCGACTACGACCCCGAATGCCCAGCCACAAACACCACCATCATTTCCGGCCCCGTAGCTGGCATTGGCGGCTGGTACATGGGTATCCTCCAACCAGGCGGTCAAGAAATGACTGCTCCCGGTCTCGACAGCACCGTCGGTGGCCTTCCTCTCAAATACGAGGCAGTCGGTGCCAGAGACATTGGCGTCGGTGTCTGGGACCTTGCTCGTAACTCGCATCCCGGTATTGTGCTTGACAACAGCACCATCAGCACACTCGGCGCACCCACCATCCGCACAGCGACTGGGGTCCACCCGTACACCTGGATGGCATGCCCTTACCCGAGAGTCTACCCCGAACCGTCGCTGGATCAGGTCGACCTCAGCCAGCCTATGACCATCCAAACCGTAACCATTGGAGACGAAAACTACCCTCACTGTGTGCGTCTGGAGATCACCCTCCAGCCCACCACGATGGCTGCACCTCAGTACTATTACTGCAAGGGTTGTCAGTGGAGATGTGACAACATTTACGGTGATTCGGTTTGCAACTACAACAAGAAGCCTGCATGCCTTGAGCCATACTGTGGTCCTTACACCAACGAGACCAAGGCGGACAAGGTTTAATAGACACTCACTGCACAATGTCGTTGCCAGAGGAGTTTGGTCCAACGTCTTGCCTGTTTGTTTCTGCCGCAGTTATGGGAGACGGATGAAAAATAATAATGATAATGCATTCGTCATGACGAGCACCTTTTTCCATCACCTCACTCGACATCATCTTCGTTGGGCCTTCTTTCGACGTCTACATGAGCCATAAGAGCCATGAATCTTGTTCACAGAAAACATGTGATTGTTTCAGCGGCAGTGTGGCTTAGATCAATACACCTGACGCCCAAATCAAATCAGACATGCAGACAATAATTCAGAAAACGTTCTCGAATAGTTGACAGTCGCAAATTAATCTCATAGTAGCAAGCATCTACCAGCGCTATCTCCTCCCAATTCCTTCCACCAAAACCCCCGACACTCTTAGACTGTCTCCAGACAATGCTGTGCAAGACCAAACTTCAAGCATCCTTCTCATGCTCGATAAGATAATCCCCAACCTCCTTGACACTCTCCTTCATACCAGTCCACCCGCTCCCCTTGATCCACTTCAACAATTCCTCCGCCCTCTCCTTCCCCTCCACTTCCACCAAATCCTCTCCTTCCTGTGGATCCTCGTCCGCAAATTCCCTCTCTGGGTACAACTCTTTGTATAACCTCAACACAGCATTAGCATTCTTCTTTTCCGCAAACCCAAAGATTCTCTCGCTTTTGGCTGAAGGGTGGAGTAGAGCGGCGATGTGGAGAAGCGCATCATCTTGCACGGAGATGAAGTATTGAGGAGGGGTTAGACGGCCATATACGGTATCGCCGTTGAACAGCGCGACGGCCATGCCCACACTACTAGGCCATCCTTGATGTTGCACAGAGATAGGAAGACCGAGGTTGAAATCCGGGAGGACTGTATTGACGATCAAATCGCTAGAGGGGTTTTGCTCACTCCATTTCCAAACCGCTTGTTCGGCGAGAGCCTTAGAGGCGCCGTAGGTGGCTAGACCGCGATCGGGGGTGTAAGGACCCGGTCGCTTTGCATCCTGGATATAAGCATCTGACCATGAGGAGGAGGAAACACTGCGGGGAGTATTGGTCTGATACGCAGACGCCGCGACAGCGGAAGAAGTGAGGATAAACCTCTTCACCGAAGGAGTTCTAGCAGCCGCCTTGAGCGCTGTAGTGGCCAAATTAACAGCAATAGGGATAACCACATTCGGATCGGGGGAAAAGGAGACATCGCTGGCGACATGGATGACACCATCGACATCCTGCATTGCCTTGACCAGAGCTTCTTCATCGGTGAGGTCGGCGACGAAGGAGGTTGTAAAGGCATCTATGCCGTATTTTTGGTTGAAGATGTTGGTGAGCCATTCGCTGGGTTTGCGGACTACGCCTCTGACTTTGTAGCCGCGTTGGAGGAGTTGGTCTGCTGTGTGAGATCCGATGTAGCCCTTTTGGTCGAAATCAGTAAGGCGGTATCATGTTGATCATTCAGCTGTAATTACAGTCACGCCCGTAATCAAGATAGTTGAACCTGGCTTGATCACAGCATCTTCAGGTGCAGAAATAGCGGGAGCCATGATTATATCGGTGGGGAAACGATAAGCTGCAGTAGGTTGTCAAGACTTGTGGAATAGCGAGAACAGGCAGAAAGCGGAAGGTAGGGTGTGAACAAGAGAAACTGTCAGAGAGGATGCAAGCAGGTCTTTATATCTTATACGAGTAGTGCATCGTCAAATCTCACTACGGAGCGGACTACACAACGTTGAGGAAAGCACAACATGTGGTGGTCGATGATCCTCCTTCCCCACTCGGTCGCAGCAGTTCATCCGCCTCCATAAGCTCGCTTACATATCCATCATTATGGTGGAGGCTGTGGAAACTTACTGAGCGATTATTTTGAAAGGCGTGAGCTTACCTTGTCAGCATTGATAACGATGGTCTGTAATGATTAGAAGTATGTGTATTTGGCGCAGATGCGAACAAGGCCGAGGTGAGCTCTACGGACATGAAGCTTGAGCTGCAGATAGAGTTTCGGAGGTTTAGAAAGTGGGTCTGGTAAACATTAAACATGTCCACAGAAAGGGCGGGTCTGAGTATCAAGCAGAGTATGGAGGCAATTGTCATCAAATGTGCCTTTATCTATCCTGTCCTATACTATCATCAATATCATACATGAGATACTCAGTTTACAAAACTGGGATGCTCTATTCATCAGCACCATCCTCTTCGTCGTCCTCGTCGTCATCATCGATAACCTCAACAGCGCCAATGACATCCCATCTATCTCCCTTAGCGCTCTCGCTGACATACTTGACGAATCTCAAAACACCTCTGTCTCTAAGAACAACAGACAAAGTGTTCCAGTTCGCCGGATTCGAGAATAAGATACCATCATCTTCTTCATTGCCAGCTTGATAGATGGCAGGATCCGCAGCCTTCTTCTTGTGTTTGGCAGCACGGCGGTTTCCAGCTCCTGTCGCTGAAGCAGCATTGGGTGGGATATTGACGCCGTGGTCAGAGTGTGCATCATCGTCATCGTCGTCATCTTCATCGTCGTCGTCGCCGGCCATGTAGAGTTCGTAGCCGCCTACATTGTCTTCCTCGTCTTCCTTTGCAGGTTCCTTGGCTTTTGCTTTTGCTTTCTTGCTGTTCTTCTCCTTCACCTCCTCCTCCTCTTCCTCTTCCTCGTCGGCGCCCCAGCCTTTGGAAGGTGTGACGTTGAGGCAGTATTCGAGTTGTGCTTCGGGCTTGTTGTAGCCGGTCGCCAATGTGTAATCCAAGCTCTTACGGAAACGACGGGCGAGGATACTGCTCTTGGCCAGAGTGAGACCAGTTGCCAGACTCAGCCACTTGCGGAAAGCGAGAGAAGGGAGGAACTTGTTGAGGAGCTCGTCGTAAGCAGAGGAAGTGTCTGCGGCAGCACGGTCGGCATGCTTGAAGCGGTAACGGTGCTTGTGGGGAGGAGTTGCCGTAGCCCAGCCATTTGTCGCAGGCTCGGTCTTGCCGTCGTGAAGTTCGATATCTTTGCGTAGACGAGCGGAGAATTTCTTGGAGAGGAAGTTTGCGAGTTGCAGACTTGATTCTTCGGCGAAGAGTTCAGAGAGCTCCTCGACTGTGTCGGGTGTGAGGTATTGCGGTGTCATGTACTGGATCAAGAAATCCATGTCCTTTTCGTCAAACTCGACTTCCTCCTCTTCTGCATCTTCGGCCTTGTTTGTGTCTTCGTCGTAATCAATCCATTGTTCTTGGGGTAGGTCGAATTCGTCGTTCTTGCTTTGCAGCTGTTGCAGGGAACTGCGCTCGGCCAGCTTCTCCTCGAGTCCTGGCTCGAAACCTTCTTCTCCCTCTTGCGGAATGTGGAACCAGCCGGAGATGGCCATGCGAATACGACCACCATCATCCTCGCTCTCACCCTCCTTGCGCTTGAGAACTTCTTCGACATCGTGGAAACTCTGACCAGGTTGGACAGTGAAGAAGGAAAGTTGGTTCCAGGCGGGTGGGATGACCTTTGTGAAGTCGTAGTGTGGGACTCTGACCTTCTTGCCATCGCTATCGGTCTTTTCCTCGGTAGGATACAGACGCAATGCGCCGCCCCAGTTGGCCTGCCACGGCTTGTCCGGGTCGGTCAAGTATAGAATGTAGCTGACTCTTCTAGTGCCGATAACGTCATCGTGGCATAGCAAGTGACAGCCAGGTGCGTATACATTGACAGCCATATCCGTCTTCTTTCCTGACAATGGGCCAGCGCCCGAGACTTCCGAGACCCATGCGCGGAATTCGGCCGAGTAAAGCGAGTCGCGAAGGGTGAGCAGCGATGGCAGCAACTTGAGGGCGGAAGGATCGAGACCAGAAAGGTTGGCGAGATCACCGGACTGGTGGATCTTGTAGATGTCGGTTTCCTTGGGCGTGAAGTGGACATTGTCGATGATTTCGCGACGAACGGAGCGGAGGAGGGAGTCGTTGATCAGGCCAGACACAACTGTGTGCAAGTATCTGTAGACTGTCAGATTTGAGAGTGCAGACAGATATCTGGTGCGACATACGGCCCACTCTGGGCATAGTCTTCGCGGTATTTTGTGACGACATCCGTGTCAAACAGCTTGTCGCCAAAGTTTGCGTGAACCTCAGCTTGCGACTTTGCAGCCTTCTTGACAGGCACGTTGGCGTCGGTGCCGTTGCTTTCGTGTTTTCTCTTGACCATTGTTTCGGTCTGCTGTGTACTGTATAAGGAGGGTGTGGACAGCAACGCGATCGGAAAAAAAAAAGTAGATTCGAAGGGTCCAGCAGCTCGACGGGCGAGTCCCCACACCAAGTGAGCATCAGCTGAGTGACCTGAGTGGACACGCCATGTCCGTATATTCCCGTATCGCAATTCTTGGCCATTGTACACTTTATCGCTCGACTATCGAAAGAGCATACTCGAGGGAGTTATGATTTGAGAGAAAACAAGG
>ERZ794946.212-NODE-212-length-26510-cov-5.743224_pt1 | contig 26510 bp, 16 predicted proteins | sample MGYA00433072_ERZ794946 | MGnify/ENA primary metagenome ERZ794946 (study PRJEB30137, sample SAMN04331413) | food metagenome | isolation source: Y3 must sample point D1 replicate A | place: Australia: South Australia | collected 2014 ...
GAGCCTGGTGCCACAGTGTCCGATGCGTGCGCCTCATACGCCGACCTCGATAAACTCAACGCTCGTCTGAACCCTGCCCTTCACGACCTTGTGACAGAGACCGACTTCTTTTCCTACTACCGCCTGAACCTATACAACAAGAAATGCCCTTTCTGGTCCGATGATGAAGGTCTCTGCGGAAACATTGCTTGTGCTGTAACAACGCTCGAGAACGAAGAAGACATTCCGGAGATCTGGAGAGCCGAGGAGCTCAGTAGACTGGAAGGCCCAAAAGCACACCATCCTGGAAAGAAAGAGCAGAGAGAACTAGAAAGACCGCTTCAAGGAGAACTTGGCGAGAACGTGGGCGAAAGCTGTGTTGTAGAATACGACGACGAATGCGACGAAAGAGACTACTGTGTGCCCGAAGATGAGAGCGCAAGTGCCAAGGGAGACTATGTCAGTCTGCTTGACAACCCAGAACGCTTCACAGGGTACGCCGGTGAGGGTGCCCACCAGATCTGGGAGGCCATCTATCGCGAAAACTGTTTCTCAAAACCCAGCTCGAGCGAGCAAAGCCTAGGCTCTGCTGCCATTGGCGGTCCTTTCGCCGGCTTCTCGGGCATGCAGGGCCAGGCTGCACAAGACCTTAAGTCCGTCATGAAAGAGCATGGTCGTCAGCAGGCTTCGCAATTTGGCAAAGTCGAAGACAACATGGAGTTTGACGATGAGTGTCTTGAGAAGCGCGTCTTCTACCGTGTCATCTCTGGGATGCACGCCTCAATCTCGACTCACCTGTGCTACGACTACCTCAACCAATCTACTGGCAAATGGGGCCCCAACTTGGAGTGTTACAAGCAACGCCTTCATACCCATCCCGAGCGCATCTCGAACCTGTACTTCAACTACGCTCTTATGGCCAGGGCTGCTGGAAAGCTCAAGGATTATGTGCAGGACTACACTTTCTGTACCGGAGATCCCAAGCAGGACAAGCGTACCAAGAACATGGCGCTGAATGTTGCTAAGACTATACCCGCTGGCCCTGAGATCTTCGATGAAAGCGTCATGTTCCGTGAGAACCCTCTCGGAGACACTGGTATTAGCCTCAAGGAGGACTTCCGCAATCGCTTCCGCAATGTTAGTCGCATTATGGATTGCGTTGGCTGCGACAAATGCAGGCTCTGGGGCAAGCTTCAGACTGCTGGGTATGGTACAGCGTTGAAGATCTTGTTCGAGTTCAACAACGATCAGCCTGCACCCGCTCTGAAAAGAATCGAGCTTGTCGCCTTTTTCAACACCTTGGACAAAGTCAGCAACGCCATCAAAGCCCTTGGCGACTTCCAACGCATGCTGGCCGAAGAGAAAGGAGTTCCTGTCCCGGAAACAGTTGCCGACGAGAAGCAGCAGGATGTTATCCAGGAGGAAGAAGAACTTGACGATGATGCTTGGGAGAAGCCTACTCCCAAACCCAAACTTACCACATGGCAAGAGACCAAGCATGAGATCTATGTGGTATGGTCGGTCACAAAGTTCATCCTCAAGAGCTGGATTGAGATTCCTCAGACAATGTAAGTCGACCCACGTTTTGGCTCAGATCATCACTAACTCTTCTGTTAGTTTCATCGTCCTTATCACGGAGCTCTGTAGACTATGGCAACGTTGGCTTGGTCTGGAAATAACACCACGCTCTTGGGAGTTCCGCTTGCCGACTGTGGATCAGCTATAGAAAGCATCACCAATATGAAAAGGGTTACGTCGTTGGTGTTTCAGCATATGCAAGTTATTTTTCAACATAGCGTTGGCGTTTATACGGTTTATGGAATTGTTTGGGAAGGCTCCGGATGTACAGATGTGCCGAGCGGTTGCTATCACTATCAAGATAGAAATGTATCGAAGAGCTGCCTATCGATATCACTGTGCGGCCAAACGGTGCGCTACTCTAATCACTAGAACGCAGTTGTAGAAGAGAGCAAGTCAAGCAGGCAATGGATCACACGATAGGCATGTATGTGGTGTGGCTCGCTTCGGCTCGGTCCTCCATTCATCGTCCTTCTCATAGACCTTCTCACGCGTAGACAGCCCCTGACAACGCTTTACACCGCTTGAATAGCCGAACGTGTTCAGCATTAAGAACTACTCGCAACGTCGTTGCAGACCATTACGGTATATATAGTTTATGAGCTCCTGAAAATTCGGTCCATCGCGCTTCAGACTCAGTCAAAGCCACCATTGTCATGCCAGATGACAGTGCTCGACTCAAATTCTGCATCAATTTATCTATTTAGCAACCATGGCAGATGGTGTTTCATGTTCCAGCACGTGGAAATGTAGATTGGACCGCCGTTTTGGGATGGTGAGTATGACCGGATGGCTGCGTTTCATCTTCAAGCAGCCAATATGAAGGGCGTGTCGCGTAGCGTGATCAAGATCATGTACACATGTTGTTGTGTAGCACGGCATTTCTGTGTCAGAAGACGCGGCATTCGCGGTGTTGCGCGAACAAAACAAGCGCCAGTACGTAGTAGTCGACAGTTGGACGGTACACACAAACCATCGAGGTCCTGAACGGTCCACCCCTGATAGTTGGGCGGTTGTGGTGGAGTTTTGAAAGCATCCGGCGGCCGTTAACTTCATGGTCCACTCATGGCACGATCGCTAAGCTCACGCTGCGTGAAACCATGGCTTGTTAGGGTTAGACTCGCCTAAGTGTCCCGTCAAAGACAACGTCGACGCGGAGAAGATAGGGGGCTTGAGCCAATCATATGCTTGTGCCTGGGGTTTAGAGGTGAACCTTTGTCGTGCGTCTGGAACTCTGCCCTGCACACGATTTTCACACTTGCAGCCTTCCCGATTCGTTGGCGCCCGCCAGGAAGTAGGTACTTCAAAACGAAGGAGGTGCCACCCCAAGAGAACTTCTCTTGCTCTTTTTTCCAAGACACCATCTGTTTCCCAAGTCATTCCTTGTCACTTTCCAAGCGCCTACTCGTCTCAGGACGTCGTGCTTCGCTTGCCTGACCATCGCTTCCTCTCCTTTGGGCGATCACAGTCAGAACATTCATTCCCTCAAACCATTAACCGCAAGGACTGTGTCCCGGTTAGCCTTCATTCTTTCAAAAAGCAGTCTCGGTCACTTTTCGAAACACCATCAGCAGGCTGTATCATCTTCTGCAAGACAGAAACTTATCAAGACATCCTTGATCACACGCTCGACAGCACACCCTCAAGCCAACAAATCCTTGTGATCATTTCGGTTACACGTGTGAGACCTGCTACTAAGTGACACTTTCACTCTCACATCCGGAGCTTCTGTCTTCTTGAAAAATTACCTGTGGTTCTTTGACAGTCCCCATCACTCATTCCAGCAAACATGTCGCTTGTCCGTGCCTTCACCACCAGACGGGCTGCCCGCAACAAGTCAGACCTGGATCGCGCTGCCAGTCAGCGCATCCAGCGTCCCAAGATCTCTGGTCCCATCGAGTTGATCTCGACAACAAACACTCTTGCGTACGAGGCTCCTGATATCTTTGGAACCAACCCCATCGCCCACAAGGGAGGTGCTCTTGCAACCTCGTCCAGCTCCAACAGTCTGAGTTCCCTCGAATACAGCGATTCTAGCAGCATTGGCCACCGTTCTGGAGGAACTTTCACCGACGCCTCTTCTTTTGAAGACTCATCCCCACTGTCCCCGGAGCCTAACCACTTGAGCTGCTACTTCAAGCCTTCGGTCTACGACGACGAGCCTCTGCAACACAGTCGCCAGACTTCTGTCAACTCATTCCACCGCCCATCGACCAGCGATGTCGCGCCTGTCCTTCCTCAACGCGCTCCTTCGCACAGCAAGCGCGCTCATCAATTGAGCCACAAGCGATCGATCTCGCGCGTGAACCCTCCTTCTTTCCCTGAGGACGCCTTTGTCACCACCAGAGACTCGACCGACTTCTTCCGCGCTTCTGGACCGACTTCACCTCACCCCTTCAGCAAGGAGCTCGAGCAGCTCAGTGAGGTCGCCGAGGAATTTGGCAGCACAGTCCGTGACGTTGAGGCAGATGCCGACCGTGTCTTCATGGACGCTCACGGTCTGGACCACTTCTCTGCCAATGACTACATGTTGGAAATCGCAGACATGCTCAACATCATTTTCGAAGAAGAGCCGACGCCGTACGAGGAGGCCGGATGGATCTAAATGCCACCCTCAATGTCAAGCAACGGTCGCAAGGCTGGTAACTTGCGAGGCCATGGCATCTTCCTGTCCACCCTTTTTTTCAGGGGAACTCTGATACGACTCTTCACTTCTTGTCAATTTCACGTCTGACTCTTTTGACTTCTTACTCTCTTTTGTTTACGTTACCACGGAAGACTGGGGCCCTGATGTATTATTTGGCGTTTGGGATATGGAATTCTCAAAAAAGGGCTATGATGATACGAAATACTCGGGCAGTCTTCTTGGGAGAAGGGCATTATTGACCTTCTATCCCGTTCACTCTTTATTTTCTTATTTTATGACCTCAATCTAGGCCACACAGCACGAAGGGAATGGTGGTGCGGTGTCTTTATATCGAAGCTAGATTTAGCAATGCACTTCTACGCTCGTTCACTCATTTTATGTCTTTGGTACTCGTTGTGGGTGAATATCGTAAGACTTCGCCAAATCTACGAAAAAATCCAAAACGTGCGTCACTGCCGGTCTCTCATGACAGAAGTGACCACGATCTATGTTCAATTGCACTATTCTTGACATGTGGCCTGATTCGGCGAGCAAGTCATTTCTGCCCCAGGCTATCAGTCTGCTCTAATTAGCACGCACGGAGACTCGTCGGCGCGAGCCGCTACAAACATGACACAAGTCGTCGTAAAAGCCATGCATGCTACATGCACGTTTTGACAGCGACTGGAATGGCCTTGACAGAAGCCAAGCGATGTAGAAAAGATTGAGCGGTCAGGAGCAAATCGTGGCGGTCAACGGCATAAAGCAGGCATAGCCGGATGGGAGACAAAGAGCCGGTCAATCAAGCATCGAGATATAGCAGCCAGATAGATGACTAGTTTGAAACCCCAGGACAAAAACAAGGCAGCTAGTATGCTGCAGCAGTGCCAAAAGAGATGAGATGGGGTGCATAAAGAGCCTCATAGAAAGCCGTAATGACACAAAACGACGAGCAGAGGTTGTGATGATAGCAATCGACGGTCGGCGATAAGATAGAGCTAACTCAAGGCAGCCGGTAAAGGCAGCAGAGCAATTCGCAGATTCGAAGCTTCCTGTTTCGATAGATGAATCGGCACGGTTTTGGTGGAGGAAGGTTTAAGAGGGCGATCCGACGGAAGGAGCCGAGCATCTCGGCGGCGCGACTAAGGGCTTTGCGGACAATTAGGTCCACTCTTGCAAAAGGCGAAGTGTGGACATCAACAATCAACAACAACAATACTTTTCTTCCCACCACCTCCCCTCCTACCAACCCCGTCTATTGTGCTGTCGCATCGTGTCATCACGCCAGAATCATCCATCAAAAGAGCTATTGAACTCGAGTCAATCGCATCACTTTTGTCACCTTGTTGCCCCTCCAAGCCCTTGTTGCGCCAGTTTTGCTTGCCCCGCTCGACCGCCGCGGTTTGACAACAACACAAGCGCATTCGACAGCGCACTTCGTACACAGCTTCTCCCACCTCCGCGTGCCACTTCGACTCCAGTCTTGTTTCTGCGAAACACAGCGAATCAGGGGCTCCACCACAGACACCGCTTGTCTCTCACGCGACATAGATAATCGCATCTATCCAGCTCTTAACAGCACTGCCCCTCCGGCTTCCAGCTCCAGCTCTCATCAAACCTAAACAATGGTCAACATGGACATCGACGCCACACGCCGCAACAAGAAGCCGCGCCCCTTGAGCGACTCTGAGCGCGAGCGCCTGGACGAGTTTATCGAGAGCATCCACTACTCGTCGAGGTGAGAAGATCTCTTATCTATCCACCTGCCCTCGGTCGATGCTGATTTACCCCAGATATTCGGACGACCACTTCGAGTACAGACACGTGCAGCTGCCCAAGCAGATGCTGAAGGCGATACCAAAGGAGTACTTTGACGGTTCGCGAGGCACGCTGAAGCTGCTGTGGGAGGACGAATGGAGAGCATTGGGAATCACCCAGGTATGTGTCCATCTTTGCGCCTCGATGAAAGAACAAGGAGCTGACCGCGACCACAGAGTTTGGGTTGGGAGCACTACGAAGTCCACGAGCCCGAGCCGCACATTCTGCTCTTCAAGTGAGTCTCGCAGTATTTACCCCATCAGAAAGACGAAGCTGACAGATCACAGGCGCCCCATCAACTACCAGCCCCCAGTGCACTAGGAGTCACTGCCCACGATGAAGACGACGGTGATGACCTCCATGATGCTCGACTGCTTATAGACCCTGTTTCCCTCGAATCCCCGATCAAATCGCAACCACAAGCCACGGCTTCGTCAGAGCGACACTCACCCAAATACCACTCTCAAAGTCACATACTCTACAACCGCAGGGCACAGCCGGAGCTTGAAACACAAATCAGAAAACACAAATGACAGCTTTCCTTAAAAATCCACCCATCCTCCACACTCGAGTACCAGAAACAGAGGCGAATCTGAAAAAAGACGACGCAACAATTGTCACCAATCGAACACATGCTTTTATGGCTCTGTACAGCTCACAGGGCTTTGCCTTGCTTTGACGTCAAATGACTACGCAGCTTGGTGTTCTAAGCAACCCCTCTCCTCTGATTGCACACTGCAAGGCGTTTTCTGTTTTTGCTTTCCTAATGATTTTGCTGGGACCAGGAGTTGCATTCGTCGGGTTCTGCTTTATTATGAATTTTCAAATGCGTCTGCGCCCCGTAAAGGAGCTCATGTTTTCTTTTCCTTACTTGTACAAATGGGCACACCAGCAACTCGCCACTCAGAAGTCTTTGTCGTTCTTACCCTTGAGTATTGTACTTAGCTAAAGAGAGACAGAAATGAAAAAGAAAAATGTCAAAATTGCAATGTCCTGAATTATAATGTGAGTAACGAGATATGCTAGCAACAGGTCTATCTCTTATCATGCAACGCGCATGGAGCCCTGGAATTAAGCATCCCTTACTCGCATGTGGCGGTGGTTGAGATTTCCACAGCTAGACCACTTCATGAGCTCTCTTTGGACATGGCCTTGATCATAGAAAACATCGTGTATCGAGACAACCGATCTTGCAGCCTCGCCACTGAGCTGTGTTGTCGCCCCTATTCCCTTCATGTTTAGACAGACCTACCTAGCCATGGGAAAAAATCGAACTGATGCAATCACTCTATACCATTCAACTAAACTTCCCACTCCAAATCCATACGTTAGGGCGTACCACAAAGAACTCTACCACCGCATATCTTTCAATCAAACAACCCACGTTTCTTACTCGTCTGCGATCCTCCAATCGGCAATGCCGTGACCGTTTGCCCTATACGCACTTTGACCGCATCAAAAGAGACAATCATGTTTTCGCAAAGATCATCCAAGATCTCTTTGACAATCGGTTGCATGGCCAAGTTATCATCTTCCAGGTTTCGATTGGTAGATGGTAATGTCCAACCTATACTTATGTGAAAATAAGGTGAAAAGTCGTTGTTGTTTTTGGCGGTGGCAGTTGCTTTTGTCGGGTTCGAGGAGTTCTTCTGGGCGAGTTTGGTGTAGAGTTGGGGTTGGTTGTGTCTTGCTGCTATGCGGTTGCTGGTGAGGAGGAGTTGGTTCAGGAGGGTTAGGGAGCTGGGTGATTGTGATTGTTGGGGATCTTGGACGCGGAGGACCTGAAGTGATTGGTTAGTATAGCTCTTAAGACCACGATGCGAGGGTATCTTTGAGCTGCTGCAAGGCAGAAACAGGTTTTGAAATGCGGCAAGCTACTTTTGAGAGTCTTCAAGCGAGGAGGTTCTCGGTGCTCGCACGCCATTCGTGGAAAGTTTCTTGCCTTGCTATAACTGGGATGGAAATACTACTACGTACCAGGAAATAGCGACTGCTGTCTTCATTACCATGCCATGATAGCGATGCTGGCCGTACCTTGATTGGCTGACGTAGTGAACGAACCACCGAGTTCAATTGTTCGGTGATATCGTCCAAGAAGGTGTCCTTGCTCTCAGTGCGAAGGACTAATGGTGCGCTGAGAGACACATGCAAAGGTAAAGGCACTTGGAGAGGCGTTTCTATCAATGAATGCACCGTCGAATTTGGCAATGCCTTGAGTAGTCTGGTCAGAGTTTCGTGTTCATTTGGCGAGGGAAGCCCTGCGAGGCTGTGTAAGTTTCATTGAGTTGCGAAAACGAAGACTCCAAGGAACGAGGCTCGTCAGAACCTACATTCGAGATAGACATGGGTGGGCCAGTTTCCCTCAACATGCTTGACGATACGTTTGCGACCATGGTGTAGCGATGGATCGTCGGTATTGCTTACGCGGACACTGGACGAATACAAATTCAAGAACGACGCTGGGAGTGGTGGTAGGTCGTCGTCCTCATGGTTGACTGCGTCTTTCTTGGATCGCTTGGCTATAGGTTGTTCATCCTCTTCGGAATCTGAATAGGAAACTAGTGCCATGAGCACTATCGACGGATCAATAGAAACCCGAGGACGATGGATGTTGGCGGATGTGGAGGATAGGTTGATAAAGAGCAGAGGCTATTCTCTTATTCGACATTCAATGCCAAGCAGTATCACTGTCGGAAGACACAGAGTTGGTATGGCCCATACAAGGTGGATGAGAGCAAGAAAATAACTGAACTCTCAATGGATATCTCTGGTATTCAACTCAACTTCATCGCTTTCTGCAACACGAAAGTCGGCCAGCAGTGCTTGGAGGGATTGATCAGTAGACAAATTCCTACGTCGCCGTCGTTCTGTAAAGAGTCCCTGGAGAAGAGGTCCGGGGAAAAAACTGACATTGCGCGGCCACATACGTCATTCGGATAGTGGGACCGCGAACACAAGCAAAGCCAAAAAGTGAGTGAGTGATGTTGATGATGAGGACCGTAGGAAGGTGCGGCCCAAGGACGATCCATTTTTAAGTATTGTACCTGCGCCGTCCTGCTGACCTTTTCGTTCCCTTCCATCTTGCTTCTTGCATCTGCAGTGCGACGCTTCATCAGACTAACATCAGAAACTAAACTATATCATGGCAGCTGTCAACGCCAAAGAGGTAAGATCCGGCTACACTCCTCGTGTCCAAGCAGACCCACTCACAGTCTATCCCCAGGCTCAAGCCTACCTTATTGACCCTCTCAATGCTCCGGAGCCATCGCAAGAGACTGGACCGGGCACGCATTTCTACCCTCCCGATGCCCCGAAGGCCGCTTCGCCTACTGTTTCCTCGCCCTCGTCTTCAAAGAATCCGTTCCGCGACTCCAAGAGCGGCGCTACGACACATGTCCGTCACTCTAGCAGAAGCTCGACCGGCAGCACCTCCAAGTTTCCGGATTTCCAGGAAGGTCCCTCGCACCGCCGCAACATCAGTGGTGAACACCGCCGCAATGTCAGTGGTGACCATCTCATGGGCGAGTCATCCGCCGGCCGCCGTAGAGGCAGCTCGCTTAACCAGCGCTACCCTGGAGACACTTCGAACCAGCCCTTGAACATGCTCAGAAAGGATAGCAAGAAGGCCTACCGTTCTCCCCATCTCAACAAGCGTCACATCCCTGGTGCTGATACTATCGATCGCCTTGATCCTACTCCCAACAAGCTTCCCTACCACCACGAGGGTCCCTATGATGCTGCTCTGCTAGCCCGTAACACCAGCTACAAGTCCAGCCCCATTGCCGCCCTGGAGGACTCTAACAGAGAAGCTCTCAAGGCCACACCTGCCGAGAACATTAAGGATGCTCTCGACAAGCACAGACCTCTTGACGGTGTCGCTACCGTTCCTCCCGGTCAGCGTGACCAGCTTGGCCGTGTCTACCACTACGAAGAGGGAACCGACATGATGCGTGAGGCCAACCCCGAGGGCGGCGCTTATAAGCAATGGCCTGGAGAGGTGAGTCTTGCCAAATGGAATCTTTTGCACCAGCATACTGACCATTCTTCCAGGAATATCACCCAGATGACCTCAAGGGCAAGGGCGAGCCTGCATTCTCCCTTGACCGCGCTCTCAAGGCTCACACTATTCACGAACGCGACTTTGATGGCCAGCGTGGAATCGAGCTGTCGGATCGTCCTCTTATGAGCGATCACGACAAGCAGAAGGACAGAAAGAAGCTCGACAACCGTGACCCTGTCGAGATTGCCGGTGACGACTCTCGCTATGCAGACCTTGTCATGGCAGCCGACTCAGACGCACACACCCAAATGAACCGCACAAGCAGCTTGCGTAAGGCAGGCGAGGGTCTCAAGAAGAGACTGAGCTTGAGAAGAAGACATCAGGAGTAAAGCTCCGTGTGTCATTGATTTTCTTTTGTTTACTTTTCATTACTTGTTTCACGAAGCGATAGATTGTACATCACAGGTTTGATCATGGATGGACGGATGGGATGGAATGGAAAGTTCGGTTACGACCGATCGGCCCTGGATGGCCTTAATAAATTGTACGATACGACAGGAAGCCAGAATTTGTATGAATATGCCTTATCACAAACATTGAATTTATCCGCGAGCGATTGGTAGCGACAGCTATCAAGCAAAATAATATGCCAGAGCGGGACTCTTGACAAGTGTTAGACACAGGCGATTTCAGCTAGACAACGTATATCGACAGATGGCTGGTCGATACACTTGTATAAACGCTCTCCAGGGTTGCTGTGAACAGCGCCTAGGACCATTCATGCTCGTCTGCTTGCCTATTTTTCCTGTGGAATGGGTACTGTATCGCCGGTCAGGAACATTTAGTGTCAGCTATTTCGAATTGAGCAGTTGTGGTAAGAATAGAAAGAATCGTTCATGACATTTTATAGATACGCTAAGAAACACATTACTCAGACATGCTCTCCCAACCGCGCTCGTCAGCACCAGCGTCGTCCTCGTTCTCCTCTTCGTCCTCACCACTCTCGCTGTCATCCTCCTCGTCATTGGCAACAGCGACCAGTCTCTCCTTGACTTCGGTTGCGTCAATGCCCTTGACACGGCCAGCGAAAGCCTCACGGACGGCTCTGTTGGTGCTGGTGTCCCAGACCTGAACGGCACCCTTTGATCCAGCGACGGCAAGACGGAAAGCGACTGCCTCGTCGGGAGCGAAGTTTGTAGAGAAGACGCGGCCGACACCAATGTCACGCGACACGACCATGGAAGGTTGATTGGTAGCTTGATCCACATTCCACAGCTTGACTGTGCGGTCTGTCGAGGCGGTGGCGATGAAACCAGGGACGGTGGGGTTGAGTGCGAATGAAGAGAGTGATGACTCGTGTGCTTGGAGGCGCCAGATGGCTTGTGTCTTTTCGGGGGTGGAAGGTGCGTTGCGTGCGTCAAAGGCGTACAGGATACCGCTTTCTGTAGAGACGTAGAAGACGTGCTCGTTGTGGGGATCCCAGCGGACTTGCTCGACATCCGAGTCGACACCCCAGCGCTTGGGCTTGGTGCCCTCGGCGGCGCGCAGGTCGGCGACGCAGACGGTGCGGTCGTAGGAACCGGTCAGCAGGATGGTCGAGTGGGCTTCGTGGGGGTTGAAGTGCAGGGCGCAGACTTTGTCGGTGTGGAAGTCGTTGTATGATTTTGCGCACTGTTGGGTGCTCAGATCCCAGAGCTTGACGGTGGTATCGGCCGAGGCGGAGGCCAGCAGGTTGCGATGGAAGCGGTTGGCTGACAGGGCGAGGACCGAGTCGACGTGGTAGGCGTTGTTGATTTGCTTGCTCTTCTTCTTCTTCTTTTTCTTCTGGCCGGGCATGGGCGGTGCTGCGGAAGCTTCTGCGGTTCCCTGACCAAGGACGGCGTTGGGGTACATGCAATCGACGGTGTCCAGATCCCAAATCTCAATGTCCGGGTCCATGGTGCCGACGGCGACGAAGTTGGCCTTCTGACCCTCGGGTACGGGCTCGCCGGGCTTGGAAATGGGCATGTTGACCCACTCGACTGCCAGCGGAATGGCGGGCAGCATAATGTCGTGGTGGACGTACAAGTTGTCGGCGTCATCCTCATAGACGTAGCACTCCAGATGGGCGACCTCATCCTCGATACGTGCGGCCAGCAGCATGTTGTCGGTGGGCAAGATCTGCATCTCCTCGCGCTCCTCGTCGTCTGACTCTTCGCCCTCCTTGAGTGTGATGTAAGGGTCCTCGGCGTTGGAGCCGTGGTATGCCAGGTTGCGTACATTTCCGAACATGCTCAAGGTCGAGTCGCCTTGTCCCTCTTCACCCTCGGGAGCCTCGTCGTTGTCGTAGTTCTCAAGGTCGTACTCTTTCAGGTCGTCGTCCTGGAGATCGATGTCTTGTGTCGCGGCGGCGGTTGCGGATACTTCGTCGTCATCCTCGTCGTCGCTGTCGTCCTTCTTGGCCACCTTCTCGCCAGCCAGCTCGGCTTGCGCATCGGCGAGATCATCCTTTGCGTCGTCGAGTTCCAGCTTGGCCAGCTTGGAAATGCGTTCGAATTCCTCCTCGTCGAACTGGTATTTCGTCGGGAAGGGTGCTGCGAAGCCTCGCGGCACCCACGTCGTTGCTGTGATCATGGACATTTTGATTGTGATATGTCTGAATGATGCTGGAAAAAAATCCACATGCTCTCGAAACTTTGCGACAGATTGCGGGGAATCCAGGGCCGGAAGTGCCAAGTCACCCGAGCGCGTCGCCGCATCTCGATACTGAACGTCGCAGCGTTTGTAGGAAGTATCTCCAGCGCTGCATCTCCTAGGATATAGCTATCCAATTGCACAATGCTTTGGAATTGAAGAACCGTTCAGAGAGAGCTGAAGAAATTTGATCTCCCATTGGACAGTCCTGTACTCCAACATATCATCCTGCATTGCAGCAGCCATATTCGGTCCCAATCTCGCAGGTGAGCACTTGGCGTTCACTATAGAGTGAGTCAAACGTTCGCGGGCAACTCTCTCCATCGCGAATACAGCGTCACCAAAGCTCCAAGATTTATCCATTCAACATTCACGACTCGATAATATTCATGTCTTCATACAAGCGCCGTAAGCTAGACAACGACGGCGACGGCGATGATGACGGTCAATTCTCTATAAGGCCATCAGCACAACGACCGCGAAATGGTCCACGCGATGGAGCTCAAAACTCGAAGCCACGCCAACAAGAATTCGATGGCCCGGAGCCTGGAGTCGACGCCCAAGACCAAACTGCCCTGGATCGCGACTGGTACCTGGGTGACGAAGGCGGTGCTACACTTGGCGACGAGGCCCACAACCCGTTCGGAGAAGACGCAGCATGGGAGGACCAGCAGCGCGAAGCTGCTTTGTTAGAGAAGAAGATGGCCGTAAGGGCACGCGGCAACCCTCGTGCTATGCAGAGACAACGAGAAAATGACGCATGGGAGACAAATCGCATGCTTACGTCCGGTGTGGCGCAAAGAAGAGAGCTAGACACAGGCTTTGAAGATGACGAGGATGGCACGAGAGTCCATTTACTGGTACACGATTTGAAACCGCCATTTCTAGACGGTAAGACTGTTTTTACGAAACAACTCGAGCCAGTATCAGCAGTCAGAGACCCCCAAAGCGACATGGCTGTATTCAGTCGCAAAGGAAGCAAGGTGGTAAGCGAACGACGACAACAAAAGGAACGTCAAAAGGCTGCTCAAGAGGCTACCAAGGTCGCCGGAACCGCTTTGGGTAATCTAATGGGTGTCAAAGAGGAGGATACCGACAGTGCTGCACCTGAACCTGCAGGCGGCCAGGTAGAGAAGGGTGGCAGTAAATTCGCCGAACACATGAAGAAGCAAAGCGAAGGTCAGAGTGCTTTCAGCCGAAGCAAGACACTCAAAGAGCAGCGAGAGTATCTGCCTGCTTTTGCCGTCCGTGAGGAGTTGCTTCGCGTTATTCGCGACAATCAGGTCATCATTGTCGTTGGTCAGACCGGTTCAGGCAAGACCACTCAACTAACACAGTTCCTGTACGAGGATGGCTATGCAAAGCACGGTCTGATCGGTTGTACTCAGCCACGTCGTGTTGCCGCTATGAGCGTAGCTAAACGTGTTGCTGAGGAGATGGAAGTCAAACTGGGTGGTCTGGTTGGATACGCGATCCGTTTCGAAGACTGTACAAGCAAGGAAACTTCCATCAAGTACATGACCGATGGTGTTTTGTTGCGCGAGTCGCTCGTGGAAGCCGATCTCGACAAATACTCGTGCATTATCATGGACGAGGCTCATGAGAGAGCTTTGAATACAGACGTTTTGATGGGCTTGATCAAGAAGGTACTTGCCCGCCGAAGAGATCTCAAACTGATCGTCACATCCGCCACCATGAATGCCGACCGCTTCTCGCGATTCTACGGCGGCGCCCCTGAGTTCTTCATTCCTGGACGTACGTTCCCTGTCGACATACAATACTCACGAAGTCCTTGTGAGGATTACGTGGATAGTGCTGTGAGGCAAGTCCTCGCCATTCATGTTTCTCAGGGGCCAGGAGATATTCTTGTTTTCATGACGGGTCAAGAAGACATTGAGTGTACCTGTGAGCTGATTGACGAACGTCTAAAACAACTCAACGACCCGCCAAAGCTGTCTATCCTTCCGATCTACAGTCAAATGCCTGCTGACCTGCAAGCGAAGATCTTCGACCGTGCTGCTCCAGGTGTGCGCAAGGTCATTGTCGCCACCAATATCGCAGAAACTTCGCTGACTGTCGATGGTATCATGTATGTCGTTGACTCTGGTTTCAGCAAGCTCAAGGTGTACAATCCTCGTATGGGCATGGACACTCTGCAGATCACCCCTATTTCGCAAGCCAACGCATCGCAAAGAGCGGGCCGTGCTGGACGTACAGGCCCAGGAAAAGCTTTCCACCTCTACACCGAGCGAGCATTCCGCGATGAGTTCTATATTCAAACCATTCCTGAGATCCAGCGTACGAACTTGGCGAACACGGTCCTCTTACTGAAATCGCTCGGTGTCAGGGATCTGTTGGACTTCGATTTCATGGACCCTCCTCCGCAAGAAACAATCTCCACTTCCCTCTTCGATCTGTGGGCTCTGGGAGCTCTGGACAACTTGGGAGACCTCACAGAGCTCGGTCGACAGATGACATCGTTCCCAATGGATCCCTCGATGGCCAAGCTAGTCATCACATCATGCGAATACGGCTGCAGCGAAGAGATCCTGACAATTGTATCGATGCTGTCAGTGCCATCTGTCTTCTACCGACCCAAGGAACGAATGGAAGAAGCCGATGCCGCGCGTGAGAAGTTCTTCGATTCGACCTCAGACCATTTGACGTTGTTGAATGTATATCAACAATGGGCTGGCAACGGAAGGCGCGATGGCTGGTGCGTGACTCACTTCCTGCACCCCAAAGCACTGCGCAGAGCCGAGGAGATCCGCAATCAAATTCGCGACATCATGACTAGCAACAAAATGCAGCTGGTCAGCTGCGGTTACGACATGGATATTGTCAGACTCTGCATCTGCTCGGGTTACTATCATCAGGCAGCCAAGCGCAAGGGACTGGGCGAATACCTAAACCTGCGTACCTCGGTCTCGATGCAGCTGCACCCGACATCAGCTCTATACAACTCTGGCGATCCACCGGATTATGTTATTTACCACGAGCTTATTCTGACGTCTAAGGAGTACATGTCATGTGTCACGACTGTTGACGCGACCTGGCTAGCTGACCTTGGAGCTGTATTCTACTCAGTAAAGCAGAAGGGCTATTCGACTAAGCTGAAACGTACCACAGAGCTCGAGTTTAACAAAAAGATGGAAATTGAACAACAAATGGCTAAGGATAGGCAAAAGGCAGCCGACAGAGCCAAGGAGGAAGACGAGAAGAAGGTCCGGAAACCAGTCATGAAGAAGGTTACGGCTGTAGGTGCGGTCAGAAAACCTATCGTGCCTAAGCGTAGAGGTTTCTAGAGCGGTTGCAACACACTCGAGTAAATGAGCAGACTCTCAATGGAGGTAACCATATCTCGAGTTCGAGTGTGCATTTCGACGATTACCAAACAGATGTGCTTTGAATTTGAGACGCTATTTCAAGCGCAAATCCTTTTCGACCTCAGGCGCGCGCCTATAAGTATTTTTACAGCTAGCTATAAGCGCCGTGGCATTTGTTCCTTGCCCACTCCATATTTTTGAATTTCCTGCCAAAATAGGAACACTTACTTGAATCAAACAGTCGGAGACTTCACTTGATCCAAAGGCAACTGTCCACGCGATACTGTTAGTGCGATGTTGTATAGATTGTAGAAAGGTGGTTGGCAAAGCAATATAAATTGATGGTCAACAGCCAGCCCGCATGCCAGCCGCATGGAAGCTCAGCCACCTGGGGAAAACAATGGAAAGCGGGAAGCCAGAAAGTGTCAAGAGCGTGGCGCCGCGTGCATACGTAAATACCCAAAAGCCAAACACCAAGGCCGCGAGTCTTCTGTTTGCTACTTCCGTATTCTTGCTGTCTCAGACAATAGTTCTTTCCAATTTTCCTTCGCCCTTCCTTGCCTCGTATCCTCGAACAAACACCCCTTTCGCACTTTCCTTCCAAGGCAACATTGTACTCGGCTCGCCCCGGCGACCGACCCCTGCGCAAGGCTCCTGCTTACCGCATTCTACAACTTCCGCAGTCCAGAACCTGTCACTTGCTGTCAAACGAAACATCTTCCTGGGGCAAAGGCATCCCATCGAGCATTTGTTCTACTCTATCGCCACACTCGCTCGCTTTCTAGTCTCCTCGGATTTACAATCGCCCCATTCGACTTGATCGCATCGTTCCTATGGCACCTTCTATGCTGTTGTCCAAGCGTGACTGCAATCAGTATGACGGCACGGACTGTTGGGATGGCGGTGATTGGTGGTGGAGCAGTGTAAGTATTCACGATTCTTCAAGAGCACAAGATTCAGGCTGACAGTATTCATCATAGTCTGGATACGGAGTTCGTTACGCAGTCATCGCTCTAGTCTTCGTTGGTATCGCCCTACTACTCTTCGGCGCCTACTTCCACGCCCAGCGCAGAATCCGCAAGGGTCTGCAGCCTCTCGCCTACCACCGCTGGCTCGTCTCTCGTCGCCGGTACAGAGCTACGCCGTTCCCTCAGAACAACTACGCCTATTACCAGCAAGACCCTGCATACCCGCCACAGCAAGGACACCCGATGCAGAACATGAACGGCGGCGCGTACCACGGTGCGCCTGAATTCCAAGCCCCACCGCCTGCTTACGGCAACTGGGAGGCACCACCAGTCTACCAGCCTCCCGAGGGTGCAAGCAAGGTCGCTGCCAACCAAAATGCTCAACCTGTGGCAAGAAACGATGCCGCTGGTGAGGGAAGCAGCGCTTCGTTGCCTCTCAACAACGCTCAGCACAACAACAACCACACCCAGTAAGCTCGCGGCTTGCAGCTTACAATGGTTGATTCCGACTTGATACGAAAGAGATACCCGGTTTCCTTGTTTTTCCCTTTGATCATCATCACGTTTTTACTCCTGCTCCTTTCCGACAGCGATATTCTGATAGAGCACTTGGCGTTTTGTTCCTGGCATGGCAACGGTGGAGTTTTTTGTGTCGCGTGGAGATTTCCAGGGCGTATTGAAAGCATAGTGTACCCACGATGAGAGAGCAGCATTCGCAACGAGAAAATCAATATGCGTTCATCATAATCATAAACCTCTCTTCCTCTTCTGATGTTCTCCATCTATTCGCATGTGCTCAACATCTTCTTTATGACGCCGACCAGAGTGCCATTCTCCATGGCAGCAGCAACACGCTCCTTGTCGCCCAACTGCTTGTTGGTGGCCTCGTCACTGGCATGAGTGCCCTCCTTGATTCTCACATCCACTCTGAATCTAGGAGGAAGCGACTGCTCCAATCTCACACGTACACCCAGACCGATAACAGTAGCCAACGAGCAATGAGTAATCGTAGGCGTAACCAGAACCTTCACAGTGGAGATCTTGGACGTAGGCGACGCAGGTGGCAAGATGAAGATATCAGGCAACGACACCACAGCCAACGAGCCCAATGATAAAGGATGTTCCGGGTCCGAGATTGTGCTTATCAGGTCGAAGATTTCCTGCTCGTCGATCTCTTCGCGCAAGTCATCGTCGTCGGAGATTGAGTCGTCTGAGGAGTTTGATGGGATTGGTGCTGGGAAGGAGGAGGTCGAGGTTGTGAGGTTGTCGTAGTGGGGGTAGGAGGGGATGAGGCCGTCGAAGAGGCCGGCGCGGGCGGTTGATTGTTGGGAGGCGCCGCGGCGAGAGGGAAGGTCGCTCGGGTTGAGGATGGCAGGGTTGGCGTTGTCTTTGTCCATTGTGATTTGTTTTGTCCAGGTTTGGCTTTGAGTTGGTTTGTAGAGGAAGTTGTGAAATTCGGCGGATGGGTTGGATGTGGATTGGAACCTGTGGCGGGGCAGGATTGTGGAAAGAGAAAAATGAAGAAAAAATGAAATCAATCATAACGCCTTTTCTGCTGACTTTGGCACGTGTTTTGATTCGTTCATTGTTTACAACCATCTTCCACTTTCCTATACACTTTCCACCAAACAATATTTCTGAGCCTCCGACCTGAATTCCTCATGTCTCGCTCTTATCGAGCACGTTCGGCATCTCCAGGCCTTCGATGCTGAAACCGCAGACATGGCGCATTTTCTCCTCGACTCACGTAAACCACGCGCTACCTACGGATCCAGAGCGCAGAAAGAAGCTAGACGAGCGGAACGAGCTCAGACGTTTCCGACTAGCTCATGACCCAGAATACCAAGCCAAGCAAGACGAAGACAAAAAGCAGAGACGTCTTCGATATGCCAGCGATCCTCAGTATCGTAAAAAACAACCTGAATCCGGACATATCTGGAATACACGAAAATTCCAAGACCCTGAATACGTTGAAGCGCGCAATGCTAGTAAGAGGTCAAGATACGAATCAGACATCGAATTTCGTAGGGCAAGACAGCGCAGTGTTGAGAAGTCACGCGTGCGGTTGCAGGCTGAGAATCCCCGATATCGTCTGAGAAAGAGCCTTCACCAATGGTGTTTGAAACACGATTGGGTTCGAGAGACGCTACCCTGGAAAACCCATCAACCTGTCCTGTTTGCAAGCAAGGTCCACAAAGAGTGCAAGGGCTGCACTCGTGTCAAGGTTCGAGAGGGTGTTAAGCTCTGGTGGCGCAAAATCGGTGACCGTGATGAGTCTTGGTTATGCCATGCCTGTCACATGCCAATGGACAACCACACAGCAGCCATGCCCTATGGATATGAGGACGTCACCACCCTGGAGGGAATAATCAACCGTAAGCAGGAGCTCGAACGTACAGCTAAAGGGTGAACACAAGAGGCAAATGGACGATGGCTCCATACTCCCTGTAAGTATATGATTCCTTGCTTCTGCTGAACCATGTCAGGGTAGCAATCAACGACCATGCAGCCGGACTCGGGAAGAAACTGACAGTCCTCGCACAGTGCAAGACTTTGGTCTTTGTATAAGCTCGCATCATTCGAGTAGCCTCGAGCTTCTAATATATGGGAGCACATGACCATCCTTCACCCGATTGTGCGGGGCATGGTGCTACATCTGATTCCTTCAATTCTGAACCAATAGCTGAGTCCACATACGGTCGGTCAAAAACAATATGCGAGAATTCGGCAAGGCGGTGACCGTCATCAGCGTCTCACATGTCATACTGCCACTTAGTGTAAAACTTGAGGCTCTGAACCAGAAAATACTCGGAACGTTCGTCTGAAAACAACTTTACTAGACGTTCAAACAGCTCCACGCAATACTGGTTCCATCCGCGGAGAAGTGGCGCATGTAGCGCTTGAGGCTTGTCAAGACACTTGCAGAGAGTGGAAGTTGCATCGATACATCACATTGATACATTTGCACTCGGTGTTAGTTTTAATTCTCAATCACTTTCTTTGCTTGCAAGCTCTTCCGTGTAGTCATCGCTCCCATTCATGATCACAATGCGAGAAAGCTCGGCTGTGAAGATGCAGTATGCTATCAGGCGTCGATGCAATTGAAAGAGAAAACTTGACATGACCTGCTGATCGCACGGCTTGTCGTTGAGACCAATGTTTGTATTTGACAACAGAGACTACAAACAGCCCACCACGTCGTAATTTATCGAGACAAGCACGACTCGAGGAACAAAAGGTTCTTTAAAGTCATAAAAAAGGAACAAACATGGGTCAAGTCGGTGTCGTGGCTATACAATCGAGGAAGAACATAAGAGCAGGGTGTCCCCAGCACCGATGCGTTTTTGGAAAGAAAAAAATCCAACACCCTGAAAGGATCGAGCAACACGTTCTTGTTCATTATGATCTCTATAGTACAATGTATATACCCTCTAGCATTACGTTCCAGCAGCCTGGCGCATGAAGAAACTCTTTAGGAAGCCCATCTTGTCAACAGCATCCAAACCCAGACTTCTCGCCCAGACCACGGGGCCACTACCAGCACTATACAGCTTGTGCAGTTTGTCAACCGTGCCCAGCATGGCGTTGTTCTTTGCCCACTGCTCAGAGTTGTATGCGTCTAGTGCCCAATTGCTGCCGATGTCCTTGCCCACGGCGAGTGAGAAGTTGATGTGCTTGGCTAACGATCTGGCGTCACCGAGACCTTGGTTCAGACCTTGGCCGGCGAGAGGGTGAATGGTGTGAGCGGCATCGCCGAGGAGAGCGACGCGATGTCCGGTATAAGTATCGGCGTGGCGCATACGTAGAGGGAAGGAAGCAACGCTGCCGTCCTGGACAGCGGAGATCTTCTGTGGGATGCGCTCAGAGTTGAATGCGGTACTGGCTTCGCGCCAGGCATATTCGTCAGCGTGGCCGGACTTCATGGTGTGCAAGTAGTCGAGGTCGACAGGCAGCAACCTGAAAGCAGCATTCACCATTGCGATGAAGTCAGTGCTGCTGAGCGACTTCAACAGAGCGGCCTTCTCTGGTGTTGTAGACCACACCAAGGTGGCTACATTTCCGGGCAGAGGAAGAAGTGCGACAGGACCCGTAGGAAGGAAACGTTGGTATGCAGTTCTGGGACCATGAGCGCCCCAATTGGCACCCTCAACCTGTACGGTCGCTACGACACCATGACGGTTGTAGTCCCAGCCTCGTGAAGGGATCCCGGCGAATGTGCGCACGGGACTGTTGGCGCCATCGGCACCAATGAGGAGACGTGCAGCCAACTTGCGAGAGTTATTCAACGAAACGACGGGCCAGTTTGAGAGGTCCATCTTCTCTGTTTCCTTTCCAAGCTCAATTCCCTCAACTCTTGTCTTGTCCATGATATCAATCGGAGGCAACGTGCCTAGGCGAGCGAGGAGGGCAGAAGTCAGGTTGGTGTTTTCAGTCATTGTCGCCACCGTGTCGGGCACAGTTGAAGATGTTGAAGGGTCGAAACTGATGCTGCTTCCGGAGACACCGTCCCATACTTGCATAGCTTGGTATGGCTGCACACGCGAGGTCGCAATGTGGTTCCATGCTCCAATTTCATTCAAGAATTTGACTGAGCCGGGAGTCAGGGAGCTGCATCTGTTGGAGAAAGTGGTCGATTCGGCCTGGATCTGAGACTTGCTGAGATCTTGTCCTTCGACCAGGGCAATCTTGAGGTTCGCAGTCTTGGGAGAAGCACCTACACGTCTCAGCACTTCAATTCTATGCTATACATGCTGTGTATGTTCTTACGAAGGGCGCCGAGCAAGCTCAGTCCTGCTGGACCGCCACCAACGCACACGACATCATAGATTTCCGGTCCTGTTGGTACGGGCGCAGCTCTAGGCGCCGTACGCGACCAGAACAATCTCGAGGTTACAAAGATGTTCGAATATCTCGAGGATACCCGGGAGACTTCACATGGTGTTCGGGGGAGCCGCAGCGGCATGCCGGCAGATATTATGGCGAGGATGGAGGATGGAGTGATTGAGCCGAAGTCTGTTCTCCAGATCTTCGTGGTATCGGCACAAGAATCTCCGGTCGCTCGGGCTATTATCGAGCGAGTCTGGAATCTGTGCGTAACTTGTCGGTTGCTCCGAATGACTCTCCGTGGTCGCAGAAATATGCGTATAACCTCATGTTTTTGTTCTCCTGTCAATTCGTCAAGGCACGGGCACATGAAAGTGGTATGAGACCACTATCACGTGTTGGAGCATGAGGAAAGTCAGCAGTGAACTTTGATTCGCCAGAGAAAATGGTCATCCGAGCCCCGGAATCACATGTTAGGTTTGTTAGGTTTCCGCCGTTGCCGACCCCTCGTTTTACCCCATACTTGCACAGGACGTTCTTGCTGCATTTGACGGAGAACAAAGACCGGGAAGTGGAATCCTGCTGCGTTCAATCGCCGACGCCAAAGCTTTTGCCTGACATGGGACGGGCCAAAATTGCCCTTTTCGAGTTTCGGGGGGTGAAACAAGACCAGGAGGTCTCTCTAGATCTCCGGATTCGGAGCGTAGGTAATGGAAGTAGGGTGGTTGGTTGAGCTGAGGGAAGGCACGAAGGTAACAAGACGAACCCTCGACGGTGCCTCGGCATCTGTTCTCCATACCTTCCCCCCCACACGTGCAATTTAGCGCATGTGGTTCATCCATTAAACACCCTTAAGCCCTCGCCTTTTGCTCGTGCTCTCCATTTCTCCTCCTCCCTGTTTCTCTTGTCGTCTCTTTCCCGTTTGTGATACCCTTCTCTATTCATCATGCCTGCAAGAGTCATCGTCGTCGGTGCTGGTCGTATGTCTCCTGACCGATCAACTGTTTCCTCCAAGGCGTAACACTAACTCCGAGTAGTTTCTGGCCTGAGTGCTGCTCACACCATCTACCTCAATGGCGGAAATGTCGTCTTACTCGACAAGAACAGTATGAACCAGCGTCTCCTCGCTCACTACTCGTGTATCGCTGACATGTGATTCAAAGACTTCATGGGAGGAAACTCCACCAAGGCCACCTCAGGAATCAACGGTGCCCTTACCCGCACACAAACCGACCTCGGGATCCAGGACAGCGTAAAGCAATTCTACGAAGACACATTGAAGTCGGCCAGAGACAAGGCGCGACCAGATCTCATCAAGGTCTTGACATACAAGTCAGCTGGCGCCGTTGAGTGGCTACAAGATGTCTTCAACCTGGACCTGACCCTTGTTTCACGACTCGGGTGAGTACATACCGATGCTCGGAAGCAGATCCATCGACTAACCTAAAGGCAGAGGTCACTCGTTCCCCCGTACTCACCGTGGTCACGATGCCAAGTTCCCTGGTATGGCCATCACCTACGCCCTGATGCAACGATTCGAAGAACTCGCCGAGACCGAGCCCGAGCGTGTCTCACTCATCAAGAAGGCCAAGGTCACCAAGATCAACAAGGAGGGAAACAATGTTACTGGTGTCACATACTCCTTCAACAACGAGGAAGTCACCGTAGATGGCCCTGTCATCCTCGCAACCGGAGGTTACGCTGCCGACTTCACAGACGACTCGCTCCTCAAGAAGTGGAGACCCGATACCTTTGGTCTGGCCACCACTAACGGTGCCCACGCCACTGGTGACGGTCACAAGATGCTCATGCAGATTGGTGCCAACGGTATCGATATGGACAAGGTTCAAGTCCACCCTACTGGCTTGGTCGACCCCAAGGACCCTGGTTCCAAGTGGAAGTTCTTGGCTGCCGAAGGTATGTGTATGAGATCCCTTTGGCCACTGTACGGTACTAACAACTTCCAGCTCTTCGTGGTGAAGGTGGTCTCTTGCTCAACGGCAAGGGTCAGCGTTTCTCAGACGAACTCGGACACCGCGATTACGTCTCGGGTAAGATGTGGGAAGAGAAGGAGAAGGGAACATGGCCCATTCGTCTTGTTCTCAACTCAAAGGCTTCCAACGTTCTCGACTTCCACACTCGTCACTACTCAGGTCGTGGTCTGATGAAGAAGATGAGTGGCGAGGAGCTCATCAAAGAGATTGGCTGCTCGAGAAAGGATCTTGAGGAGACCTTCAGCAATTACAACGAGATTGCCGATGGCAAGCAGAAGGATCCCTACGGCAAGAAGTACTTCCACAACATGCCTTTCCAGGTCGACGATACTTTCCACGTCGCCGTCATGGAGCCTGTTCTCCACTTCACCATGGGTGGCATTGAGATCAACGACCAGGCACAATGCCTGAACTCCGATGGCAAGCCATTTGACGGTCTCTTCGTCTGTGGTGAGCTTGCTGGTGGTGTTCACGGCTCGAACCGCCTCGGTGGTTCATCCCTGCTTGGCTGTGTAGTCTACGGCCGTGTCGCTGGTGACTCTGCAAGCAAATACCTCTTCCAACAGGTCTTGAATGGCGGTGGCTCAGCAGCAGCTCAACGTCTTGGCCAGATCAGTCTGCACATCGATCCCAACCAGCCTGGCAAGATCTCCGTAGAATGGGCGAACGGTGTTGGTGCTTCGTCAGGCGCCGAAGAAGCCATCCAAAGACAGTCGCAACAATCCGCAGGTCCAGTCATGACATCAGGCAAGAACGCCGACTCTTCGGACCCTGCTAAGGTATCCAAGCCCAACGACATCAAGGACTTCAAAGTTCCCGAGAAGGAGTTCACTCTCGAGGAAGTAGCCAAGCACAACAAGAAGGAGGACCTTTGGATTGCAGTCAAGGGCGTCGTCATGGATGTGACCGACTGGGTGGAAGAGCACCCTGGTGGCCCCCAAGCTCTTTTCAGTCACATGGGCAGAGATGCAAGTGAGGAGTTTGAGATGCTGCATGACGACGAGGTCATCCCCAAGTACGCTGCTGGAATCGTGATCGGCCGAGTAAAGGGCCAGGAGGTCACCCTCGAGTATTGATGAATCTTTATAATGGAGCAACGACCAATGGAAGGAGTTTTATAGGGGTTTCAAACCGAGGCAGCATGGCAAATGGTCTCGTGTAGTATCGGATTGCCAATCAAAGATCTTTCATCTCACCTTCTGGTTGTATCTCCCTGTGTGTGTAATGATTACTCGCGTTGCTTACTAGCCATCATGCTTGGGAAAGCTCAAGGTGTGTGACCGTACGGTGAAAGTTTTTCGCGTTTCATTATGGATGAAGTATTTGAAAAGTGAATATAATTCATTGCTGATAGCATCTATCAGATCGGGGTATCATGATATCGTAATGGTGGTACAAAGGGCAAAACGAATAATCCGCCCTCTAGAGAGCCTTGTCCATGGTGCCCTTCTTGACGAAGTTGCCGGTTTGAAACTCCTGCTCACCACCACGAGCGACCTGCTCGTTCTTGGCCATGGAAGCACTGTCGCCGGTGAAGCCATCAATCGCGGAGTTGATGTTGCCACGAATGGACTCGCCAATGCCCTAGATTTTGTTAGAACGTTGATACCAAGAAAGGATTATTCACACTGTGAACGTACATGGCCCTTAGCGAACATGCCCTTCAAGCCCTCACCAGCATTTGCGCCATGAGTACCAGCAGTGGAGGTGGTGGAAGTGGTAGTGGTGTGAGTTGTTGTGGGGTGGTTAGCGCCACTGGGGTTGGTGCCGGTGAAGTTGTTTGCGGACATGATGAGAATTGATGTGGTTGTAGGGGTTTTAGATAATGACTGACTTGGATGTAGGAAGAACTGTCACTTGGCGTAGTTCCATGCTTTATATATATTCCGATTCTGGCTTCTAGATTTCAAATTCCTGGAACAATGACACCGGTGATGAAAGGTCAATAGGCAATTTACTTTACAGTTATGACGTCAAAAGCATCACATGCGGTTCTTGATTTCGCATCGCTGACAACATATTCATCTGCGTAAGCCGATCACTACACAATGACGGATTATGAGACGCGAAGGCTTGAGAATATCAAGCGCAACCAAGCCTTGATCAACGAGCTCGGAATAAACAACGTCAAGCAAGAGACGTCGACGAAGCGACCACCACCAAAGAAACGCAAGCTCTCACCTTCAACATCACGGCCCACACGCGTCTCTGCGCGTATAGCTACGACAGAGCGTCCGATTTACAATGACGAGCCCTCGATCTCACACAAGCCGTCTTCGCGATCCTCGAGGAAGAATGGCGCAAAGAAAGAGCAGAGTGTAGTTGCGGATGCCGTCGAGACAAAAGCGCAATCACCCCCAGCAGACCTTGAAGACATACGCAAAGGCTGGACCTCTTGGGAGTCAGTAGCACCTCCACCCACAAGGGATGAAGACGGAACCTTTCACTTCGACGAGCATCCCACCTTCCTACCAAACAAGTCGCCAGCCGAGATGCTCGCTGAAGGCGCGTTCGGAGGTTCATACTACCGACCGCTATACTCAAAAAGCCTACGCACTACAATAGAGGATGACTGGAAAGAGCTGCCTGGAGAATGGTTGAAAGACCTGAATGTCGAAAGATACCTTACAAGCTCGTCCTACGATCCAGAGGTCAATAAATTCAAGGTTAGATGTGGACAGAGCATTGAAGAGTGGGAAGTCGCGGGCTGGATAGCGCATGCGT
>ERZ794946.213-NODE-213-length-26491-cov-4.718793_pt1 | contig 26491 bp, 22 predicted proteins | sample MGYA00433072_ERZ794946 | MGnify/ENA primary metagenome ERZ794946 (study PRJEB30137, sample SAMN04331413) | food metagenome | isolation source: Y3 must sample point D1 replicate A | place: Australia: South Australia | collected 2014 ...
CACGGGGCTCGTGCATGGCAAGCACGAATTTTACCACTAAACCACTGCGACTTGTTTATCAATTCTGTCCTCGCGGTACATATATTCTACCAATCTCACGTGGCGTGACCCAGGCGTGGTTCAATCTTCAGAGGTCAGACATCTGGCATAGTGGGCCAAGCTTGCATCTTTTGTGAGTGCCGTCATTCACCTTCTCACACCCAACAACAACAACATGGTAAGCACTGATTTGGTGGCCGTCATGCCCTATGCTCTATATGCTAACACGCGCGACGATCTAGGCTCGCAACGCAGAGAAGGCGCAGAGTACACTCTTCCGATGGAGGGCCCAGCAAGCGGCAGATCTGGGCATCCTTGACACCACTCGTACACGACGACCAAAGGCCATCTCACAACAAGAATCCGTACCCACATGTGAACGCTGGCGCGGTCAGGTACTCAAGGAGATTTCGCGCAAAGTTTCGAAGATCCAGGACCTGGCGCTTTCGGATTTCCAGATTCGCGACATCAACGATGAACTCAACAAGCTTTTCAAAGAAAAATGGCAATGGGAGATGCGCATCCGCGAACTAGGAGGACCGAACTACATGAGGGGAGGTGGTCGTGTCGTCGATGAGGAAGGTCGTGAAATCCAAGGCGGTGGAAAGGGCTATCGCTATTTTGGAAGGGCAAAAGAGCTTCCCGGAGTCAAGGAGTTGTTCGAGGCTGCAAAGGTCAGACCACAGGAGGAGAAGGCTTTGGAGACACGCTCGGACCTGCGCCAGAAGGTCGACGCTGCCTACTATGGTTACAACCTTGACGAGGAGGATGGCACATTACTCGCCTATGAGGCACAAAAAGAGAAGGAGGCCTTTGAACACACTCTGGACAACACAGGGGCAGATGAGGAAGCCGATTGGGAGCCTTTGCCGGGCGATTCTGGAGATGGCGTCGCATGGCATCTTCCAACTGCAGAAGAAGTCGAGGCCGAGCTTATTGAGAGGAGGAGGAGAAAGCTACTGGACAAGCTTTGAGGACATCTCGAAAGCCTGTACAACAATATGCCCCGTGATGGCCCGTCAATCAACACATGGTTAGCCCGAGACTGCACTGGTCAGACGTTGTCCGCATCCGCATTCAGTTCCCGCGCATCGGCTTTGATGGTGACGCTGCTGTTCGGGCTTCTCTAACGACCACCTCTCAAATGTATACCTAGGATGCGGGCTTGATTGTCCATTGCAGAGGATTTCACTCTAAATGTAACGCAGTCCACGAGGTCACGATAATCGATCATGCACTCTTGATCACAGATCACAATAATATTCTGTTCTCGCGATGAAGTTCTGCTGTTCGTATGCCATGTTACGTGCCACTCAGACATGCAAGCTTCTGAAGGAGCCTCTCTCCGATTCGCTGTTTGAGCTATCGACAACAATCGCAGCATGCGAAGCATGTGTACTGGGCGTACAAGGGGTAGCAGCTTAGAGCGGCTCCCCGGAAATCAAAATCAACAGCTCTAGAACAGTCTCTACGTGGTCTTCCACAAAGGTGGTTTCTCCACGGTCACCGATTCCTTATCTCAGGCGGAGTGCACGTTCCACTTGACAACCGACTTCGCTCTTGCCTACCTAGGTGGACGACATCAATACCACGCGGGGTCCCCCGGCGAGCGGTCGTGGCCGAATAGAAGAAGGACCCAGAAACGGCACGATATCGCTGAGTATCGTAATAGCGAAGATCCCCACCGACGTAAAGACGGAGTAGATATGAGTTTCTCGAGCTCTTTCTCGGGGGTCTCCGCGTCTATTCAGGTACCTAGATGGTGAACATAACCCGACCATCAGTAGGACACTTCTTTTCCAGAAACATATAGCTACCGCAGTATGTCTCGACATTTTCGCTCAGCCTTCCAAAGTCCCTTGAAATTCTTGTCACAATCAAACACTACCTTCAAGTATTCTCAGTCCTGTTTATACGCCACAATGGCAGTCAAAATCAACAACATATCAGTACATAAGATCCAACCACCAAAGGGATCGAAGATTGATTTCGGTGCTGAGGTCAGAGGAGCAGATCTGGAGAACCTCTCGGGTAAGCATCTTATTCCCTCTGTACGTTGTGAACACCATCAAACTAACACGATGCCGCGTCACAGAGCAAGATTTTGAAATCATCAGAAACGCCTTATATGAACACAGCGTTGTTCTGTTCAAAAACCAGCAATCACTCTCACCCAAGGCTCAGTTCGAACTCACTCAAAAGTTCGATCCCTCCGCTGGATCTTATGGACATGGAAAAACGATTGATGCTAAGCGATCTGTACTTCACCCAGATCTTAAGACAATCCCCCACCAGCCACAGGTGCAGGTCATTGGAAACGGTCCGGTCGCCGAGTTCGAAGGACTGAAGAACATCACACTCAAGCACCCTCATCACAAGACGTTCCACAAGACACCAATTAGTGAGGCCGATGACCGAGAGGCAACGAGATTTTACCGCTGGCACATAGACGCGGCACTATATGATCTGTCTCCACCCAAAGTCACCAGCCTCATGGCCGTCAGTGTCCCAAAGACCGAGTATCAGACTCTCAGATACGATGACGGAAGTAACGACGAGATGAGAGTGCCTCGCGGAAGCACAGCGTTCGTGAGCTCACGTCGTACCTACGATCTTCTCTCAGAAGCCGACAAGGAGTTCGCCCGCACAACAAAAGTGCAGTACGCAGCTCACCCATACATCTGGATGAGTCCCGCACGATCAAGAAGCGATGGTCTTGGTTTGGTCTCAGACGGCCTTGAACTCTCGCGAGAAGAGCTACCCCCAATCGATGAGTCCAAGATCAAGATATTGCCCATGTGTTGGCGAAACCCCGTGACTGGACGTCTCGCTTTGCAGATTCACCCTTCTGCAGTTGAGAAGCTTCATCTTGCCGATGGCACTGTTATCAGCGACCTCGAACAGGTCAGAGACATCGTTCATAGGCTCCAAAGGCCTGGAATTGCTCCAGAACTTGTACACGCCATTAACTGGGATGAAGGCGACCTCGCAATCTTCGACAATTGGTCAGTCATACATTCCGTGACAGGGTCGTTCTTGCCCACTGAGGTTCGTATCTTCAGACAATGTAATTTGGCGGCTTCTGAAGACCCTCTTGGACCGGAGTGATTCAGGCAAAATGGCGAGGAATGGTTGAGGGACACATAGCTTTGGGGAAATAGAGCCAAAGGCTTTGAGCAAGCCGTTGTAGCCATCAATCAATGACTAAGATCGAGAGAAGCCAAGTTCTCTGCATGCTGCGTGCTTCGTGAAATCACTTCATATGTGACCTTGGAGGATGAGGCTTTTGAAAAATTGTTGGGTAGCGCAGCTTTCTGAAGCCGAGATGGACGTTCGGAGATGCTCACAGAACTTGGTCATGAACGATAGACTAATGGCACAGAAGGAAGCGACGCGCGCTAATCATTACATCGGATACAAGTTTCTAATCATGCTAAACGGGTTGTGTATCTTTAGGATCGCTGGGTTGATTGCCTGCGTCGCATCAACTTCTCAGCATTCTTTTGCATAAATGATTCTCCCAAGCTGCCACTCGTTTGCTGCTTGCTATAGCTCGGCCTTGAAAAAGAGCCGTATAGTGAACCTTGAGCTGGCAATTCCTCTGGTGTTTGTTCGCCAAAGTCTAGCTGAGGGTCTTCACGCACGGAAGGTCTTGAGAAGCCCGGTGAGATTGGCTGAGCAGATGAGGAGGACGAGGTTCCAAGGCTTGCAATAGGAACATCAAGACTGGGCAAATGGTCGGCCGGTGATATGTCTCCATCTCCTGGACTGGCAGGACTTGCTGCACGTAAGGTTGATTCTGAGTCGAGGCCAGAATCGATGTCTGCATCGATGTCCTCTATTTGAGTGGTATACATTTCTGAAGGACTGGGGTTCTCGAACTCTTCATCCATGGAAAACGGCGACGCAAGCTCGAGGTCACCTTCGGATATGAGGTTGGTATGCAAAGGCTCCTTTGGCATGCTGGTGTCACGAGCAGCTGAGGCGAAACCGAGACTTAATCCTCCTGGAAAAGCGCTGGCCTGGGGACTTTGTTGGGCGGTAGATTCAATAGTGTCTAGAGAAGGCAACTTCTGGGGTGCTTGTTCACGCGTCTCAACTTGCAGAGCTTGAGCAGGTGCTTGTGGTTCGATGTGTTGTGCGCCAGGATCACCATCCGAAGAACGCTCCGGATCCCTTTCGGTCCCCGAAACGACGTTATCGCTCGGCGCAACAACTGCATCGCCCACTATGAGTGACACGCGCTTTTTGTTGGAGAGCCTTGGACCAGCCGAGGGCGACTTCAGTGCAGACACAAGGCTTCTCCCTGGATCGGAGCCGGAGGATGGAGTTCTGGGGCCCAGGCCTAGCCTGGATGACGGAGACTTGCTGTCAACAGCGGGATCGGTGTTGGCGCGTTGGAGAGCCTGGCGATCAGGCCCAATGGTTGTGGATTCGCCTGTATCATGCAGGGTTGGTGCAGACGGTGACCGACCAGGAGCAGGGGGTCTGCTTTCTAGCAGGGGGAGGTAGGCAGGAGTGAAGAGACCTAGAAGCTCACTTTCCCGTTCGTGGCCCTTTTCGATCGTGTTTCCCGATTCTCCTTTGGCAGGAGCAGCATCTGCAGGCTTGTCAGCAGCAGTGGTCGCGGGCGAGGCGGTCCCAGGCGTCTGTAGAGGAGGCGTAGACGGCGTGCGATAGCGGGTGCGTAACTCGCGTTCATATAGCTTGAATTCCCTCTCTTTCTGGGCGATGAACTTGTGGATCTGGTCGTCGAGCTGACGCCGTTTTTGATCGAGCTCTCTCACGAAGCTCTCTACATCGCCTTGAGCCTCGGCGACGACCTCGAGACTTCGGCGACGTGAAGCCTGGCGGCCTTCGGCAGGGCGCGGACTGGGCGATTGATTCGAGGGAGCCGAGGCAGCTGAGTTGGCAGGTTGCGACAGCGTATCGACCTTATCCTCTCGCATGACAGCTTCAGCTTCTCCAGGCATAGGCATCAATGCGGGGGCCGTGGCCAGGCAATTGAGGATGTTGCTCATACGCAGGCTTCAGTCCAGGAGTGTTGCTGGTCTGATGCGGAATGGTCAGTCCAATCGGTGGCCGGGGAATTAGGCGAGAGGCGTCGAGTACCATGTGCTCTTGTGCCTGGGAGAGCTATCTTTACCCGGTATGCGGGTAGGTGGGGAACGAGCGTGGAAGCTGATACAGCGAGGGAGTCACGGCGAGCTTTGAATCCGACAGACGGGCTTTGTCGGTGCAGGAGGGGTTGGGAGATTGGGAAGCGTGTCAGTTTGCCATGGGCGGGTGTGCAAATGCCATCTTCGCAGCTCACGCAGGTGCAGCCATGTAGACTTCTCAGTTGCTGATAAGCGGCGGCATTACCCATGGGCCATGGCACCATGCCAATGGAGCATGAGTACACGTAAATCCCCGATCAAACGTTTACGCTACATTGTCCACATTGGGAATCCTTCGCGCGTCATTCTTGCTGTGATTTTGTTTGCATCAACAAGCCGTGTTTCTTGCAATTGCACGCCATTGCTGTAGGACCAACTGCTGTGAATGTGCTAGCTTCTGAGCTTTGTCGCAGTCCTCCGGTGGGTCATCTTCTGCTCGTGGATCTGCAGATTCTACGTGAACAACCCCATCTCCGAGGTTTGTCACGTATCGGCTCGTGAACAAGTACTTTCCGACCTTTTCACCCCGGCGTGGCGCTGGCGACCACAACGTCGACCACCAACTGACCACCTTCAACCTTTTTCCTCTCGGCTGCCTAGTCGCTGCGGCTCTGCGAAGATTCATAGTGCTACTCCAAGAGCATCTTTCTGCCCATGGATGCCGAAGGCGATGACAGGACTGACATGTCCTTGCGGAGGGAACGTGCCGTCATAGCAGCGCAAGCCTGTCAAACTTGTCGAAGTCGGTAAGGCCACACAGATTCTATATCGCGTGCCTCTGTTCTTTACTAATACAAACTCTTTTGCTGAACAGAAAATCCAAATGTGACGAGCAAAGACCCAAGTGTGGTCTCTGTAGACGGCTCAGTGTTGAGTGCGTATATCGCGAGCCTCAACCCACAAAGTATGTCTAGCTTCCGAACCGGCTGACTGCTTGTTGCTAAACTCTTCTGTGCACAGAAAGGACAAGACCATGGTCTACATTCTCCAAACTTTGCAACGGCTCGAGAACAAATTTGACACTCTCTATGTCTCAAAACCTTCAACTCCCGGAAGCAATGTCGATTGGGGCGCAGTACAGTCTGGAACACGTCCGCCAGGAGTAAATGGGACTTTGGGCGCTTCAAATGAATCTCATGTATCCTCCGATAGCGAAGTACGCCCAGGAGCTCGTATCGGGTCTCAATCATCATTTCCTCCGGACGTTCTACGCACTTATCAACACTTGACTGTGGCTCACAAGGTCTTGCTTTGGCCATCAATATACTTGCACATCTTGAATTCCGGAATTGCTGTGGCCTCGGATCTGCAGTACGTGCTTCAAGAGGGCACACCGTGGTTCATCCACCTCGAGTTACACAAACATCCCAAGACGTTACCTTGGGATACCGATATGCGAACCTATCCGATGCCCAGTAGCACAGGGGAAATGAGAGCTGGCTTCATTGGTCTTACACCGGAGAATGTGAGGCGGATGAGCGATGCATATTTCAGCACCTTCAACATACTGTTTCCGATCCTGGATAGACAGATGTTCCTTGAAGACATTCTCGAACCGGTCTTGAGGAACGGTTTTGCAGACTGTGATCCTCAAGGATGTCTTGTGCTGCTTGTCTTGGCTCTTGGTCAGACCGCCATCGACGGTGTTTACGGCTCACCGATCAGTATAATCGAGGGGAACCCTAGTGGCTTGCGTGGTGGTACAGCAGAACGACCTCCAGGACTAAATCTTTTCAACGAGGCACGAAGGCGCATGGGATTCATCATGCATCAGTGCACACTTGAAAACGTTCAGATACATCTGCTCGAATCGTGAGTGCTACGCTCTTCATCGTGTCCACTACTGACGCCTGCTACAGCGCATACTATGAAGCCTGCGCTCGACACATGGTAAGCATAAATTTTGGAGAAATTCACGGAAAACCTGTTGACATGTCTCCACAGGATTTCTGGCGAGCCACGGTTGCGGCGTCTACTTCTTGTCAGATCCTGATCAAATGGTATGCTACTTCCGATGCGGGTCTTATATTTGGGCTCATGAAACTATAGTGAATCCATCGACTGGTCTACTCCAAGGGCAGATCTCATCAAGCGTGCGTACTGGGCGTGTATGCTTAGTGAGGAGTAAGGAATCTCTTGCATGCCATTAGTATTCCGCTGATACTGACGTTTAGCAGCATGTACCATCTCGAGCTGGATCTTTCGCAAACAGGCATTCATACTTTGGAGGATCAAGTACCGCTCCCTTACTTCCACGGCTCGGAAAGCAACTACGGCAACCCTTCGGACGAGAAGTCACATTTTCAGTACCATTTTCTGGCAATGATCGCTTTGCGCAGGCTGGTTGCGCGGATACACGAGTCGATACATTGCTGTGAGTAACCAGCTTGGTGAAGGTGATGACAAGGGCTAATCGTTAACAGCATCTAACGCGACGGCCGAGCTCTCTGAGGATTACGGCGGACCGCCAGTGCATGTAATAAAGGAACTGGCTCGACAGCTGGAATCGTGGCGTTCACTGCTTCCTCGACCTTTACAGTGGTCGGACAACGACAAGACGGAATTTCCAAACATGGGCTCGGCAAGTCGACAAGGCACGGACTCACTCTTCTCGATGGACCAAGGTTCTGTTCCAATTAACCACCGAGACAATCTGGACATCATGACAGCGCAATTAAGGACGCAGTTCTACTATGCACGATTTATGATTTACCGGCCGTTTGTGTACAAGGCGCTGCACTTCCCTGAGCTAATGACGGAAGAGGACCAAATATGCTGTGCTCTTGCGATACAATCAGCCTGTCTCTGGCCACTGATACTAGCGCCGCCCAAAAACAAGAAACGCTTGGTGCCGCACCTTTTCACATGGACACAAAATTTCGTGGGCATACTTCTCATCCTACGCATGACGACAGAGAACGAATGCTTGAAGAAGATTTGTAACGAGAGAGTGAACCGGAAGGATCTGGAGCAGACGACGACGTTGATGCTGGAGTGGATACAGGATATCAAACAAGTAGATGGAATTGCGGAATGGAGCTGGAAGATGCTAGGACCGCTGTACTCGAGGCATGGATAACAGGCACAGATGCAAGGAGCAGGCGAAGCAGTTGCAGAGGCTCTGTCGAAGGGGACACGGGCTAGATGAGTGCAGAATTGCCGAGGGCGCTGGTGCATGGCGACTGTATGTCTTTGAGGATTGGAAAAGTCGGTAGTAGCAAGTGGGCGGTGGTGAGTGCCAAGTGGTGAGCGGTGCCAAGAAGAAGCGGACAGCGGCAGGCATTGAGGGTCCGATGGCCGGGGCAAGTCAATAAATTATTATCAGGCGATCCAAGTCACAATTGAAGCGTGGCAATTCGACGAACAAGGATGAGCGCGAATTGAGGCAACCATGGACTTGCCATGTTCAGAAGCCGTAGACGAGTGCCATCAGAGGGAGCGCTCCGAGTGCTGCGGCAGCTGGCCTACATCTCGTCGGGCACGGCATGTGGTGCAGCGGCCGTCATAGCAGAGGAGCGCCGCCGCCAGACTACGCTCGTGTCAAAGATAGCAGACAATTCGCGCCGCTTGAAACAACACCCCCGCTACCAGCATGCCCACACCCATGCCCACACCCATGCCCGTGCCGCTCGACGCAGAGCCACAGACGACACGGCCCAATCCCACAGTCATGCCCTCTCGAAGGCCACCTCGAATGCGCCTGTCGACGACGACATGTCCCGTGGTCCACCACACGAGAAGCCAGCCCCACAGCCAGACGCCTTTCGCAACAACCTTTTGCCCTCCGAGGTCGAGCGCGGATACGCCAAACTCGACTCGCACCGACCGCCCTTCAAGAAGCGTTCCAACGACAATCAGTCCCAGCGACATGCGCATCCTCTGTCAAGGAACCCACCTCGTCAAGTCTTCGACCGCCCCTCGTTCATGGCCGCCCTTGAAAAGCATGACTTTGGCACCGCCTTGGCCCAGCTTGACAATCACTGTTCAGCCTGGTTACAGGTAGGCCGACCTGGTGCTGCCCTGTACGAATTTTGGGACGCTTTCTGCGCTCTCCAGCGCCACGGGACGCCAACCATCTACGCGCTGTCTGCAGTCAGTCGCCTATTCCACTCACTCTTAAACAAGAATGAGTACACGCTTTGCTGCAAGCTATTGACCCGCATGTCAAAATCCGGATATACCGCCGCTGATTTGACTGACTGTATGCACAGTCTGGCTCTCGTTGCTGCTGCTGCTGGTCATCCGTCCCTCCTCATTTGGCTTTACGAGAACTACGGCCACGACATGCTCTTTCCTAGGGCCACCTATCCTGCTTTCTGTGCAGCATACTCGACTCACAATTCCGAAGTCTGCGCTTTGCTGTTCGGCAAGCACATATCCAAATCGGATCGGCCTTCGGTGCTGCCTCTCTGTGAATCTGCCTGGCCCGCCATTCTTGAACACATGTGGTCCAAGACTCATAACTACAAGCTTGTCGACTCGCTCTTCCGGGACATGTGCCACCTAGCAGAGAGCCCGCCGCTCGCTCTCTTCAACTCCATGATTTACGTCTGTATCAAATCTGGCAATGTCGATCAAGCTCACCACCGTCTTCGCAGTATCCAGCAAACCTCACATCTCAGTCCCGACATTGTTACCTTTGGCCACTTCGTACTTTTGACCACGTCATCTGCTGATTGGCCGGCCGTAGATGACCTGATGGCTATGCTGACCCGCGCTGGAGAGGCAGAGGCGCCCTTAGAAGGGCGTACGGACATGTTTATCCCTGTATTAGAAGCGTACGCCAAGCTTCATACGCCCGAGGAGACTTGGACCTTCGTCTTCAAGGCTATTGAGGAATATGGTATTCTTCCCGACAAACGCATTCTGAACACCGCCACCAGGAATCTTGTCAAGACTGGTCGCCTGACCCTAATACCCGCCTGGGTCAATAAGATGAAGACCTATGGCCAAAAAGTCGAGGTCACTTCGGAAACAGCTTTGGTTATGATGCGGCAGTTCTATTTCGACCTCAGACCCTCTCATACCGTTCTGCTGTGGCTCTGCCAGAACTTGCTGAAGGGCGTGCCAGAGTACTGGTCTGAAGGCCTCCTTGCTTTGTTGTGTGAAGCTGCATCGTATGATCTTCGGGGTTATCGATCGAGACATCCTGATAGAAAACTTCAGACAATGCTCGTGCTTGAGAAATTGCAAGCCGTTGACCCGAAGTCGCCAGTTTTGCCGAAACCTCTACGTTGGAACGAGATGCGCCGGCGTATGGACGGATTTCAGGAAGACATGCAGCGTTTACACCTGGAACCACAAGAACCGATCAATGAGCAATCACAGGTACAAGACTTTCCAGAGTATCATGACGATTTTCTGCTGGATGATGATGCATCCTTGGACGAACTTCCGAATATTGCCCTTTCTACAGCCGCTTTGGAGAAAATGTGGAACGAGAACAATATGCTCATTGCTTTGTCAGAAGGACGACATTCTGATGTTTTGAAAATGTATGACAGCTGTCTTGGCCAAAGCGGTCTGCCCGCATCATCGTACTCTCTGGAGATGGCGATTCAGGCTCACATGAAGCTGCCAGACCAAGCTGTATCACCCGAAGATCGCATCGACACTGCCAACAAAGCCGGTTTGAACACTACAGCGGCATTGATTCCATTACTTGTCCATCAAATCCGACATTCTGCATCAGGCACACCATTGCATATCGACGAGCTTTGCAATACTGTACTGTCAATTTACGAAAAAATGGCCGGGAACAGCGTCTCCATCAAACATCATCTCGCCACGGCGGCAGCGACAGCCCTGCTTTGTAGTGGCAAGACGAATGACGCGATCCTTCTGCTTTCTACAGTCTTCCACTCAAAATGGGGCAAGAGAATACCTTTTGATTTACCAGCCATGACTGTACTGCTACAGGCATATATTAAATTAATGCACAGCTCAGGTATCGAATGGGTCATCAAGGAAGTCCTGGACCACAATCTTCGCATCGACTACGCCTTCCTGACTGTCATTCGCAAAGCACATAAACACTCTGAACAACGATCACATGATAGAGATATCAGGGGTTTGAATCACCTCAAAGTAAGCAAGATGCTGAGCTACTACCAAGACGTATGCAGAGCGAAGCAAGTGGCGCAGATCAGACGTGCCTCGCATCTGGGCAATCGACTCGTGCGGATCATGACCAAGCTCGCCAGATCCGAGGAAGAGTTCAAAGCGCCTCGGATGCATCAAGATATGGTCGATCCGGCACTATGGGGACGGTCTCTTCGTGATACCAAGCGCCGGAGAACCACGTGGCGCATCGTTGGGTCTCGGCCGGCACGTGAAGCGAGAAGGGTAAGGACTCTGGATGCAGACCTGCGACGGACGAGGAGGCAGAGAGCAAATGTTGCGAAATAACAAAGGTCTTGGGAGCATCAGCCACATTTTTACAGTACGCATGAGCTGGAGTTCGCATTGAAAGATGGAAGGTTTTGTCACACGGCAATTGTAAACCTGGTGTCATCGAGGAGTTCAGGAGGGGTTACGGTATACTCGAGTATTTTTTAGAGCTAGCGAGCAATCACCACTTGTAAGATAGTCACGTATATACGAATGTAGAAATTTGTCATTTTGAGCATCTTCAAGTATTGTTTGGTATTCGTGGTCGTCAAAGAATTTTGATGATGGACTTTGTGAGATTATTTTGGTCCAGTCTTTCTCTTGACTGACATACAATGCATTGAGCTCTCCTTCGCGGTGGCTCATTATCTTTTCTGTCTGCACGTTACAGCTGTCCTGTCAAGCTGGTCCCGTCTCAGCCTCCTTCGCCAACATCACGGGCGGGCATTGCCGCTGATCAGTCCTCATGGCCGAACGTCGCGGGTGCTCGTTGTGGTTGGACCTCTCAGTCCTCATCCCAATTGGGGTTAGGACCCGGCGGCTTGGGGCCACCGGCCTGGCGGGCAACAATGATCTGGTCGACACTGAGGACTGTTCTTGCGGACTCGGTAGCGAGCTTGATGGCCCATTGCTTGGTAACCATAAGATCGAGGATGCCCTCCTCCTGAGCATCGAGCACACCATCGCCGTTGTTGTTTTCAATGTCGACACCAGCGCCACAGACGCTGTTGTCCTTTGACGACTTGTCGCTGTGGGCAGTGTAGAGCGAGGCGAGAATCTCAGTGGCATCGAGACCGGCGCTCTCTGCCAAAAGACGAGGTACGACTTCGAAGGCCTCTGCGTACTTGCGAATGGCGTATTGCGAGAGGCCAGAGGTCTTGTCTGCAAAAGCGGAAATGCGCTCGACGAGTTGCATTTCAGCGGCGCCGGCGCCGGGTACAAGGCGGGCATCTCTGGTGATGGCCTTGACCACATTGACACCATCGTCAACAGCACGCTCAACATCTTCAAGGTGGTTTTGAGTAGCACCCCGGAGGACCAGGGTGGCGGTGCGGGTGGTGTCATTTTCCTGACGGAAGACGGTGACACGGTCACCACCAATCTCGATGGTCTCAACAATGTCGACAGCACCCATCTCGTCGGGCATAGGGGCACCGAGGCGGGCAAGAGGAGTGGCACCGACGACTCTACAGAGACGGCGGAGCTCGAACTTGGACATGATCTTGATGACGAGAATGCCGTAGCGGTTCAGGTAGTGCATGGGCAGCTCGCCGACCGAGTTTCCGGCAACAACGACGCGGACGCCTGAATCGTGTAGCTCCTTGATGGCCTGGTCGATTTGTGATTCCTCGCCCTTGGTGAAGTCGAGCATTTCCTGGGCGTTCTTGAGCAAGACGGTGCCCTTGGTCTCTGTTTGTGCAATGTCGATGGGGCAGCTGAAGACTCCGACCTTTGCCTTTTGGACATTCTTGACGGTACCCTCGGGCTCACGACCGAAGACCATACCCTTGACGACGCGCGACTGCTCAATCGAGCCTCCCATGATCTTGACGACACGGACGTTGTCGACGTTGAAGTTGAAGGTGTTCTTGGGCAGGACAGCGAGCACAGCCTCGGCGACCAAGTTGGCCAGGACGTCCTCGTGGCCCGACTGTTTGGCAGCAATGACGGTGCGCAGTGCCTTGGACAGCTCCTCCTGGTCGCGCATATCCTTGACACGGTCGACCTCGAGTTCTTCCAGGACCCTCAAGGCCTCCTGACCGGCACGCTCGTAACCAACGACAATGTCGCTGGTCTTGAGGCCCATGCGCAACAGCTCCTCGGCCTTCTTGAGCAGTTCACCGGCCAGCACGATGACCATGTTTGTAGCATCGCCCATCTCGGCTTCTTGCTGTTGACTGGCCATGACCAGCAGCTTGGCGGCAGGGTGGACGACTTCGAGTTCTCGGAGGATGGTGGCGGCGTCCGACGTGAGGATCATCTTCTGCAAGTGGTTGATGACAATCTTGTTGCGTCCGTAGGGGCCTAGCGACGTGGCCACCGTGTCTGAGATGGTTCGGCATGCGTCGATGTTGCGCACAACTGCGCCGTCTTCGGCATCGTAGCTGCATGTCTGTCAGTCGTCTGCCTCTGCCTGTACTTGTACTTGTGCCAGGCGCCGCCGTAAGCTCCGTCTGAGCTCTGCCGGTGGACTGCTGCTCGGCGGCATGCTTACGGGGAGAAGAACTCACTTCTGGTAGCCAGCCTTGAATAGGCCGCTGTTGGGCGCATTCGGTATTGAGAGCGACATTATCGTGTTGTAAATGTGGTTGGCAAACAAATAATTATGCTTCAACTGCTGGCCCTTGAAAACATGCAATCACCGACGCCGCACTCCCGTCGACCGCCAAGATGTCCGTCCGCCGCAGATACAGCCCGATCAACCACCTCGAAGATATATCCAACCCATCTATTCCCTTTGATCACCACTACTATACTCGTGGTCCTATGTCACTCACTCTCCGCTTCATTCCTGCCATCTGTCTAGTCACGAGCGATTGCAACCAAAGTGGAGAAGCAAGGTTGAAAAGAAGTTGTGTTAAAAGAACAAGTAATAAAAGAGACAACGACAATAGCCAAAGGAGAAAGATCAAAGTGTAAGGGGGGTATTGCGCCTCTCTGCCTACAGCCTCTGCTGCTTGCCTGCCGCCGTCGATTTCCTGCTGACGTGCCTGCTATGCTTCAGCGGGTCCCGACAGCAATTAAACAAATGAAAACAAAAAACTTATCCGCACACAGGTATGAAGAGAAAAAAGAAGAACCTTGTGCCCGTCACTCCTACCCAACAACTTCCACCAATCAATTATCCTCTGGAACAGGTCAAAAAAAAAGAAAAGAGAAACGAAATTATTCTTCTTCCACAGCTTCATCTCCCCCAGTCCCGCCAGAGGGAGGAGGCTTCTTACTTTTGTACAGTGGGTGAGCTGCGCCTCACCCTGCACATCATCGCACGTCCTGCGCCATCCAACGCCTTGACATATGCTCTCTTTCTGTGTTTTTTCTGGCTATATTCCTGGTCGCATCAGAGTGCGACATCAAGCACTAGGCTGACGTCGCTGACTTGGGGTCCTGCAAGATCTTCCAGCACCGGGATGAGGTCCAAGAGTTCGTTGTCGTGAGCGTCAGAGAACCAACTGCTGATGGGCACGGCGTGCTGTGGATGGAAAATGTATGACGTGGGTGAATTGTCGATGATGATTGTCTCCTTGAGATCGCGACCAACTTGCGAGAGATCCTTGACGTAGTTACCTTGATGATTGTAGCAGCTTTCGCGGAACAGCCTGTGGTGGACCACGTTGTGAATGTCTAGCTGGTCGAGCAGCGGATCTCCGTACTGCAAATTGTGTCAGTCTCTGAAGCGCTCGCCGCAGCAACAACTGATCAGTGACATACCTTTGAGACTGAAGCAGTGAACACGACGACTTCGTACAACTCTCCAACCCTCTTCATGAAAGCGTCGACCCCTGGTCGTTTGATAACATAGACATTATGGTATTGACCTTCTATTTCTACGGGAATAGTAAAGTCGGCCTGGTGCAAGGTCTGTTACGTGTGGTCAGTATTCTGATGTTCATTGGTGTCAAGATCCTGACTAACCTTGAAGCTGCTGTGGACAAGAGTTTCATCGAGGTCCAGAATCAGGCATTTTCTACCCCTGTGCTCCGGTCTGACAGATGGCAATAGCCACTTCTGAGGCTCGGGGCTGGGGACTGATGATGTGTCATGGCTGGATGTGTTGGGGTGTGCCACTTGGGCCTGGCGCTCCACCAGAGGTGGGGGCGGAGGCAGGTCGACCCGTGAGCCTGACTCACGGCGAGCGGAGACATGGCCTTCATCTTCGGATGTGCCTGAGACATCATTTGCCGAGAGTGGAAGTGAAGGACCGACATCCGTCATTTCGATGTCCGTATCTCTAGCCTGTTGTTCCGGGGTGCGGTCGGCAATCATAAGATCTTCGTCTGCAGTCGTCGCGATAGGAGTAGGAGCCTGGACAATAACATCGGGTTGACTCAGGTAAGACTGGTCCGAAGAGCCTTGTACTGGCGGACCTTGGCCATCCACAGACCCGGTAGGAGGCACATCGGTCGCTATTTGAGGAGGTGCAGCGACACCCTCTGTCCTGGACTCGGATTGACTTTGGGGTGGCAAGGCTGTCTTTTCGTTCTCTGCATGGGCCGAAGGACCGCTCTGTTCAGCAGGGTAGGAGGTTGTGGCCGGTTTCTCGTCAATGGTGTCCACAGACTGCATGGTAGGGTTGGAGTTCGTTGACGGTTGTTGGTCGACTTGGGAGGGCTGCGCAGGCACTGACTGGCGAGACGGCACATCTTGGTCGTTTTCGTGGGCATCGTCAGAGCCACAGCAGTTCAAGAAAGACAGAAACTTCGATTTCTTCTTGGGACGGGCGGCATTGGACTGGGTGGTGGCTCCGGAGAGCGGGCGGGTAGGCTTCTCACTCATTGATGGACGAGCGCGGTGAGATCGTTTGCTGCTTGCGTTGCTTCCGGTACGGGCACGTGAGCGTAGGCTGCGTTTTGAGCGACGGGGTGTGACGAGGGGCTGGCCAGGAGTAGCGACAGATGAATAATCGTGGTTGTTCGGCGAGGCTGAAGGAGGAACTGCAGTGGCTGCGCTATTGGTGCTCTCGGCTGTGGTACGGGGAGAATCGGGGGGTTGGAGTGAAGTCTGTCGAGGTTCGGCCATAACTGCATACGTCAGAAGGACTCGCCGACGCGGGTGCGGAGAGACGGCAGGACTTACACAGGAGTGAATTAATCTATCGTAACTTCTTGATGCGCAAAGGCAGTGTAGAGGGGGTATTTGAGCGGGTTGTGTTGAGAATAAAGAACGTCGAGTCGTGGGCAAGCAGAGTGAAAGAGTGACTTGGCGGAGTCGCGGACGGCAGAGAGGCAGAGCAGGTGCAGGAGCAGCAAATGCAGGCGCTTAACACTCGACAAGTCTCGACGAAGCCAGGCGACAGAGTCCAGGGAGTTTGGAGCACGGCGACGACGAGGATCGGACGGGCAGAGCGGAGCGGGGCGAAGCAAGCGGAATCAAGTCGCCGTGGGTCGTCGTGCGGTCGCAGATCAAGGTCGAAGCAATGGACGATGTATGTTTGGAAGATGGGCGATGGCTGGTGCCAAGCACGCTCTCGTCCGTGCGCTTGGCTCCCGTGCGCTAGCCCGTAGTCAAATTGTCTGGCCGACCGCCAAATCGACCGCCGCTTGCTGCTTTGTGCAAATGATGCTACGCGACCCTTGTCAACATCTTGTATATGGTTGCCCAGCTATTCACGTGTTCCTGCAGCTCCTGTCCCAGTCTGCCTCTGCCGGCAGTCTCCTGCCACCTGATTTTCTTGCCCCATATGATGACCAGTTTCCGTAGAGTCTCCGTATATTCATGCGATCTCCGTATGCATCAGCTATAAACAAACCCCACCATAACAAAGCTTACAGCTTGACCCCATTTCTCTTTAATTGCTGTTGTGCCCGTTTGAATCCAGCAACGCTTGCTCTCCTTCCGAACACTGCACCGGCCGTCCATCCGCTACCTGCTTTCCACGTCAGTTTTATCATGCCAGACCTCGTCATCTTAGCTCCCTTACCTTCAGGATAGTTCGCATAAACCAGTCCGCCTACCATCTCTCCTGCTGCAAACAATCCCTCAATAGGAATTCCATCATTCCTCACTACATTTGCCGTACTGGACTCAACTGCCAATCCTCCAAACGAAGGGTTATACCCGAAGTTACTCGAACGGCTGTAAAAGGTCTCTTTTCAACAGGCAACGCCCAGTTTGATTTGGGCAGCTCCAACGCCATCCGAGATGACCGCGTCGAGAATTCGTCCTTGACTGAGGGGTCTAACTTCACATCCTGATGCTCATCTCGGTGTGCATGCACCGCTGCGTTGTAGTGGTTAGTTGTTCCCGTGAACGTGTGTGGATCTGTAAGTCCTCTGCTGAGAGCTTCTGTGCCGACCATTCAAGGCTCTGCGTTCGGATTTTTCGAACAATGTCGTCACGGAACTCCTCCTCACGCAACCAGTCAACGGTGTCGGCGTCCCAAACCTGATATGCTATTCCTTGCGGTTGCTCGAGTATCGCTCTGCCAAACTTGGCATAAATGTAATTGCGAAGCTCGAAGCCTTCGTCGACAAACCGTTGGCCGCGAATGTTGAGCATGAGACCCAGCGGATACCCGCTTTTGGCGAACTCGTCAGTTTTGTCTCTGTCACTACTGTCGGGAGGTGAATCTGCGTCCCAGCCGACACTTTGGCAACCAGTATGGCTGGAATCTCCGGCTTTTTGAGCATCCAGGTCCAGAGCCGCGAAAAGTATGTCTCCTGTGTTTTAAGGTGTGTAGCATACGTGTGCCGGTTCCTGCTCTGGTCCCATGAAAGCCTTTCTCGGTTCTCGGTTTGCTTCAAGTCCACCTGCGCAGAGTATGACGCTGGGGGCATATAAATGAGATATGGAATCGCCCTTGTTCAAGTGCGTGGCTTCCACTCCTGCGATGCCACCACCACCATCCAGAAGCAATCTCTTGACCTTTGTGTCAAACATGATGACCATGCCCTAGGCTGTGACAGCTTTTGATGAATTCTTGATCAACCCTTCACCGCCATCTTTCACAGTTAGAGCCAGACCACCCCGGAACTACCACCTTCCGTCTACCTCGTACGCCTGACGATGGAAGCTAAGCCACCACTCCATATTTCCGTGGCACTTGAGCCATTGTACGGCCACAAGTAGAGCACCCAGCTCTTTGTCGCTGCGAACTTCCGTCCGACGCTGCAGGTCATGGTGGAAATATTCGGCTGTATAAGGCGCCAGATCAATTTTGTCCTTTTGTTCCGTGGGGACGTTCGAGACCAGCGGTAGGATAGAGTCCAAGCCGTGATGCCCGGTGCGATAGGTAGCAATTCTAGATTATCTGTTACCTCCTCTCTATTCAAGTGGTACTTTGTCAACTATCAAGATCCGGAGGTTGCGGCTGGAGACGTGGGCCGGAAGTGCTGCTGTCAGGCCAGCCCCGCCAGATCCGACCACAATGATGTCGTAGTGGTTCCGATATGGTCTTGGATTTGTCGTCTGTCCTGACATCATGTTGCGCTCAATATGTTACCCTGAACCTCGTAAGCATATTGTTTCCAACCTCCGTCAATCAAATTGAGTAGGATTTGTGATGTTCGCAGTGCAGGGTTCACCCGAAACTTCTCCTCGATAGAAGACCACGGGAGGAGGTGAAAAGGTGCATGCATCGGCTAACCGCGCAAGGCTAAACACATATGCCTCATCGTATGATCACAGCCGCACATCACGAAAGGTGTAGCAATGATTGAATACTTCGGAGCAATCGTTTACTCCGCCAGGAACGACGGCTGCACGACGGAAGACGAGGCCATCAATTAGAGGCCAGGGTCACTCTGGCAGCATGCTTAGTGTTGATGCCCGGTATGATCGACGACAAGATAGGTAGTAATTCGTTATTAGGATGGTCACAGCCACTTCGATTCTTCTAGTACCACACACGAACAGCCCACTGCCATTGATTGTTGTTGAGTCTTCGCAACCCACAGTCCACAATCCGCCTCAATCTCTGCTGACAACATATGAGTACATGGAGCGCACTAATAGAGCACACCTGCAGATGTCAAATACGTAGATCCTTGCGAGACCGTTAGAACCATGTTCAAACCGTCAGCCCTTGAGTGATGCGTTGGTGACTCACTGCCTCAATTTGAGGCGGTTCAAGCATCTGGACTTCGTTCTCGTATTCCTGTTCCTTGTCCCTCATCTTCTTCCACCACGTGACGAAGTCTTCGGCTGTTGATTTAGATACAAGATGAACGCATTCGCTTCTGAGATCGAGCCAAAGTCTATCCACAGACTTGCCGATATGTCTAAAGCGTACCAGCGTCTCAGAGCGTAGATGCTCGAGCTCAGCCTCGTATGATCGCACGAACACATCCCAAGCGCTCTCATCGAACTGCTGACCGGAGCCATCGTTCGTTTCGTTTGAGTCTTGACGGGAGATAGGGCTCATGATGGGAGATGGTGAGCCCGCAGACTCAGAGGCGCGGCGAACTCTGGTAGCCAACATGGCGTTGACATGTTCGAGACTAGCCTTCTGACGAAATGATGTACTGATCCAACCAACCTCATCTCCAATGATGCTATCTCGCGGAGTGAAAGACGCCACTTCCGGGCTAGTCGATAGAGTGTTGTCGAAACTTGACCGGAGTGGCGAAAGGATGGCTGGTGTCTGGAGAGGCGACATCTCGAAGGGACCGGTGATTGGAGACTCTGGCGATCCAATTGCAGAACAGTCAGAAGTGGTACGTGAAAGATGCAGATTAGGTCTAGACGGCCAGCCTCTATGAAGACTCTCGACATCCAGCTTGTCAATTCGAGCCAGGGCTGTGCAGACAGCGGCTCCAGCAGCCTGCCAGTCATCAAGTTCAGTTATGAGGCACCCAGGCAAGCGAGCTCTGAGATTCGTCGGCAGCATCCATTCCACAATGAAAGCAGGGTTGTAATAAAAGGTATCAGCGTCGGCGTCGGCAGGCATTTCATGCTCTTGCTTGCGGTTGAAGTCTGTCTCTAGGCTCGAAACATGGTCAGCATGGGGATCAGGTGAGCGGAACTTGCGCAAGTTTGCGTTGCTTCATTCACGCTGAGCATTTTGCTCGTACGTAACAAAGCTATCCAGACAGCGCGTGTTCTCATGATTACATACTATGTGCGATGTGAGATGCGTGATTGCCTCCACGAGGGACGGCGATGGCGAGGTTGGATTGCAGGCGTCATAGTAGATCTGATTGGGGGCTGGCGTGGATGCAAATAGTCAAAGGACGACACCATCAGTTGTAGATACGTGAAGGTGTGGCAGCCAAAGGAAGAGGTTCGTCGTGGTACAAGGAGATTACGGCGATGAGATGGAGCTAGGGAAAACAGGCGGAGATGCCGAGCGAGGGGAAAGCTCGTGGTTTATAGAAATGGAAGGAGCTTACCAAGGCTAGGGAAAGCAAGAGCTGCCCGTGTACCAGGACAATCGAGACGCAAACCGAGCCGACTCACTCTTGAATGAATTGCTTATTGTTCCCAAGACTGCAGCATACAAGATCCCACGACAGCTGCATGTCACCTGTCATGCACAGAGGATGACCACCGTTGTTCTGGATATTGGCGTTCAACATCTTCAGCTGCAGCTTCTGGGTTGCTTGTGAAACCCGATGATAGCGCGACGTGCACGGCTATAGTAGCTATTAGTGCGTGAACCATGTCTAAACATTATATAGTTAGTATCGAGAGCTCGCGTTCTTGGATGTATAGCAAAAATGTGACAAGTCATCTACAGGGGACGTCGGTTGATGCAGCATGTCTTTCATCTGTGGTTTGATCGTTCGCGATGTTACCAATTAGGTTATAGTCAAACAAACATGGTTCAGTGGGCAAAGTCAAAGAGCACAGAAGGCTTATCGATTGGCTCGGTGAATTGTAGTCTGCTGAGCACATCAGAGCACGACACAGCTAGAATTGGCAGCACTTGGGATAGGGAGCAAGACCGCACTTTGAAATGGATGCTGGAGCAGTCGGAATGTGATGCTTTTTTGATCGGCCGAGTACACACAAAAGATCTGGAGACCGGACAAGTATAAAGGCCGGCGTCGGATGCAGAGAACAAGTCCAAGATGGTATATCGCGAGGAGGCAGAAAGGATGGAAACACAGAAACTCTACTCCAGACTGGAGGAAAAAAGACATGGTCAGCAAGGCCCAAGGAAAGCAGGAAGAAACTTACCGTTCAATCAGGTGCAGACCGGAGGCAGTCTCGACAACATGGCTCACCTCGCCGGGCTTCAGAGCAAAAGCGGCATCCTCGAACTCCTTCTGCATGTCACCCTTGCCAAAGAAACCGCTAAGGAGAGGTCGGTCAGCGCGCAGTATGGTGCAGAGAATGGTAGCAGAACTTACAGGTCACCCCTCTTTCTAGAGCTGCTGCAATCGCTCTCGGTGGTGGCTAGGTCGCCAAGGCTGGTTGCGCCGCTTCTGATTCTGGCTTCATGGCCGAGGATGATGGTCATGGCTTCGTCCTTGGAGCGAGTGATTTGGGCCTCACGCCAACTCGAAGGACGGCGAGAGTCTCTGTGCTTGACAAGGAGATGCGAGGCACGGATCTTGCCCTCTTGTTGACCTTGGCCGTCGGGTCGTAGGCTGGCGGAACTGTGGTAGGTGCCCATATAATGCTTCAGAGTCTCGCTGTCGGTGCCGGAAGGAGGTTCCCATCTGCTCTCCTTGGTGGAAGGGTTGAAATAGTAGGGAAGGTTCTTGGAGTTGGAGTGTCTAACCTCCCAGCCGCTGGGAAGACCGGTAGCCTGAGGAGAAATGCATCGTCAGTCACGAGCGCAATAAGCAGAAGCAGAAGCGAAGCAGGAGGAGAGTGGGAGGGGGATTGCGAGGAGATTCGAGGCAGAGCGAGGGCGCGACGAGCGGAGGAGGCGTGGGCGGGGCAAGACTTACCATGATTCGAGATGGGCGCAGTGATTGAATGGGATTGGCTTGACAGGAAATACTGTGATGGAGAGATTCGCGGGGAAGATGGATCTTGGAGGTCGTTGTTTGCCTTGTTGCGGGCGGGGGTGCTGCTGCTGCTGCTGCTGCTTCGAAGCCGAATGCGAAGTCGTCACTTGGCGCGCCCTCGCGACCCTTTGACACTTGCCCTAGCAACCACCTGCTCTCAGTCTCCCAGTCCCTGCGCCATCACCATCGCCAACACCGCCAACACCGCCACCACCACCACACCACCACACTCGCTGCGCTCCATCTATTCTCACCACCGCCGTCGCGCCCCGTCCATCCTCGAAGCATCGTTTCGCGTATCCCACCTCCGTCTTTGCGCGCCTCGCAAACCCCGTCTGCTCTACATCCAAAAACACATTCATGGCCTCACACGACTCCCCCTCAGACGACACGGCTGTCACCCAGAATGACAGAATCAAGTTCAGATTCTGTCGCGAATGGTACAATCGCCCTATCGCCCATCCTACACGACGCACCGCTGACTCTCTGCGCCAGCTCCAACATGCTTTACCCTCGTGAGGACAAAGAAACCAACCAGCTCATCTTCCAATGCCGCAACTGCCAATGGCCCACCGCCGTCGGTCCCACATGCATCTATCGCAACGAGGTCTCGCACAACTTGCGCGAAACTGCTGGTGTCGTCACCGACGTAGCCTCGGACCCAACAGTATGCTACTTCCGCCCACCCCCGTCTATCCCACTCAAGCTCACCTCAACTTCAGCTACCCCATGTCGAGAGAGATTGCGAAAACCCGAGATGCGGAGGAAGAGACGCCGTCTTCTTCCAAAGTCAGCAACGTAACTCCGAGACGGGTATGAAACTGTTCTATGTCTGCTGCGAGTGCGGCAAGACTTCCACTTAACGACATGACGACTGCAATTTTGGCGCACAAGGAGGCTTGCATGGGCATTGGAGTAACTGCTTGTTATTGGTTCTTCTTGAGGATGCAGAGAGAACATGGAACGGACCAGAAATACTGGGGAACGCCGATCAGAAACGGAAAGAATGAAAGATGGCATTTTGCGATCCATATGATGCACTACTCATAATTACACGGGCTGCCTTGAACCGCCCGGTGCTTTTGCAATATCTCAAAATCCCCTTGATCGTACACGGCAATGTTTCTTGCCAAAACAGACTTGTTCGCCTGTGCCCAAACCGTGTGTCGCCTTAGAACGCCCATGCTATGCTCCCAGAAATCCCACTGCTTTTTCGTCTTTTACAAGTGCATAGGAGCCAAACTCAGGATCTTGGACCATTGCATGTTACGGAGCTCGCTTCCCACGATACCTAAATGACGTTAGTCGACATGCGACAGTGCAGGCGACACAAGTACACACCGTTCAATCTTGAGCCGATGGGCTCGCCTCCCTTGTTGATGAGCACGCAAGCATTGTCGTCAAACTTGACAACACTGCCATCGGGTCTCTGGTATTTCTTTGCGGTACGAACAACGACGGCGTGTCTGATGTCGCCGCGGCGAACTTTGTTGGCGGCACTGATGGAAACACTGCCTCCAGGACCAGATTCAGGACCAAAGTTGCGCTGTTTCTGGACGACAACGATGATGCGGTCGCCTAATTCGGGTTGTCAGATCCAGGCGGGATAAAGGAAAAGGCATCGCGTGCTGACCGATCTTTGCCGCTCTCTTCATCTTGAGCACCTTGACACACTCGACAAGGGCGGCGCCCGAGTTGTCAATGCAGTTGAGCATGGACTGGGCACGGGTTGTTAGCGCTTGGTGGAGACAGACGAACGGAAATAGTCCACTTACCTTGAGCTGAATCATGTTTGCAAAAGGTCGTTCAAGTCAGTTGGGGTATCCTTCATGCACCATTCTGGTCGCGATTGATAGATTGATTAAACTTCGCACGGGTGTTACCGGCCGGCGCGTCTCCCCAGCCCAGCCCTCTTCTCCGTTCTCGCTCCGCCATGCTTCACTATTGTCATCGTTGTCTGTATTGTGACCCGCTCCAAGCCTTCACTCTCGGCTGGTCGCATTTTTGTCGAGAGCAAAAGCATCATGTCAATCAGGTGAAACCTCGCACTCATTGTCTGTTTCTGGGTGCTATTGTCAGGTCCGGCGCATTCCTCTGTTTTCCTTGACTCGACCCTCCTCCTTTCCTGTTTCTTTGCTGCGCACTTTCCATCCATCCCCCTCTCCCTTGGAGGATTTTCCTGTTTCTTTGGTCTCGCTCAACATGCCTTCACGTACTCCCACCCTGGAAGATTCGCTGGCCAGAAAGGGAGGCCTCACCCTTGCCCGACTCATAGACTACGATGATCGCATCACGGATGCACTCGTCGATCGAGTGAGTACTCGTCAAAACCAAGTGCTCCTGCCTGGAGACTTACCGCCCACAGGTGTTCTACTGGACCACAATTCGCAAGCTGCGCGCCAAGTTCCAAGCACTTCGCGGCATCAAGGAGGATGATGTTACACGTATCCTGCAGACTCATGTAATCTTGAACAAGGACGCTGCCTCTGCTGCACAGCACCTGTTACATTTACCCGCTCTTGCTGGATACCTCAATCGCCTCCCGTCCAAAGAAGAGAAGAAACATTTCCAGGATCATTTCAGGAAATATGTCAACATCTATCTCCCTGACTGTCCCTTCGAAGTCACCACCACCAACCGCTACACCATTACCACCCACGAGGCTGCAACTGTCGCCCGGAAACCCATACGTCCAGGTGAGACCATCAAGTACCTTACTGGCGTTCAGGTTGCCATGTCCGAAGAGGATGAGAAGACCATCGGTATGAACGACTTCAGTATCGTCATTTCAAGTCGCAAGAAGCGTCCATCCTTGTTTCTTGGACCTGCACGCTTTGCCAACCATGATTGTAACGCCAATGCTAAGCTCATCACCTCGAGCCACAACGGCATGTCAATTGTTAGCGCCAAACACATCAAGGTCGGTGACGAAATCACGGTCACTTATGGAGAAGATTACTTTGGCGAAGATAACTGCGAGTGCCTGTGCGCGACTTGCGAGCGTCTCCAACGGAACGGCTGGTCCCAACGACCAGCAACATCTCGGGACAGCAGTGATCAACCGACCTCTGCTACGCCAGAGCCGCACTCATCCGGAAAGAACAAGAGAAAGCACACGCCAGACGGGACACCTGCCGCCGCGACTCCCATCTCTGCCAAGCGCCAAAAAACTTACGTTCCGTCTTTGACACCAAAACCATCATCGCAAATTCCGACCATAAAACAAGAAGATAGCGCCTCTTCTACATCCAAGGCCTCGCCGCAAGTGACAACAACTAAGAGAGAAGTCGGCGCGTCTTCGACTCTGCGAGTGATGTCTACCGCGACCGATAGCGAGAGTGATGTCCTAAGATCAGCCTCGTTCAAGCCCAGAACCAAGCTCAAGCATCGTTACGGTAAGGTAGGCCGACCTTCCAAGCGAATCTATGAGTCTACTCGCTCCAGTTCCCCGTCGTCCTCAATCACAGAAGACATTTCTCAAACATCATCGGTGACCACCGAACCCACGTCTGTAGACGAACCAACGTCTACCAATGATTTGACTGCCGAATCGGATTTATCAGACCTTTCCGAGAGCTACGAACTGGATGACACTTTACGTGAAGTCATCCAGCGAAAACCCAAGGCAGCCAGGATGACAACTCGTCAAAGCCTAAGGAAGCAACTCTCCATACCAATACCCACTATCGAAGGCACAGACTCCGATGTTGAAGATAGCTCAGACGGCCGCAGGAGGCCTGGCGATTACACGTTGACCAAACGCCTGTTGACTACCGCGATTTCGCGCTGGGTGGAATGCCGCAATTGTGACGATTACTTCATCCAACACGAGGCCAAGTTGACGCGCAGCAACTGTCCCCGTTGCGAGAGACATAGTAAACTCTACGGCTACGCCTGGCCAAAGACAGATAAGGAAGGCAAGCACGATACGGAAGAAAGGGTACTTGATCACCGTACTGTCAACCGCTTCCTGCATCCCAGTGAGGAGCGAACTACAAAGAAGAGCCGCAAAAGTCTGAGTCAGATGCTTTCAGAACGAGAAAGAAGTCTTCGAGAGAGTGAAGAAGCAGAATCACAAGACGGTAGAACGAGAAGGAGCAGGAGATATAGCTCATAGGGATCGGCAACATGTATTAGTCGTATCAACATCATGAGCACATATTTGTGCAGACCTTGATTTCTGAGAACTTATCGAATTGGTTTTCGAATTGTCAAGAAGTAGAAAACCATCGGGGCCACCGGAACTGCTTTCAAGCCCATCGGAAGCTGATAATGTCGTTGGTG
>ERZ794946.214-NODE-214-length-26370-cov-4.742390_pt1 | contig 26370 bp, 15 predicted proteins | sample MGYA00433072_ERZ794946 | MGnify/ENA primary metagenome ERZ794946 (study PRJEB30137, sample SAMN04331413) | food metagenome | isolation source: Y3 must sample point D1 replicate A | place: Australia: South Australia | collected 2014 ...
TGAGCAATGGTCGAATCGTGTAAACCAGTAGAGCGCTGTTTTTGCTTGGTCTGTAGGAGAGTTGTTTGTGCTGAGCTGCGATCGATCTCAGAGTCCATGAGGGAGGGATCGGTGTATGGGTTCTGGACAGGTGACGCAGCACGGTCTAGGGGTGAATTCATGCCACCGAGTGCACGTAGTTCTGTGGTCGATGTCAGTCATGCTCATCACGTCTTCTAAAGTCAGTTGATAGAACGTACTCTTCAGATATGCAGACTGCTTCTTACGAAACAGTGCACTGCTGTCTCCCACTCTTGTGGCCAGGGAGACCTTGAGATTCTGAGCCATTGTCTCCTCTCCTCTGCTCAGGCTTCCAGTTTGTTGCGATTCTTTGACCATATTGTCAATGCGACGGATTGCTCGTTGACAGGTTTGAAAGCCTCTAGTGATCTCTTGGGTCATGGCCTCGATCTCACGCTCTTCCCTTCTCTTGACCTGCTCATCGTCGAATCCTGGTAGCACGTGTTTCTGGAGCAATTGGTCCAGCTTTTTCATTTGTTTTGTGATGTTGTCTAACCATTCGGTGACTTGGTCCTGCACGTCCAGCCAGCGCGGCGGTAGGCGATCCATCTCAATTACTGCATCTCCGTCGTCGAAAGCACCGGCAGACATGAGTCCGCGAGTCTCCTCGGATTCGCCATTGTCTCCGAAGCCTCCAGCAATTCGCGACTTTTTGGTGGTAGGATGATGTGAATATGATTGGCGATAGGAGATAAAGCTACAGAGGGAGACGGTCAGCTCGCGCTGGTGATGAATAGTCAGGTTGGGGTCAAGTACAGGTTTGTTCTGTCGCGCCACATGATGCGCGTTTATGGAAAGAGTCGGATCAACATGGAAGTCGAGACGGCGGCAGCAACACAGGTGGAAACAGGTTGTTGTGTTACGGTGGCATTAGAGTACAAGTGGATGCTTGCACCTTGAGTGGGGAGGGCAGGGTGCTTCAAGGCTGACGTGGTGGACGAGCTCAGCCGAAACGACCCTGAATCTCAAGCATTCTGGACCTGGAATCTCTCTTCTCTCCGCGAACCACCTCTTCTTCACTTCTTGGCCTAGTCGCATAACACTTCGAAACATCATTCGCCCTTCAAACCACCTACCGACACATTCTTCTTCATACCGAATACCGCAAAAATGGTATCTCAACCCCTTGTCAGCCACGCAGCCCCGCCATCGTCAGGAGGCGCCTGTTGAAGCTGTTGCTGCTGCCCTGTACCGCCATTGCACTTGCTGACTCTGTTCGCAGGCCGACTCGCTTACCGAAGAGCAAGTCTCTGAATTCAAGGAAGCCTTTTCTCTCTTTGTAAGTCCTCGGTCCATCCATACCAGCTTCCGCAACGAGGCTTGCTCATCTGCGCGCCCAACTCCTATAGCTGTCACAGTAGTGCTAACTCAATAACAGGACAAGGATGGCGATGGTATGCAGTCTGATCCCTCCTTCCTTCCGAGCTCCGTCTAGATCCTCCCACCTCAGAACCCCGATCACAGCCGTGTAAAGTCAGCCCATATTAACCATGTCGCGCAGGTCAGATCACCACCAAGGAGTTGGGCACCGTCATGCGCTCTCTCGGCCAAAACCCTAGCGAGTCGGAGCTTCAGGACATGATCAACGAGGTGGATGCCGACAACAACGGAACCATTGACTTCCCTGGTTAGTCGACCCTAAGACCGCCATTGCACGACTTAGGAAGCTAACGGTCTGTTCTCTGCAGAATTCTTGACCATGATGGCCCGCAAGATGAAGGACACCGACTCCGAGGAAGAGATCAGAGAGGCCTTCAAGGTCTTTGATCGCGACAACAACGGTTTTATCTCGGCCGCCGAGCTTCGCCATGTCATGACCTCGATTGGCGAGAAGTTGACCGACGACGAGGTTGATGAGATGATCAGAGAGGCCGACCAGGATGGCGATGGCAGAATCGACTGTGAGTTTACAACAAATCACCTGCCACGCGGACTGTGCTAACGCAGATGTACAGACAACGAGTTTGTTCAGCTCATGATGCAGAAGTAGAGATGGCGTGACGTGCGAGTGCACATGGAGGAAGGCACTTGAGTTATTATCATGCGGTTTTCATAACCGTCACGACCTGAGAGATACCTGAGAGCCTATGCTTATTACTGCTGCTGGTCTTGACTTTGAACAAGGCTCTTTCAATCAACTTTCTATCAATGCAACACTGGCCATTTCCTTTCTCTACCTTCAGCGCAATCCTGGTACAATCGTTCTAATTTCAATTGCATGTTTCAGGTTGACTTTATACTGTACGTTTCACAGGGACCAGAAGCCTCCCGCAATTCAAACGTTCAATGTGCAGGAGCGGCTTCGGCTTGAATGTGGGGAGGCCGGGTCAAAGGGAAACCACGAGGAGGTCATCAATCTCCCGACAGCGAATAGAACTTCAAAGACCAACTGTGTCACTCGTCAGTGTTCAAACAACATATTGATACTATATTGGAGAAACAGGAATTCCAACATGGCTGCCACTCGAAGATTAGGTAGGTATCCCATATCCCACTCGATTATGACGTTGTACTTTGACTGACGTGCATACAGTAAAGCCAGCCCTCTTGTAAGACCATTCGGGTGGTTGGGCCTTGTGCCCTATTTAATGTTCTATCCGCTGATACTGTTGATAGCATTTGTGATCTTCAAGAGAAATTTCGCTCAGCTATTCACGAGTATGGGCGTGTAATCACCACGACACAGAAGCTACTCAAAGCCTGCCGGATCCTCGACATTCCCGTATTCGCAACAACCCAACTCCGAGCCAAGCTTGGAGAGACATGCAGCGAGCTTGGCCTCGATAGCCCAGACGGTATCAAGACACACGCTCACGTCGACAAGAGCGCCTTCTCGATGTTTGTGCCAGAGATCCGCGATGCTTTCAAGAAGCTTGGTGGTGAGGCAAGAGAGGTCATCATCGTCGGCATCGAGAGCCATATTTGCGTCACACAGACAACGCTTGACCTGCTCAAAGAAGGTCATAAGGTTTACATCATTGCCGACGGGGTCAGTAGCTGCAATAAGGAGGAGGTTCCCATCGCTTTGGCGAGATTGAGAGCTGAGGGCGCTGTTGTGACCACTAGCGAGTCCTGGCTGTACGAGTGCATGGGAGACGCTTCGATGCCGGAGTTCAAGCAAATTGCAGGCTTAGTCAAGGAGTATAACTCCAAGACAAAGGAGGGGCTTCAAGCTCTGTGTAGAATCTAGATGTTGATGGTAGTAGACGTTTGCATGGAATTTATCCACAAGTGTCGACAAGCGCGTGTTCTGAGATCACATATTACAGTAGCACCGTACTGTGCAGACGGGTGTGATGGGAGATATGATAGGCCGAGCAATATCGAAACACGGGTTTCCGGTGTTTTCAGCTGTATGTTAGCCTCCATGTTCTTTGTCTTACATGATTGCAAGAATTGGATGGCGGCCTCGGTCGTTCAGCCTTGCTTCCCACCTGCTGCTAAGCGACGGGAGACGCATGGAAATGCGCGTGGCTATGAGATTTTCGGGAAAGAAGGAGAAAAAGGATCGGAAAAGATTGCCGTTCGTTAGAAAAAAGAAATCGGGACAAGGTCATAGTACATGTTCGATTCATTGATTTATGCGAGGTTGTGGATGGACAAGTATAGCAGAGGTCCAAGCGCGGCTCTGATGATGATGCGGTTTCAGGGACTTGAATGAATAGAGCAGGAGCAAAGAAGTGAACAAGTGCCTCCTTCCTAATAAAAGACTGGACCAAGACATCACATCAGTTGTGTTGTAATAGCTGGTTGATTGCTGCCAGGAACCGGCCACCGGAAAGCAGGGGTCGCATACGAAACAATCCCGACGTCTTCTCCATCATTCCCTCGTCTAGAAGCACACAAAGCAAAGACAAGGAAACACTTTACCCATCTTCTCCTTCCCCATTCACAACGCCCGCCTCGGCCGCCACTTCCTGGTTTGCTCTGCTTATCCATCCATCCTCTGGACGCCTGTTCTCATTTGCTCTTGTTTTCTCACTTCTCAAAAGTCGCGCCTGCAGAAGCCCGTGTTTGAAAGAGACAAAGGGAAAGGAAGGACATTGGACCGAGTGTGCCACAAGCGCCGCTGTCGACCAGACCATTCACGCAGCTTCGACACTTCCGACTATCCTCGCAATCAGCCCGACGATCCCTCCTCGGCTCATCTGCTCCGTCGTCACTCGATCCCTGGTCGCTGTCGCTGAGCCAGCACCACCCCCGCGGTCTAGTGATCAAGTCTCCCGGCGTTCGAGCATGAGGATTACCTGCAAGACCAACCCCGTTGGAACATCTACATGACGTCCAGTCATACCCCAAACATGGCAGCTGCTTCTTTCCACCAGAGACGCTCGACAAATTCTCAACAATCCAACTCCGTCCCCTCTACGCCGCATCAACATCCACGAGATCTTCGCTTCCATTCACGATCGCCTTCACCCAGCAAGACGATAGGCCACAGCTCCCCTCATTCGTCGGCCTCTGGGGCCGTCGGTACTCCCGCTGTACCAAAGCCAGCGCAAGGAATCTGTAAATTCGAGAGCGGCGCCGAGTACAGAACGCGACGAATTCCCTACCTCGACGGTGGCAATGAGCCGTTACCACCGCCAACAGAAGAGCCCAAGGCGGCTCTTGAAGCAGAACAGGATGTTAAGCTGAGTGGCGACATGAGGGAACTCTACGACCGGTTATTGCCAACAGATGAGAGCGAAGAAAGAAGGCGGAAACTCGTTCAGAAATTAGAGGACATCTTGAACGGAGAATGGCCCGGCAATGAGATCAGAGTCAATGTCTTTGGTTCATCCGGCAATCTGCTCAGCTCGAACGACTCTGATGGTGCGTCTTCTTGCTTTGGACTCTCCCCAACACTTCCTGGACATGCGCTTATGTTTTCTTGCAGTTGATGTTTGTGTAACCACACCCCTGAAAGCGCTCGAGTCCATGCACACCTTGGCTGCAGTTCTAGACAGACGTATGTTCTTACTTGGCCCTCCTCTTTCTGCTTACTCATACTCACTCTTTTTGTAGACGGCATGGATAAGGTCATTTGCCGAGCGTCTGCGAAAGTCCCAATCGTCAAGATTTGGGATCCCGAATTGCAACTGGCGTGCGATTTGAATGTCAACAACCCATTGGCTCTCGAGAATACGCGCATGATAAAAACATACGTTCAGATTGATGAAAGGGTGCGGCCGCTTGCGAAGGTCATCAAGTACTGGACGAAAAGAAGGATACTGAACGATGCTGGTGCGTGCTTCTGCTACACATATAAAAACGCATGAACGCTAACATGTTCCAGCCTTTGGAGGCACTATCAGTTCCTACACATGGATATGCATGATTCTTAACTTCTTACAGACCCGCGATCCTCCGATTCTGCCGTCTCTCCAGAAGATACCCAGCTCTCGCTCCACCCAGGCCAACGGCCAGATTTCATCATTCGCCGACAATCTAGAAGAGCTACGCGGGTTTGGTAAAGACAACCACGAAAGCCTCGGACAACTTATTTTCTACTTCTTCCGGCACTACGGTTATGTTTTCGACTACCAAGAAAATGTCGTCTCGGTCAAGGAAGGAAGACCGATCTCGCGTAAAGAGAAGGGTTGGGACACAAAGAATTACACAGAGAAGGAGTCTCGTAGTAGCCTGTGTGTGGAAGAACCATTCAACACCCAACGAAACCTTGGAAACTCTGCCGACGATTATGCTTTCAGCGGCATACACAAGGAGATCCGAAGAGCGTTCGAGCTGCTCAAGGACGGCTCAGGTCTCGAAGAGTGCTGTGCTCAGTTTGAGTGGCCAATCGAGGAGAAGCCGATATTCCAACGACCGCCGCCCAAGCCTAAACCTATCCTAACAAGAAGCGCTTCCCAATCTGGACGTCCCAACAATGGAAACAGTCAAGGGCGAGGGAATGGGAATGGCACGAGGAACAACCGCAATTCGTCTAATCAACGGAATAACGGCCGTAGATCCTCCAGTGGGACAGCATACAACCCTAGGATGCCGTATGCCATGAGCCCGCCGGTCGGGATTAACCCTGCAGACTACTTTTCGTCTACGGCCATGTCGACTGATCAGTTGCACAATCAACTCTACAAGCAGTACCGATTCCTGCAAGCTCAACAAGAGGCCTTGAGGAATCAGCTCTTGCAACAACAGCAGACCCAGGTTCAGCTACAGCAAGTTCAGGCACAGGCACAAGCTCGCGGTGTCGATCTTGGTACTTCTCCCCGTTCGCGGCAATTCACCAATAACGTTCAAAGCCCGCATAGTCCGCGAACGTTCGAGAACTCGCCTACAGCGGCTCCGCCTCTTTTGCCTGGATATCTCTACCATTATCCTGCCAGATACCCTCCGCCGTCACCTTTGTCTCAATCAAGGAATACTGAAGATGCCCTTGTCGGTCCCTCTTCACCTTCGCTGCAGAACGCAGCTCCTGCTCTGAGAAGAGGAGTACACCGTGGTTCTATCACCGAAGGCACAGCCAACGCCTCAGTGCGTTCCCAGTCGCAGCCCGGGCGTTCTTTCCCCAATCCTTTGACTCTTCAGGGCCTTGCGCACCCAGGCTACGACGTGTCTGGAGCTATTGCCACACCTTACATGATGCCACGCTCCGTGCAGCAATTTGCTCAGATACAGCCAAATGGCTCAATCAGACAAACCAATGGCTCGTTCTCTGGCGAAACCGCCATGCCCAAGGAATATGTCGGATACTATGTTGGCCAATCTCCTCAGCTTATCCCTCAGTATCAGAGCGGTAATCTGGTACAGGTTCCACAGCTAAGGGATATCGCTCCGCAGCCTGATAGACGCATATCTCCCGAGCTCACCCTTCCTATTTCTGATGGTTTGCGCCATCAATCTCGTTCGCCTTCGCCTTTTGCTGGTGGCCGTCGTCACTCGAGCTCGGCATCCGCTCATCCCATCGCTGGTAATCAGCCTTTTGTTCAACAGCCTCTTAGTTCTATGCCAGTCCAGCCCAAGTTCAACGAGAACCAAGGGCCCGTCATTGTCAACGGATCTAATATGGCCAGCACGAAACAACGACAGCCTTCTGTGACAGCAGCTTCAGCTCCACTGGTCCTGAAGAGTAATGGCACCTCTCCTGATCTGATCCCAACGGAGCAAATCCAGCAGATGTCATTGGACGCATCCATGTTTCATACGAATGGCCAGCAGCACGACATGGGTGAAGCAGCTCCAAGGCATCTTGTGGGTCGCTCGAATGGTCATGTGGCCGAGCCCTCGTTGCCAGCGCATGTAGCTCAGAACGTGCCGACGCCAGTTTGGAGGCAGAATGCTCCTGATCCTCAGGGACTTTCCAACCATATGTCATCCGCTTCGCAAGCTCAAGACACAAACCACACCTCTGTTTCGAGCCTTAGCGAGTCTATGCAAGCAGCCTCGCTCCATCCCTCGATGGGACCTCTTCTTTCGCCTGTCGCCGAAATTCGCACTCCATCGCCCACGGCAGGCCGAGCAGCTGAACCCTCCAAGATTGCACCCCACCACAAGCTTGCACAAAGTGTGCAGATTGCTAACGGCAAGAATGTAGAGGCTGCCACAAAGACTCACAATGGTAATTCTGGTCGTCACGATGGAGGCAAGCATCAAGCTCCTACGAGCAATTCGGCCAGCACTTGGCAGCAGGCTCCGGCAAGAAAGACACACAAGAAGAACAAATCCAACACAGGATCCAAGGGCTCGCACGTGCCCAAGACTAGTGGCGGAGAACCTCTGCCTGCCAACGAAGCCGACAGAAAGGGAGGATGAATGAACGAGCCATTCGCAGTCGATCCGATTGAATACTTGGTCCAAAATTCTGCTTGCTATTCGGAATGCTGATGTTTCGCCCGGGGCAGGCCATCACCAACATCTGCATGATCGAGAAGAGCACTGTTTCACATATCTGGATTTACTTTGCGTTTGACAGGCCACAAAAAAGATGAATATAAACGAAAAGGGCGTGCACCACATGGTTGTGCGCACACGGCGGAGCAAAAAAGGGGAGCACAGGAACATCTTCATGTTTTTCACAAGATACCACCGAGCGTTTTCCTTGTTTTTCATGTTGATTTCATTTTCTTTTTTTTCTTTTCAACCATTCTTCCATCTCGGCATGGCATGGGCATCATGGGTCTACAAATGAGGTTTTTTTTGCATGTGGCGCTTTGGCAGAGAATGCATATGGCATGCGCATCGAGATCATGGTTTTTCTTCTTTGCGATGTATAGAAGGGCAGCCGAGGTGTGAAGAAACACAAAACAAAACAGACAAAAATCAATACAAAAAAAAGTTGAAATCAAACGCTGAGTACAAAGTCTGCCTGTTGCTTCTGCTGACCAGAATCGTGGCAGCATCCAGTCCTCCATCGTGGCCTTCGCATGGAGTTGATAACCTCCTCCGCACTTTCCTTCTCCGGCCGGGGCAATTGTGGGGAGTATGCAGCTCCGACGATCATTCTACCATGATATTCCGGATTGACCTCTTCTTCCACCAATCGCCAGTCCTTGCTGGTTGAAATACACCTTGCTCCCAGGCACTATGGGTTCGATGTTCGCCCGCTCGGTCGACCCCTCAGCATGCCGGCTGTGAGGGAGGTCAGGAGCCATTCTGGTAGGTATAAGAACCTTGCACTCACCGCTCGATCAATCTGTAGGAGTACCAACGGCCATGCCTGTCTTCAAGCACTTTCTTCTTGCATCTGTGACCTTGTCAGTGGGGGTGTCCGCAGCCCCAAAGAAGACCAAGTTCGACTGGCACGACACGAAGCATGTGTAAGGAACCCTGAAAATGGGATGACCCATGATCAATACTAATAGCTAGCAGAATAGCATTTGGTGATTCGTACACATATGTACAAGGCACAGCTGGCCGACAAAACTCGACCTTCATCGGCGACTACTTCAACTTTTCATTTACGGAAGAGGAGTTGTTGCACAACAAGATTGTTCAAAATCAGGTATGTCAATCTGCTGTTCAGGCCTAATGATTTCGTGGCTAACATATCCGGACAGACTGCGACGGCTGAGGGAGGTCCAAATTGGGTTGAGTATCTCACGGGCTGTGGGCTGAAGCCAGGCCTCACATCACCACTGTCATGTAAGACACAACTCTGGGACTTTGCATTTGGTGGCGCCGATATCTCGACCAAGTAGTAAGTGTATTGCTTTCCTTACATACTGTCCAATGCTTACATCATCCAAAGCACACCTCGTCACCACAACTACACGGTCATGCTAGAAGAACAAGTCCAGCAATTCCTCACCTATGCCCAACCCACCCTCAGCAAAATTGTCGATCCCTCAAGAACACTAGTCGCTTTCTGGATTGGCATAAACGACATCAACGATAGTGCCAACTACGCCGTCGACTTTCCCGGTTTCTACGATCAACTCATCAGCACACTTTTCGCATCGGTCCAAAGTGTGTATGATATCGGATACCGCAATTTCCTCTTCATGAATCTACCACCCTTGGACCGCACACCGGGAAACGTCCTCAAAGCCACCCCCTCCCCCAACACCACCATGATAAACTGGTGGGACTCCTCCTTGACCTCTCACATGCACACCTTCGCCGCCAACAATCCATCCGCCAATCCCTTCACCTTTGACGTCAATACCTTCTTGAACAATGTCTTGGATCACCCGGATAAATACAACATCAAGAACGTCACGGGATATTGCGCGAGTTACAATCAACCATATATCAACCAGGCGCCGGAGAGTTATGGATGTTTGCCGTTGGATGAGTATGCGTGGTTTAACAATGGGCATATGACTTCGCATGTGCACGAGATTTTGGCCAAGGAGGTTGCGCAGTTTTTGAAGAAGCAGTAGTTGAAGATTTTGATATGCGAATAGTTGGAATACTTGAAGTGAATTGTTTCGCACGATGAGTCGATATGTGCCTTGGGGTTGCTACATGGAAGCAAGAGCGTCTGAAGTTCGTGGTGACTTGGGTGAACAACCACTTAAGCTTGATTAATGCTTGTCGAAATCATGTAAGAGTATAGTAATCGGAACGTAATACGCCATAACTGATTTTAAAAGGCAGAGAATAAACGTGCATGTCGTTGTCGACATTTCAAGATAGAGACAGGGTCAGACCCTCGACAAGAGTACATGGTCTCGCGCGAAAACCGGCGAGCAACCACAAAGGGATAATCTTGCGGCATTTCAAGATACACAAGGTATGGGTACAGAAGATGATGATGATGATGACGATGATGTGTATAGGTATCTCGACCACAGTATTATAGTATGCTTCTCTTACCCTTCTCGATGTACAACGAATTCTCTAAATCGTTCAAAACGCCATCCCAATGCTGTCTATATGTATTAATGCCCAGCCCATGCTCCTCTCAAAACGCCAATGATTATAATAGCTGACAAGCCACTTATTTACGATGCTTGCAATCCACACTGACAATTTCTGCTTGCCCCCAGGCGTTCAATACCATGGCGGTAAGCTTATTGCCATTCACGCACCCACTGTCGAGACCTTTGCTCCATTTCTTGAGATTCAAGCCGCGGGGGCTGTCATGTCCGTAGACGACAACAGAAGGTGGAGGATGCTTGACTTTAGTTTGTGCTTCCTCGTCATCGTCTTTGCTGTTGTATAAGCCGTTCCAAGATCTCCACCACTCGCTTGCTTCTGTTGACTCGGTGGCTTGACCGAAGAGCCAGGTCATGAATGGCGAACGAGTGCGTGCGATCCGGTCGTTGTACCAGCCCCAGACACGCTCCCATGGGATACCTCTCTTGCGGTTTTCGCTGGGTACATGGTTGGTTGGGGACATACTTCGCATGTTCATGACGGAGAATGGATCTTGGCGAAGGAGAGGGACTGAAGGAACGAGACCTGCATGCACAACGTTGATGTCGTTTAGAATCTGGAAGACCTTCTTTTTCTTTTTCTTGCCAGAGGCGTCCAGATCAGAGGTCACCGGAGCCAAGTGCTTAGGAGGAGTGAGAGCAGGTATATGGATGATCAAAGGGAGTGAACGCATAAACTTAAGGTGGCGTGGCTTGAGGTAGTCCAGCAGAGCTTCTCCTTTGAGTCCAGCACCCCTTGATGTCGCTGAGACGTCATCAGATGATTCGATGTTGGCTTCTAGATCCATGCCGGTGGATGCGCGAGACTTCGCGGCCAGCAGAATGCGGTCTTCATGGTTGCCACGCACAGAGAAGGCACCGAGAGACACCAATGTATCGATGACACCGGGTGAATCTGGGCCCTTTGCGACAACATCACCGGTAGCGATGATTTTGTCCAAGTCTTTGTTGAAACCGACGGTTTTGAGCAAGTCAAGAAGTTCGTTCTTGCAGCCGTGAATGTCGCCAATGAAGATCAGACGTCTCTTTCCATCAGGGTCGGACTTGCCACCTGGGACATATTCGTGTGGCAACTGGTGTAGTTGGGTGATATCGCTAAGCTTGTTGGGCATCTGCTCTCCAAAAGAGTTGGGGTGTTCGAGGCCTTCGACTAGGGCTTGTCTTTCGTCCCAGGCAGGAAGGAAGAGTTTGGTACAGAGGAAGAAGAGAGCGAGAAAGGCGATTATAGCGAGGAACATGGTACGGCGGACTCTGCGGTTGAGGCAGAAAGCATGGCAGAGATTGATAAATGAGGCGTCCGAGTCGAGATCGCAGCAGTGACTAAGTTCGTTGTCGTCGTCTTCGTCCGAGTCTGAGTCGTAATGCAATTTTCGGTTCTCTTCCGAGTGGTGCCAGTTGTTTACAACGCGATCAATTAGGGGTCGGTTGTCAGAACGATACTGAGAGGGGAGGTAGCGGTCGGAATGAGGATAGTTTTGCGACGAAGCCATAGCGTCATAACTAGGGGACAATTGAAGTCAAAACGTCAAGGCGCCGCGCGGCAGGATTGTGCAGGAGGAGAGATGTCAAGAATTAGGAGGGTTGATGAAAGCCTCCCAGGCTGCAGTCGAGACTACAAGCAGAGATTCACATCACGATCGGCCAGGGAAAGATGAGACGAACATTGAGGATTAATTGCCAAGACGCGTGTCGCGGCATCTCGGCGATGCACGTAGAGCGTTTGGACGGACTCGTGCATCCTCCCAGTTGGTCAAGAGAGAAAGAGAGAGACCGCTGGAGACATTTCAGCAAGCAGGAGAAATAGACAGGTCCAGCTCGAAGCGTAACGACGTGTCGGAGTTTCTGCCTTCAGCATTGGTTTATTTTAGGCAATTGCGGGAAAGAGCAAGGCGGGCCCCCCGCGTCACAGCAGCTCGAACGCGCTTTCCAAATCGCGTGTCTTCGCGACGCATCAGCTTGTCCTTTGACTATACATATTCTTCCCAACTTTTGTACATCACCACGACCGCAGCCCATGCCTCGAACGCGCAATCGCGCCAGTGCTGCGCAGGAGAAGCTCGTTGTCGAAGAGCCCGTTGTCGAAGAAGTCCCTGCTGAAGAGGAGGAAGATGAGCATCAGAGCATCGAGGGTGCCCCGAGGCCACTGGACTTCAACGAATCCCTGACATGGCGCGCCGGGAAGCCTATCGTCGTCGCAGAGCTACTACGTCGCCTGAGGACTCTACATGGTGAACTGGCTGAGCTGGACCAGGAAGATGCCCACCGCGACTCTCTTGTACCAGTCGCACAAGAGCTGGCCCACAGGAACCTGCTCGAGCATCGTGATCGCGGTGTTAAGGCCTGGACCGCGCTATGTATCGTTGAGATGTTCAAGTTACTGGCCCCCGATGCCCCATTCAAGGCTGCTCAATTGAACCAAATCTTCTCCCTTATCATTACACAAGTCCTACCTTCCCTCGGCAACCCTCAGGACCCATACAACGAACAGCACTTGTCCATCATCCGCTCATTGGATGAGGTGAAGAGTATTGTTCTACTCACCGACATTCCTGGAGCCGACAGCCTACTATACAAGCTGTTCACAGGTGCTTTTGACATCTTCGCAGACACGTCAAAGAACGACAAAGCCGAAGAGCTGGGCAAGAACGTCGAACACCATGTCACCAGTCTGCTCGTCACTGTTGTTGATGAGAGTCCCTCGCTACCTAATGATGTTGTTGACATTATCCTGGCGCAATTCCTCCGCCTTGATCCCACCACCTTCCCGCTTCAGCTTAACAAGTCTACTCGCGAGTCCTCGCGCCCCTTCCATCTCCAATTGCCTCCCCCGGCTTACAATATGGCCAAGAATATCTGTAGCTCGTGTCCCGACAAGATGTCTCGCATGGTTGCCCACTACTTCAACTCAATTATCGCAGACCTCTCGGATGGTCTCGACGGTTCAAGTTCGCGCAAGTCAACATCACGACGTCGTTCTGGTGCTGACGACGAGGATGATGAGGAAGAAGACAACGATCGTGATGCTCCACCTGCTGGTCCGTCTGCAGAAGAGCTCAAATCATTGGAGAAAGCACACAGGCTGCTGCGCGAGCTGTGGAGGTCTGCCGCTTTGGTCATACAGAACATTGTTCCTCAAATCGAGTCTGAGCTTGGTGCTGAGAACATCGACATAAGATTCCTGGCCACTGAGACAGTTGGCGACTTAATATCTGGCATCGGCGCGGCAGGCCCACCCGCTCCTGTAGCTCTCGACCCGGCAGCATACCCTTCTCAGAGCATTGATCCGCCTTCAGCCTATTCCAAGACCTACAACTTCCTCACCACTCCCGCCGCTCCTCACGCCTTTTCCTCTGTTCACTCTTCCACCTACCAAGCCTTTCTCAACCGACGCAACGACAAATCACCAAAAGTCCGTTCAATCTGGGTGACTTGTGTAGGTCGCATTCTGGCCACCTCCGCTGGTGGTGTTGGTCTCGACCCAAAGGAGGAAAGTGCTATACTCAGGTACATCTCTGACATGCTTGTGGACAACGACGAGCACGTTCGTCTCGCTGCAGTTCAAGCCATTGGTCGCTGCGATTTCGAGACGATCGTCCAACGTATAGGCGCAAGCGGCAGCGTCAATACCCCCGATTCGGTACTTTCAAACCTGGCCGACAGAATCAAGGACCGTAAGCACAGTGTCCGTGCCGAGGCTATGTCTCTGCTTGGTCGCATTTGGGGTGTTGCTGCAGGTGCTATCACTGAAGGGAACGAGAGAGTCCGTATGCTTCTTGGTGCAATTCCTTCACGTATTTTTGATGCTATCTACATCAATGACCGCGAGATCACTGCGTTGGTACAACAAGTCCTCTACGACTCCCTCTTACCACTGAGCTATCCTCCAATCAAGGCCAAGTCTACGACGAACGGCGATTCGCAGCGTGTTAAGGACAGTCAAGTTCCGGCTTCGCAAGCTGAGAAAGCACCTTCACCGGATGCCATTCGCGCTGAGCGTATTCTGGTGCTGGTTCGAGACCTCGAGCAGAAGGCCAAGACTGTCTTCTTCACTTTCCAGTCCAGACAGACCAAGATGGCGCAATACTTGGAAGCGTTCTTGAAGCGCTGCGAAGACTACAATGGAGGCGTCAATGCAAAGAACGGCAAAGAGGGCAGTGGCTCGCTTGCCAAGTTGATCGAGTTCTTTGCGCGAGAGCGTCCCGAGCCTCTTGTAGCCAACGAACACCTCTGGAAATTTGCTAAGAAGCATAATAGAAGATGTTATCAGTTGATCAGATTCGCAACAAATCCCGACAGCGAGTACAAGAAGGTTAACAACGCCATTAAGGAATTGACGAAAGGCATCGAAAGTCCGGCAATCTTGACGACGATATTGCCTATCATCTATCAGGCCAGTGTACTGGTTTACAGCAAGAGTCACGTCCCTACGATTGTCGATATTTCTCGTACGGAGGTCAGGGGTCTTGGTTCACCAGCGCATGAGGTGCTTAGAGAGATCTCAACCCACAACCCCGAGGTCTTCAAGGCACACGTACGTAGCCTGTGCGCCACGCTTCAGGAGCAAGTGCCATCGAAAGATAGACCTACCGATTCTGGTGTGGTCGAGACTCTGAAGGCGTGTGCCGGTTTCGCGCAGAGATTCCCTGCGGAGATTCCTCGCGATCGTGCCTTCTTGCAAGCCATGGTTCAGTTTGCCCTCCACGGGAATCCGCCCATAGCCGCGAAACACGCCGTTTCCGTCGTCGTTGCTGCTGACGAGAAGAAGGACATGTACGTCAAAGACATTGTCACCAAGTGTGTACAAGGCTTCGAATATGGCGAAGATGGTTATCTTTCAAAGCTGGCAGCGCTCAGTCAACTCATGCTCCTGTCAGCAAAGGACACTGAAGACGAACATGATAACATTATGGAAATCGCGATTCAGAAAGTCCTGCTGCAAGTCCGAACCAAAGCCAAGCCAGACGATGTTGAATGGCAAGAAGAACCGGATGACGAGTGCGAAGCCAAGATCTGGGCCCTCAAGATCTTAGCAAACAGACTTAGATCCTACGCGATGTCTGTACCTGACAGTGAGATGGAGACTGTAGTCAAGGAGCAGGCAGTGCCGGTGTTCAAGCTGTTGCAACGCATTGTTGATAAGGATGGCGAGCTGTCCAAGACTCAGAACGAAACCCCCAAGCCTCACAGAGCACGCCTGCGATTGAACGCAGCTATTCTGCTGCTTAAGTTGTGCAGTGCACACAAACGTTTCGACGCACTGATGGAGCCCAAGCAATTCAACCGTCTCATCGTCATCGCCCAGGATGCACTACCCGAGGTTCGAGAGGCTTTCGTAGATGCCATCAAGAAGTATCTTGGTCAAGGCAGACTGCCCCACCGTTTCTATACTCTGGTGTTCGTCTACGCTTTCGAGCCAAACGGAGTCATCAAGAACGCAACATCAACATGGCTGAAGGGGCGCGCAGCAACATTTGCTAAAGCTAACGAAACCGTCATGGAGGCCACATTCGCACGCTTCATCAGTCTTCTCGCTCACCACCCCGACTTCTCAACAGAATTGAAAGACTTGAAGGACTCTGTTGACTACATGATGTTCTACCTGAAGGCTGTTGCAACCCCGACCAACATCACCCTGATCTACCACATCGCTCAAAGAATGAAATCCGTTAAGGACGGCATTGATGAGACCAAGAGTGAAAACTTGTATTGTCTGTCTGACATCGCGCAAGCTGTCATCCGCAGATACCAAGAACTGCAAGGTTGGTCACTGTCGGTATGGTCTGGAAAGCTTCGTCTACCTGTTGGTCTCTTTGCCGCTCTGCCCAGCCATGCGATCGCCCAACAGATCGCCGAGAAACAATATGCACCAGAGGAGTTGATGGAACAAATCGAAGACCTAGTCAGAGACCGCCTGCGTACCAAGAAGCGCAAGTCTGAGGGCACAAACACACAGGCCAAGAAGCGCGCCAGAGCTAGCGAAGGTAAGGCGGCCAAATCGACCTCGAGCAAGAAGATCAAGAGCGTCAAGACGCCGAAGAAAAAGAGCTCAAATGCTGCCTCAGTACCTGCCAGCGAGATCCGTCGCAGTTCTCGCAAGTCTGGCGCGAAAAGCTACCTCGAGAACAGCGACAGTGATGAAGCAGACGGTCCTGACGATGCCGAAGAAGACGATAGCGACGACGACGAAAGCGACGCAGAGGACCAAGAGCAGGATGAGGAAATGGAGGATGCCGAGAAGCAGGAACCAGAGGCAGTCGTAGGAAGCGAAGAACCAGAACAAGAGGCTGCTGAGCCAGAAGAGGAAGAAGCAGTCGAGCCAGAGGAGGAACCATCACCAGTACCCACCAAGAAACGAGGAGGTCGTACTGCTGCCGCAACCAAAGCCAAAAAGGCAGCCAAACCCGCCACAGCTCCCACAAGATCGAGCCGGAGAAAGAGAAATGGTGCTGCTAAGGGCAGTGATTCCGAACTGAGTGATGCACCATCAGATATGGAGTAGTATGTCCTAGTATGAACATGGGATGGGGCCCATCGCGTGCCTTTCACTCTTCCTGTATTTGCTTAAAAAACAACCAACATCGAGTAACTACTATGGCTATTTTCATCACACATGCATACTTTTATAGCGAATGGCGTTTTCTTTTGTGTTTTTCACCCTTTTCCGTTCATCCACAAGTTCAATTTGTTTCTAATATCAGTCTCGTTCGTGTATAGCAGCAAAGCAATCAGTACGTGTTCAAAGAAAAACAAATCCTCCAATATCTTCAATCGAACTACAGCAGAGGTGAACAGAGCACGTAATGTATGGGAATAAGATTGTGATTATAAATAAGGTAATAAGATTGATTATGGGTATCTATAAGGTCTTTTCGGCAAGACATAACAAGGAAATGGTCATGATAATATTACAAGACAACCCACGCTCTAAATCTAGACGGATTGTCTTTGCGACGCACTCGACTTGACAGAAGCGCCAGTCATGGAGTTTTGTCTGCTGGGGCCGTAGATGGCCGAAGCTCTTCTGCCACCATTGTCTTCACGGGCAGAAGACAATTGCTGGGCGAAGGGCGAACGCTTGCGGAGAACAGGTCCTTTCCAGTAGATGACGTAGACCGAGATCACAAGGAGGAAAGCGATACAGGCGAGAATGGTCGAGGCGTACTCGAGGTGGTGCTCGCCGCCGATGTTGGTGTAGAAGGGGGTGGCGGGTACGGTCAACACACCGGCAAGGAAATCACGAGCCCATCCATTACCACCAGTGGCGGAAGCGGAGTAAGGACCGTAAGCGCAGATCATGTAATCGATGGTGGCCATGTAAATTGCGTAGTTGGCGATACCGATGACTGCGGAGAAGATCATGGAGCCGATCCAGTGAATTGGGGGTCCACCGCTGGTCCAGGCGAAGCCGATCAGACCGATGGGAAGACAGGGAACGGTGAACAGGAGCCACCAGAGACGAGACTCGTACTGAGCGTGCTCGTCGTTGGGGTTCTCGCGACGTTGTCTCTTATTGCGAGCAATGGCGGGGAAGAATGAGAACCAAGCGATGAAGTATCCGATGAGGAGAGGAAGGAAAGCAAGACCGATCTGGTAAGCTGAGAAGCCCCACTGGTCGTACACAAGAGCGTAAGACTGGAGGAACATGAAGATCAGAGCATCACTGAAACCAGAGAGAAGCGAAAGGGTAAGAACGATAGGCTCGGTGAGGAACATCTTGAAGGGGCGGATCCAGGTTTGAATGATCTCCTTGGCAGAGAAGCGCTCCTTCCAGGGAATGAGCTCAGTGGGACCGTAAACGTTGGTCTCACCAGCCTTGCGACGTCTCTTAGCGATCTTGTCGAGCATGCAGCTGGTTCTAGTTTCGGGGACGAGGAAGAAGTGGAGAGCTTGAACGAAACCACCGAAGATAAGCTGAATCCAGATGTTCCATCTCCTGTGAGGTTATTAGCACGATGAAGAATGCCATAGCGGTCATTATTCCAAACTTACCATGCAGCGTATTGTTCGACGAAACCACCGACGACAGGACCAAGGACGGAACCACCAACAGAGGAGAAGACGATGAAGGCAACAGCGTACTGCTGCTCATCGGCCTCCCACATGTCGGCAACCATACCAAGAGTAACGGAACCACCGGCAGATGACAGACCACCAAGGGCACGGCCAGCCATGACGGTTCCGAAGTTCTGAGCGAGGGCGACAGGGATTTGCCAGATGTTGACGAGGAACAAACTGAGCTGGAGGATAGGCCATCTTCCGAGTTCTTCAGACCAAGGAGCCCAAAGCTCACAGCCAAAAGCGTAGAGGACCAAGAAAATCATGGCACCACAACGAGCGGCCTGGGCACTGATGCCAAACTCTTCCGTCATGCCAGTGATGGCATTGCTGTACAAACTTGTGTTGAAGTTCATCGAGACTTGAACGATGAAGATGACGGACAGAATCGTCCACTTCTTCCATGTAGGAAAGCAGAAACCGAGTTCTTCGTAGCAGTCATCTTCTGTCAAAATGATCTTGTCGGTGCCATCGTATGCGTTGCCAGTCTCCTTCTTGCGGGTAGGTACTTCGGAGTTGTCGACTCTGCGTTCGATCGAGGGGTCGGACGAGTCGGGATTCTCGACCTTTTCGTTGGTAAACATGCCAGACATCTTGAATGCAATGCAGTTAAGGATGTATTATGATATTGTTCTGAGGACGCCAGCGATGGGCGTGAGGTATATGTAGATATATACCAATGTCTGACGGCCGAAGGAAACCCGTCAGATAAATACTGGGGATGCCGGGGGGACGGGGAAGATACTGGGGAAGGCACGCAGAGGATGGTCCTGCCGTCTTTATATGCCCTCACAGCGGTGGAGCATTTCGGAAACTACAAGGAAGGAGCGGTGACATCACCCAGCAGCATAAACACGATGGAGTGATTTGCGCGGATCTTTCTGAGCGGCTCACCCTCGAAAAAAAGCCCTTGCGTTCATCTTCGAAGTGGACGGTAGCCCGGTGACCGAAGACCCACATGGCTTTACTTTGAGTGCTTTGACACGGAAATCAAGTCCTTTTGCAGACATTTTGAGGTTTGGGGACTGCACGTCGTTGAGAACTTAAGTTTGTTTATCAACACCTCTCAGGATCTCATGAGCCTTGAGAATGCACACTATGCACACCAGGCATCGAATTCTCGAGACCTCATATCGATGACGACGCGCAAAATCAATACTCGTATGAGGGAATGTTTCCGTTACTCGCTCCTTCATGCGACGTTACAATGGTACACCCGGAAAATAGATCTTTATGGCCGGCACAGGCGTCATCCCGCGGTTGGCTTGCCCTTAAGCATCTTCTTGGCGGTGGCGTCCAACTCTTGAACATTGATATCATTTGGCGCTTTTACGACTGAAGGATCAAGAATATTGGTAATGTTGCTTGAGTATTTTCTTCTCGCGAACCTGCTTGGTGAGATATAGTGACCACTTGACGCTTGCGAAAAAGCCATTCGACGTGGAACACTTCAAGTATCTTTGCCATGACAGCGTGGCTGCCACGAAGACACAACTTAAAGATCTTGGTGTTTAGCCGGCTGGGGGACTTGGAGCGGGGCGCGTAACGATTCTCCACCAAAGCACCACTTATTTTGTTTGGAGGAGCTTGGGGTCTCCGAATAATTTTCTGGCACCACCCCCGATGATGTGGGCGATTGATGAAGTTCTGTTCGGCCCGATTCTGTCACCAAGAGCATACGAGTCAAGGCCGTCCTCGGGACCATCACCGCCGCCGGAACCGTTCGCACGGCAATCATGCTTGCCGTTGTTGCCATGTTTTCGGCCGATATATCTTGATACGACGCTGATCACGCGTGCGATAAAAGAATTTTTCTACACCAGACTCGGCAATCATGTGAAAGTAGCCATATACCGAGCTGTGATATAGGAGATATAGTCAGTTGATAGATATAAACCGAAGGACAATCGACATGTAGTCCTGGGTTAACCACAAGCTCGCTTTCGCTTGAGATGGCCTTTGTATCAGTCAACCAGTGGGTCTCTTGTGTCGTGCCTCTTCGATCTCTTGGATATTCACAAGCTTCACGCATGTCTTGATCTACCAAGTCACCAAGACCCTTGGCAGGAGGTGAGACGAGGCTCCCAAAGCTTGCTTACACGCACTCTGGTCAACCCTAGATGTTGACTCAACAGTGGATACATATATTCGGGGGCTGAGCGTGTGAAGGTAACACCGAGCGCCGTGCACTGCGGTGGCAATGGGTCAGACGATGCATCGTAATCAGAAAACAGCTGGACAACAGCTGGAAGTTACATTGTATACAGGGGTATCGGTGAGTGTTGCTGGGTTGCACCAAATTAAAGGAACTGATCTCAAATGGTCCAATCGTTCTTGTTGTCGTTGGCAGTCACAAAGGGCTCGTCGATACGCTTGACAGCCATCTCACTGCAAAGCACACTAGAGATTCGTTAGCTCAAACTGTTGACAGGCACGGAAGAAACTCGACTTACCAAGCGCCTGCGACTAGGGCGTCCAACTCCTTGACCATGCGCTCTCGTTTCTTTCCTGTGACAACAGCTCGTCCGACTTCGGTCTGAAGCTCCTTGATGCGCTTACTTTTACCCATCCCGACACTCTGCAAGACCATCTTACCAAGGCAATCAGCGTGGAAAGAGTGCTGGCAAGGGAACACGAAGAATTGGCGCATCAACAGGGGAAGCCTGCAACTCCAACACTTCTCGCCAGGCTCAACTATCGCATACCGTTGGTCAAGAGACTTGATGTCTTCCTTGATATGCTGCGCAGTATTGGCGCTTTCGTCCATCTCTCGTTTCAACCCCTCAATTTGTCTCGAGTATTCCTCAAGGGCGGCACAAATCTCTTCCTTGAAATCATCGATGACCACAAAGTCGGGGAAGAAAGGTATCAGGTCCTCGATGCGCAATAATTCGCAGCGTTTGAGGAACTCCATGGCGGCCTTGATGCCCTTGCTTTGACCGATGACCTTCTTGGCCACCTTCAACCATAACTTTTTGCGTAGTGCAGGGTCGTTTCCAGGCCGGTCAGCTACATTAGCAGCTAGATCCACTTGGTCGTGCTTGAGTGCCATGTCTACAGCTTGGGCATATTGATTCATGGTGCAGTAGATGTGCACACATGATTGAACGCGCTGGTGAGCAATGCACAGACGAAGAGCGAAGTCTGCATCGTAGTTTTGCTCGTGAGCGGCACTTTGTGTTTGGAGGTATTGGAACAGTGCAGTCTCATCTCGCGTGGGATGCGCAGCATATATCGAGACCACGGTGTTGTGAACAGCAGTCTCTGTTGAGTGGCGCTGATTGATGCAGAATTGAAGATAGCGCACGGCTTGGTTCTTGTGGCCTGGTCAGTAGGATTCTTGAATGGATTGGACTTCTTTGCTTACTTGGTTTAGCGGTACGTCTGCTGTCTTGTTGTAGTTGAGTAGGGCAGGGATGAGTTTGTTTGCTTCCAGATTGTTCTGTCGCATCATGACTTCTACAAGATCGACAGCAACGTGGGTCATGAGTACACTGCTGTATTGATAGAAAATTTCCGGATCTGTCTGCTTTTTGAGGACCGACATGGCTTCTTGCCATCGTTCTCTCTGCACCCAGTAAGACAGGACGTAGTTGTAGTCGTCAATAACATTGGCAAAGTAGAGCAGCTCTTCTTCGCGACCATGGCTGCTGATCAATTCGTAGGTTGTCTTCCTATCGAGGTCGGACCTGTATTTAGTAACGAACTCCTGGAACTCACGTCGCATTGAAGGGAGATCTTCTTGCACATTTGCAATAGGAGCCGCTTCTGAGAGTTCTGCCTTTGCCGAGATAGTGTCATCCAGAAGGTTCAGTTTGGCCATGAAAAGCTCGACCAACCAACTCGCAACCATGACTCTTTGCATGGTTGAGGATTTCTTGAGAACAGACAGCTTTGTCAACAGATATTTTCTCAGGGCATCCTGTTCTCCTTGGTCGATAAAAGTGAGAGCGACTTCTTCAAAAGGCTTGGTACTTCTGCCATACACAGTTGCTGCTTCTGAGAAACGACCTCGAGAAACGAGATGATCACCAGATGCGGTGGCAACGGCATCTTTTTGAGCGGCAGTCTTCGCATAGCGCGATGCTGCATCGAACTGCTCATTTCTGAGCATAATCTTCCAAACATCTCTGGCTTCATCAGTGACAACGACCTCGAAGATCTCACGCTGCGTGAACAGCCAATATGTGTTCTTCTTGTGATCTGCATAGAGGCCTAGCGGGGCGTTACCGGGTTCTAGGACGAGCTGATCATAAACAAGGCTGCCATCAAGTCTGTTGATGGCGACCACTCGGCCTTCAACTAGATGAAGAATGTGAAACTGCGTCAGAGCGATAGATGAAGTGGGTTCCACTGAAGGCTTGTTGCGACCTCCGGATGTTTGAGACGGTGGTATGACGGATTTTGGCAATAGTTTTGCTGCGGAGAAGGGACTCGTTTCTGCAGATTGAACCATAGCAGCGAAGTCTCCATGAAAAACACCCTGAGAGTTGAGCCAAGCGAAGACGTTCTCTTGAGCGGATTCAGAAAGTGCTGCATCTGCTGGCTCGGAAATAGTGACCAAGGTCGAGGGACCGGGGGTTGCGTCCTTGAGGTTATGTATCACAGGGGTTTCTCGCTCGAGTAATCTGGGATAGATTGAACCACTGTCCTGGCGACCACCTTTACCGACGAACAATAGCAACTTGGTGGGTGTTGCTACTAGAACGCTACGAGCGTCTGAGGAGAGATCCACAGACAAACCAACAACCGGGCCATCCTGAACGTTGTATAGGGTCTTCAAGTATTTCTCCTCCCTTCTATAGAACTCGGTGCTAGGTTCGATGTATGTTTCGTAGATGTTGCCGTCGGATGCGCCTATCAGGATCTCCCTGGTCGAGGCAGTGGGCTGTGAAGGGTTCCAGGCAATTGACTCGATTTGAACGCCTTTCAGACGAGCTAGAGGCTTCGGCGTGCGGGATTGAGTGTGTAAATAGTAGTTCTCGCCTTGAGTGGTCGAGATGACGAGATGAGAGGCTGAAGGGTCCAGGAAGAGACGGCGGATAACACCAATCTCGGAGGGTTTCTTGGGAAGATCAATGTCGTCAATGTCCTCGGGGCTGTCAAGATCGAATCGCAGAATGCGGCCAGTAGAGAGGGCCAGAATCAGAACATTGTTGGCGACTTGAGCAGCGACGAAATCGGAGGATATGTCGAAGCGGAGTTGGACTCGTTGGACATCGAATACAGGTAGCGAGGGGTCGAAGGAGTCCTGGACATTGCTGGCGGCGGCAGCGTAGCCGCCTGAAGGGTCGTAGGCCATGGGAGAAAGATCGGACTATGAAGATAACATTGCGCGTCTGTCTACAGATTATAGTCGGCCGAGGTATATCATTGAATGGTATAGATGCATGTCATCACGGTCGGCGTTGGTTGATTGATGCTTGGCGGTCACGTCGCGTCTCCCAGCTGGTCGAGCTTCACAGCTTCAATCTGATGTCTTGAATCTCTCCCATCCACACATCACCATCACAATGTTCGCCGCTCGCTCTGCCCCTCGTGTCCTCAATGGCGCTCGCGCCTTCTCGACCTCGCCCGCCCACTCGCTGGCCAAGATGCAACTCATTGGCCGTCTCGCCGACCAACCCGAGCTCACCCCCACATCTACCGGCCGCGAGATGGTGCGGTACGCTCTTGGTGTCAAGGCTGGTCCTAAGAACGAGAATGGAGAAAGACAGACCAGCTGGTTCAGAGTCGCCAGTTTCAGCGACGGTCCCGGAAGAGACCTCCTCTTGAGTCTGCCCAAGGGGTGAGACATGCCATATCTAGAATTATATCTCCTTGGTGTTGACCAATGCTAGTACTCTCATGTACCTCGAAGCCGATGCTCGTATGGATACCTTCCAAGGTCAGGACGGCAACAACCAGACGCGCCTCAACCTTATCCAGCGTGAGTCAAGTCTTGGATTGTCTCGAATTATTCCAAACTGACCGAATATGAAAGGCAACTTCGAGACTCTCAGCCGCCCCCAGAACCGCCAGAATGACGCTGAGTCCGACAGAAGTGCTGCCGAGGAGCCTTCCAGCGGTATTGGCGCCTCCTAGATTGCGTGCAAATCGAGAAGATGGGTAGGAATACGGCATTTCATTGTACAGAATGTCCACACTTCACAGATTTTGTAACTGTCAAGCTTCTCATCTTCAAAAGAGGCTGGCCATGTAAAATACACAATTTCCCTTCTCATGATGAATGCTCGACGCTGTTTTGTGTTGCAGATCCGTGCATTGTCTTTCTGTCTGGGACGCAGGTGAGTAAGTTCTGTTGTTTCGTATATCTTAGAAAAATGCTCTAGACATTGTCGGTCCACTTCCTTGTTTCGCTGGATGATGTATGGATGTGCCTGCAAAGACAATGCTTTATAGCCGTCTGAACTCGGCCTCCACGACTGAGAACCAACCAAGTCAACATCTCAAACATCTCACGGAAGGTACGCATCGGCGGACAAGTTCGAGCAGGTTTCCAGGAAGGCACGCCCCAGCAACCGTCTTCAGGCGACAACGACATTTGCGCTGTCTTTTCACGCGCGCCGCGACACTACCGTCTTGCCAAACCTTGATATCAATCACAATTACTACACACCAAGACGAGTGCGCACTCGTAACCTTCATCGATTTTCATCTCACAATCATCGATGAACCAACTCTCTACACAACTATTGATCAACCGTACACCTCCTCAAAATCGCTCAGCATGTGTAACACAGTCACCATCCACTACTCCTGCAATCATTTTGCGCAGTTCCATCGCTCAACCTGCCGCAGCATCTTCTGGGTCACCAAACGTGTCGGCAAGATCAAGAAGCACTCAAAAGCCAAGAAGAGCCACAACAAAGACAAGACCAGCAAAGACAGCCCAAGCAAAGATGACCCCATCGAGGACAACGACAACCAGCACGAAGAAACAAGAGGCAGATCACGCGAACGCACTTCCAGCAGATCCAACTCTTCTCGATCACCATCCAGCAAGACGAGCTCCCCATCCACTCACTCCCCACCTCCACCAACCAAACTCGTCTCCAAAGCCGCCTGCAAATCCCTCTCCGACGTAGTCTTCCGCAGCCCTTGCCGCTGCGGCCCCTGCAACCGCGACTCCCCCAGACGCATCTTCGACCTAGGAAGAAAATACTCAATACCCGCTCTCGAATATCCATCCCACAAAAAACGCAAGCATCTTCGACGCCACGCCAAAGTCTCCGGCGGCTCACCACTCAAACATGAATTAAGCATCGAAGAACTCCTGCGAGATGATGAAGAGCAAAAGGAAGACGAATCCACAAGCTTGGTAAGTGCTTTCGATATCCTATTCTGATGATGATGGGGAAAAGAGCTTATAGAGCTGATTTAGTTCTTCTCGTAGATCAAGTCTGGCACGAGGACTGTGGAGGGAATTGCAAAGTTGCTTCGTCTCGAGCCAGAAAAGTTTTGGAGAAGCTGGAGACGGTTTGGCGATACTGTGGGACGTCGCTATGCGGGCTAGAATCTTTTCGCGTTTTCTTCCCGAGACAAGCAGGAAGATATACAGGATCGCGTAGATTGCTGTGGTTGCCGATTCTGGTGTTGATGGATTTCGCCTCTCATTAGAGCTGCTTTTGTGCTAATCAAGCACATACAGACTGTCGAAGAGGAAGAGCAGGTGAGGTAACAGGGGACAGGCATGCACTGGTGCAAACCCAAAAGAGATACGAACACAGCAAAACTTGCACCAACTTCTGTACAAAGTCGAGATGCAAAAATAGTTGCTACATGGACATTCATTCTTCTCCATCATTGGAAAAGAAAGTCCCGTTTGTCATAGCTATCGCTAGAGGAACTTCAGTAAAGACATCTTTTCCACTCTATAAACCATGCAACTCAAGATGTAAAAGAAAAGCAAACCCCATCCTTAGGGTGATAT
>ERZ794946.215-NODE-215-length-26365-cov-97.348613_pt1 | contig 26365 bp, 9 predicted proteins | sample MGYA00433072_ERZ794946 | MGnify/ENA primary metagenome ERZ794946 (study PRJEB30137, sample SAMN04331413) | food metagenome | isolation source: Y3 must sample point D1 replicate A | place: Australia: South Australia | collected 2014 ...
CAGTCACAGTCGCAGTCGCAGTCGCAGCAGCGAGGGCCTACTGTACAAGTATCGTCTGACCATCTTATCCAAGATATGAATTTGAGTAGGGTAAGTAGCAGCTCTCAAGCCAGTGAAACTTCCAACGATGCCGACGACGAAGACGATGAAGATGAAGAATATATTGATCTAACGCTTTTGCAGCAGGGCCAGTATCATGCACCAGGTTACAACACTCTGCTCCCCCCACAAGATGAAAGTACAAAGGGCAAGAAATGCCTAATACTGGACCTGGATGAAACCTTGGTACACTCTTCTTTCAAATACTTACGATCTGCGGATTTTGTTTTGCCTGTGGAAATAGATGACCAAGTACACAATGTCTATGTCATTAAAAGACCTGGTGTGGAAGAATTTTTGGAAAGAGTCGGAAAATTATTCGAGGTTGTAGTCTTCACGGCTAGTGTCTCTCGATACGGTGATCCTTTGCTTGATATATTAGACACAGATAAAGTCATTCATCACAGATTATTCAGAGAGGCTTGCTATAACTATGAAGGAAACTATATAAAAAACTTATCCCAGATTGGAAGGCCGTTATCAGATATCATCATTCTCGATAACTCTCCGGCATCTTATATTTTTCATCCCCAACATGCAATACCGATTTCGTCCTGGTTCTCAGATACTCATGATAACGAATTATTAGATATTATTCCTCTTTTAGAAGACCTTTCTGTGAAAACCTCACTGGATGTGGGCAAAATTTTGGATGTAACAATATAATGAGCACTTTCGCCCGAATTTCTTGTGGCCCCCGCTACCAAAGAATGAAGATGAAGAAGATGAAGAAAAGAACCAGAGAACAAAAAGTTTTTTCTTTTTTTTTTTTTTTTGGCTCAACACACTGTACCCATGCTGTCCCTTGACATTTTTTTTTTTCAACTTCTTCTACCATTACGACACAATGTATTCATATATAAATTCATAATCTAATAAAATGGTAATTTTAATTTAACGGAACTGGCGTGAACATTTATCAAATACATGTGAATTAAAAATTAAAAAAATGCAAATATTGTACATATGTGTATATACAGACAACATAAAACAGAATAACTACTTTTCTTGAGTATCACGTTTGTCATCTTCCTTTCTTCTTTTCCTATCTCTTCCTGAATCTTCATATTTGTGCACGGTACCAACGATTTGTTTCTTCCTTTCGGAAATGTATGGCATATCCTTTCTAGTACGCCTTTCATTAGCTTCTCTTCTCTTAATAGAACTCAACTCAATGTTCTTAATTTCCTGAGCCTTTTTGATGACTTGTGGCACGTGTCTATGTCTACTGATTCTTTTGATCTCCGGCATATGTCTAAATCTTTCTTTTAATTTTTCGTCATATTCTAATTTATTCTTTTCACGAGTAGTTTTGACATTAGACCTCTCCCAAGCTTTACTTCTCCATAGCCTAACATTCCCATCATCAGATCCACTGATAATATATTTAGAATCCATGGAATATTTAACCTGGAAAACATGCTGCATTCTCTTCGTATGATAAATTTCTCTCGAATGTCCGTGATTCGTCTTATATATTCTGATACTCTTATCGTACGAACCAGTAACAATCTCATCCCCCGTAGGAGAAAAGTCAACATCCATTACTGCGCTGACGTGATCTTTGAATACATTCAATGAACGTGATAAATTCCTCATATCATAATAGTAGGCGTTATGATCTTCATTGGCAGTTACAAAGTTGAAGGCCTCCATTGGATTCCAGCAAATAGCATTCGTCCTCATTGTTTGAACAATCTTTTGTGTGGGGGAGTTGGTTCTCAAGTCGTAAAGAACAATAGAATTATCACTACCAGTACTGGCCAAGATATCTGTTTCATTTTGATTGAATTTTAAACTAGTAATGTTGTCTGCTCCCCATGATAGATCGGAAACTGGCTTCAATCTGTTAACGTCCCAAAGATGGATCTTGGCCCCACCTGTGGCAAACGTGGAGTTTTCTCTGTGCGAATCGATACCTTGAAATGCAGATTCACCGTCAAAAGTACGAATCAAACCTTCCTCGTTAGTAACGGAGTCGTTATCACTGGAGTTTTTATTGGAGTAATCATCAACATTTATTGACCATAGCTTGACAGTTTTGTCATCACTGCAAGATAACATAAAATTTTGGCTCTTCAAATCTGGCTTCTTGTCATGAAAACGAGGCTGTGTCACACAAAGACCAGTAACGAGTCCATAATGCGCCTTAAAGGAAACAAATTCTTCTCTAGTAGACATGTTCCAGTATTTAATCACACCATCTGCAGAACCAGTAGCCAATTTATTCAGACTACCATAATTTTTGGCAATAGCATAAACACCATCTCTATGACCGTATCCTAACTGACCCACAAAGGGTTTAGCAAACATTCTTTCCAATTTGGTGGCATTCAAAGCTTTAGTATATTCACGTGCCCTTTCAAAAGGATGCAATTCAGGGTTCAAATTCCTGGGCATTTGAGATTCCTGCGTACTTTTAACAGGGACATAGTCATCAGCACTTCTTTTAATGGTCTTGATCTTCATTTTAACGCCTTATCTTCGCGAGTCAAACTACGTTAGTGAAATGCAGTTGCTTTATACAACTGTAATGTAATTCAAACTCATCGATTTTTTTTCAATATCAAATTTTTCAAAAAAAAAGTATCGTTATGCACGGTGATGTCCCAACTCCCGACAATTTGTGACACAATACTAAAAAAAAAAAACAATTAAAAACTAAAAATTTACTAGCCCTCTATCTATGTATTCCCAAGTATAATTTATATTAACCTATATATCATGCTTCCTCTTCAAGCCTTCTCAGCAACCATCTCCAGCTCCGTTTCTACCTCTGTGTCCGAACAATCACTTTCAAAGGCGCTGGATGGCTTCTTGGAGTAATAGTTGTTCAAATTCTGTAAAATTGGTTTACCAATTCTCTCTATGACATCATGTGCCCATAGGACATCAATATGGGCATACTCATCAATGTACCAGATCTTGTAGTTGACATTCGACTCCACATTGACGAAATGATTGATTAGTCTTTCTCCGTCCACTAATCTATCTTGCTTTGGAACAAACAAGTAGATATTTGGGGCCTTTGATGCGTCTGAAAACCACTTAACATTATCGGGGAACATCTTATGGGAACCAAATTTAAAACTTACCTTGTTGGGGTCGGGTGACAGCCACCATTGCATCAACTTCACTGAAACATGGACTGGCGAAAACAGGAAATGGCGATCTCTTAATGCGGTATCCCAAAGGGTATCGTTCCAATCAAACAGGTAATTGAAGATGGTGTAACAAACAAAGGAGAACAAGCTCTCACCAACGCACAGGTTTCTTACAATCATCATTATCTCAAAAAAACTCGTTTCACCAAAGAACCAGGGATTGTCGATTTCCTTTGTCATAAGCTTAACAAACAATTTCTCGTTAAGTAAGGGACCAGGATACACTGCGGGGGCCAAGGCAATATAGTTTGCGATCTTAGAAGTGAAAAAAGATTCTTTAGATCCCGAACCGGGAGGGAAAAACTTATCTTCGTTGACCAAGCCCATAAACCCCTGTGTAGTGCCCTGAGAATGCGAGATCAAAGTAAGCTTTTCAAACTGCGTCTTAGCTAACACGGTATCAATCAAAAGGGTCAGATCGTACTTAACCATCTCGCGAAGGTCCCAGTCCCACCTGGAAGCTAGTGTCGGTACTTTCGCTTCGTTCCATTCCGGCCTAAACCCGCATCTGTTATTCCCTAACCATATGTCGTAACCGGATTGATACAGAAAATATGCCAGAGATTTTCTACCATTGGATGCGAACGAACCACTGCTTTGCAAAAGGCCATGTAGCATCAAAACGGGTGGCCTCTTCTTCTTGTCAGAATCTGTCGTTCTATATTTTGGTATCAAGTGCCACAAATCTATAACAAACCCATCTTCGGTCTCCAATCTAAATTCCTCTATTTGAATATTGTACTGGTTAAAATAATAATTAAGATCCGCAACTAATGTCAAGTCTTCCGATAAGATTAGATTCTGTAATGGATCGTCGCACTGTACAGGAATTTTTTCAAAAACCGGTTCATGATTGGCAATTTCATTGCTACTATTATTGAACTTTCCTTGCGTTACGCCTTCGGTAACTTTTTCCTTCTCGATAAACCTAAAAATAAGCTTTGTCAAAAATTTGTGAAAAAGGTTTTTATGCAGTGGCGAGGACCCCACTTCGTGGTTCTTTTTACGGACAACCGTTCTTGTATGATCGTAGACGATACCGTTTTTCTTGTCATGTTCCAGATCGAGGTATGGCGTCGCGTATGCATTGGTTCTAGTGAGAACATGGTCATGGTGTACGTTTCTTTTACTTTCGTCATCAACTTCGATTTGGGTCGATGAACTCCTAGTGTCTCTGTGCTCATTTATAAAATGGTGTGCCAGCGCCAGAACAAGCACTACTGCCATAAAACAGCAGACTATGAACGTTGCTAGTAAATTCCTAGCTCTTTTCAACACCGCAGAAACACCCATCGTGTGAATTGTGCAGTAAATATACCTATATATAAAACTATTACTTTATCTGCAGCCATCTATATTAAAAAATAAGTATTTTTGTGTATAACAATAGATTTCTATATATATATGTATATATATATATATATAAATTTAGATTAACCACAATATCATTTTATCGCTGCATTTTTTCATCTTCTTTCGTTCCTTCGCGTTTCTTTTCTCGTATATAATAAGCTTTTGCACATTGCCTGCGATACGTCCGAAAAGGGAACGTTTTTTCCCGATCAGACCGCCCCAGAACTTCTCGAAGAAAAGTGCCCGAGGGCAGAGCAGCAAGACCTAAAAAATTCGTGCCGGGGTTTGAGCTAGAAAAAGAGGGCTAAAGATAAACATCCGATCGCTATCTACGGTAATTGCACACTCTGTTACCCTGAACTGCATTTCTTTTTTCCTTCTAAAAATTGTGGAGAGAGGAAGATAATTTCCCAAATGTACCATTAGCACACTTGAGAATGTATATTGGATGTATGAAGCTTGATGAATAGGAGAAAAAAAAAACAAAGAAAAGAAGGAAAAAGAAAAATAAGTGGTGCCTGCACATATTTGAATATCTACTGTAAATAGTATAACACTGCTTAGCTAATTTTTTTCTGGTCATCTGGTCTCTAAAGAGAAACATAAGAAAAAGATAGGAACATTGAAAGGCGGTGAAAAGGAAACTTCCTTGCTACTGATATATCTATAAGCATAGAAGTACGCAAGCAAACAAGAAAACAAACAAGAACTACGCATTTAAATTTCTTCTGAATAACGCAATATTGCGGGTATAAATGGAAATGAACATGGATATGGATATGGATATGGAACTCGCATCCATAGTTTCTTCTTTAAGCGCCCTGTCCAATAGTAACAACAACGGCGGTCAGGCCGCCGCGGCCGGCATTGTGAACGGCGGTGCTGCTGGATCACAGCAAATTGGCGGCTTCAGAAGGTCGAGTTTCACCACGGCAAATGAAGTAGATTCAGAGATCTTGCTGCTTCACGGTTCCAGTGAATCTTCACCGATCTTCAAGAAAACCGCCCTATCAGTTGGTACTGCTCCGCCATTCTCCACGAACTCGAAGAAGTTTTTTGGTAACGGCGGCAATTATTACCAGTACAGATCAACCGACACTGCCTCCCTGTCATCCGCATCGTACAATAACTATCATACTCATCATACTGCGGCTAATCTCGGGAAAAACAACAAGGTCAACCATCTTCTGGGCCAGTATTCAGCTTCCATTGCTGGTCCCGTTTACTACAATGGCAATGACAACAACAACTGTGGTGGGGAAGGGTTTTTTGAGAAGTTCGGAAAATCTTTGATTGACGGTACAAGGGAACTGGAATCTCAAGATAGACCCGACGCTGTCAATACTCAGTCCCAATTCATATCAAAAAGCGTCTCTAACGCCAGCTTAGACACACAGAATACTTTCGAGCAAAATGTCGAGTCTGACAAAAACTTCAACAAATTGAATAGGAACACCACTAACAGTGGTTCGCTTTACCACTCCAGTTCAAATTCAGGCTCATCTGCGTCTTTAGAGTCCGAAAATGCTCATTACCCCAAGAGAAATATCTGGAACGTAGCCAACACACCAGTATTTAGACCTAGTAACAATCCAGCCGCTGTTGGGGCCACAAATGTCGCGCTTCCTAACCAACAAGATGGGCCTGCAAATAACAATTTCCCCCCCTACATGAACGGCTTCCCACCCAATCAGTTTCATCAGGGCCCTCATTACCAAAACTTCCCCAACTACTTGATCGGATCTCCTTCAAATTTCATCTCCCAGATGATTTCAGTACAGATTCCAGCAAATGAAGACACCGAAGACTCAAATGGTAAGAAAAAGAAGAAGGCAAACAGACCTTCTTCTGTTTCTTCACCTTCGTCCCCTCCAAACAATTCTCCGTTCCCGTTTGCCTACCCCAACCCAATGATGTTTATGCCACCTCCACCACTCTCTGCTCCCCAGCAACAACAGCAACAGCAACAACAACAACAACAAGAAGACCAACAACAGCAACAGCAACAGGAGAATCCTTATATTTACTACCCTACTCCAAATCCTATACCTGTCAAAATGCCCAAGGACGAAAAAACCTTCAAGAAAAGAAATAACAAGAATCATCCTGCAAATAACTCCAACAACGCCAACAAACAGGCAAATCCTTATCTAGAAAATTCTATACCCACAAAGAATACCTCTAAAAAGAATGCTTCTTCCAAATCTAATGAGTCAACGGCCAACAACCATAAATCTCACTCTCATTCTCATCCTCATTCTCAAAGTCTACAGCAACAGCAGCAAACGTATCATCGATCGCCGTTGTTAGAGCAACTAAGAAACAGTAGTTCTGACAAAAATTCAAACTCGAACATGTCACTAAAAGACATCTTTGGCCATTCCTTAGAGTTTTGCAAAGATCAACATGGTTCACGGTTCATTCAGCGCGAGTTGGCCACCTCACCAGCCTCAGAAAAGGAGGTCATATTCAATGAAATTCGCGATGACGCCATTGAGCTTTCGAACGATGTATTTGGTAATTACGTCATTCAGAAGTTCTTTGAATTTGGTAGCAAAATTCAAAAAAATACTTTGGTTGATCAATTTAAAGGTAACATGAAACAGTTATCTCTACAAATGTACGCATGTCGTGTAATTCAAAAGGCGTTAGAATATATTGATTCCAATCAAAGAATTGAGTTAGTCCTGGAATTATCTGACTCCGTTTTGCAAATGATCAAAGATCAGAACGGTAATCACGTAATTCAAAAGGCCATCGAAACAATTCCTATCGAAAAATTACCTTTTATCTTAAGTTCTTTAACTGGCCACATTTACCATCTATCTACCCACTCCTACGGCTGTAGGGTCATTCAAAGATTGTTAGAATTTGGTTCGAGCGAAGATCAGGAAAGCATTTTAAACGAATTGAAAGATTTCATACCATATCTAATTCAAGACCAATATGGTAACTATGTCATTCAATATGTTTTGCAACAAGATCAGTTCACCAATAAGGAAATGGTCGATATCAAACAGGAAATCATAGAAACTGTGGCCAATAATGTTGTCGAATACTCTAAACATAAATTTGCCTCCAACGTGGTCGAAAAATCTATTCTTTATGGCTCTAAAGATCAGAAGGATTCAATAATTTCTAAGATTTTACCAAGAGACAAAAATCATGCTTTGAATCTGGAAGACGATTCTCCAATGATTTTAATGATCAAGGATCAATTTGCCAACTATGTGATTCAAAAATTAGTTAATGTCTCTGAGGGTGAGGGTAAGAAATTGATCGTCATTGCCATTAGAGCATATTTGGATAAACTAAACAAATCTAACTCCTTGGGAAATAGACATTTAGCCAGTGTTGAGAAACTTGCAGCACTGGTTGAAAATGCGGAGGTGTGATTAGTGTTATCATCGTTCTCCTTTCACTTTTTACTATTTTGTTTTTTTTTTTTTTTTTTTTTTTCCTCCATTTGTCTTTCACTTACTCTATTTTATTTTGTTTTATTTTGATATCTACTCTTGTCCATAACATTTATGTTCCCCTATATTCATTATTTGCTTTTTTCCATTACCTACTTTTTGTACCTCATCTCTATTTTTCTGCAAAAATCTTTGCGCTCTTACGCTCTTCTTATTTCTGCAACAGATAGAGGATTTAACCTTGTGTATTTGAAATCATTTGACTGAGAATACTGTTGTCATGTCTTTTTACATAGAAGGAACTAAAAAAATTTAAAAAAAAAAACACAAATAACATTATATTTACTGTACATAATAAATCAAGCCTGTTTCTAACCGTTTATAGAAGTAGTTCTTATATGTTCATCCGATTAGGGCGTATCCAAATGTCCATGCCATGACAAAACCAGTTATCTCTCTAAAAAACGATTCGAAAAAAATGTCTTGAAGTGGGCTTTGGTAGAACTTTCCTGGCTGAAGTTGACAGATCCAAACAATGTAAATGACATTAATCAAGTTATACAGAATCAGGAACCAAATAAACCCATGGACTGACTCGATTTGCAAAAATCCTGCAACAAGCCCTAGAACAAGTGCTGAGCTATCTTGCACGAAAAGTAAACGCTTCTTATTATCAACCACATTCGCAGTTGCGTTTATCTGAGTAAATACCTCTTCATTTGAGCTCATTTCTATCTGTCTGCCGCTGTCTTTCTCGAACACTGCTTGAGCAATCCAACATAAGGTTAAAATTAAGTTGTATTTAGTTATATCTCTACTAGCTTCATTTGTGATTACCCGGGTTCCTAGAAAGCATATAGAAAGAAAAAGAATTGGCGTGACCGTACATATTGCAGCGCATTAAATGTTCTATATCTTCATATATAATAATCAATGTCATTATTTCAAATACCCACCTTTCTCACAAAGACTGTAAAAAATAGACGTTTTATCGGATAACAATTTCGAGGGTGAATCGAATTCCCTCACACTACCCTGGTCAAGAACAATTATCTTATCACTGTCCAATACAGTGTCGATACGATGTGCAATTGTTAAGATGGTACGGTCCTTAAATTCTCTTCTTATAGTGTCTTGGATAATTTTATCGGTTTCCATATCCACAGAAGCCGTTGCTTCATCAAGGACCAATATTTTGGAACGGTTTAGCAGCGCTCTTGCCAAACATAGTAGTTGTCTTTGCCCCACTGACAAGTTACTACCGTTCTCATTAATCTTGACATCCAGAATATCATTAACATTGCCATCCTCTTCATTAGAATCATCACCTCTTGGTTTACTGTGCAGCATTTTTTCCAGATGAGGCTTTAAATGTGCCTGCTCAACAGCCCTTTTAAGTTCATCTTCTGAATAACGATTGAAAGGGTCCAAATTGGTCTTTACTGTACCTTCAAAAGCCTGTGCATCCTGAGGAATAATTGCCAAATGGCTTCTTAAATCAAACAGACCTATGTCGGATATATCAATGCCGTCAATAATAATTTTACCTTCGGTAGGTTCTAGTATTCTAAATAATGCCAGGCTCAGTGTAGACTTCCCTGCACCTGTTCTGCCAACAATCCCAACCTTTTCACATGGCTCAATCTTCACGTTAATATTATTCAGCACTGGATCCAAATTTTCTCTGTATTTTGTGGAATAGTTTTTGAATTCAATACCACCCTTTGATGGCCAATTTTCATCTGGCCTCTTTTCAGGGTTAATGGACTGTGCTTCAGGTGGTAATTCGCAGTACTCAACAATTCTCTCCACTGATACAATGTTGGTTTCAATCATCACAGTTGTCCTTACAATCCAAGTCAAGGAACCTGTAACCTCTAATGAATAGCTCATTAGTAGACCAACCATACCCGAACTTAGTTGCCTTTTAGTATTCATTGTTGCTAGTGCTAAGATTGCAGTAGCCAAAACAATTGTAGCACCAATAGTTTGCAATCTCACGGATAACCATCTATTCGTTGATCTAAAGTTGAAGACAAAATCAACGTTGTATTGGATTTTTTCATAATTTAGATAGATGAATCTCTCAAAATGATCGTATGCATCAATAATAGAATAACCGTTCAAGCTCTCACTCATTAAGGACATAATCGGAGAGTAAGATATACTGATCAATCTTTTTAGCTCCCTAGATAGCACAATGTAAAATGTTTGATAGTAAATATAGATAACCACCAAAAACATATTGAACACTAAAAACCATGGCATATTGTACCCGACTAATATAACAGTAACCAAATAGGTTAGTATTGATTTGAAAAAAAAGGAGAAAATGTACTGTAGATTACTGTCCACTGCATCCATATCAGATGAGAACCTGTTTATGATCCTTCCAACTGGTGTAGTCTCAAAGAAAGTCATAGGACTTCTAATTACAGATTTGGCCATGCTTTCATGCAGTTTCTTAGAACCCCTAATAGAACAATACAGTAGCATCATAATACTCCGTAAATTATTGAATGCGGCCGATGCTACTCCGATTAAGGAATACACACCAACAAACATCCAAACCCTTTCATTTGAACCATTTTTTTCATTAGATTCTGACCAGTACTTTAACCAAAAATTCTCTGCTAAGTCGAAAACCCTTGTTAATATCATAAACAAGAAAAATAAAACAACACCTAAAACTCCACAAGCCTTAATATACGCAAGATAAACCTTTGTTTTGACTCTTCCCACCTCTGTCTTCTCGGCCTCTTGCGCCGTTTTCTTCACGGAATCCAATTGTGCTCCCACAAAGGGTCTAGGTCTTAGCGTAGCTAGAGAAGCTCTTCTAGAATTGGCTTTGATTAGTTCTAATTCACTCTCAGTAACAACCTCATCCTCAGTTTCTGATTCAGTTACTTTAAGCTGCAGAGGTTCATCCACTTCACTTTCGGATCGGTGTTCAGTTTGGACATCGCTTTCATTTCCATTATCAATCGGAGAATCAAATTCCTCTAGTAATTTTTTCAGTTTTGAAGTATTGTTCTTACGGTTCATTACATCCTCATAATTCCCTTGTTCAACAATTTCACCGTTTTCTAGCGCATATATCATCTGCGAATGTTTTAAAATTGATACAGTATTGGTAGTTAAAATAATTGTTTTATTTTTTAATAAAGCCGTCTTTCCGATCAAAACATATTCAATAATATTTTTACTAACTTCTGCATCAACAGCAGATAAAATGTCATCCAACAAATAAATATCTGCTCTCGAGTACACCGCTCTGGCTAATGAAAGACGGGCCTTCTGACCGCCTGATAGGGAAATGCCCTTTTCACCTACCAAAGTTTCATCACCATCTGGTAGTATTTTCAAATCGGGTAGCAATTGACATGCTTTAATAGTGAGGTCATAATAATTTTGGTCGAACTTGTGACCAAATAGAATGTTTTCTCTTACAGATGCGTTCATTATCCAGGATTCTTGTGAACAGTAGGCTACAGACGATGATCTAATGATCAGTTTAGGTGGTATCGAGTCCCTAGAACCACTCATGCAAGGAAGTTGACCAAGGATTGCCTTCAAAAATGTTGATTTACCAGCTCCTACCCGACCAACAACACAAACTAAATCACCCCTTTTTGCTTCAAAATGATCGATATTCTTCAACGCAATTTGAGAAGATCCGATAATAGACTCTTCATCTGTCCTCAAATTATCTCTAGATTGGCTAGATGCTAATACTTCTTTTGATTTCCATAAAAATGTAATATTATTCATCTCTATAGCAGGTAACGCTCTTTCATCCGCTGAAGGATCAATACGTTCGATGAACGAATCATCAATTTCGTCACTAAGTAGGAATGACTTTAATCTTTCCATAGAAACGCTTGTCTCTATAATGGTATTTATCATGGATGGAACGGAATAGATGGCACTGTTCAAAATATTAAATAAAGATAATGAAGGGAAGACAATGGCAGGAGATAACGGAGAATCACTAAATAAAGAAAATAAGCCAAATGTGGAACATGTCACCATTAAAGGTACACAATTCCACGCAAAATATATCAGATTGCTCACTATACCAATTTTCCGAAAATTTTTTAACTCCATATCATTACGAACATGATTCAATCTTGCCATCATAGGTTCCTCCCAGGCGTATAATTTAATAGATTTTATAGCATTCAAAAGCTCTGTGATAGTCTTGATTCTCATGTCCTTATACTTCATTTGAGTTTTTGATAGCTTTTTTACCTTTCTAGATAGGAAGGCATTGATAGGCATCATAATAGCCATAGTAACCAACCCTCCAATAACAGCCTTTCCTAGCAACCAGTACAGGGAAGTTAATACAACAATAATCTGAATAGGAGCGCCAATAATGGTTTGGGCATTTTCGAAAAACCGCTGGATCCTTAACACATCCACAGACATCAAATTTAAGATGTCACCAGTAGATTTTTCGTTACGCTCTGCTAGCGTCAATCTTAAGGACTTCTGATACACTAAAGAAGCTAAAGAACCTCTTATCCCCAAACCAGCCTCAAAAATTCCAATATAAAATTGATTTGTAAGGAACACAGAAACCACGCTAATTACGAAAAGGGTTAGAGCAATAAATACACCATTTAAAGGAGGATATTTAGAAGATGTTTCCGGGTTGAAACCATCTATGAATATCCGTAGAAACTGGGGCTGTACTACAGAAAGTAAATCAGATGTCGTTTCATACAGCATAGCCACAGAAATAGTCCTACCAAATGACTTCCAAATGGCCCTCCAAAGAGAATTTCTATTCAACCATTTTTCCAATTCCCAGTTAGCCTTAAATTCCTTACTTATCGACTTAATATTCAGATCTACTGGCGGCAATGGTAACTGGTTAGGATCTTTGATTTTCTTGTTACGGTAAGTTTCCACAATCAGTTTGTTCATCCAGATAAATGTAATATAGGATAGTACATGAACGGGGGGATACCACCCATTTTTCTTGTAGTATTCAGATAATTCGTTAATTGGCTCAAAAATGCATAGATCATAAATAAAAATTGCCACAGAATTGAAAAGAAGGAGTACTTCTAAAATCATAGCAGTTTGTCCGCTAATAACAGTAAGCCTTTCGTTACTAGAACCATGATAGTACCTCTGCAATATCAAGAAGAGCTGTAGAAGAATTTGAAACATGTAATAGAAAAGCTGGTTGCCCATTGAAAATGTACTTTTAAAATACGCTAAGTATTGAGTAGGGAGAGAAATACCCAAATTGAAAAGGAGATTCAAGTACAGAGCCTTCTTTAGTATAAATGGATAAACCCTATCGCTAGATTGGGATACCAAGGCCAGTTCACAAATTATAAGCGTGGACTGGAAGCAGACATTGGTCAAATGCGTTAGATGTCGACTGTTGATTTTACTTGGTAATGTAGGAAAGTTCTTAAATCTGGGTGGTACTTTATTGTTCTTATAAAGTTTCCACAATTGATAGCTACCAATCAATAGGAAAAAGACGGCTTGCCAGGCGGATATTACGGATATAAAACATGGATTTAATGCATTAGTGCCACTATCTGGATATGGTCGGTATCCATAGGGGCACCCATCTACCACTTCTAGTGAAGACATTGTCTTTATATTAATCTTTTTTAGACAAATTTTTCTTTATGATCTCTTTAAAATTAACCACTGCTAATATATGTTCAGAAGAGACCTTGGTATAAAAAAGTATGCGAGGACAATCTGCTGATAGGTTCAGGAGTATGCGATTTTAATTTGGAGAACTGGCTGAATTAACTTATACTCAGGCGCAATTTTTTAAAGGGAATTGGAATTATCGCGATGTCGCTACGGCCAAAAATTTGAGGGCATTTAAATATTATGGTATGCTATAAATAAGCAAATATATAATAAACTAGGCAAACAATACGACCAACATTGTGGGATAGCAGCCGTCGGGCTTGATGACGGACATAGTTTACTATAGTGATCAATAAATAATATAACAGGAGAAAACAAACAAAATAATTAATCCACCGAGAGAAGGAAATCGAACATACGGCGCCGTTACTTAGAAACCTTGGGAGCTTTTTTCTTTGTCTTATGTAATTGGAATTTTGAAAATCTGTCTTTCTTAGTGGATGTTTTTCCTTCATCGGTTTGGTCATCCCTGGATTTTTCTTGTGATTTATTATTCGAATTGGAATTCGGAACGACTTTCTTTCTTGGTTTTGGTTCAATAATTAATGATAGTTGGTATTGTTTCTCAATATGGGGGATGTTTTCCAATGAATTTGATATACATTCAATTACCGTCCGATCTTTAGTGAAATCATAATGTGTCTTCTTGAAATATATGATCTCTTGTAAGATATCAACAAGTCTGCTCCTTTTGTTGAAGTTTATATATTTCTTCTCATCATGGACACCCTTTAAACCATGTTCCAAGACAAGATAATCCGGATTTCCGGAATCTGTAAAGGTTAGATCAGATAAATAAACGCCGAAAAACGGTACGCAGGGAGCGCTATGTAAAGATTTCAGCTCGCTTCTGTAATTTATGAAATTTTTCTTAGGATCCATCAACTTGTCCAGTGACTGCAATAGATCTCTCGTTTGAGGAATAACTGCCTGCCAGGTTTTCTCTAAACGATAAATTGATGAAGAATATAATGCTGAAATAATTGCAGTCATGGAAGAAAAGTTATTGAATTTCCTACAATATTCTGCGATAAAAATAAAATGAGAGAGTAGCTTGGCGCGCTTACTTTTATCAGCCTCCTTTACAATAGAGTAGGATATGAAATTTGTCAGTTTATTGGCAAAACTGATAAACTCGTTCAAACCCGGTGAAGCCCCATACGATTTTGTATACTTGTTCTTCCAAATTTTTTGTAAACAATCAAAAATGGTTATCTCACAATAAATTTCATGCTCTAGTATCGTTAATTGGGTGGCAAATAAAACTGGATCGACGGCCAAAATGGATTCCGTGGTAGAGTATAAAGTGCCCCAGTAATGCTCCTGGCAGATCTGTTGATCTAACGTTTTCATTGGTGCAGTCGCTTCTTGCATATTACCATGTTTAAACTTCTGATTGACCTCCTTTAGTAATTCCACAGATCCTGTTATATTTTCCTTGATTGCTACTTGCGCAAAATAATCCAGATTTAGGGTCGCAAGATCGGGCTCATCATAGCCCGGGAACCAATATTGCTTGAAAAAGGTTGTCATAATCTCAACCACCCTACATTTAACCGGTATAAGCTTTTTCGTCACCCATTCATTATATTCTTCAAAGCACAAATCCTCTGGTGGATCCAAATTATATTGCGAGATCAAGTAGCTTAAAAACTCCGTTGTAGTAAAGATGCTTCTGAAAGTGATTAAAAAAGTAATATTGAAAAATAAGTCCTTCTTTTCATTATCTGTCAAGTAAGAGATCAGTGCGTGTTTAGAACCACCTTTAATCCTATTGTTAGAGCCCCAAATCAGTTCACTATCATACTCGCGCTGCAAATACCTCGGTAACTTGACTTGGCTGTCACGCCATTCGTCATTGTCTTTAGTATCTGAATCTGCATAAACAGCATTCGTGTCACTTTTTTCGGCAGTTTCACCGCCGTCATAGGACCCATAGCCTTCTTCCCCGCGCAATAGCAATTCCGTGATATTGTTTTTCATCATTCTAGCAGCATAATTTAACAAATTCTCTCTTTCTAGAATTAATCGATTCACGAACTCAATGGATAGTTTAAGCACATCAAAATAGTCATCACAGGATTTTTTAAAAACGTGGGCGAGATTAAAAAACTTTAGATCATTGAAATCAGAATCTTGATTGATAAGGTTGTGGAAGAGAATAAGACTATCCGGGTCTGGCTCATATTCATCTTCCTCCTCTTGGATATCAGTATTTTGGCTCCCATTCTTCTTATCCTTGGCATTATCTAAATTCAAGGATGAAGGTTTCATTGGTTCGTAATAACCGGTAGGCAAGTCGTTTTGCATTGGCGAGAAAACGAAAGGATCCTCTAATGTCAAATGCTGGGCGACAATTATAAATTTCACTACTACATCATGAAAATATTGCTTCATATTAAAATAGTCGGATAAGATATACGATAGGGATGATAAAGAATGTTTCAAAAACTCTTTATCTTCATCATCAATAGCGACATCTTCGTCAAAAACTCTATTCTCATCTCCCAACTCTCTCAAGTTTAGATAAATAGTTAAATCTAGGTTTTCCAGAATATCAATTATAGGAATTGTTCCGCTTACTTCTTCGTAGGTTTTGAAGTTCATTTCAAAATTCAACATTTTTGAAAAATTAGCCGTGTTACTGAGATATTCATTAGCACTTTTGATCATTTGTTTTAGTTTAGCATCAAGCTGCTCCTTCCTGGCCCTTACAAGGCTTAGAGTTTCTTCATTTAGCGGGTATGGTTTTTTCCTTTTGGACCATATGGTGTCAGACTCATCGGAACTTCCTGGCACATTAGAGAAAATGGTACCTCTTCTCCTTCTTTGAAACGGGGCTGATGGTGAATGGTGAGACGTTTCCGACGAGCATGAAGTGCCCTGTTTGGAAGCTGGAATTTCATCATTATTTTCCGCAACAATTCCTGAAGCACCAGCAACGGCTTTAATCATCTGTCTCGGTAGGTCATGGGACATATGCTGGTTGAGATGCTTACGCAAAAACGGGTTATTCCATGAAATTGTATTGAAAGAATCCTTGAAAAATCGAGGAGTCAATTGAGGCAGTATTGTAAGTTCGTTAGGATTTGAGAGGAAATGTAGTAGACGCAGTAGAAAATGAAATTTTTGGAAGGTTCCTAGGATTGACTGTAGAAGAGGGGATCTTCTTTCTGGATCCTTCTGGGAGGCTATGGCTTCTCTTTCTTCAAACGGTGTGGAATGAAACCAAATATTTGCATTTATTGAAAACCTAGACAAGGTGTAAATTAGTTTTTTGAGGGTTTTTTTAAAACTATCTTCAACTAAACGGAGATTCCTGAAAAGCATATAAACACAGGTTATTTGAGCTGTTAATAAATCCAAGGAAGTTAGAAACTTTTCCCGTTCATTTGCCAATAGGTCGCGCTCTGTTAAATTAACATAATGACACACTAAGCGAGTGAGGTCATACCAATAGACGACATCACAATCATTGAGATAGAACAGATCGGGGCTTGACGTTATAGGCATCTTTTTACCAGCTATCTTCGATATTGCAGGAAAAGACGAATAGTCGTTCACGGTTTCAACTTGATTTTGTGGTAAATATGGTAACGTGCGACAATAAACATCTAAATCCTGGTTGTAGTACAGCAGCTCACAGCAGCCTTTCCTCTCGTGGACGGGAATAGGTGACCAAGCCAGTTGTTCCTTGAATTCAATATCGCGACAGCAGTCTAAAAAGTCTTCCAATGATAAGATCACTGGGTTGCTTGATAATTCCAGTTTAAGATTAAGACCCGCTTGAAATATTTCCAATTCATTACCGATTTCAGGCACCCCGTGTAGTTCGTTTAGAATGGACCGTGTAAAAGAAGGGGGGAACCAACCTCTGTCTAGTATCAACGAATTATTATTATTATTAGCGCTGTGTCTGATAAGAACACCATCCCACCAGCCATTAGAACCTTTAGTGAGTACGTAAATCAAATCGCCTACCCTTAAAGACAGTTTATTCTGCGATTTTGTAAAATATTGATAGGTACATTCCACTACATCGATAGGTTGTAAGCATGGAATCCCGTGGCCTTCCTTATCTTTCACCGGAGTTGTCATGCCGGCATATGACGCAGTGCGACTCATTCTGGTGGCAGATTATATATGTCTTTTAGGTATGTCTCTCATATTTTTTTTTCCACTTTGTTATATGCAAAAAAGCAATTTTGACTACTATTGTAGAAGGGAACCCTTAAATTTTGCGAGCCTGCAGATATTATTTTCCAATGATGCGGTACAGCCGCATGTAAATCTAATATATCTACACTGACGACATAACATAATAACGTACATTTGGTACAAAAGCGTTGCAAATACAGCTATAATGGTTTGCTTCTGGTCCTCCAAGCAGGACATATGTTTCCTTGAAGTTCAGTTGCAGTAGTTGTGCACATGCAGTTTTTGTTTCTCAAAGAGACAGGCCAAGCTGAAGATGTTCCTATGATATTATGAAAGTATATATTCTATTACCGTCACATTTTGTACCATTGGGCTACAGAAAACAATAGGATTGGGACTCATCCATAAGAACTCTTTTACGTTGTGCTGTTGCTTTATTGTCTATGAAATCATCAGTGACGAGTACCTTATGACGCATTTTCGTGAAAAAAGAAGAAATGAAAAATTATTTAATGTCATATAAGGATGAAGCAAGACAACCGATTTGTTTAAGTTTTCGATCATTGGCTGGAACGGCCTCTTAAGGTTAATTGTAAAAGAAAAAAGAAACATTTTACGTGATGTCTCAAGACGAAAATATTGTCAAAGCTGTTGAAGAATCCGCAGAACCTGCTCAAGTTATTCTTGGGGAAGATGGTAAGCCATTGTCCAAGAAGGCCTTGAAGAAATTGCAGAAAGAGCAAGAGAAACAGAGAAAGAAGGAGGAAAGAGCCCTCCAGTTGGAAGCTGAAAGAGAAGCCCGTGAAAAGAAAGCCGCTGCCGAAGACACCGCAAAGGACAACTACGGTAAGTTGCCATTGATCCAGTCTCGTGACTCTGACAGAACTGGTCAGAAGCGTGTCAAGTTTGTTGACTTGGATGAGGCTAAGGATAGCGACAAAGAAGTCCTTTTCAGGGCAAGAGTCCACAACACCAGACAACAAGGTGCAACATTGGCCTTTTTAACTTTAAGGCAACAAGCTTCCTTGATCCAAGGTCTAGTAAAGGCCAACAAGGAAGGTACCATCAGCAAAAACATGGTCAAATGGGCTGGTTCATTGAATTTGGAGTCCATTGTCCTTGTCAGAGGTATTGTCAAGAAGGTAGATGAGCCAATCAAGTCTGCTACTGTGCAAAACCTGGAAATTCACATTACCAAGATTTATACGATTTCCGAGACTCCAGAAGCATTGCCAATCCTTTTGGAAGATGCCTCCCGTTCCGAAGCTGAAGCTGAAGCTGCAGGTTTGCCCGTGGTCAACTTGGACACCAGATTAGACTACCGTGTCATTGACTTGAGAACCGTCACCAACCAAGCTATTTTCAGGATTCAAGCTGGTGTTTGTGAGCTGTTCAGAGAATATTTGGCCACAAAGAAATTTACCGAAGTACACACACCAAAACTGTTGGGTGCACCAAGTGAAGGTGGTTCCAGTGTGTTTGAGGTAACATACTTCAAAGGGAAGGCCTACCTAGCTCAATCTCCACAATTTAACAAGCAACAATTGATTGTGGCCGACTTTGAAAGAGTTTACGAAATCGGGCCTGTGTTCAGGGCTGAAAACTCCAACACCCACCGTCACATGACCGAGTTTACTGGTTTGGACATGGAAATGGCTTTCGAAGAACATTACCACGAAGTTTTGGACACGTTGAGTGAGTTGTTTGTGTTTATTTTCAGTGAATTGCCCAAAAGATTTGCTCATGAAATTGAGTTGGTACGTAAGCAATACCCTGTTGAAGAATTCAAGTTACCTAAAGATGGTAAGATGGTTCGTCTAACATACAAAGAAGGTATTGAAATGCTAAGAGCTGCCGGTAAGGAAATTGGTGATTTTGAAGACTTGAGTACCGAAAATGAAAAGTTCTTGGGTAAGTTGGTTCGCGACAAATACGACACCGACTTTTACATCCTAGACAAGTTCCCCTTGGAGATCCGTCCCTTCTACACAATGCCCGACCCAGCCAACCCTAAGTATTCTAACTCGTATGATTTCTTCATGAGGGGTGAAGAAATCTTGTCCGGTGCACAACGTATCCACGACCATGCTCTATTACAAGAAAGGATGAAAGCCCATGGTTTGTCTCCTGAAGACCCAGGTCTAAAGGACTACTGTGACGGCTTCAGCTATGGGTGTCCTCCACACGCCGGTGGTGGTATCGGTTTGGAAAGAGTTGTTATGTTCTATTTGGATTTGAAAAATATCAGAAGAGCTTCATTGTTCCCAAGAGATCCAAAGAGATTAAGACCATGAAGGAGTCTCCTCCAATGTTTTTATGTAGCGAGTGAAGGTAAAAAAATTTTCAACATTTCTAATTTTTTCCTGTCACCCACTTTTATTTTAACTGAATTATTATATTTAGCTTTACACATATAAGTCTCAACGTCTGGCATATGTCACACTTTCTTTACCGCCAGATCACTTCGAATATTCCGAAAGCAAGGGCTTTGAGCAGTCCGACAATTCGGAAACCATAGCTCGCCATAATTTACACGCTCTATGCACATATTAAAATACATTTAAACAGTACTTACAGCGCATCTGGGATGGTTCGGTTATGTACCAGGACAATATTAAATTGACGCGTCAGTTGAGTAGTAATCGTCCTAGTATTTTCGCCTACCATGCCGCTTTTTGCGTTTTTGATCGCCTCTGGTCCCTTATACAATCCACAGGCAAAAAAAAAATTACATAACAAGATTACTCTTCAAGAAACCTGGAAAATATTATTTTGGGCAGTTTTTTAAGACGAGAACAAGTTCTATGCCTCATTTACGCACCAGCGGTTCTGTTACCAAACTGACTCTTATCGGCGATGAGTATGATCTAAGGCTCGGGCCGCCCATTTTGCTGCTCCCGGTCAAGTAGCACGCTCCCTCTTTTCTTATCGCAGGCTTTGCCCACTACCCGACCTCTAAAGCGCCCATTTAACCTTTTTTAAAACAACAGCTTAAAAGCTTTTTGGATAAAAAGCTTTTATTACTACATCTCTGCATCTTCCCTCCGGGGTCTAAGAAAAGGGCTCAAATTCGCGGAGTTGAGAAACGAGAAAATCCAAATAAAGCGAACAAGAGGGAAAAAATTTTTTTCTTCCGTTCTTTCCTTCTTCTATACTTCAAGAAGACAAGCAAACGCACCCACTACACACAAAGTATCTTTTACGAAACATAACACAAGAATCCAATGTCAGGGAACCCAGGAAGCTCGCTGAGCGCATTGAGACCTACTCCACCCGAGAGAGGTTCGTTCCCGCTAGACCACGACGGCGAATGCACCAAGTACATGCAAGAGTATCTCAAATGTATGCAGCTTGTGCAGAACGAAAATGCAATGAATTGTAGATTACTGGCAAAGGACTACCTGCGGTGCAGGATGGACCACCAATTGATGGACTACGATGAATGGTCACATTTAGGTCTTCCTGAGGATGCTCCAGGCAACAACGGTAAAACCATAAAAGACGCCACTGATAATAAATAGCCGCCCACATCGGAATATCGAATAAAAGCTAGACGCTGTTGGTAATATCATACTTTCTACAACAACTGGTAAAGAACTTCTTTTTTTGAAATAGCCGCCGATATGGCGCGAAGTGACCCTGCTCGAGGCTGTGCGGGCCCAGGCCCGTCCGTTTCTTTTTTTTCTAGGGGGCGGCAAACGGGCCAAAGGGGTCAGCGTGATTGGGCGGTTTTCCACAAAGCTTTAGTCTCTCTCCTCACGCCTTGGCTTAGTGAGTGGCCGGAGTTAAAGTTGCGAGGAAACACACAGCGAAGGGAAAAAGCTTTGGCGTGCTTAACGATATGGCTTATGGCCCGGTTGCAATGCTGGTTTAGTTTCCGATTACGATTTTCGATTTGAATCCTGGCTCCACATCTCCCACCCTCTTTTTTTATCTCTAGCATCGTGCGTTGGATTTTATATTATGAAGTTCCTATATTAGAATAAAGTTTAGTATTTACTTCCCAGATCTACCGGATTTACAAAGTATTGTTACCTCACCACCAAGTGAAAGGAAACAGTGCAGTAACTCCTCGTGCTTACGCTAACTAAATAGATATTATATTCACGAAATACTGCGCCAGATAGCAAGCAAACCCAAAAAAAAAAAAGAAAAAGAAAAAGGAAACAAAGTGGGAGACAGAAAAAGAGTGAAAGAAACATAGTATTTACCAAGTCGAAGATTTAGCACAACAAAGACTAATCTACACGCATACTGCTCTTCTTCATTATTGCTTTATCTTCCGCGTACCTTAGTTATGTCACAGAATATTCAAATTGGCACTAGAAAACGTTCAAGAGCAAATATGAATAATTCCACTACTACGGGCCCTGCTAACAATACAAGCTCTAACAAGACCTTTTTGGATAATTTCGAAGAAACGCGCACAAACAAGCTGCTGGACGAGATGTTTGCTCGGCAAAATTCTTTTCTAACAGACAATCTGAGGAACAGTCTAGACCTGAATCAAGCAGACAATCCGCTCCGTCCTCGGCAACACCAACACCAGTTGTTCTTGGACAATGAAAATGCCATAGAACTAGACGAGGAGCCGCGTATCATTAACACCACAATCAATAACAGTAATAATCATAACAGTAGTCGAGTGGACGAGGATGCTGACGATGACATCATTTTTATCAAAGAGCAGCCAATTCAGTTTTCGTCACCTTTGATTCTGCCTAGTAGCAGCAGTATCAATAACAACAATAATATTGTTACTTCAAATAATCCAGGGTGCGGTACCGCAGTTACAAGCAATAGTACGTATATCACGACACCAAAGAAATTCAAGAAGCAAAGAACCATCTCACTGCCTCAGTTGCCTCTATCGAAGCTGAGCTACCAATCGAACTATTTTAATGTTCCTGATCAAACCAACGCTATCGTGCCAAGAGTAACGCAAACTGAAAATGAGCTGTTGCATCTAACGGGGTCGTGTGCAAAGACTCTGGAGGGCAACAAGGCAGTGAATCTCACGATTGCTCACAGCACTTCTCCCTTTTCCAACCCACCAGCACAAATAGCTTCCCTGCCTCAATCCAACCTCAAGAAACAAATTGGTTCTTCACTACGGAAATTTACATCAAACGGCTCTTCAGAAAGCGCATCATCCAATAAATCAAATTTCAAAACGGACAAAGACGGTCACTACGTTTACCAGGAAAACGACATATTTGGCAGTGGCGGCCGCTTTGTTGTGAAGGACCTATTGGGCCAAGGCACGTTTGGTAAAGTACTTAAATGCATCGATAACAAGTATGAACCTAATTACGTGGCTGTAAAAGTGATAAGGGCTGTAGATAGATATAGAGAAGCCGCCAAAACAGAACTAAGAATTCTACAGACTATCCTGAATAATGACCCTCAAGGTCAGTTCCAGTGCCTCTTGCTAAGGGAGTGCTTCGATTACAAAAATCACATTTGTTTGGTGACAGATCTATACGGCAGGTCCATTTACGATTTTATGTGCTCCAACGGCATTGCCAGGTTCCCCGGCTCTCATATTCAGGCCATTGCCAGACAGCTAATCAGATCTGTCTGCTTCTTGCACGATTTGGGCATAATACACACGGATTTGAAACCAGAAAATATCCTGATTTGTGACGAAACCCATATTGCTCAAAAATTGCCTTTGAAAACCGTACAGTCGCTAAGCAAGAGACGCCGTGAAGCCAGTAAGGGGAAGCGCAAAATCTTGAAAAATCCAGAAATCAAAATCATTGATTTCGGTAGCGCAATTTTCCATTACGAATATCATCCTCCTGTAATATCCACTCGTCACTATAGAGCCCCGGAAATTGTCCTTGGCTTGGGCTGGTCGTTCCCCTGCGACATTTGGTCCATCGCGTGTGTCCTAGTAGAACTGGTTATTGGCGAATCTCTTTACCCCATTCATGAAAATCTAGAACATATGGCTATGATGCAACGAATCAATGGAACCCCTTTCCCCACAGACATTATTGATAAGATGTTTTACAAATCTAAACATAAATTGGGCAACTCTCCATCAGACCTAAATTCAACGGTGATAAAGCATTTCGACAGAAAAACTTTAAGCTTACAATGGCCTGAAAAAAATAAACGCGGAGATACCATAACCACCGAAAAGTCAATGAAAAGGGTCTTGCAGTCATGTGATCGCTTAGATATTTACATCTCAAAGGTCTTGAAACAGGATTACGGCGATAGCTTAAGCATCAATTGGAATCTACCGCCGGAGAAAAACTGGTCTTTGATAAATTCGAAATTGGCATGGAAAAGACAAACACATTCCTCTTCTTCCTCAACTACTGATGAACTCGATAAGGAAACTTTCTTGTTTTGGTACTGGTTCATCGATCTACTCAGGAAAATGTTTGAGTTCGACCCAACAAAAAGGATTACCGCAAAGGACGCTCTGGACCATGAATGGTTTAATCTGGGCATACTGGATGATGGTATTGCAACTTATAATAATACCCAAGGATAGTGGGTGTTCTCGTTCTACTTTTCTCTTCTTTTTTTCACATCTTTTACTAGTTCCGTTTTTTTTTTTTTTTAACTCTTCTTTTTCATTTTCCGGTTTTTAATAATATTTCTTTAAATTTCTATATTCAATAAAAATTCTTCCTACATATATATCTTCATATTCAAACATTTATAGTATTTTTACTAATTTTTTGTTGTTTTAATATACTATAATAATATTATTATTACTGCTACTACTATTATTATTATTATTATAATTATTATTATTATATGTCATACATAATACATTCTATTGATTGTCTTTGTCTTCCTTTTCTTTCTCCTCTAGATACTACTAACTTTACTTCAACTTCGAATTCAAATAATTTATTTCGTCCTTCAAACTTGCCTCTTCTACAGTTTTTACCAGCTCCTTTGTACATTTGGCAACATCAAACGCAATCCCTGCCAACCGCTGTTTGAAGTTTTTGTCAGCATAATCTTGATCGCTCTTTTCCTTCGCTAGTATTCCATCGCCAGTTAATTGGCACAAAATTGTCATTCTACGCGAACAGTCTCTTAGACTTTGCACCACCCAATCACCGTGTTTCTTCAAATTGGCATTTCTGCTTTGCTCCATTGATATGCTAGTAGCGTCCACCATTTGACCTATGACTTGGTTGATTGCATTCGATTCTCCCCTCAAATTACCCTTCGTCACCTGTGGTTTCTTGATCGATGTCAAAAGCGATTGAATCGTGGATATGACGTCCATTGTTTGATGTTCTAAATACAATAGTAACTCTGATAGTGTATTATCCGGATTTTCAATGTCAAATGTATCCACATCAAAATCACTGTCTTCTTCCTCTTCATCGTCATCTTCACTTTCCTCTTCCTCACTTCTGTTTTGTTCTTGTTCTTGTTCTTCATGTTTCATGGGAACAAATTGATAGCTAGAATCATCATCATCACTATAATGTTTCTCGTCATGTGCCGTAGTTTCTCCAGTATTTTTTATCTTTATGTCGTTGTTAATGCCGCCGTTCGACTCTGAGTTCTCGTATTGAACCGGTTTACTGTTTAAAAATGGTGAGTGGCTCGTCTTTTTTACCTGTGAATTTTCAGTTGGATTTACGAAAGCATGCTTTCTTTCAGTGATGTGTATTTGGGCATCAGCTCTTTTTCCATTAACATTATTTGATTCATCAATATCTTCCTCGGAAGTATGCACTTCTGCATCGCTTTTTGCTTTACGATCAACAGGTATTTTATGATAATCAATTTTTCCAGTTTTCGTATATGCACCAGTGATCTGGATATTGTGGTTCACTCTATCAAAATCTTCGTCCTCCTCCTCTCGTTTGATCGTACGGTTTAAGTCGGCGTCTCTCCAAGAAGTATTGGCATCCTTGTTTGTTGGTTCCACAGAAGTGATAGTCTCAGTATGTGGTTTATTAGTTTCTCGTAACTCGACATTTTTCTTTATCGGTGCTAGAGGTGAATTTTTTGCCAATTCAGGAGAAACAATTTGGCTATTCGGTTCTGGGAGCCCGCTCTTTTTCAGTGTAGCTGAAGATGGAGTCTTTTCGACTGATTTTGGTGATCCAGTTCTATTAACAGCCTTTGGAAAGACAATCTTTTTTAGTACTTTTGGGGGGTCAACATTCTCTATCGGCTCTGAGGAGGCAATGTCTCTCCTTATTTCTTGAGGTTCAGACACAGTATTTCCCTTTAAATTTGGGGATTCCATTTTCACTGTCATGTTTGAGGGGATAGTATTGCCTACTACCTCCAAGGACTCGCTTTCCCTTACCATTCTTGGAGATTCAATTTTGTCAACTTCTCCTGATGACGCCAACTTCCTAGCCGCTTCCGGGGACTTGATTGATTCTTGAGCTGCAATTTTTCCTGTCATACCCAAAGACTTAATCTGCTCTTTCATGCCCGGAGATTCAACCCTACTATCTGCTTCTGGGCCTACAACTTTTCCTG
>ERZ794946.216-NODE-216-length-26278-cov-3.631125_pt1 | contig 26278 bp, 23 predicted proteins | sample MGYA00433072_ERZ794946 | MGnify/ENA primary metagenome ERZ794946 (study PRJEB30137, sample SAMN04331413) | food metagenome | isolation source: Y3 must sample point D1 replicate A | place: Australia: South Australia | collected 2014 ...
GCCCCCGCAGGCGTGGCTGAAACTTCGAATCCTTTGAGCCTTGAGGAGCCACCATATCACTTTTCTCCGGCGCTGCTAATCTGTGCTATTCAGCTTCCTATAACTCGTACGAAATTTTTCTAGAGGGAGGGGTAGCAAAATTATGAAAAGAATTTTGCCATCGCGATTTACGCTTAGTCGCTATTCGAAGCAGCTAATCGCTGTAAGACCTCATGATTATCCTGAGCAATCATGTTCGTCAACTGCGACATCAAATTCATTAGCATTCTCTTCTTTTGGACTGATATCAGCTGAATATGGATAGCATCAACATACCAAACTCTGCGCTCCAGCCAACTCCTTCTCGTTAGACCTAGTACGTGCAGAAAGTCCTCTCAGCATACTGTGTAGAAAAGCGAGTTTGCGCGCTCTCGGCGCCAGTGACAAGTTGACAGGTTTTTGGACAGCAGCGTAGCTTTCGCATTCCAATCTCATGCGATCGACTGTCTCGGCGGCAATTTGTGTTGTTTCGATCAAGTGGGTGATGTGGTTTGAAATCTCGAACATGGCTGCAAGCTGAGTTCTGCGCTGTTTGTCCGAGGCTGAGGGGGCTCCAGGAGCTGTAGTTTCGGTTTCTTGATATCCAGGTTTTGTAAGTTCCTAGATTGCGCAACGCAATTAGCTCGTCTGCTTTCTTACCATGGGTTAAGTAGCATCAATGTGTTGTTACCTTCTCGAGTATGTCAACTGTACCACCCGTGTACGAGACACTCATGTCGTATAGCTCAACCAACTGTTCCAACAAAGGTATATGCAACGCATACGGTCCCAGAATATCTCCCAACAGCGTCGGTAATGTCGGTTGCAACCCAGTGATAATGCTCTGAGGCACATTGAAGCATATCATAACATTCCAAGTCGTGGAAGAAGCAGATAAAAATCCCATCTCCGACCATTCGTAGGATAAACTGCCGTATGGCGAATCATAATCCGGCAGTCCTTGGTTCTGCGGGGTCTTGACAGCCAAACGGAAGTAGGTCGAGTATTGTGTTGTGGCTGAAGGAAGAGAATGATCGCAACCAAAGAAACCATTGTGAAGTGCACATGTCCTTGACCAGAACATTTGTGGTGTGTTGGGAAAGCGCATCATGATAGTGTCTCGCAAAGCATTGCGTCCTTGGCCTTGGAAGTGCTCGATTTCTGTGAAACTTCATGACAGAAGCACTTGTCAGTATCCTGGATGTGTCTTCTGCAGCACGTAGAAGTGGTTCTGGTGTCTGAGTCTTGGTGACCTACATGATACATCCTTTTACTCTTGTAGATTGCTTGCAGGACTTAGTCAAGAATCAATGTGAGACGTGAAGTGGCAACATACCTCCAACAGATCTCGAATAGGCCGCGACTCGGCTAACAACCATTGACGGCTTCTGTCGTCTGTTCATTCATCAGTCTGATCATAGCACAGTTGGTAGCTGACCTTACCCCATAGTAGAGCACTTGCATTTGGGTTGGGATTCGAGCTCTGTGAAGCTTGTGCGGTCGACATGATTGCCTCAGTTTATCTGAATAATCAAGACTATTCCGTTGTTGTACTTGAAAGTTCAGAAAGCTTCGAGATATCTTGAGTGGCTATGGATATGTGTTGTCTCCGACGATCACAAGCGCCAAGCCGAGGCGCATTGCGGCGCGAGTAATTTGATCAGGCTGCATAATAGTGTGCACAATTGCTTCACAAAACATATTCATATGACTCGGTCAACCATTTGTCCTCTAACATTTTGTTTAGCTTTGTGATCATAGAAACAATGAAAGCCTAGTATTAAAATCACGAAGGAGGGCATGAAATTATCAAATGATGGTGGAGGGAAAACACTTTTTGGTCTCTCATAATGGTGCTCATTAATTACATGCTGTTTTCTGTCATGAGTTCTTCGTGATGGTTCGTAGCCTGTTACTGTGCGCCTAGGTACCAGTCTGGATGAGGTATCCTCCATCTACAGGGACATTTTGCCCGTTCAGGTACTGGCAGGCTGCACAGAACAGTACTGCGGCGGCCATGTCAGACTCCTTTCCAGGTCTCTGCGAAGGCAGATCTCCCTTGTGCTCCTTGGGCAGTTCGCTCTTCTGATCATCCTTGCTCTCACCAGTAGTCATTTCCGAGGGGAAGACACCAGGAGCGATAGCGTTGATGCGGATCTTCAGGCCGCTGCTCTGGACTTCAGCCGAGAGCATCTTGTTGAGGTGAACCACGGCACCCTTGGAGGCATTGTAGTTGAAGTGGCCCTGAGAGATACGGACGAGACCAGAGATGGATGAGATGTTGATGATAGTAGCAGACCAGCCGTGTGTGCGCTCAGTAGCCTTCTGCAATAGGGGCAGGAAGGCGGTGCTCAAGAAGAAGGGGGCAATGACATTGGTTGTGTAGAGATCGCTCCAGTCCTCGAAGCTGACGAAACAATCAGTACTGTACAAAGGCAGGAGAGATAAGATTCATACCTGTCTTCGTCGAAGAGGTTCTTCTTCATCTCCTCAGCGTCCTTGCCGTCAGGGGTCAGCTTACCGGCGTCAATGCCAGCGTCTAGAAAATGTCAGCAGTGATCCGTGCAAGTAGGAAGGGGAATGTATACTGTTGACAAGTATGTCAAGGAAGCCTTCCTTTGACTCGATTTCCTTAACGAGCTTCTCAATCTCGCTCTTCTTGGTAACGTCGCCAACGATAGGGATGATTTCGCCGGAGATGTCCTTGCCGTAGGTCTGCTGGACAGTGTTGAGCTTCTCTTCGGTGCGGCCAACTATGTAGACCTTGGATCCGTTGGTAGCGAGAGCTTGGGTGGCCTGGAAACATTAGTACAATGTACACTCGTAGAAAACATGGTGATTCTGATTACCATCAAGCCAATACCCGAGCCACCACCGGTGACGAGGGCAACCTTGCCCTTGACATCGAAGACATTGCTGAGCTGGAAGTTGGAGTTCGACATTTTGATTACAATCAGGAAGTTTTGTTGCTCTTCAGTAGAGAAGCGAGGTGGAAGAGAGTACCTATTTATTTCTCTGTTTATGGAAGTCGCGAGTGACGTTTTGGTGACGATCGCTGCTGGAAACTGGTGGGGCCATGATGATCAGCGTTCCAGACCATCACAAATCGGCCTCACTTTAGTACTCGGAGTTATACACGTACTTAGAAAACAGGTACTACTAGACGAATTTTGAAGAGCTTGTACGGAATGAGACCATTGTTTGGTTCATAATTTTGTTTGTTGATGCTTGTAAGCCAACACGAAGAGTCTTGTGTGATTTGACGAGAGTGGCAGCATGATAGTTCAGCCTTCTGTTCTGCGCAGCCCTTTGTAATCCACATATTTGATTCTGACCAATGTCTCCGTGGGTCTTCAGGTTTGGTGGATGACCTTCTAAGCCCTGAGGGGCCAATTGCGCTCAACCATCGCCGGCGTATGGTGAACAGCCCGTGGCTTCAAACGCTTGTGTATCTAGCAGCCGTCTTCGCCTAGGTATAGTAAATATGCAGACATTAATTGCGGACGCGCTGTTGTATGTGCTTGTAGCGGTCGCGTGGTCTCACTGGTCGAGGTTGTTACTGCTTCAGGTTCTGTTGCTTCGTCAATTCTTCCTCTGCCTTTCCTTTCCTGCTCATTCAGCAAGGAGCCGCACTCGTCGGTCTCAATACTCTCCCAGCTCCATACACCAAGCACTCCTCCCACTGGCAGCATCACTCTCCTTGACCCCATCATCCAACACAGCCAATGCAGCACTGTGTTCCATCTCTTGAACCTCCTTTTGTCCTTTTACTGCTCCCACGTCCTCCATCTTTGTATCGACAACCTCATGCGTGTCGTCATCATTCGTCTTGACTTTCTTCAACACCGGTGCCGCTTCTGTAACGGGTTCAATCTGCTCGTGTGATCGTTTCGCGGCGAGGGTAGGTGAATGCGGCATTGCGTTTTCGAGTGTGGGCGCGGAGATGGAAATTTGTGTTTGTTGAGCCATTGGAACTGGTGTGCGTTCAGTCGGCAAGCTGTCAGAGGGTGAGAGGATGGAGATGTGGTAGTGTGGGGATGTTTGAGAGAGGAATTGGGCGCGTGAAAGGGAGACGCGAACGGCCATTTGGGGCGCGTCACGGAGTCATCTCCATGACGCTGTCATTGTGTTTGTCTGAAGAGCAAACGTGTCGTTGAGGGGGTGACCCTGGCAGGAACCAAATGACACAGCCAGCGACGACGTGTCCTTGGTCGGTCTGATATCGCATCAGAGTTGACCGTATGATGGCTGAGTGTACTTAGTGGTGACTTGTTACGGCTTGATAAGTGCTTGATGAGTCAATATCGTCTTCCTGATTCATGTTGGAGTTTCTCCAGACAACGCAGTGCTATATCATATGATGATATGACCATCTCCCGCTGCAATACCATTGGTTCCATGCCTCCAACGCACAGGAGGCAGTACAGAACCTTTTCAGAAAAAGAGACATTCATACAACTACATACACTCATACTAGCTTTTGCCATAAAACACCAAAGAGCCAACCAAACTGTGGATATCTAAAAACGAGAACCAACCTGTATTAGGAGACAAAGGAAAAAGGAACAAAGTTATTAACAATATATCAGAGGACATCGGAATGCGATAATATCAACCTTCGGTCATTAATCTCATATCCAAAAGAGAAGAAGTGGTGCGAGAAGTGACCAGATCGCCGAGTCAGCGATAGTGCCAGATGCGGCAGCACCGCTGGATGTAGCAGCCGCTGCCGCTGTAGTCGAGGCAGTGTTGGCGGATGCAGCAGACGAAGAAGATCTACTGATGGAACTGCTGCTGCTCGACACCTTCTTGCCACTCCCACTGCTAGACGGAGCAATAGCAGAAGAAGCTGTGACAACGGTCGCAGCAATAGCTTGTGTGGGATTCCACTTGGAAGGACTTTCTCCAACTTGAGACGCATGTCCAGATGCAGCTTGCGACACAGCCTGAGATGCAGCTTCTGAATCAGATCCAGATCCAGTGCCAGTACCACCGAGACCGCTGAGGATAGCTGCTGCCACACCAGTGACAGAGTCGGTGCCGACATGCTTGCCAGAAACCACAATAGCAGTCGTTACAGCATCTGCGGTCAAAGTCACGGTAGCAACGCTTTCTGCTGCAGAAGACGAAGGATCTGCAGAGGCGTATTCGGCAGTCACGCCGGTGGAGACGGGTCTTGTGGTAGTGCTAGGTGCAACAGCCTCTGCACTCGACGCAGGACTGGCATCTCCGTCTCCACTGACACGACCTCCCCAGTGCGGCGTCGGTGTGGCGAGTTCGGTGCCAGTAAGCATTGGTGTCAACACCCTTGGCGGATCGTAGGCTCCACTCATTCCCGGTGAAGGTCCACAGTTTGCGTTGACCCAAGGTTGTTGCATGCTAATGAGTCTGGGCGGCAGTAGAATGACAGGATGGCAAGGGTCCGGGTGGTACAATGCATTTGCCGCATTGATCGGGTTGTCAGGCCAGTAGACGTATCCAGGGATTGTAGAGCAGTTCTGTCCTACTTCATCGTAATTCACCAACTTCGGCGGTGGCTCTGTTGTGACTGCATCACCCATACTTCTGTAAGTCGAGCCATCGTCAGAAACGTAGTCGGATTCGTATTGTGTCAGGGTAGTGATCGGTTGTGCAGTGGTGATCTCTGTGGGGTCGAAAGCGATTGTGGTGCTAGTCCAAATATCGCCTACTTGTCCGCATTTGTCGCTTGCAGCGAGAGAGCTGAAAGCCATATACACGCTGGGTGATGTGAACGTGAAGCCGTCTGCGTTGACACTGGTACTGGGTTGACCCGGAGCTGGCGCCGTAGGTGTTGCTTGATCAGGCCAGAAGTAGAAGTCGATCGTGCCTGCCGTCATATAGCATGAACCACAGCATGGTGGTACAGGCGTGTATGCACGAAAGGCATATTGGGTATCTGACGAAAATCAGCGCCGCACCATGTAAGTGGAAGGAAGAGAACAGTATATGCTGAGGGTTCCCATTGATAGAAGAGCAGTGATAAAAGCAGTGCTGAACGCAATTGGAACGGAAGTCGCAAGCACGTGAGAGAAACGGCAGATAAGACTGGTGATAAAGCAAAAGAGCAGAGAACAAGAACAATAATGGGAATCGGAAAGCCGAGCAAAGAAAACACCGAAAACAGTAAAAACAGGCGGATGACGAAGAGGATGTCCTGCATTTCACAATACTTACACAAGAAGGTGCTGGTCCAGTAAGTCTGCGAAGTGACAGATCCAGTCAAATCCCCAGCAGAGTCCGTCGGCCCAAATCCTTCATACCAAGTCCATCTGCTAGTCGCAATCTCCGTACTCTGATATGTCGCCGTGAAACTGCTCAATTGCGCAGCGCAGAAACTCTCAAGAGACGCAGACTTGCTGTTTGCCCCAACGTCCGCGTTCGTACCATTGTCATCCCTCTCTGTCGCATTTGCTGACTGATACGACGGGATAGCTACAGTGAAGCCGAGAAACCCCGGCAACACCAGCAATGGCGACAGTGAGCGGCGCATCAGTGGCTGTGAGCAAAGCGGTCGCGGCGCTCGCGCGCGTTGAGTGTATACGGAGTCGTTTCCCCACGTAAGCCGAGCCTGCCAATTTGTAGATCCTGTGAACCTGCACCAGTTTGAAGTGGCTATTAATTAAGACCGAGTCGGCACGTGGGCGAGTTATGGGGTTGATTATTGAAGCGCTCGGCCGAGTCGAGAAGACAAGAGATGTCGGTATGCGACTTTAGTGACAGGCAACCAGGCTTGGCGGGATCAAATCGGAAGAGCGACGAATTCGTGTTCGTGAGTCGTGGTGGTCTCGATAAGAAAAGGTAAGGCCGAGAACGTTGTTTCAAGAAACATGGGAACGCCTCCCAAATAAATTCCCCCTTCTCCCGTTGAAGCCTGCCGTCTTGTCAAACTTAAACCAGATGTCAGAGACAGATGAAGAAGAGGATGACGAGTCCTCGATATTGGTTTGGGACTTGCCAACGCTCTTCAAAACCATTCACGACTTGTTGCATTGGTGAGACATCACTTCCACTTGCAAAGGCTACTCGTGCCTCGTGCAGCATACCTTCCATGCTTCACTCGCGTTTCGCCACGACACGCGACGGGTGTAGTGAACGCAAGCTCGTGGCACACGGTAGATCATATACCAGGAACTCCGGAATTGCTTCATCAACCAATACCAGCTAAGCTGGCTCATCTTCATTGGTCTAGTGGTCATGATTTCCGCTTGTCAAGAGTAAAATCTCGTCAAGCGCGGGAGACCGGGGTTCGATTCCCCGATGGAGAGCTTCCTCTTTTGCTCCTTGTGAGAGGAGCTGTTCCTTTTGCTGGAGTAGACTGTGGCGAGGTGCACAAACCTTTTGCTCTCGAAGATATAGGCCGGCCGTTGAGGAACTTTTGCTAATCCATGTATGATAATCAAATCTCCCATTGGAACGCTCACTCGCCTGGCTGGCTGCGTGCATCGACGCCATGATCATATCAGCAGGAGTGAGATTGAATGTGCAAGTCAAAAAGAGCATTTTGGGAGATGATGTATAGTCTGTCGTGTATGTATACAGTGTATGTTGGGGTATCTATGAGTTCCTTCTATGCCGTCTATAACTCCGTCTATAATGCGTCTAATGTTGTAACAAGATAAAAGGAAAAAAGCTCTAATGGTCGAAAGATGAGTTGAGGTGGTGAAGTTGGTGGAAAGAAGAAACATGAGGGGAAAGTATTGGTGAACTATGACTTGATCAATTGTCCAGCAATGTCCAGGTCATAGCACCGGTTTCGGTGACAGCTGTAACAGCCAGCGAAGATTCGGTATCGCGACCAACTGACTCGAAGGTAAAGTCGAGAACCTTGCCAGAGATAGAGCCAAGGCTAGTAGGCAGACGCTTGATTTGGTATTTGAACTCTTCTTCCGGCTCAAGTTTTTGAAGCAGGGGATGTTGAGGCTTGAGTGTCTCCATGAGCTTCTGGGCCGAGGGCAGGCGGTAGAGGAAGACACGGTTCGAAGAAGGCGATGTTGTAGCGGTAGAGTCGTTCTCGGACATGGCCAGCAGAGAGTGGTTAGGTGACAGGGCGAAGTGGGGATGGTTGATGTGAGCAGAGGGCAGGTCGTGCCACAGGTGCTGGATATGCTCGGACAAATGGACGGGGAGGTCTTCGAGAATGGTGACAGCGCGCTCAGCGGTGAGGACATGTCCGTGGACTTGGCTGAAAGGAATGTAGGCCAGGCAGTACGACCCCGACGGGACATTGGTGGCATGCTTCTGAGCAGCGACAAGCCAGCCATTTGCGAACGGGCGCAAGAGCTGGAGGCCAGCCAAGCGTTGTGATACGGCAGGAGCGCCCTCGACAGCTTCCGTTGATGGCAGAGCAAGCTTGCTGGCGTCGAGGAAGGCGTGCTTCAAGCCACCCTTGTCTTGCCAATGCTCTAAACCAGGATTGCCCTCTTGAGGCGAGCCGAGATAGACGACAACACCCTTGTTGCTCAGCTGCACTCGTAGCAGGCTGTCGTTGTGTTCGAAGTCCAGAGCGGCAATGTAGTGGCCGGTGGCCGAGGTGATGTACGAAGACACAGGCCAAGAGTCTGCGGGCGCCGACAAGTCGTAAATTTGGATAGTGCGTTCCAGGGCGATGGCCAGCATACGTCCGTCGGAAGAGAGAGCCAGCTCGTACATGGCTGTTGGTGCGCACTTGAACCATGGGCCTCCTCCGATGGCGGTGCGGAGGTCGTTGATTGGGCGTGTGGAGATGACCGCGGGCTCGGGCGTGCTCAGGTCGTAGTGTGTTATGGTGCGTTCGTGCAATGAAACAGCTCGCTTGCCGTCCTTGGAGAGAGCGAGCTTGCTCTTGTCGAGTCTGGTCGAGAGACTGTTCTCGGACGATGCTGAAGCCTTGACACGCATGCCCAGCATCAGCGCCCTTGCCGCCTCATCATACACGGACTCTCTTCGTTTTGAGTCTGCCTTCTTTGCCCATGTCGTTGGCTCGATGGGCAATTGTCCTAGTTGGTTGGCCAGCGTGACGGCATCTCTGGAGGCGTACTTCCAGTAGCGACACACGTTACGCGACGCGTAGAACGACCATGGATCGAGGTACTGGAATATCTGCTGCTGCAGTTCCAATGGTAGTGTCAAGGCCATGCTTGTGTCTCTTCTTCTCTTTCTGGGCGACTCTAGTATCTGGAGAAGAGACAATGGGGAAGAGACTGGGGTTTTGTTCACATGAAACTGCGTCGGAACCCTGGCCGGCAATTTGCTAAATCACCTCATCTTGATCCGATTCTTCTCCCTGGGGCAACATTTTTTTGTTGACTTGTCGTCATGAAAATCCCATCCCTTGCCGGCGCGCCTCAGCGTCATTCAGGGTCCTCACCGCGTCTTGGCTCCGGTCATGTTTTGACTTTTGCTTCATTCTTCTTTGCGCCCGAGAACATTGATGGCCACCCATGATTCTCTGAATCTCCAGCTTCTAACCCACTCTGTTTGGACCACTTGACGTTCATTGCTTTGAACAACTTCTGCTGCTTTGACAGCTTCCTCTTCACCTCCGCACAAATACTTATCAGTCTTTGTTGAAAAGTGTTGAGGCCAATTCTGTTACACCGGCCCTATCTCTAGCGCCGTCATCTATCCGATCACCAAGAGTTTAATCCCGAAACGCTATCACAACTTTGTTGCCGTCGGCAGCCGCTCAGAATGACGAGTCATGGCCTTTTCTTGTAGAGAGCTTGCTCAGTCGCCGATTTTCAGAGCACACGCGCTTCCTTACAGAGCAAGCACTCGTATATCGGCACTGGGCACAACATCGTTGCAGACTTGTAGAAGGATACATGAGGTAGTGCCTATTGTAGGTTCTATGTAAACGAGAGCTATCACATCCATATTGTGGTCAATGCAGTTTTGAAGTAGAAAGTAGGTATTAAAGTATTTTAAAAGTCTAGTGGGGATATCATGAACCGTCTCCTAATCAAATAATGCTTTCAAGTAGCATCAAACTTTTGGTATCCCAGAACTCCGCGCTAATACAAAAGTGATGCAATGTGAAGTAAGTGCTCTTGCAATGTGTGATGTGACTAAGCACCGCGACGAAGACTGGATGCTCTGGAACGAGGCTTGGTGAACGACTCTCTCGTGTTGACGCGGTCAATGTCGTAGGGCGAGTGCTCGTAGGTCGAAGTGCGAGACAATCTGGCACCCCCAAGTCCTTGGCTGTCGTTGCCAGTTTTGATCTCCTCGAATTTGGGGGTCTCGGCGTCACCGTGAGACTCAGATTCGTATGAGTAGTCAAAGGCCTCTTGCTCTTCCTTCTCCTCATCTTCCTTGCTTTCGCCTCCTGCCATCTGCTTCTGCATGTTGCGCATGAATTCCATCGACTGTTTGGCGTATTTGCAGTTCTCGCGAATTTTGGGTCCGAACTTATAGAAGAGGAAAGGCATGGGAACACAGAGAAGAGCCAGGAAAGCAGGAATAGTCGATGCCCAGTGAATTCCAAGGTTGTCATACATTTCTGAGTCTGTCAGCTTGTGCTACGTTGGAACGGAATACTCATGCAAACTTACGTGACGTGAACAGGGGGAAGGCGGCACCGAAGAGCGAACGCAAGACCGAGTTTGCTGCAAGGACCGAGGCAGCGAAGATCGTGTAGGCATCGATGAGATAATTCATAATGCCCAAGAAGACGAGAACCATGCCGAAACCGAAAGGTACACCAGCAGCGATCGAGGCCATGAAGTGGATCGAGGGCGAATTGGTCCAGGCGAACCAGAAAAGTCCGATAGGCAAGCAGATACCACCGAGGATGCAGGGAGGAAGACGAGCCTCAGGGGGAGCGAAGCCTTGGTTCTCAGTAGAAACCTTGACGTAACGCTTGTTGTCCCAGACAGAGTATGCGACAGCCATGAGCATACCCACAGCGACGCCAAGGAAAGCGAGACCACCGATACCCTGGCTCCAGCCACGACCTTGCTGGTAGACGATAGGGAAGGCGGCAAACAGCATGTACAGAGTACCGTAGATAATGGCCATGTAGATGGAAAGAAGAAAGACGATGGGCTCGCGGAAGAGTAGAACCCAGGGACGGAGAAGCGAGGTCGAGAAGACTTTGCCGAAAGTAGTGGGACCTTGGTCGACGTCGCCCTTGCTGCGGTAGACTTTGCCGGTCATCTTGGACATCTTTGCAGCGCGCTTGCGGAGAAGGACGGGAGGGTAGGTCTCGGGAATGAGAAGCGAGCCGATGATCCAGAGGACACCAGTACTAAGAACAGTCAGCAAGGGCACATCCACAACATGGCCGTGCTTAGACACGATGCCAAAACTTCGAAGCAAGCAAGACTTACAAGATTGCCATAACACCCTCTACCCATCTCCAGCCAACGGTCTGGCCAACAAACCCTCCGACGATAGGTCCAAGAACGGGTCCCATGAAAGGAGCTGCGGCGAAAAGAGTCATAGCCAAACCTCTCTCTTGAGCCGAGAACATGTCGGCGATGACACCACCAGCATTGGTAAGAGGAGACGAGCCAATTGCACCAGCAAAGAATCGGAGAACGATCAGAGTTGCCATGGAGTTGGAGCCAGCTGCACCAGCGTTGAAAGCTGTCAAGCCACCGTAAGTGGTGACAAAAAGGACTTGACGACCAAAGATTTCAGAAAGCGGTGCCCACAATAGACTGTTCATGTCTCTATTAGCCCTACTTCAGTTTTTATGGGAGGTTAGAATACTCACGGGCCAATGGCAAATCCTAAAACGAAGAGGGAAACACCCAAAATGCCAACTTCCTGCGAAGCACCGAACTCTGCCAGGATCTCTCTGATACCTCCAGAGTATGCGGAAGACACAAAGGCGACCGCAAGTGTTGCGATGGCGACCAGGGCTGTAAGGAACCACTTCTTGACTTTCGAAAACAGCATCGGGTTGCGGGGATCGTTGTCGATCCAATTGACCACGTACGGGTCCTCGTCCGTTCCAGAACCAGCATATTTCCAGTTCATAACCTCATCAGTTACAAGGCCTTGGTCAAATACCAAGCGCCAGTGAGGGATTGATGATGGGCCCTTGCCGGCCTCAACGTCCTTCGACTTCTCCATTGTTGGACTGGTGTATATGTGACGAGATCAAAAGTGGTTTGTTTATCCGGGGTAAGCCAGGAGTCCGTTTAGCGGGACAATGATCCAGAGGCCAGTGTACGAGTCGTGAAGATGTTCGAGAAATTCTAGAGCTACGAGTGGTGGCACAGAGGGGGAATGTCTTTAATATGAAGAAAAGGCCTTCAGGTGTTGCGATGACAACATGGCAAACGCTGTTCGGTTGACGGATAGGCTTCATTATTTCACGAGGCGTCAAAACGGAGAACCGAGGTCCCGATTGCTCGGTATGAACGAATTATGCTGATGGGCAGCACGGCTCCTGCGATCTCATTGGTCGTGAGTGGCCAGATGCAATCTTTATGCAAGCTCTCGCTTCTTTGGCGTCCGGGAGGCGTAGTGCCCAGAACGCCTCATCTGATAGAAGCTGCCGAGGGATCCGAGCGCATCTGCTTTTTGGACAAGCACTTCTCAAACGTCGTTGGCGGAACGAGCCCATGTGCTGAAGTTTGTCACTCTCAATCTGCTTTCTGCAATCGTGATGAACCACGTTGTACTGCTGAATTGCACAGATGTTCCGAATTGCCTGTAGCTTCCATGGAGAGCAGCTCCCTCAATGCGCTCACACTGGACGCGACACCACCTTGTAGAGTGTGCATTTCTACAACTGCGCAACAAACCTTAGCACGGGGCTCGGGATGGATACAGCAACCTTTGATCTTCGCTGAGGGGTCAGATGCTTCGCGCAGTACCTTCGTATCGAGATTATAAATCAAGTGATACTCCTAGCTGGCTCTTGTGACTCTTTGCACCATGAACAGCATCACTGCCGCTGAGTGCTGTAATCGCTGCTTGCCATCAATCAACACATTCTACAAGGCTTCCATCAACACGCCTCCTTAATCTTAAATTGGAAAGAGGTTATTCGTATCGACTCACGATTCAAGAAACTTTTGCTCCTTTCACAACAACTGGTAGATTTGCTTTCCAATTGACTCGCGGTCTTCGCCTATCTGATCGGGCCTTTAGTCGCCGCAGATGCGTGCCGGCCCTCAACGTGCGCCGACCGCCGATGACCCTGAGAACCGGGGCGATGGCTTGCCGAAACGAGGGCAAAGTGTTGTGCAACTCTTGGTTGTTTCTATGCCCTCGAGTCCACGACATGCTTTATGACAATTGTTATAATCGCTATCATGCCATATTGTGACAGGCAAAGGCCGACCGGTGTGCCTTGTATCTTGCTCTGTTTCGGCGTCGCCGAGTCACAAGGCTTGAACACGTCGTTAAGGTGGAGCGACCTGATTGCGCGCGGCTTGTTATCGTCGAGCAGTCAAAGAGCGTATGCTATGCATGATCCCAAAGCGGCAGCATTCCGAGAGGTTGTTATACAAACCACGTGTCGCCTTGGTTCGTACTGATCCACGGGGTTGGTGAAACAGATACAGGTCTATCTTGCACTACACTCCATTTTTTCTACATTAACAAGGTGGCTCTGTACGAGTAGGCCACGCGCACCCAACTGTACGACTTGGGTTTGGAAGCAAGACCATTCATCATTCAGTGCGACCCTTTAGTTCTTCGCTCGGACTTGAAATCAGGCTGCTCGCGAACTGCTGCGATGTACGCAGAATAGTGCAGTCGCAAGCAAAGCGAGCCCGCAGATGCGCCACGGCGATAATGCAACCTGCACGAGGGTTAATCACCGCTCGATCAAGTTGAGTTGTTCAAATCCACTTACAGTAAACGATTGGCGATACCATGTCCATCGATTGGTGTTACTTGCTGCAGACCTTGCGGCACCCTGTTCGAGTCTGCCGGGCTCGACCGGTGAGCTCGTGGCCGCAGAGATGGAACGCAAGGTTAGAGAGAACGGACCCTCCTGGTCGCCAAAGAAGCTGCAACGCGATATGAATAATCAAGAATCACGAACGCGGGTCCAATAGACTTACCTCCTCATCATGATACTCATCCGCTTAATCGTCTTGAGGTTGATGGGATCCGCATGCTCCTTTTCTTTACCGCGATAGGTTGGTTTCAAACCAGACCATGGAACGAATACAAGGCCACCTTTCTCGAGACTGCTTTCCCCGAAACAAGGCTTGAAATCGTACTCCCACGAGATAGTGGCTTGTTCACGTCCATTGTCTGGATTGCGGGGAAGCAGTTCGTCCTTGAGGATGAAGGTGTATCTTTTGTCTGCGAGTTTTCAGATTTAGAGCTTGGGTTCCTGTACTCATAATCGAGTGGCATGATTCGGGAAGATAGGAAACTTACCGTCCGCTTCTGCAATGTCGAGCACGATTCCTGCATAGGCAGACAGATCCCAGCTTCTGTCCTCGCCCGTAGTCCGCTGGCTTGCAAATCCCGCGCCACCAAGAGTTTGAATGTCGAGATTGCCATGGAATCGCCCTGTGCTGTTGTGACATTCGAGGAAAGACTGCGCAGCACTGTTTTAGCATGTCTGGAAGCTCAAAAACACACATGCGGCTAGTCTTCCTACCTGTGATTTCCCACCACGTACACGATCGTCGCTTGCGGTCCAGTCTTCGGCTTTCCAAGACCTGTAGGGCGTAGACTTTTCAGCTTCCCGCAGGGCCAAAGGCATGCAACATTACTAACCGACTGCCTCCGAACAAGGTCTGGTTCTTTTCTTTGTTCATTGCGGTATTTTTAGCTGAAGTTGGGTGGTTTGTATCGGGCAAGTAGAAGGTAGATGTTCTGGCGTTGGTTGCGCGAGCTGTGGTTGGTTGTTTCGAGCTCTGCTTGGCAATTCAGACTCGAGCTCCTCCCCTTGTGGCTTGCGCACACTCCACTTTACCTTCGACTTGCTGCCTGCTCAGCCTGTTGTAGCTCTATATGTACCTTCGAGTTCTTTGGTGCTCGGTATCCTTTCTGGTAACACCGAACCGGTCACGCATCCCACGCATCCTCCCGCTAGCCTGGCCGAACGGTCAAAGACGGGTTCGAGGTGGGGAAAGCTGCAGCCACGCCAGCGTACCGAGCCTTTGAGATGATATGCCCGTTGCAGTGAATTGATTGGGAAGAATTGTACATTTGGTAGTGGTGATGGTTCCTTTCTTTGAGGAACAACTAAGACAAAGCTGGATTTGAACCAAGTAAATGCGCCGTGATCCATCCGTTCTAGCGCCCTAACGCCAACACTAGCAAGCGACAGTATGGTATCCCCTAATAGTTCGCATCGCTCTGCGCCCTCGCAAGATGTCTGCAATATCCCGAGTAAACTGTGTCGTTTTGTCTTATTCTCGTTTCGTCGTATCATTAATGGTATCAATGCCTTTCTTCGTGACCTTCACGTACCCGAAGAGGTGGCGTCAAAGGTTGTGGAAGGGGGGTGCGTGGAAAGTTCATGTAGTCGTAAGGTGGAGAGCTAGTCGTTGAATGCTCGAAGCTATCTGACAGCGCTGGAGTCTGGCTGAAGACGTCAGTTGAGTTCGTGAAGACAAGCGTGGTAGATGCTTACGTGAATGGCAGGTGTATGGTAGCTGAATTGGTTGTTCACATCCACGCCAGCCATGGATGCATAGCTCAAGCTGAACGGGTTCATGTCGTCTTCCTCGTAAACTTCCGGCTTCACCGTAGCGGGCATACTTGTTTGGTAGGTCATGGTCGAGGAAGGCACCATACATGATGAAGAGACGGGCAGAGGATAAGATAGGTAGTTCGACATTGAGGCTGCGAATTGGCCTTGTTCGATAGACGGGTAGGCTTGATAGCTGAACAATGGCGGCGGTGACGTTGAGAGTTGGCGTGTGTGTTGATACGAGAACATTCTCTTGTCATCCGGCGCTTGCGAATAAGGGTAGTCATATCCATTCGAAGTATAGCTGCGGCTCTCGACACCACTACCTTCATGTATATGGGACATGTGCGGAGAACCTTTGAAGCCAGATAGGTTTGTGAGATCCAGATCGACGTATTTGACTTCAGGTGAGGGCGAGGTCGAGCTAGACGCAGCCCGACGCTCCAGATCCTCGAGGCGCTTCTTCAGCTTCTTCCCTAGAAGCTTGTCAGTGACATGCACCAAAGTAGACGGGCCAGAATGAGCATACTGTAGTTTCTTTGAGCAATGCGGTTCTGAATTCTCCTTCGCTCAGCAAGATCTGTGATCTTGGTCCAGTCCTCATCCGGATTTGCACTGGCACTGAATGCACTGCTGGTGGGATGCGATGAGGCATGGTGCTTGTGCGAGGAAGGTGGGGAGCATGAGCATGAATAGCCCGAGCGTCTGTTCATGTTGTCTGTATCAAGGTGATGGATAGGATGGAGTGTGATGGAAAGAGAAAGTCGAGTGGTGAGAGTTGGAAGAGCGGACTTTGTATAGTCGAGTTGGATTTGAGGATCTACATACTTCAGCCTTGAGGGATGTGGCTCTGATATAGTAGGCCTGTTGTGGTCACAACTCTCTGCCTGGATACAGACAAGCTCAAGAGGATGAACACCCTGGACAGTCTAGCGCAAGTGCCATGTGAAAGCTGCAGCGGCATTCCAAGGCGCTCCGCAAATGGAACATCAGGAGCCATGCAGGCGGGTCGACAGTGACACCGAGCCAAGTCGCCAACTCCGCCCATTATTAGCAGCAACCAGCGGCTTCCACCACACAAAGCCGTAGGGCTGAAGGGACGAGAGTGCGGTGAGGTTACCAGACGGCCAACATTTCAGGATTCGCTCCGTACCCTGAGCGTGCGTCGATTTTGATACAGCGTGCCACGTAGGGTCATGCAGCAAGGCCAAACCTTGGGCCTGAGAACTCACATGCCGTTATGGCCGATATGGCCGTCTCGGACAGTGTTTACGTTGCTCCAGAAAGAGAGCCAAACGCGAGGTGATGCGACCTCTCCTGCGCATCTTGCGCCTTCGGGCAATGCTGCGGCAAGGATTGGCTACAAAGCTCACCGCTGGCAGAACGAGAGCCGGATTAGAAATGAATTGGCAGAAAGGAGGGGAAGGATGGGAAGGATCCGGAGGAGGCTGGCTGGCGCGGGGCGCGGACGCTTGCTCACAGCTTCTTGCTTGACCTTTGTGAGACCAAGTGATGCGTCCCTCACCAACGCCATCGACCAATTGCCCAATCCGGTGTAGATCGTTTAACAGCCGACCCTTGTCCTCTTCCCGTCGCGTTCGAGCAGACCTTTCGGCCACCGAACTCTCAATCGCTGCGCTGCGCACCGGAATCACGGGAACGAAGCAAAGTCTCATGCTTTCTGGCAGGTACGAGCTGACCAATCGCTGTTTACAGATGCCCGTGTGTAGACTCACGCATCCTTCATACCAACACTCTCCCCTGCCCATAGGGCTGACGCTACTCTATTTCACTTGGACCAAATGACGATTACGGTCAACGATTGACCTGCATGTCAGAGGATGTATAGTTTACATACAGTGGTAGGGCTGATAGCAGTAGATCCATGCAGCATCGCATGCTATCGACCTTTCGTACAGCCAATTCAGGGTGCGCACGTTCTGCCATTTTCCATCAAGCAAGAGAGAAAGAGCCCGTGGCTGCAACGAGCATCTGGTAGACTGTTGGGATCACAGGTGTTGGCTGACGCTCTGCATCGAGATCGAAACTGCTACGAAATACTTGACCTTCTGAGACTGTCGGTATCTCCAAGTACTCCCCCAAGCAAGGGCGGCATTTTCCATCCGACCATATGGAGTGCAGCCAAATTTAGAGAGACAAAGAATGTTATGACACTATTACAGATAAGGACTTGGTTTCTGAAACGACGATGGCACGAGTTCGCAAGCGAAACCAAGCCTGCAGTGGACATGGGTTGCCATCCCTGGGGGTGTCGTTCGAGCACTGCACTACTTGGATTTGAATCACACCCGAACGTTCGTTGTTGCATCGACACGTTCCTCGGATTTGGTCTCCGCGAAGCATTCGAACTCTCCATGTATCGGAGTCTACCGCGCGCGTACCTTTTCATTCTCCAACTCCCAGAACTGTCACCGCTCGGACGATCAACGGGATGGCTAGCTTATGTCGGATAGTTCAAGAACCATGCACGGCCCTGTCATCCGCGCATAGCAGAGGAACATACCGTGATGACAACGGCTATCTTGGGGCACTGCCACGAGACAAGAGGTACAAAACCTTCAACTGATCTGGTTGTTGGGATTGACAACTTGTTAGTATCCTCTATTTGCGAGACAACGGATGAGAGTTGCCGACAAGTAACAAAGGTAAGACCTATCGGATGTGACTCTGACAAGCACAACAGCAATGTGCTTCCATTCCAGAAGCTGGACTCACATGACTAGGCACAGCATTGTGGGACCGGTCAGCACCGGTCAATACCACGGCCTAGGCAACGCATTGCCAGCATCTCAAGCGCGATCCAACAGACAGAGCGAGTCTTGAAGTATTAAGGATTGAGCTGAAGCCTGAAGGCCTGGATTACTCGAGATCATCGCCAGCAATTTTTAATAAAAGAACTGGAGCTGCAGCATTCACTAGATATGAACGATACATGTATGTGAAACGTTCATCCGACCTTGACTTCCTGCGTACATCGTACGATTTGAAGCACTTGGCTGTCAAGTGGTCAGGGACCGGTCAAGATATATATATGCCGGGGCAGGTCTGCCCGCAATCACTCACCTCCCATCTCCACCACTCGAGGTGTCTGTGCTCGAGAAGCTTGTCCCGCTGGCCGACAGGATATTGCTCGCATTCAGTAGTGCATTCACCACAACTCCAAGCACTTCGACCGCAAGAACATGCAAGACAACTAAGGTGATATCAGGTCACGATGAACACTATTGCTTAGAAGGAAGCCAACATCTCCGGGAGCTTCACAGCAGATGCCTGGAGGTGAGAAGCTGTCAATGAATACGGGAGCCGGATCCGGTTGTCAGTGGCTGCCTGTCAACCGCGCGATAGCGGTGAGTTGCAGGTTCAAATGAGACAAAAACCACGCGTGTACCACAGTACATCTCATAAAACAGACGAGATCAGGGTCTGTGGTTCCTATTCCTGCAACATGGTTGGCCAGACCGAACGATAGATCTCATCGCATAGGGTCCGAACGCATATCGTGGGGTGATGACAGGTGATGCAAACGTCATCTGGAGCGGGCGCAAGGGCACGTGTGTTGCATCTAGCTGATAGTCGAGGGGGAAACGAGAGAAAGGTGATTGATTGCACGGTGGTGGTATTCCTCCCTCGAAGCATATATAGATGCATGTGCCCATCGGGGAAGTTTCGTTCTTCACTTACGACCGCACAGAGTCATGACTCTAATCCGACCCAATCGTTTTCATTTTGTCTACACATAAGAGCAGCGATTTGCCGATATCTCCTTGAATTCATGTCGTTACACGTTATGTCCTTCTCCAGTCTTGACGAGTTTTCGATTCTAGTCATTTCTGCACTGACGGACTGAAGGCCACTCGACCTCGGATGCTCCATGCGATCAAAGGTTCACCGAGAAACATAGAAGCTTCTGGAAGGATTGCAGAGCTCATGGTATTGCCAACCAATCGACACTAAATCAGTACCGCCAGGGCTCGGTCGTGGAAGACTTCGAGATCGATCCCCTCATACGAGATGATTGCACCTCCCTTGTATGCATGCCAATTGGCGAAGCGAAGACGCATGCGGGTATGGCGGGTAAAACTCCAATCAGTGGACAAGCTGCACTCTGAAAAGAGCTCAGGGTGGCTGCGTAGGACTCTCCAAGCTGAGATCGACCGTCAGCTTCATGAGCGGGCAGTCACCACACTTCACCAGACTCTCGAGTTCTCGGATCTGAGCCTGCAGCGAGCGGTGCTCATCGAGCAAGCGTTCGTTCTCCGTTCTAGCGCGTCTGATTTGTTTTGTGGCCGCTGCGATGACCGCAGCTTTGGTGAGTCTTTTGAGCTCATCGGCACCCAGGCGCGAAGCAGAACCGCCCTGTTGTTCTTCCTTCGAGTGAACGGTGGCGACAATGCTCTCACGTAGCACATCGACTTGTGCGTTGATGTTCTCGCGGTATCGTCGTTCTACGATGTTGTGTCGTACTTTAGCGGAGTCGGTCGTGCGAACACGAGCAGCGGCAGAAGTTTCGTCAAGACTACCGTCGGTAGAACTTTGCCGCGACTTGATTGGCACAGCCGAAGGAGAGGTGGATGGAGCAGCTGTAGCCTGCTGCTTATGACCTGTTCGGTCGGTATCGTTTTGAGAGGGTGCAGTGTCCAAGAAAGACGCATCGCGTTTCTGGCCGTGAGAGAAGTCGGCAGAATCAGGCATCTGCATCGCAGGCTTCTGCTGATCTAGATAAGACTGGCGAGCAGCAGCGAAAGCAGCGACAGAATTCTCATCAGAATGGACGGAAGCATTTCCAGATGGCGCATACTGCAGGTCTTGATCCTGAGAAGGCGATGTGAAATTGCTGATCTCGAGAGGTGATAATGAGTCTGACTGATTTGACGTAGTGAATTGTTGAGATGCTGGCGTCCCTGGAAGACTGTATGAGTATGACGGTGTGCTTGGAGACGATAACAGGAGATCCATGACGACGTTGGTGGGTGACGATGGTGGGAAACAGTAAAGAGAGGGGTGTATACTAACATGCGGCTTCAGGCGACATATGAGGAAATGCATACGGGCTCATGAAGTTGTCCGAGCCCACATCGTAGGCAAAATTGAAGCCGCTCGGGTCAGCGAAGGCGGCATATTGCTGGGAGCCGTATGCGTCCGCGTTTCGCCAGGGCATAGTTATCTTGAGGTCTGGTGATTGATCTGGTGATAGGAGGAGGGGCAGAACAGGTGATGGAGGGGGACGAAACGAAGAGGTCCAGGCACACGTTCTAACGCACAAAACACCGACGTACGGACCGAGTTGCAGCACGGAGAAAGAAAGGGATTGGAGTACAGATAACCAAGCCGGCAGTCTGCAGCAGCACAGTGTAGTTGTATATAGTTATCTAAGTCGAGGCGGGTGGGGGAGCGAGTTTTGAGAGCTTCGAGCAACGGCAGTCGAAGCCGCAACAGGGCAGGATTTGCGGATTTGGGATGCACCGTGCTACGACTCGAGTAAAGACGACGATTGCACGCCGTCGGTCCTTTCTCGTAAGGCTGGGTGGCTGTTTAGCCCGAGCCCTAGTGAGTTGTTTTTTCTGTCGCAATTTTCCTCTTGGTCGCGTATTGAGGCAGAATGATAGCACCCCGTGATTGGCCGACAGGGAGGGATTCGGAATCGGAGGCAACCGAACAGCAGCAGAAGGCCTTAGCGCGGGTACTTGGGTACCCTTTGCGGGAGCAGTGGCGTGATGTTTGGATTGTTGGTCCAGGCCATCACCTGATATTGGACCTTGCACGCTGCCCGTTCCTACAAACAAGATGTCGTAGCCTTCCATCGCCATGGGTCTGCCCAGAATTCATCCCGGAAGCGTTGACAGCAGTAATGGATCAAGCACGCGTATATACCGCCCACGAGCCCGCTGGCCAAGGTAGGTGGATTTCTCTTCAATCTCATCAACCGTATCGAGCCTTCCTTTCGTACGCAAAGCATCCGTTGGGACTTGATCGTTACTTTGCAATCCCAGCTGTCGTGTTTGTGGTCCCCTTCAGTACCAGACAGCCGGTGCACGGATTCGAGTCAATCCTTTCAGACTTCTCCCTCGTCCCGCACAAGGAGACATGTGTGCACAGTATCTCGAGCAACAAGACGCGCAGGTCCTGAACCGCAAGCGCTTCGATAGTGTCGCCATGACATCTCGACACGATCACCAAAGCACAGAATCCGACTTTACCACATCCAGGACATCATCATGGCAACAGCAGCCAAGCGAAGAAGGGCTGAGCATTTGCGAAACTGGAAGGCAGCGAGCCGCAGAGCGTCCAGCAGGACTGCCATTTGACTGTTGGAACTCACCACTGTGCCCTCGCAACATGCCGCAGAACGGTTCGGCGCGGTCCGCCGGTCAAACTGTGTGCAACCCCTCCACAAGCCTAAGCAACAACACCTCGGCCTGCCAGACAACGACGGATGCAACCACAACTTCACCCAACGACACGCCGACCACCGAGATCAGTATCCCCGCCGACTCGCCGCCTTTTGATGCCCGTCCCAGTCTGAAGCGTGCGCGTACCGACACGGCCTACGACACAGCTGATGAGCCTCCGCCTGTCAAGCCTGCGCCGAAAGAAAAGAGATTGCCGCACCACGTAATTGAGCGACGTTATCGTGAAAATCTAAACACCCAGATTGAACAACTGCGAGCAGCTGTCCCCTCAACCACATCGCCTTGTCTGAATCTTGATATGGAGGATATCGGTCCCACATATGCATCTGCTAGTGCGTCGCAAAACAATGCCGCTGCCAACAACAGTGGTATCAGACCTCTCAGCAAAGCTGGTGTCATCGCCCATGCGGCCGAGTACATGCGCCAGCTCTCCACCCAGAACGACGAGGTTGAAAGGCGCAACGCAGAACTCCGCATGACTGTCGAGGCATTGCGACGACTAGTCAACTGCGAGGGCTGCGGTGTCGTCCAACAATTGATCGACGCTGGTTCGTAATCCTTTGCGCCCTCATTGCATTTCGGGTCTGTTAGGCGTTCTTAGCTGTCGGGGTTGGGCTTGCGTATGCACGCGGAGGATTGGATCACTGATACCACGGCGTTAATTCTTATCGAGTATTTTCATCACTGATCTTTTTATTATCAGAATCTCATATCGTTTGATCAACACGAGTTTCCTTGTTCTCAATATTCTTGTGTCATCTCACTCCTTTGATCGTCTTCTCTACGGCCGTGACCCAGTAGGCCGGTGCCTCACGTCTGGCATGAACGGACCGCTGAACCGAAGTCTCCCTCCTGCATCCCAACATCAACGATGCTTTTCTCGATCATCTGCTCAACTCTCGTTTTCGTCAACACCTGTGCGAAAGTTCAGCATGACCATGTCGCTACCAGTACCCTTCTTCGCAAACCATTCCTTGCTTGGCCTCCGTACCGCTCGCAACAATTACCCGAAACTTTTGCATCCAGACGATCTCAATAACTCCTTGCCGTACCTCGTGTCTGTCTTCTTGTCTCCGGTTCGTAGCGAGCTGTCTATCTCTTTGCCGAATACTATGAGCATGCATTGTCCCTTACAACCCACACATTTTAATTCCGTCAGTGGTCTCGACTTTACCCCATCCATACTCCCCCTTTTCCAGAACTGAGTTCCATCTCGAGATTGACATGTCTTACTTGCCTCGTTGGTCCCTGCATCGTACCTGCCGCTGTCACTCTGTCGGGGTCTGCGGGAGCAGCCTCGGGATTTGCTTGGTGCTGGGCGGCTCGCCGGGCTTATTACCTGCCGAACGTGATCTTCATGGCTACTTTCCCTGTTGAATACTTTCATCTGTTGACTCAACAAGGTCTGGCAGTATCCATTGTGTCTACAAGCGAACGTCTGAGAAATGCTGGGTGTGTTGATTACTGGCTCTTCCGTCGCCCATCCTACTTTGCAAAGGACACAGAAAGGCCTAGATTTGGTCGCGTATTTACTCAGTGTACATGTCTTCTATCTTTGTAGACTGATATGCCAGCCTGACTTGTACAGTATATGAAGAGTGAGTAATCTTGGTAATCGATTGAATCTGTCTAGACCTCCTTTCTATTGCTTTTGGGGTATCATCTATTTTGAAATCAAGCTTACGCCATATTCGCCGTCAAACCGCCCTGTGTCTGCTTCCTATGCAGTCTTTTGTTTCCGCCCAACGACCGACAAAGGCATCTTCGGACCTTCGACCGTGTAAATCCATTTATCTGGCAGCGTTGCCCTTAGGTCTACCACCACCGCCGACACCACGACCACCATTTGACTTTTGAGGCAGGTTGGCAACAATGTTCAGACCTCTTGCGCCCTTCAAGCCCATCTTGCCAACGGTCTTTCTCTCCAGACCCGGAATCTCGCCACAGTTCAGTGCTTCAATGGCGAACTTGTTGGCCTCAGCGACAAGTTGATCGTCACTCCACTTCATGGCTCTGGCGTGAGCCTTGTAGAAGCCCAACCATGCCTGGTAAGTCTTGCCCTTGGCTTCGTACTTGTTGACGATAGCCTCAACTTGAGGAGCCACGGAGGTGAAGTCAGGGTTGGCGGTCTCGAAAGTGATGGCCTTGAGGATGTAGCGAGGGAAGAAGGATTCTGGCTCAGTGACGATGAAGATGGATCTGCCCTCCTTGCCTGCACGTGCGGTACGTCCCAGACGGTGGATGTAAGATTCCTTGTCTGCGGGAAGACCAATTTGGAAGACGTTAGAAACGCCAGGGAAATCGAGACCACGAGCAACAACGTCAGTGGCAACCAGGATGGCGCTGCTGGCCTCGCGGAAGTCGTTTGTGACCTTTGTACGGCGCGACTGGCTGACTCTGGCGTGTAGGACATTTGCGCGGGGCAGGCCGGTGATGTTTGAGAGGACGTCGTTGTAGAAATCGGCAAGAGCTGCAGTGGGCGCAAAGACAATGGCCTTGAACTCAGCAATGCCAATGAGCTTGCACTCAGACTGGATGGATGCTACCATGGCGGGGACGACCTGACCCCAAGACTCGACCGTAACAAGAAGTTGAGGTACACGTTGGTGGATTTGAGCCTCGCCCGCAGGAATAGTGGAGATGAACTTGTAGCCAGATGCGAGGACAAGATGAGCGAATTGCTGAACATGGGGTGCGATGGTTGCGGAGAAGAGCATTCCCTGGCGCTTCGACATCTCCTTGTCGGGCAGACATCTGATGATCTTCTTGAGGTCCTCCATGAAACCCATGTCAAGCAATCTATCGGCCTCGTCCAGAACCAGTGTGTCGAGATTGCGGAAGGCGTCTGTGATTTGTCTGTTTCCAAGGTGATCGTAAAGACGACCGGGGGTGGCGATGAGGATGTCGCAGCCATCTCCTCTAAGGATGTCGCGCTCCTCCTTGTCCTTGTTGGTACCACCAATGGCGCAGCAGACCTTGAATTGAGGGAGACGCTGGAGTAGGTTCGATGCTTCCTTGGCAATTTGCATGGCCAGTTCACGAGTGGGCGAGATAACCAACAGAGAGATGCCAGATCCGCGAGGCTTGTTCTTGTTGATCAGAGTTTGAATGGCAGGCAAAAGGAAAGCAACAGTCTTTCCAGTTCCGGTCTTGGCTTGAGCAAGGCAGTCGATGCGCTTCTCCAACAGTTCATGGAGAGTGGCCTCTTGCACGGGCATCATATGATCAAATTTCAGGTCATCAGTGATGGTCTGAAGAAGAAGCGGATCCAGCAGATTCTTCAGGTCCGTAAATCTCATCGAATCAGAGGGGACCGGAATGGAGAGCGGAGCCACAGGCGCAAGAGGGACAGCAGCATTTCTTTGACCGCGGTTCTGTTGCTCTCTGGGGTCGTTGGCCCTGGGCTCATTGGTCTTGGGCTCGTTTGTTCTGGGCTCGTTGGTCTTAGGACGCTTGTTAGGGTTTCCTCTGGGCTTTTTGGAAGGGTTGGCGCGACGGCGCGAGTTTTGCAGTGCTGAGGCGTCCATTGTGATGTTGATAGAACAATTATCGGTCTCGAAAATTGTTGTTGGTTTTATTGTTATCAGAGTTTTCCGAGCCAGATGTTGTTGATGGCGGGCTCTAACGCGGACGGCAGAACACCGCAACCTCTCCGGGCCCTTGACAACGCTCAAAGCTTCCAAAGCCGTCCAGAGGTCTTTGGAATGCGCAAACAATCCTGTGCTTTCTACACGTTTCGAGACAAGTCGGGTTCGATAAAAGTGAACGATGCTCGCAAAAGTCTTAGGATCCTTTAAGTTTTTGTCTCGACTCGACTGTTCAAAGTGAAAGAAAAACGAGATTGAGAGAACGACTCGCCGCGACCATGCTTTTCTGAAATGACTCCCGCGGCGGAGTCATGGTGTCACCCTGGCTTCCCCGTGTCATCCAAGCCTGTATCAAGCTTGATTTTGAGCCGTCCGCCTGGCCAAAGAACCGAAAAAGAAGTGTCCATTTTTCCCTATCTACGCAATCTTACAGAGCGGAACCCTCTTGAGCCCCTTAGTTAAGCAGGCCATAGATCGCATTCGTTAAAGTATTGCAGGCAGAGAAATAATTCTCCATACCCGTTCGTACACGATCTTTAATCTTTTTGCTCCGAGATTCTCCAAAATTCAACATCTTCTTGTGTGTTCCAACTGAAAAATGTGGCTATTGTTCCCTATCTCAA